>Ga0307372_10005192_pt1 | contig 19683 bp, 17 predicted proteins | sample OX1MG_FD_202533 | JGI IMG/M metagenome (GOLD analysis project Ga0307372, IMG submission 202533) | Soil microbial communities from Risofladan, Vaasa, Finland - OX-1 | ecosystem: Environmental > Terrestrial > Soil > Coastal area > Acid sulfate soil | place: Finland: Risofladan, Vaasa | collected...
CCTCTTTGCCGGCCGGCCGATGCCAGATCTTCAAGTGCCTCAACCGAATAGCGAACCCGAACCCCTGCCCGCGCCCGTCGCCTGAACGAATTTCCACGCCCGACCTGAACTATGAATTGAAAATCTTGTGTAGGAATGCCGCGATAATCTGCTCGGTTTATGGGCGCGTGAACGCCGAGCGGCGCGGCCCTCGCAGAATCCTCGCAGGAAGAAAAATAATTGCGCGGACCAAATCGAGCGCGCCTCCCACGGCGATGCCAACCAGCCGAAACGGCAGCAGGAGCAGCCAAACGATCGGGTACAGCACCAGCGCCAGAATCGCCAGCGGCCAGCACAGCACCAGCAGGATGCACCACAGAACAAATGTCAACATCGCCCATCTCCCACTCTTAGATACGGATTAGCGGCCCATTTCGTTCCCTGTCTCGTTACAGTGTCACATCCAGTGACAACCTCTGAATCATCTTGTCCAACTCCCCCTGTGCCTGGTCGCGCTTGGTTTGGAAATCCTGCGTTTCCTTGTGCAACGTCTCCAAACGCGTCTCCTGATCCGCAAGCTGCTGGGTGTAACGCTGCGTGAGCGCGCGCTCCTCGGGACTTCCCTTGAGCGCCTTCAAATTTTCGCGTATGCGCTGCTGGTCGTCATAAATTTTCTGCTTTTCGTTGTTGCGGCTGGAAATCTCGGCATCCAGCGCGGCGACGCGATTCTTCTGCTCGACGATCTTTCGCAGCGCCGCCTCCACTTCAGCGTTGATGGATTTTTGCCGCAGGAAAAGCGTGATCTGATCGTCGGTTACGTTTGAAATTTCATAGCGCGTGTCCAGCGGTTCGCTTTCTCCCACTTCCAGCTTGGACGTCTCTTTGGGTTTTACGCTGACGCGAAAGCGGTAAACGTTGGACGTGGTTTCTTCCGGCTTCGGCGCTCCCTCCGCCAGCTTCCAGCCAATTCGCAAAGGATGCTCGATCAGCACCGTTCGCGGTGTCGTGTCATCATCGCGCACCGTGTAGGTCGTGCTCTGCTGCATCTCTCGCGTCATGCTCATCACGCCGCGCCATATGCGCACTCGCGTCACGCGTTGCGGCCGGCTTTTGCTTTTCGCATCCACGCGCACGCCAAGGTCCGCTGCATACGAAACTAAACGTTTCTCGCCCGGCTTGATCGGATCCGTAAGCCCCTCGCCTGCAAAAGCCTCGTCTTCGAGAACCGTAAAACTGCCTCCATCCAAAGTCAGCGGGCTCGAATTCGTCAGCCACAGCGCGCGCAACGGCCGCTGCGAGCCAAGCGAATTGTTCCATAGCGACACTTTCTCCGCCGCGATATGAACTTGCACGATAGGAACAAGCGCCGATTCGTTCTTGTGAATCGTCACATGGTCCTTCAATTTGTACTCGAAGAGATCGCCGAGATTCGACCCCTCCGCCCCGGCTGAGGCCTGATTGCGCAACATCGCGAGCGCGCCGTTGCCAGGTACGCCTCCCAGCACACCGCCCGCCGAGCCGCTCGGTATGCCTCCGCCAATGCCGTAACCTGAGCCCGCCCCTACGCCGCGCCCATTCCCAAGTTCGCGCCCCGACCCTGCGACGTCCTTCCCTGCTACTTGCAATCTAAAATACTCGTTCAACCTCGGGGCTCCGGCCGTAACTTCCACAGTCTGCGACACGCTTCCCACTTGCAGCCTGGCATCTTGCGTCTGCTCGCCATTTCCTTCGAGCGTTACGCCCTGTATCACGCTCGTTTGAAAACCGTTCATATGAAATTCAAGGCGGTAATTCCCCGCGGCCAGGTCATCAAACTCATATCTGCCTTGATTGTCTGTCGTAGTGCTGTTTGCAGCGCCAGTCGCCGTGTTCACAATCTGCACCTGCGCATTCTCTACCACTGCGCCGCTTGCATCCGTCACGACGCCCGACAAACTTCCTAAGCCGCCCAGCATCGCGCTCTCATGCGTCTGCGGAGTCAACTCCGCGGTCTCCGGCAGCGGCACCACAGGACGTCGCGCGTAGTATGGCTGCGACAATTGCTGAATGAACGATTGCGGCGCACCCGCGACCAGCGACAATTCAACATTGTCCCAATCCTCGCCCGTCGTGTTATCGACAATTGCCCAGCCTTGCAGCAGCGGCTTGGCATCCGTTTTCGAGGGCAGCACAATTCGATACGTCGTCTTCCAAATGGGCACTTCGCTGATGTAGCTCACGTACAGCTGCCGCGCGCCAGAGCCTGCCGCCGAAATCGTCATGCGCCGCAAATCCTGTTGGTGCGTTGACGCCAGCAGCGAGAGATAGCGCCCCACTTCCCGATTCACGTCCGGATCGGCGACGCGCACTCTGACGGCCGGCGTCACTTCCACGGTACGCACTTCGCCGCCGTCGCTCACAATCGTGGCCAAATCCACTTCCTGCGTCGTGCGGTCGCTGACACGCGATTTCGTCTCGACACTCAATAGCCGGCCAGTAATCGTGCTGTTGCCGCTGCGAATTTCCAAACGCGTTCCGCGCAGCGCCGCCAAAAATTTCGAAAGATTGGTGTTTGCTCCCAGCGGCAGGCCGAGCGCCCCCAGACGCTGGCTGAACGGCGCTTCAGAGTCATAGTCGATTCCCGTAATGCGGCCGCCGTTCAAGTCGAGCACGGTCAGCGATTGCAGCACGTCATTGAGCTGGCTGCTCGTGAAATCGATGCGCATGTTTTGGTCGCCGTGAACTTCGCCCAAGTGCTCGAAATAGCCGACTCCGCCCTTATAAAGGACCACGCGGCGCACCGGCAGCTTCGCCGCGGTTGTTTCGGCGTTCACCGCCGGACGATTCTCGGCCTCACGTTGAGATTTCACCGTCGTGACCGCCGATTGCGTCGCGCGTTTATTTTGGCGCGGCGTCGCCCCAACCACTTGCGTTCCCGCTACAACTGCTGCACAACAGCAGAGCCACAAAATCCACGCGCGCATTTGTCCTCCGTTCAGTGCCTCAGGCGCAAAACCACAAACTTGAAACCCTAAATAGAATAGCTGCGGGACTCGACATTGACGCGACTCGACGGCCACAACGTGGCGCAACTATAGACTCAGACACCGGTGCGAGTCCAAATGTTGCATAAGCTTCTTGCGGGATAAGTTACGACATGCGAAAACGCTGCGTCAGCGCGGGGGACGCGGAGAAGAGGATGACTGGCGCCCCCGCGGAGCCGGTTCGGCGAACTCAACTCCCCAGAAATGCGGCGCCGGCGACAGAAACTCCAGTCCTACCCTTTGCCCTTTGTCGGAAGTATCGCCAAGATACACCACGCGGCATTCCTGTTCTTCGTCGCTCGCCGGATTTGTCATTTGCAGCTGCGCGCCCATTTCGACCGATTCGTTCAAATAAAGAAGACCGCCGTGCGCGTTGACTACGATGGTCTGGCACCCCTCGCGGAATTTGTTCCCGTCGCTGTTCATGCCGCGGATCTTTACCGGGATGCGTGTGAAGATGCGTGAACTTCGCCGGCGATTATCGGGGTCAGTGGAAGGCATCGTACGGTTATCGTGCATCAACGCCACAACCGAGTCAACTGAATCAACGCGCCGCTTTCCGCTTGCTGCAACCCTCTCCACTTCGTACAATGCCCCTTACTGTCCGACCTCGATACAACGCCTGACGATGAATGGCCAGGTGGTTGCGAATCAAAATCGCTTCCAGGGAGTCTAAGCATGAATTTCCTCGATTACATCGAGAGCCGTCGCGAACTTAACCTCAGTGAACTGAAGGACTTTCTGCGCATTCCGAGCGTCAGCACAAAGAGCGAGCACAAGCCGGACATCAACCGCGCCGCTCAATGGGTCGCCGACCGCTTGCACGGAGCCGGTTTTTCGAAAGTGGAAATCGTTCCAACGAAAATGCATCCCTTGGTCGTCGCTGAATCTCTCGAAGCGCCCGGCAAGCCCACCATTCTTTTTTATGGCCACTACGACGTGCAGCCCGCCGAACCGCTCGAACTTTGGACTTCCCCGCCTTTTGACCCCGCGGTTCGCGGAGGAAATCTCTACGGCCGCGGGACCGCCGACGACAAGGGGCAGGTGCACATCCACTTGAAGGCTCTCGAAGCGCTGCAAAAATCCGAAGGCAAGTTGCCGCTCAATGTGAAAGTGATTATCGAAGGCGAGGAGGAGGTCGGCAGCGTCAACCTTTGGGATTTCGTTACCAAGAACAAAGACAGGCTCAAGGCCGATGCCCTCGTTGTTTCCGACACCTCAATGCTCGCGCCAGGCGTTCCATCGATCACCTACGGCCTTCGCGGCTTGAATTACTATCAAATTGAAATCACCGGCCCGTCGCAGGACCTTCACTCCGGCGTTTTCGGCGGCGCTGTGCCCAATCCCATCACGATACTTGCCGAAATGATCGCCAAGTTGCACGACAAGAACTTTCACGTCACCGTCCCCGGTTTCTACGATGATGTCGCCGCTGTTTCTGCAAAAGAACGAAAAGCCCTGAACTCGCTTCCCTGGAAAGAATCCGAATTCCGCAAAACTGTCGGCGCTCCCGGCCTCTCCGGCGAAAAGGGCTTTACGAATGTCGAGCGCCTCTGGTGCCGCCCGACTCTCGAGCTCAACGGAATTTGGGGAGGCTACATGGGCGAAGGTTCGAAAACCGTTATTCCTTCAAAAGCCTTCGCAAAAATCTCCACTCGCCTGGTGCCGGATCAGAATCCCGCAAAAATCGCCAAGCAGGTCGAGCGCCACATCCGCAAATTGCTGCCCAAAACTGTTCGTTGCAAATTTGAAGTCCTCAGCACGGGCAAGCCCTGGGTCGCGCCCTATTCCCATCCCATTTTCCAGAAAGCAATTCACGCGCTCGAGAAGGGCTTTGGCAAAAAAGCGGTATTCATCCGCGAAGGCGGCTCGATTCCGTTTGTCACGCAGATGCACGACACCTTCAAAGTACCCTGCGTCCTTCTCGGTTTCGGTTTGCCCGACGAAAACGCGCATGCGCCCGATGAGCATATCTCGCTTGAAAATTATTTCGGCGGCATAAAATCCGTGGCGTCTTTTTACTCCGCGCTCGCGTCGCTCTGACCTCTCCCGCGCGCGCCGCCGCAAAAATCGCGATTTTCTGCGGGTTTCATTGCGTTTTTACTTGCGTTAACCGGGGGCTGCGGCTATAGTGCCCCCGGCCTCCCAGCGTCACCAACAAGGGAAAATACTTCTATAGAGGAGATGGCAACACGATGGCAAATCCGATGAGCAAGTCCAAAATCATCGCGCACATGGCCGAAAAGGTCAGCACGAAGGACAAGCCGGTTTCCAAGAAGCAAGTGGCTTCGTTTTTCGACGAGCTCTTTAATCTCGCGGTGAAAGAATGCAAGAGTGCAGGGAAATTCGTCATTCCAGGAATCGGACGCGCGGTCAAGGCGCATCGCAAAGCTCGCATGGGCCGCAACCCCGCTACCGGTGAAGCAATTAAGATTAAGGCTAAGACTGTTGTTCGCCTTCGCGCCGCCAAGGCGTTCAAGGACGCAGCACTCAAGTAAGGCGCGATCGTTCACAGTTTCGCGACGAGACCCCGGCGACTCTTGGCTCTCCGCCAAGCTTGGGCGCTGGGGTTCTCGCTGTTTTTTCGCCGGAGCCGTCCGCGACCGGCCTATCGATTCTCCCCTGGAATAGCCTTCATGCAATCGCCTACTTCTCACCAGCATTCCGGCCTGCTCACCGATTTGTACGAGCTCACTATGGCGGCTGGCTATTTTCAATCGCACTTCGACGCGCGCGCTACATTCGAGCTGTTCGTCCGCAATCTTCCTCCGGAGCGCAATTTCCTGGTCGCCGCTGGTCTTGAGCAGGCGCTCGAGTTTCTTGAAAACATCCGCTTTGCCGCGGCAGAAATTGAGTACTTGCGGCGTCTCCCCGTTTTTCGTCACGTTCGCGGCGAATTCTTCGACTATCTTGCGCGTTTCCGTTTTACCGGAGACGTCTGGGCCATCCCCGAGGGCTCGCTCGTCTTTGCGGGCGAACCGCTTCTGCGCCTTACGGCCCCGATTATCGAAGCCCAGATTCTGGAAACGCGTCTTTTGTCCGCCATTAATTTTCAGACCATGGTGGCGAGTCGCGCCGCTCGCTTGACCATCGCCGCAAAAGGCAAGCCCGTCGTCGAATTCGGCGCTCGCCGCGCCCATGGAACCGAAGCCGGAATTTTTGCGGCGCGCGCAGCCTGGATCGCCGGGTGCCAGGGCACCTCGAACGTGATGGCAGGCAGGCTTTTTGACATTCCCACTTACGGGACGCAAGCCCATTCCTGGATCATGGCTTACGAGGACGAGTCGCAGGCCTTCGATCGTTTCCTCGATGTTTTCCCGGAGCAGGCCACTCTGCTTCTTGACACATACAACGTTCGCGCGGCGCTTCGCAAAATCATCGCGCGCGGCCGCAAGCCCGCGGGCGTCAGGCTCGACAGCGGCGATCTGGCCGCCGACAGCCGCTGGGTCCGCGCGCAACTGGACCGCGCTGGCTGGCGTGACGTTCAAATCTTCGCGTCGGGCGATCTCGACGAGAAAAGAATTTCATTGCTGCTTCGCCGCGGCGCACAAATCGACGCCTTTGGTGTCGGCAGCGCCCTCGTCGCTCCCACCGACACCCGCAATCTCAGCATGATTTACAAATTGGTTGAGCTCGAACGCGATGGCAAAGTGCGCGAAGCGGCAAAGCTCAGTGAATCGAAGTCCACGTATCCCGGAGCCAAACAGGTATTTCGCTTTGCGAATCGCGCAGGAAAATGGCAGAAAGATTTAATCGCCCTTGCCAACGAATCTCATCCCTCTGCCTCGCCCCTTCTCGTGCCGGTTATGCGCCAAGGCAAGCGCCTCACTCCGGCGGAACCTCTAACGGCCGCGCGATCGCGGTGCATCGAAAGCCTAAGACAGCTCCCAGCACGTCTGCTCTCCATCCAACACGCAGCGCCCTATCCAGTCCGCTACAGCCGGCCCTTGAAAAATCTCCTCCAAAAGGTCCGCCGCCGCATTGCCCAGCGCGCATAGCGGTTTGCTGAACTGTTTTTTCGTTCCTCGATTCGCTTGTCGCCCGCCGACGCGCTAAAATTGTTCAGAGGCAAATAGGTTTGTCTAACGCTAATAGAAACGCCGTGGTTTTCTGGGAAGTCGATACCCAGGCTGATTTCATGTTGCCCGGAGGGAAGCTTTACGTCCCCGGCGCGGAGAAACGCATCGCCAACATGGGGCGCCTCGTCGACGTGGCGCGCGCCGGCAAAGTACTTCTCATCTCCAGCGCCGATCAGCATGCTCCGAATGATCCCGAGTTCGCGCGCTTTCCTCCACATTGTGTCAAGGGAACGAGCGGCGCCGAAATTCTTGCAGAGCTGAAGGCGCCCAAAATAATGTCCATTCCAAACGACAGGGATTTCTCAATTCCCGCGAATCTTGACGAAATTCAGCAGGTCGTTCTCGAAAAGCAAACTCTCGACGTTTTCGATAACCCGAACACGGAGAAAATCCTGGGACAGTTTCCCGCAACGCAGGAATTCGTAGTCTTCGGAGTGGTTACGGAATTCTGCGTGCGCCTCGCGGCAAAGGGTTTGCTCGACTGCGGCCGCCGCGTCGTTATCGTCACCGACGCAATCGAGACGCTCGACGCCAACGAAGGTCAGCGCACCCTCGAAGAACTCGCGAGTCGCGGAGCGCGCCTCATCACCACCAACGAAGCGCTCACGCTCGCCAAATCGCTCCCGCGCTAGACTGATTCCTAAGTGCTTGTTGAAAAACTCTACCCGTTGTCATTCCGAGGAGCAACCGCGACGAGGAATCTGCAGTTTCCTTGCGCTTTTGTACACTGCGGTTCCCTCGCAGCGGCGGGATGGCGCCAAGAGCACTTTTTCAACAAGCTGCTAATGTATCAACCAGTTCGTCAGATTCCTGGCAGGCTACAACGTCTTCACGTAGGCGATTAAATCCCGGATCTGCGCCGACTTCAGTGAATTGCGAAATCCCGGCATATCTTTTCCGCCGCGTTCGACCACGCGTCGCAAATTTTCGTCGTCCGCCTTCATCCCATTGCGAAATCGCTCGCGCTTCATCAACCCCGCAAGTCCCGGCCCAATTTTCTTCTCGGTGCTGGTACTGTAATGGCAAATCTCGCATTTCGCGCCGTAGACTTGCTTTCCCTTCGCTACGTCTTCGGTTTCCGGCTCCTTCATCGTCTGAGCGGCAGATCGCCTGGTCGGAAAAGCAATCAGCACAATAAGAATTGAGATAGCTAGTAGAAATTTCATCGCTCTATTTATTTGGGGTCGAAGGAGCATCCGTTGGTGTCAGAATTCGATCGTAAATCCACAGAGCCAACGCCGTCGCCAAGCCGATTCCCGTCATCACCCACCACGCTCGTTGCGGCTGATGCGCCAGTTCCCCGAAGTGGTGCAGCAACACTCCCATCAGCCACCCGCCAATCAGCGAGCCGACGCCGATAGGCACAAACGCAAATCCCATGTAGGTTCCCTGTTGTCCCGGCGGCGCAAGCCGGGAAACATATTCGTAATACCGGGGCGACAGCGTCATTTCTCCGAGCGCGACCACGAACAGCGTCAGCACCGCCGTCCATATCGCGGGATGAAACGCCACAATCAACCAAGCCACCGACGAAATCACTGTGCCGATCGTGATCGCGTTGAACGAGCGCATAGCGCGCGTCAGATAGCTGATCACGATTTGCAGGCAGATCACCGACAGCGCGTCCGTAACCAGAATCAATTCCACGTCGGCATGCGGGTTGATGTAGCCCGTGATATAGAGCGGCAGTCCGATATACACCTGCCAGTAAACCACCCAATAGCCCGAAAAAATAATCAGGAACAGCATGAACTTCGGATTCGCCAGCACCTTTCCCAAATTCCGCGCCGTTTGCGCCAGGCTGCGGGTCTGCGCATCGTTCGCCATGGCCGGCTCTTTGAAGAACACCAACACCACAAAAAACATGACCAGGACGCATAAAGCGGAAATGCGAAACACGTTTTGCACGCCCATGTGCCGGTGCGCGATGGACGCCACGTACGGACCCGCAGCTCCCCCCACGTTCACCAGCGTGTAATAAATCGAATAGCCGATTGAGCGGACGTTTTCCTTCGACGCGCGCGCCGTGCTGCCCACCACCGCCGGCTTCACCATCGATATTCCCAGCGCGGGCAACATCAGAATGCCCAGGACCAGCCAGTAAAGCGGCACCGCATGGCGCACTGGACCCATCCACGAGGAGCCGATGGAGCCAAGCAAAAAATAAGAGCACGTAAGAATCAGATAGGCGGCCGAGAGCGCACGCCGGAATCCCAGGCGGTCCGCCACCGCGCCGCCGATGATTGCCAGGAACCACACCAGGCCGCCAAAAATGCCCGCAAGCACTCCCGTCTGTTCCGTTGGAAAACCAAGGCTCTGGTGAAGGTAGTTGGCGAGGGATGCAAAGGCGGCGTAATACGCGAGGCGTTCAAATAACTCGCTGATGTTCGCGACCCAGAATGCAGGCTCGAATCCCTCGCGAATTTCTTTAATGCGCTCGCCAAAACTCACATTCGCCCCCGGAACATTCTGCAAGCCCCGCGTCAAGCAGCGGCGTCAGCCCGCTTGCCGCGCGCGATTGTAGCGAAACTCCCGCGAAATACGCATTTCTTTTTCCTCGGCTCTCGGTCGTGAATTGCCTTCAATCCTCACCATCGCCCGGCTGGACTACCGGCTCGGTGTGGGTCAATATACTCAGACCGTCGGCGAGGACGGTGCACGCCATGGCTGAATCGCCCGAACTCAATCGAATTGCCAGCGAGCTCAACGATCATCGCAAAACAAATCTTGCGGATTCGTCCGCCACTTTGCGCCTTGATCGCTGGCTCGCCGCTCTAGTGGAACAGGGCGGAAGCGATTTGCTGCTCGTTCCCAACGCCCCGCCGTGTCTGCGTTTCGAGGGTCATGTGCGGAAACTCGAATCGGGCTCGCTCGACGGCGCCGAAATCGAAGCCGCCGTCCTTCCCGCGCTCACGTCGCACGCGCTGCATCTTTATCGCGAAACGCAAATTGCGGATTCTTCCTATCGCGTCGCTGGGCTCGGTCGCTTCCGCATCAATCTCCACCGCGAACGAAGCAGCGCCGCCGCAGCCGTTCGAGCTTTGCCTTCAAAAGTTCCCACACTGGGTGAATTGCATCTTCCGCCCTCTGTCGAAGCGCTCGCGCACTTGCCGCGCGGCCTTGTGCTCATCGGAGGTCCCGCCGGTTCGGGCAAGACGACCACGCTATCGGCTCTCGTCAATCAAATCAATCACAACGAATCGCGCCACATCGTCACCATCGAAGATCCCATCGAATACGAGCACACGCATATTCACAGCATTGTCGAACAGGTGGAAGTCGGCACCGATGCCCCGGATTTTCCAACGGCATTGCGCGCCGCACTTCGGCAAGCGCCGGACGTTCTCGTCGTTGGCGAGATGCGCGACCCCGAAACGATGCGCATCGCCGTTGCCGCGGCGGAAACGGGCCATCTGGTGCTTTCGACTTTGCATACCACCGACGTGGCTTCGACAATTTCGCGCATCTCGGATTCATTTCCCGTCGAGCGCCAAAACACAATTCGCCAGGAACTGGCTATGGCTCTCGCCGCGGTTCTCACGCAGATTCTTGTGCCGGTTAAAAATGGCGGCCAGATGCCCGCCGCCGAGCTTCTGATCATCGGATACGGCGCTCGCCAACACATTCGCCACAACGCTCTTCAGTACCTGCGTCAGGAAATCACGCTCACCAAGAAAAAAGGCTCGCTTTGCCTGGAGGAGTCGCTTGCGCAGCTCGTCACACAGGGTCACATCAGCCGCGAAGACGCCTCCATCCGCGCCTTCCACCCCGAAGAACTCGACAGCCTGCTCAAATCCGAAGCTCGCAGCCAATCGGCCTAAGGTTCGGTAGTGCCTCAGATTGACCCTGGTAGGTTAGTTTCCGATTATCCGACTACACGTTCACCTGGTGCAGGCGGTCCGCGCCAATAGCGGACCAAACGCGGCATCCCGCCGGATTGGCTTGTGTTTGGTTGGGAATCGCGGTTTACTTTCGGTCAGTCACCATGCAGCGCTCAATCATTATCGGAATTTTTGCTGCGGCGGTCTTGGCTCTGCCCTCGACCCGAGCTCAGGATGCGAGTTATCCTCCGCACAAGGCGTCGCCTCCCAAGATTGATTCTCACATTCTTGTTTTGACAGATTCGGTTGTCCAGGAACAATGGACACACACATTGGAACTCGCAAACGCTCCGCAGGACATTACTTTCATGAACCCAGGCGAGTGCGTTCGCGTGGGGATTGTCTCAACGGGAGATGACCGCGACGATTACTTGAGACACACCATGCTGTCCTTCCAGGTTCGGTTCGGTGGCCACAGCGATTCCTATCCGTTAGGGGCCCTGTCACAATTCAAGCGAATCAAGCCAGAGGGTGGAGACTTTGTGAACGGGGCGCTGAGTTCGGCGGGAGTCAAGCTGCCCGCAGAAATGGAATCCATGGCCAGTCTGGGGGCGTCTGGCGCTCGCTGGTGCGTTCCGAGTAATGCTGTTGACGGAACCGCGACGGTAGAAGCGGAGATCGATTCCCCCGGAGGGCATCAAGCCTTAAGCCCTGCTTCGATTCATGTCGAGAGCTTTCAAACGGGTAGTGAGAAAGCGTTCAAGGACATGGCTGAGTTAGAAGCGTTCTTGCAAACGTACTACCGTCAGCCAAATCCAGCGCGGTTGCTTCCGGCGTTGCAATTCGTGACAGCAGAACAGACCCAACAACCACGCGAGGGTCAGGCGGAAATCTTTGCCGCATTCTTGGCTGCCGCATTGAAGTCAAATTCGATTGCTGCGAAGGATTTCTTGATGCGCATGGGCACGCAGTCGCCATTGATGCGTGCCTTTGGTCTCCTAGCGCTGCGCTCGGCTGGATATGACATCAGCGGAGTGCTGAACAGTCTGAGCGCACAGGACCAAGGGAAGTTCCACAGCCTTCCGCCTTTGGCGGATCCGTACGATCTGACTCCATCACAGGAACTCTTTCAGCATCTCGATATGCTTTGGGCTGTGTTCGGAGCGACCGGGCAATTCAAACCGGTTCAGACAATTTCAAGTGCTCTTGGCTGGCGAAGTGACTACGAGAACTTTGAGAAGTTACGCAAATCTCCAAACCATTCATCGGTCCTTACGCCGTCCATCGTGCGGGCAGTTGTCTACTCAGCAGCGGGCTGGTCGCTGTCGTCGTTTCAAAGAAACGACCCACTGGTAGCTGACTACATAGAGTTCCTGCGTGCTTCGCCGGACACTCCCAAGCCAGTTAAGTCCGAGCTTGCCGCGCTATCGAGCAACCCCGCATTTAAGCGCCCTGGGGGACCTTAATCGAGCGATTGGGTTCGGCAGCTTGGGTTCACCAACGGGCCAGCTGGACGTATAACGCGGTATCCCGAAATTGAGTCACTACATTCAAGGTTGCCCGCGCTTTTGCCATCGGTGACGCGTGTGCTAACATCGCTGGTTTGACGAAGCACTTCCATCCCGCGCGTAATTATTCTTACCGTCGAAGGCGAACTCTACAATGAAAGCCCTGCGCAAGATGCGCCCGGAAGCAGGCGCGCAACTCGAATCCGTCTCGATTCCCGCATTTGGCCCTTCCGACGTTCTCATTCGCGTTCGCGCCGCTTCGATCTGCGGCACCGATCTCCACATCTATCACTGGGATAAATGGTCCGCCTCGCGCATCCGTCCGCCCATGACCTTCGGCCACGAATTCTGCGGCACCATTGAAAAAGTGGGCGATGAAGTCGAGTCGCTAAAGCCCGGCGATTTCGTCAGCGCGGAAATGCACGTCAATTGCGGCCACTGCCGAGCCTGCCGCGCGGGCCAGCCGCATCTGTGCCGCAACGTGAAAATCATCGGCATCGACGCCGACGGCTGCTTCGCCGAATTTGTGCGCATCCCCGCGCGCAACGTTTGGAAGATTGACCCGGCCATTCCCGAGCATTACGCCGCAATCCTCGATCCTCTCGGCAACGCGGTGCACACCGTCCTCGCCGGAGAAATCGCCGGGCAAACCGTCGCCGTCACTGGTTGCGGCCCAATCGGCTTGATGTCCATCGCGGTCGCGCGCGCTTGCGGCTGCTCCACGATTTTTGCCACCGAGGTGAACGCTCATCGCTGCGCGCTGGCGAAACAAATGGGCGCTGATGCAGTGTTCGATCCGAAGGAAAGCGATCCTGTGGCGCGTGTCCGCGAAGCCACTGACGGCGACGGCGTGGACGTTCTTCTCGAAATGAGCGGAAATCCCGCCGGCATTCGCCAGGGATTTCAAATGCTGCGTCAAGGCGGCCGCGCCTCTCTTCTCGGAATTCCCAGCGAGCCGGTGACACTTGATTTGGTCAACGACGTGATCTTCAAAGGCGCGGTTGTTCAGGGAATTTATGGCCGCAAAATGTTCGAGACCTGGGAGCAAATGACTTCGCTTCTCAAAGCCGGCCGCCTCAACCTCGAGCCGCTATTCAACGAGCGCCTGCCCCTCGACCGCTTCGCCGAAGCCTTCGCCCTCCTCGAATCCGGCCAAGCCAGCAAAATTTTGTTCTACCCCAACGGCGCCCCTCGCTGATTTCAATGAGAGGAAGGCAAACCAAGAGGAAGAAGCCAGAAAGCAATATTCGAGTCGAGATGGAAAGAGCGTGAGAATCATCTCACCGGGATTCTCATGTCAACGGACGGCGATATTCCCGAAAGTCAGAGAACAGCGACAAAATAAATAGGGTTACCCTCCACGCATATTATGGGAGGGTAGCAAATGTCAACCAACAAGTACAAATATACGCGAGCAGAAACCAACGCCCTGGAGCGTGACCTTAAACGGATTCTCAGCAACAACGACGAACGCGAGCTTATGCAGATTTTGCGGAAACACGGGATAAAGGACGAGAATCCCCGCTTTTCCGAGATCGTGAAGCTTTTCCGCGATTTGCGGAGCGGGAAGGCCTGACAGCCAGAGCGTGAATCTCCTTGCGCGCAGCCTCGGCTTCGGCCGTCGGCAAGGTTTCCAAATGAGCCTGAATTATCTGCGCCGCTTTCGCGGCAGCAATATCCAGCTTCGTTTTCTTACGTGGCATAAAGCAAGAATACTCTTCTCAGGCGATAGGGCGCAACACATACATTCTTGTTCCGCTCCATCGGATTAACTAATGGCTTGATGAATTCCCTCAAGATCAAACCGAGCCACTGCAAACGATTTTGTGTCCGCGCTCAGGCCCCAGGCTGTCCTATAATGTTTCTCTGTTTTAGCCCGCGCCCTCATAGGAGGAACCATGGCTACACCGTCGCCGCTGATGTCCACTCGCCCGCAAACGCAATATCTCCACGACGCGCTCGAGGACTTGAAATCGCAGCATCAATATATTCAGCTCCGCATCCTCGAAGGCGAACAAAAGCCCATCGCTACAATCGACGGCAAAGAAGTCATCAACCTCAGCTCGAATAATTATCTTGGTCTCACCACACATCCCAAACTTCGCCGCGCCGCCATCGATGCCATCCGCAAATACGGAGTCGGCTCCGGCGCCGTCCGCACCATCGTCGGCACCATGAAAATTCACATGGATCTCGAAGAGCAAATCGCGCGCTTCAAAGGCACCGAAGCCTGCGTGGTGTTTCAATCCGGTTTCACCGCAAACGCCGGAACTGTCTCTGCAATTTTGGGAAAAGAAGACTTAATCATCTCCGACGAGCTGAACCACGCCTCCATCATTGACGGCTGCCGCCTCTCGCGCGCCACCATCAAAGTTTTCAAGCATAAAGACATTGCCGATTGCGAACGCATCCTCCAGGAAACAAAAGACTGGAACGGTCACAAGCTCCTCGTCACCGACGGCGTCTTTTCCATGGAGGGCGACATTGCGCCGCTTCCCGAACTTTGCGATCTCGCCGAAAAATACAATTGCATCATGATGGTCGACGACGCGCATTCCTCCGGCGTCCTGGGCCGCAACGGACGCGGCACCGTGGATCACCTCGGCTGCCACGGGCGCGTTGACATCCAAGTCGGCACGCTCAGCAAAGCCATCGGCTCCATCGGCGGCTACGTTTGCGGCTCGCGCGACCTCATCCAGTTCCTCTACCATCGCGGACGTCCATTCCTGTTCTCCACGTCGCATCCGCCCTCTGTCACCGCCACGTGCCAGGCCGCCTTCGAGCTTCTCGATTCCGACGCGGGCGAAAAGCTCATCAAGCGCCTCTGGAGCAACACCAAATTTTTCAAGCGCCGCCTCAAACGCCTCGGCTTCAAAACGGGCAAGAGCGAAACGCCCATCACGCCCATCATGGTCGGCGAGACGGACAAAGCCTTCGAATTCTCCCGCGAGCTTTTCCAGGAAGGATTGCTGGCCATGGCCATCGGCTATCCCACGGTTCCGCAAGGCACGGCCCGCCTGCGCACGATCGTCACCGCCACGCACAAGCGCGCTGACCTCGAGCGCGCCACCGAAATCCTGGAGCGCGCCGGCAAAAAACTCGGCGTTATCTGACGCACAACTGAAATCCGTTTTCCTCCGCGAAACAATCGCGGCACGGGAGTACAGACCGCCGAGCCGTATTCAGAGAATTCAAGGGTGTTTGTCATGAGCAACGAAAATCGTAAAACGCAGCCGTTCCCCGAAGGGCCTTCTAATTTCCCTCCACGGCCTGACAAAGAGGAAAACTACGAATCCGATAACGTCGACGAGGCATCCAAAGAATCGTTTCCCGCCAGCGATTCGCCAGCGTGGACGGTAAAACGAAAAGGCAAGAAGAAATGAACGCCGTCCAGCATTCTGGAGCCGTCCTTGAGGCGCATCGGTCTTTCTGAAATTCATGAGCAGCCGTGGTTTCCCAAATTTCTTCGGGATGATGTCACCGACGGACTGCAGTTCACCCTGAATTTTGGCAGAGTCTACCAGCCTGCCGCCTTGTGTCTTCGCAAAGCCCTCAAAGCTGCGGGAACTGATCGCCTGGTTGACCTATGCTCGGGAGCCGGGGGCCCGTGGTCGTGGCTATATCGCCTTGTTGAAAACGAGAATACGGGCAAGCTGGACGTTTGCCTGACGGACAAGTATCCGAATATCGCTTCATTCGAGCGGCTGCACCAAGCGTCCGGCGGAAGAATCCGTTATTTCGCTGAGCCCGTCGACGCGGCGAACATTCCGGCGCAACTTCGCGGATTCCGTACATTGTTCACTTCGTTCCACCATTTTTCTCCGGATGAGGCTGCGGCGATCATTCAAAACGCCGTGGACACGCGCCAGGGAATCGCCGTCTTTGAGGCGCCCAGGCGGAGGACGCTATGCATTTTAATGACTGTCCTCATGCCCTTGTCGGCTCTGTTGCTAGGGCCATTTATTCGCCCATTTCGGTTGTCACGCATGATTTGGACGTACTTGTTGCCCGTGATTCCCTTTGTCCTCTTGGTTGACGGAGTCCTTTCGTGCCTGCGCGCATATTCTCTCGCGGAACTCTCGGAATTGATTCGGAACTTGAAGCCAAACGATTATAAATGGGAGATTGGTGAGCGAATGGGGTTGCTCGCGCCCATGACATATGTGCTCGGGTATGCAGAGCGCCGCACCAACACTCTGGCTCTCGACTCCGCGGAGGCAATCTCGACAGTCCAATCCGACGCCTAACAGAGAAATGTGGCGCGTTATCCGGCTATAACTGGCGTGTACATTCTTCCGGAATTGTTACATTTTCACTCGACCGTTTGCCTTCTCAACCGCTCGACGAAACCCGCAAATTGCTGTAAATAGGCCACTTTTATTTAGGAATTAGGATTGCCTTCTTCTTCCAGACTCCGGGCCACGGTGTCGGTGTCCCCACTCGCTTTGCCCGGGGATTCAGCCAGGAGGGGTTGACATGAATAGACTTGGTCTCTCATTTCTGCTTGTGGCGACGATGGCATTCACTGCCGGAGCGCAGTCCACCAACCAGCAGTACCGCTCGAATGACCACCAACAGGCACAAGCGCAGCAAACGAAATCTTCGCCTTCGACCAGCAAGCAGAGCGGCGCGCAGGGCGCGGCCTCTGCTTCAGCGTCCGGCTCGGCCAACGCGTCGGCAAATGCCGGAGGCACATCGGCAGACCTTTCTTCCGGAACGACAATCAATACCGAATTGCAAACCACACTCGACGCGCGCAAATGCCATCCGGGTCAGCGCGTTGTTGCGAAAACGACGCAGGACGTCAAAGAAGATGGCCACGTGGTCCTGCGAAAGGGAACGCAGTTGATCGGCCATGTGACCGAAGCGCAGGCCAGAACCAAAGCGAACGCCGAATCTTCCGTCGGCATCGTCTTTGACGAAGCCGTGATAAAGAAAGGCCAGGAAGTTCCATTCCACGCCACGATTCAAGCGCTGGCCGCTGCACAGGCGACATCGGCCGCTTCACTTGACAATGACATGATGGAACCTTCCGGCGCTCCGATGGGCTCCGGCGGGGGTGCCATGGGTGGCGGCTTGGTGGGTGGCGCCGGATCGGCGGTCGGCTCAACCGCGGGCGCGACGCGCGGTATGGCTGGCAACTTATCTCAAACGGCTAGCGGCGCAGTTGGCGCGACTGCTGCTTCGGCGGGAGGCAATCTGCGCGGATTGAACGCAGCGGGCCAGTTGACGTCAACCAGCAGCGGAGTCATTGGCATGAATGGTATGAATCTCACATCCGTAGCCGCCAATTCCACGCAGGGCTCGGTGATTACGTCCGCGAAACGCAATGTGCATCTGTCCAGCGGCACCCAGATGCTCTTGCGCGTCAATGGCCAGTAACAATGGCTAAATCGGTTTGCAGACTCCTCTGGCCGTGCGAAATTTGGCACCTGGTTTCGCGCGGCCTTTTTTCCTGCGCCCACATTCTTGGGTTACGATCTGGTCGGTACCGCGGCACAGGCACTTTTGTTGACTCTTTATCTATCGGCTTCCCATTTTGGTACTGCGGGAAAGTCCCCTACGCCTCCACAATGATACTCGGCATTACCTCCTGCTCAGTTTCTCGCGCGGGAGGAACGGGGAAAAATCCATGAGGCAGGGAAAATGCTTGGGATATCTCCCGTGCGCTTTTGCAGCGGCGTTCTTTTTCATCGCCGGATGCAGCCACGCGGTCTTTCCGACGACCGGCGGAGGTGGCGGCAGCACGGCTCCCATGATGCTAATGTTCCACGACACGCCGCCTGCGGGCGTCACCGTCACGTCTTTTGAAGTCACAGTCACAGGCGCCGTGCTGCAACCCGGAAACGTGTCGCTGCTGGCGTCGCCGCAAACGATCGAGCTGACGCAACTGCAAACCAACTCCGCTTTCCTCTCGACCACCAATGTCAAGGCGGGAACGTACACGAGCCTGGCGATTACCTACGCGAATCCGAAGTTTACGTTTTTGAACGACACGGGAACACAAGTCACCGTCGACGGGCAAGCGTGCAGCGCCGGAGCCTCCTGCGTGGTGAGCGCGCCGACAATCTCGGGCGCCCTGACGCTGACGTTGTCTGCTACAGCCTTTCCGTCCCTTTCCGTCACCGCCTCCACCCAGACGTTGCTCGAAGTGGACGTCAACTTGAACAACATCATCCAACCGGACTTCTCCCTCAACTTCGGCACGAGTGCGTCTGGAGGGTCTGGAGCGGTCACGGTCACTCAGTCCACCGGAACAGCGGGAAGCAGCAAGATTGGCAATTTCAACGTCACGGGCCAGGTTGCCTCCGTCACCGCCAGTCCGACAAACCAATTCACGCTCACCACTCCGGCCGGACAAACGCTTACCATCAAGGCCAATGCGGCGGCATTTGAGTTTGCGCGTGCCAATTGCGCAGCCAACGACTTCACGTGCCTCGCCACCGGCCAAATCGTCGACGCCAATGTCGACATCTTTAGCGACGGCTCGCTCAGCGCCACGGAAGTTGATTTCGACGATGCATCCGGCACTCAGCAGGTCAGCGGCACTATCGTCACCGAGAACAACTCTCCGCCCACCAGTTTCCAAATGATTGTTCACAACACCATTCCGCCGGTCGCCAGCCTTCCTCCCGGAACTCCGGTAACCGTCAATATCGGCGGCACCGCTTCATTTGTCATCAACAACGGCTCATTCGTCTTGCCGACGGGCATGACTTTTGCCACCACTTCGGATTTGCTTGTGGGCCAGGAAGTGGAGGCACGCGTAGCATCGGGCACCAGCATTTCGAATGGCGCATTTACCGCCGATCGCCTCGCCCTGGAACAAACGCAAATCCAATCCAAGGTAACCTCACTGAATACGACGGCTCAGCCTCCTCAGCCATCGTTTGTCTTGACTCCATTGCCGCCGCTTTTTGTGAATCCGGTCACGCAAATTTTTGTTCTCACGGTTACGCAGGGGACTACGGCCGTAACCCAATTTCAAGTTCTAAGTCCGCTTGATATTACCGGCCTCACTGCCGCCCAACCCGTGAGCGTCGGTGGATTCCTTTTCAACACCACAGGCACCGTCGGCTCTCCCACAATTGTCGCCGCCACAGTTCGCGGAGAAGTGCCGGGCACCTAGCACAACTTCGTCAGTAGATCGGCATAGGGGGGACGGTTGCCCGTCCTCCCCTGCCACACCACCGTACATGCGGGTCCGCATACGGCGGTTCAGTGAGTTGAGCCCTGACGGGCCGTGAGGTTCGAGTCGTCATTCGCCACGAGG
>Ga0307372_10005194_pt1 | contig 19680 bp, 17 predicted proteins | sample OX1MG_FD_202533 | JGI IMG/M metagenome (GOLD analysis project Ga0307372, IMG submission 202533) | Soil microbial communities from Risofladan, Vaasa, Finland - OX-1 | ecosystem: Environmental > Terrestrial > Soil > Coastal area > Acid sulfate soil | place: Finland: Risofladan, Vaasa | collected...
CGATCCAGCAGTACTACACGATGCGCGAGCCGTTCATCTTTGCCGCGCTCGATTCGTGGAAGGGAATCTTCAACCGCGCCGCCGACGAGCAGATGGCGCTGGTGCGCTCGGCGGATTTCCGCGCCGCATTCCGCGACGAAATCAAAGATGGCGGCGGCAAGGCGATTTTCCGCGGCCGCTGGGACCGCGTACATATCGCGCGCGTGGAAAACGAGTGCAACCGCCGCTGGCTTAACCTGAGCGTCGCCGAACTCGCCGCCGCCACCGGCAAGGACGCGGTCGACGCGCTGCTCGACCTCGCGCTCGACGAACGGATGGAGCTGGGCGTGACACTCTCGGTGATCAACGTCAATCCCGACGTCGTAAGCCGCATCCTGAAGCTGCCCAATACGCTCATCGGCCTTAGCGACGCGGGCGCTCACGTCGCGCAGCATTGCGACGCCGGCCTGACCTCGTATCTGCTGCACGAATGGGTGCGTCGGCGCGGCGTGCTGACGCTGGAGGAAGCCGTGCGGCGGCTGACCTCGGAGCTCGCGGATTTTCTTGAGCTGCGCACCAAGGGTCGGCTCGCGCCGGGAATGGACGCCGACCTGGTGATTTTCGATCCGGCCGCGATAAAGCCGCTTGCGCCCGAATGGCTCAACGATCTGCCGGGCGGCGAGCCACGGCTTATCGAACGCTCGGAGGGAATCGAATACACGATCGTCGGCGGCGAGGTTTTGTTCGCGCACGACGAATACCAGGGCGGCCTGCCCGGCAAAGTGCTGCGCACGGTTTCGCAAGCCGGCCGCTGAATTTGCAAAGCATCGATGGCGGCCAAATAACCAGCGAAGCGGAGTCTCGAAGATGAACGGAGCCGAAAGCCTGATCCTGACCGCGCTCAATTGCGGAGTCGATGTCTGCTTCGCCAATCCAGGCACCACCGAGATGCCGCTGGTCGCCGCGCTCGACGGCGCCCCGCGGATGCGCGCGGTGCTGGCGCTGTTCGAGGGCGTCGTCACCGGCGCCGCCGACGGCTACGCGCGGATGGCCGACCGGCCCGCCCTTACGCTGACCCATCTCGGGCCCGGCTTCGCCAACGGGATCGCCAACCTGCACAACGCGCGGCGCGCGCACTCGCCGATCGTCAACGTGATCGGCGACCATGCGACCTGGCATCTGAAAGCCGACGCCCCGCTCACTTCCGATATCGAATCGCTTGCCCGCCCGGTCTCCGCCTGGGTCCGCCACGCGGCGAGCGCAGGGGCGATCGCCGCCGACACGGCCGAGGCGATCGCCGAAGCGATGCGTTGGCCGGGCCACACCTCGACGCTTATCGTTCCTTCCGATTGTCAGTGGAGCGAGGCCGGCACAGCGGCCGGGCCGCGTGCCGCCGTGTCGCCGCCGGCTGCGCCGGATAGCGCCGTGCGCGCGGCGGCCGAAATGTTGCGGCGCGACGGCGCGACCACCGTGCTCTTCATGGGCGGCGCGGCGGTCCGCGAACGCGGACTCAAAGCGGCGGCGCGAATCGCCGCGGCGAGCGGATGCCGCCTGATGTGCGAAACCTTTCCCGCGCGGGTCGAGCGCGGCGGCGCGATGCCGCCGGTCGAGAAGCTGCCCTACTTTCCCGAGATGGCGCTCGACGCGTTGGCGAAATCCAGCTCGGTCATCCTGGCGGGCGCGCGCGCGCCGGTCGCGTTTTTCGGCTATCCCAACACGCCAAGCCTGCTGATTCCCGAGGGCCGCAGCGTCGCCACGCTGGCGACGATCGAGCAGGACGTCGCGCTCGCGCTCGAAGCCCTAGCCGACCTCATCGGCGCACCAAAATCCGCGCCGGCCCGCGCCGCCAGGGGAGCGGCGGCGCGGCCGACCGGCGCGCTCGACGCGACCACCATCGGCGCGGCGATCGCGGCCTTGATGCCCGAGCACGCAATCGTGATGGACGAGGCGGCGACGACGGGACTGCCGTTCTTCGGAGCCTCGCTGAGCGCGCCGGCCCATACCTACCTCGCGCTCACGGGAGGCGCTATCGGCCAGGGGCTGCCCTGCGCGACCGGCGCCGCGGTCGCCTGCCCGGAACGCCGCGTGATCTCGTTCCAGGCCGACGGCAGCGCGATGTACACCGTTCAGGCGCTGTGGACGCAGGCGCGCGAGGGGCTCAACGTCACCACGCTTCTGTGCAACAACCGCCGCTACCGGATCTTGCAGGTCGAGCTGGCGCGCGCCGGCGTTACCGAGCCCGGGCCCAAGGCGCGCTCGCTCACCAGCCTGGGCAATCCGAACCTCGATTGGGTCGCGCTGGCCAAGGGGATGGGCGTGCCGGGGGTTCGGGTCGAAACGGCCGAAGCGCTATCCCAGGAGTTGGCGCGCGCGCTCGAGGAGCCCGGCCCCAGACTGATCGAGATGGTCATCTGACGATCGAGTGTGACGATCGCGTGACGCACAAGGATCAAGCGACGGCACCAGCCGGCGCGGTTTTTTTCCAGGCGGCAACTTCGATGGGTGCGGGCAGATCGATCGGCCTTGCAACCGGCGCAGGCAGTGCGGGCCTCGTTAAGCGATCGCGTAGGACTGGCCTACCGCAGGAGTGACTCCGATGGCCGAAAAAACGCGCATCGTTCCGTTCTCGGCGGAGCAGGAAAAGTGGTACGCCCAGGCGTGCGAGCGGCTGAATCCCCAGCGGCTGCAAAAGCTGCTGCTCACCCTGATCGACATTCACAGCCCCACCGGCGCCGAGCGTCAGGCCAGCGAATTTATCGCCGGCTATATGCGCGAGCATCTGGGCGAGCGCTCGCGCTATCAGCCGATCAGCGAGGACACCGGCAACGCGATCGGCGAAATCCGGGGCAGCGGCGGCGGCGCCTCGCTTCTGCTCTACGCGCCAATCGACACCCATATCGATGGCGATCCGGAAAGGGACCTGCCGTGGGTCGGCCCGGCTTTTCGCGCGGACATGTTGCCCAAGGGTTGCGTGCGCGGCGACCTGGTCTATGGCCTTGGCGCCGCCAATCCCAAGGGGATGGTCGCGAGCCTGACCGAAGTCGCAACCGCAATGCGCGAAGCGCATGTGCCTATCAAGGGCGATCTGCAGGTGGGTTTCGCGGGCGGCGGGATGCCGGTCAGCCTGCCGTATCGCCGCAATTACGGGATGAGCGATGGCGTGTATCACCTGCTCACCCGCGGGGTGGCGCCCGACTTCGCCGTGATCATGAAACCGTGGTGGGCGGTCTTCGCCGAGGAGCCCGGGATGTGCTGGTTCAAGGTCTCGGTGCGGGGCACGATGGGCTATTCGGGGATTACGCGCGGCACGCCCGGCTACCGAAGTTCGATCATCCCGGCGGTGCGGGTGATCGAGGAGATCGAGGCCTGGCTCCCGCAATACACCGCGCGCAACACTTCCGGCACGGTGCTCCCGGAGGGCCATATCGCGGCGCTGCGCGCGGGATGGCCTGAGAAGCCGGCCTTTCCCTCTGCCACGACGGAGATCTACCTCGACGTGCGATGCAATCCGCGGACCTCGCCCGGCGAAGTCAAGGCGCAGTTCGCAGAGGCGATGCGTTCGATTCGCGAACGCCATCCGGATATCGAGTGCGACTGGGAAATGTTCGGCGCCTGTCCGGGCGGAGCGACCGATCCGCACAACTGGATCGTGCAATCGAGCTATCGCGGATGGGAGCGCGTCGAAGGGCGGCCGCATGGCGACGCGCGGAAAATGGGCGGGCAGACCGACGGCGCGCTCATCCGCCGTCTCGGCATCCCCTGCGCCCGGATCGGTTATCCGTGGCCGCCTCGCGGCTGCCCGGATGAATACAAGGAAGGTCTGGGCGGGATGGGCGTGGCCAGTATCAAGGACTTCATCAAGTCGGCCAGGGCGATCATGTACGTGGCGATAGACACGCTGACTCGGCCGCGAGCCGACCTTGGACTGTGAGATCGCACTCTCCAGGGCATTAAGGCGCCGCGGCACGTTGCGTGGCACTTGGCGATGGCCGGATCGGCGGAAGTCTTCATCCACCTATAAAAATTCGCGGCAGACATAAATCTGCGGAACAACTAGGCTCTCCCAAAATCGGATTGCAGGAGAACCTGTCATGGCCATGAGCCTCTCGCGGCGCGCCGGCGCCGAATTCATCGGGACCTTCTGGCTGGTGTTGGGCGGATGCGGCAGCGCGGTGCTGGCCGCCGGATTTCCGCATCTCGGAATCGGCTTCGCCGGAGTGGCGCTGGCCTTCGGGCTCACGCTGCTGACGATGGCCTACGCTATCGGACACATCTCCGGATGCCACATCAATCCCGCCGTGAGCTTCGGACTATGGGCCGGCGGCCGTTTTCCCGCTAGCGAACTCGCCCCCTACGTGATCGCGCAGGTGCTCGGCGGAATCTTCGCCGCCGCGGTGCTCTACGTCATCGCCAGCGGCGCGCCCGGCTTCAGCCTGGCCGGCGGCTTCGCGGCCAACGGCTACGGCGCGCACTCGCCGGGCGGCTACGGCCTCGGCTCGGCGGCCGTGTGCGAGGTCGTGATGACCCTGATGTTTCTGTTCGTGATCATGGGCGCGACCGACTCGCGCGTTCCGGCCGGCTTCGCGCCGATCCCGATCGGATTGGTGCTCACGCTGATTCATCTGATCAGCATCCCGGTGACCAACACCGCGGTTAATCCCGCGCGCAGCACGGGACCGGCGCTGTTCGTGGGCGGATGGGCGATCGAGCAACTGTGGCTCTTCTGGCTGGCTCCCATAGCGGGCGCAATCATGGGCGGGGCGCTATACCGATGGCTGGCGGCCGAAAGCCCGGAGACCGAGGCGGCGCATCCGCCGCGTCCGATTTAGGCTCGGTTGGAGGGAAGGCCCCCTCCGATGCTATGAAATGGCGCTGCGAGGCGAATCATGAAGCTATACGAAATCATCGAACCCAAGGGGATAGATAGTCTCAAGTTGACCGAGCGGCCGACGCCGAAGCCCGGCCCCGGCGAGGTCCTGGTCCGCGTCCGCGCGACGTCTCTCAACTATCGCGATCTCGCGATCGTCAAGCGCGCGCTCCCCGTGAAAAAGAAGCAGCCGCTGGTCCCGGTCTCGGACGGCGCCGGAGATGTGGTCGAGGCCGGTCCGGGCGTGACCGCGCTCAAAAAAGGCGATCGCGTCGCCGCGATTTTCACCCAGGGCTGGCTCGCCGGCCCGCCGGTCGCGGGCATGTACGCCACCTCGCTCGGCGGCGGGATCGACGGGATGCTCGCGGAGTACGTCGTATTGCGGGAGGAAGGCTTCGTTCGGATCCCCGACTACCTGACCTACGAGGAAGCCGCTGCGCTGCCCTGTGCCGCCGTCACCTCATGGAACGCGCTGGTCTCGCAGGGACATCTGAAGCCCGGCGACTCGGTGCTCGTCATGGGGACCGGCGGCGTCTCAATTTTCGCGCTCCAGTTCGCCAGGATTTACGGCGCGCGCGTGATTGCGACTTCGAGCAGCGACGCCAAGCTGAACCGGCTCAAAGAGATGGGCGCGTCGGATGCGATCAACTACAAGACGACGCCGAGTTGGGATGAGCGCGTGCTCGAAGTCACCGGCGGTCTCGGTGTCGATCACGTGGTCGAGGTCGGCGGCGCGGGAACCTTGCCGAGATCGATCAACGCGGTGAAAACCGGCGGTATCGTCAGCCTCATCGGGATTCTGACCGGCGCGGGCCAGATCGATCCGATGCCGCTGCTTTTCAAGAATGCCCGCGTGCAGGGAATCCTGGTCGGCTCGCGTGAAATGTTCGATGAGATGAATCGGGCGATGGCCGTGAACCAGGTCCATCCGGTAATCGATCGCCTCTTCCCGTTCACTGAAGCGCGCGAGGCCTACCGTCATCTCGAGAGCGGCGCCCACTTCGGCAAGGTCTGCATCGCGATCTGAGCATACGGGCGAAGCGGTGGCCGGCGACCCTACGGCTGCTTGAACATCCGCTCCAGGGCGGGCGGCACTTCGCCCAGCGTCGCCACCCGGCGGGGATGGACGACGCGCGCGCCGACCCCAAGGAAATGCGCGCCGGCACCGCTCGCCGCGTCGACGTCGATCTGGCTGTCGCCGACGTAAACCGCGCGCGCGGGCGCGACGCCCGCGCGTTCCAGGCACAGGCGCACGATGTCGGGCGCGGGCTTGGGGCGGACCTTGTCGCGCGCGCTAGCCACCGCGTCGAATACGCCCTCCAGGCCAAGGTGGTCGATCAATCCGTGAGTCGTGGCCGAGCGGTTGGTCGCGAGCGCCACACGGTAACGGCGCTTCAATTCGAGCAGAAACGGCCGCAGCTCGAAGGGCGGGCGCAACAGATTGAAGAACGGGGTGAAGTCGATGGTCCGCGCGATCTCGCGCATCCGCCCGAGCTTGGCCGCATCCTCGCGCGCGCGCAACTCGAAGACCTGCATGGCGGCCATGAACACGCCGGCCCGCTCTTCGTCGGGGCTGAGCGGCGGCTCGCCGATCTCGGCGAAAATCGCATTGTAATAGGCGGTGTTGGACTCGGTCGAGTCGAACAGCACGCCGTCAGCGTCGAAGATAACCAGGTCAAGCATCGCCAATTCCGTCGTCCCTCCGTATCGACCCGCCGTCGGGTCCTCTCGTATCATATCGCTTGCGCTGAAAACCATCCCGCGTCGGAAAACGAAATCGCGGTTGCAAGATGGAACCTTATTTGCTCCAAGGGAATTAGACACAATCGGGTGCATTGCGGCCGCTGTTGGAGATTCGATGGCCTCGCAAGCAAATCAACCGGGAGTCGCGCAGGCTGGAGTCGCGATCGTGGTGGGCGTCGGACCGGGACTCGGCGCCGCGCTGGTGCGCCGCTTCGCTCAGGGTGGACACGCGATCGCAATGGTCGCGCGCTCGCGCGAGTTCATGGACGAGCTTGCCGCCGAGGTCGAGGCGGCCGGCGGGCACACGCTGGCGGTCACTGCCGACGTCGGCGACGCGGAGCAGATTGGCCGCGCCTTCGACACCGTGCGCTCGAAACTCGGCGCGCCCGAGGTTCTCCTGTACAACGCCGGCAGCGGCAACTGGGGAACGATCACCGAAATTACGCCCCGGCAATACGAAGACTCGTGGCGGGCAAACGCCTACGGCGCATTCCTGTGCGCCAAACAGGCGGTGTCCGACATGATCGCGAACAAGCGCGGCGTGATGCTTTTCACCGGCGCCACGGCGGGAATCAAGGCCGGACCCAAGTCGGCCGCCTTTGGACCGGCCAAGTTCGCGGTGCGCGGGCTCGCGCAATCGCTGGCGCGCGATCTCGGCCCGCGCGGAATCCACGTCGCCTACGTCAACGTCGACGGCATCATCGACATCCCACACATCCGGTCCCGGATGCCCTCGCTCAAGGACGAGGACGTGCTCAAGCCGGCCGCGATCGCCGAAGCCTACTGGTACCTCGCCAACCAGGACCCGAGCGCATGGAGCCAGGAGCTGGACGTGCGTCCGTTCAAGGAAAAATTCTAATCCCCGCACGCGTGAGCGGCGCGGGAGAACTCAGGCGGCGGCGCGATGAGTGTCCATTCGGCAAGCGGGCGCAAAACGGTGCGGATTCCCAAGGGACCGGCCAAGGTGATCCGATTGCCGGTCGGCCGGCGGCGCCGGCGTTATCGGCGCACGGCAGGAATAGGAATCGCGGCGCTGGGCATGGCGGCGGCGGGCGCCGCGCTGGTATGGATCTTCCTCGTGCCACTCATCGGACTCACGCCGGACCTGACGGCGGGGATGAGCGCGCAGGAGGCGGAAATTTTGCGGCTGGTCAACGACCAGCGCAAGCGCGCAGGCGCGCCGCCGCTTAAATCCTCGCAGCGCCTGGTGCTGGCCTCGCGCGGCCACAGCTACGACATGGCGCTGCGCCGCTATCTCGGCCACGACGGTCCGGCCGGCGACACTCCGGTCGAGCGCGTGCGCGGCGTCGGCGTCGACTCGGCGGCGGTGGGCGAAAACATCTACTCGGACCGCGACACCGACCGCGCGAAACTGGCCGAGCGCACGGTCCGGGGATGGCTCGACAACCCCGGGAATCGCGCCGCCATGCTTTCGTCCGATTTCGCCATCACCGGCGTCGGCGTCGCGCGCGCCGCCGACGGAGCCGCCTACGTCACGCAGGATTTTTCAAAATAGATATCGCGAAGCCAGCCGGGCTCCGCGTCTTTAGCGGCCACGCTCCGGCGCCCCCGACCATCGCCACGCGACGTTGGTCCGGCTGACTCCGACGAGAACTCCGCAAAAGGCCGTCGGATGAATCCACAGGCCGTCATGTACGCCCTCTTTGCGTGGAGTGAAGCGACCGCCGCGTTCCCGCAGCCGCTCCGCTATCGTCTCGACCGTGTCAGTTTCGACATAGAACATGTAGAGCGAATCGCCATGGCGGCTATGGAACCGGCCCATCGCACTCTCGCCGATGGGTTGGGTAATTTCGATGCGGTCCAGACGCGCGGGCGCGTCGAACATCGTGAGCGTCCCGGTGTATCCGAAATCCTCGTTGTCGATTTGCACGAAGCGCGTGGCGTCGAGGCCGAAAATCCGCGTGTAGCGTTCCGCCGTCGCGCGCCAGTCGGCGACCACGTTGGTCACCTCGTAGATCCACTTCACCGCGCCAACAGGTGAACGTCCCTCGAAGCTGCTGACTACGGTGGGCATCCCGCGGGTTGCCGCCGGATCGAGAAACAGCTGATCCGCCTCGCGCTCGAACCTGACGCCGTTGCGATCGAGCAGCGCGGCCGCCCCGTCAAGCTCGGCCACGGAAAAGCCCGCGGCGTATGGTCCGCGCCCCCATCGCGCGGCAAAATCCGCGACTGGACCGGCGCCGTCGGGCTCGAGGAATTCAATCATGCTCGCGCCCACCCGGAGCACCGTGCGTTTCGCGCCAAGCGGCCTTACCTGGTCGTGCCCGACCAACTCCGCGCCGAAGATTGCCGTCGCCGCGCTCGCAGCTTCGGCTCTGTCGCCTGTTACTATTTGTACCCGATCGACCCTTTTCAGCATCTCATTCTCCAACCGCCCGGCACATTGCGCCCGCGCTTCGGTAGTGGAAGGAAAGGAAACTGCCCGCTACCCGCGCTTCCTCGCACTCAGGCTTATCGCAACACCGCGCGATCATCCATCACGCCGGGCCCGCGCGCGCGCCGCACCCCGCTTTTCGATGCGGCCAGTCAAAGAGCGCAACCGTGGAACAGCGCAGCGTGGAACAGCGCAGCGGTGAAGCAGGCAACTGGCGCTTGGTCCTCCAAGCGCCTAGAATTGAAGGCAACAAGGGACGAAAAACGCATAAGGTAATTATCGATGGAACGAGTTGAACTCACCCGCGAATGTGAGGCGGTTCAGGTGCCGCTTGGCAGTCCGATCACGCTGGAGAAGGGCCTCGAGGTCTTCATCACCCAGTCGCTCGGCGGCAGCTTCACCGTGCAGGTGCCGGCCTACGGCGGACTCTACCGCATCACCGGCAAGGACGCCGACGCGCTCGGCAAGAGCGCCGAGGACGCCGCCTCACCGGCCTCGGCCTCGGGCGACCTTGAAGCAATGGTCTGGGAGCAGCTCAAGACCTGCTACGACCCCGAGATTCCGGTCAACATCGTCGATCTCGGATTGGTCTACGCGATGGAAGTTGCGCCGATGGACGGGGGCGCCCAGCGGGTCGAGGTCAAGATGACGCTCACGGCGCAGGGCTGTGGGATGGGAGCGTCGATCGCAATCGACGCGCGCCAGAAGCTGCTCTCGCTGCCGGGCGTCGCGGAGGCCAACGTCGACCTGGTGTGGGATCCGCCGTGGACCCCTCAGATGATCTCGCCCGAGGGTCGCGAGCGCCTGGGCATCGACTAGGACGGAGCCGTTTCGGGCCGTTTCAGGCTGCCCCCAAGCCCGTGTCGCCACATCATTTCCGACTAAGCGCGAGCGGCGTTTCGTGGAGCCGACCCGTATTTGACATGGCGGCTCGCGTCCGGTAGCTAAGAGGGTTCGGACCAAAGCATGTTTGCAATCGTAAAGACAGGCGGAAAGCAGTACCGCGTCGGCGTGGGCGACCAGATAACCGTCGAGCGCATCGCGGGCGACGTCGGCGCGCAGATCGAACTGGGCCAGGTACTCGCGATCGGCGGCGATGAAACGCCGGTAATCGGCACGCCCATGGTGCCCGACGCGGCCGTACGCGCGCGAATCGTGCAGCAGCCGCGCGGCACCAAGGTGATCGTGTTCAAAAAGAAAAAGCGCAAGAATTACCGGCGCAAGCGCGGCCATCGCCAGGAACTGACCGTGCTCAAGATCGAGGAAATCAAGCGGGGCGCGGCTTAGCGCCGGCATGAAGATATTTTTGCCGGCTCGATCCGCCGGCACCATCGTAGGGAGACAGGCTCGTGGCGCATAAGAAAGGACAAGGCTCGACGCGCAACGGCCGCGACAGTCCGGGACAGCGCCGCGGCATCAAGATCTACGCCGGCCAGACCGTTCGCGCCGGCAACATCCTGGTCCGTCAAGTCGGCACCCGGGTTCATCCGGGACGCAACGTCGGGATGGGCCGCGATTTCACGCTCTACGCGCTGATCGACGGAGTGGTCAAATACGAGACCTACCGCACCGACAAACGGCGCGTGCGAATCGAACCGGTAGCCGCTCCGGCTAGCCCGTATCGTGAAGAAGTGGCAACCGAACCGCCGGCCGAAGCACAAGCCTAGGGCCGGCACGGCTTAGAGTTTTTTCCGACTTTCAAGCCCCGCGGCCTCGCCGCGGGGCTTTTCGTTTTGTATCCGGAAACGGGTGGCGGCAACTGCGCAATCGGCCGGCGAACTCTCAGAGGGACTCGCGATGCGACTCGGACTGCTATACGGCTTTTCCCATTCCCACGAATCGCTCGATCTGGTGCTCGAGGCTGAACGACTGGGCTACGACTCGGTGTGGACCGGCGAGGCCTGGGGCTCGGACGCTATCGTGCCGCTCGCCTGGATTGGCGCGCTGACCAAAAGAATCCGCCTCGGCACGGCGATCATGCAGATGCCGGCGCGCACGCCCGCGATGACGGCGATGACCGCGATGACGTTGGATGCGATGTCGGACGGACGCTTCATCCTCGGAGTCGGACCGTCCGGACCGCAGGTGGTCGAGGGATGGCACGGAGTGCCCTACGGCAAGCCGCTGGTGCGCTACCGCGAGTACATCGCGATCCTGCGCAGGATTTTCGCGCGCGAGGCGCCGCTGGAGTTCCAGGGCTCCGAGTACCAGGTGCCGCACCGCGGCCCCGGCTCGACCGGCCTGGGCAAGCCGCTGCGCTCGATCCTGCACGGCCGGCGCGACATGGAAATCTACATGGCGTCAATCACCCCGAGCGCCGTGGCGCTGGCCGCCGAAATCGCCGACGGCATCATCCCGGTCTGGATGAACCCGGAGCGCTGGGACCTGTTTCAGCCGAGCCTCGAGCGTGGATTCAAGAAGGCCGCCGTCGCGCGTGACCCCGGGAAATTCGACCTCGCGCCATTCGTGACCTGCGTGATGGGCCCTGACGTGGCGAAATGCCGCGAGCCGGTGAAGCAGAACCTGGCGTTTTATATCGGCGCGATGGGCGCGCGCGACAAGAACTTCTACAACGACTACGCGCGGCGCGCCGGCTACGAGGAAGCGGCGAAAAAAATTCAGGACCTGTTTCTTTCCGGCCAGCGCGCAGAGGCCACCGCCGCGGTGCCCGACCAACTGGTCGACGAAGTCGCTCTGGTCGGGCCGCGCGAGCGGATCGCCGAGCGCGTCGCCGCCTGGAAGGCCTCGCCGGTCAAAACGATGCTTATCGGGACGCGCCAGACCGAGGCGCTGCGCGCGCTGGCCGAGCTGCTCCTGTAGCCGTCCCGCGCGATCCGGAGCGCTGTTGAACGATGAAGTTCGTCGATGAAGCGCGAGTCTTCGTGGCCGCCGGCAAGGGCGGCGACGGCGCGATCGCGTTTTTGCGCGAGAAGTATCGCCCCTTCGGCGGACCGGCCGGCGGCGACGGCGGCCGCGGCGGCGACGTGATCTTCGAGGTTAACGAGGGCCTCGCGACGCTGCTCGATTTCAAATACAACCCGCGCCTGGTCGCACGCGACGGCGAGGCGGGCCGCGGCAAACAGCAGTACGGCCACGCCGGCGGGGACCTGGTGGTGCGGGTGCCTCCCGGCACGATGGTCTTCGACGAGGAAAGCGGCGAGATGCTCGCCGACCTGGTGATGCCCGGCGCGCGCGCGATCGTCGCTCACGGCGGGATGGGCGGCAAGGGCAACATGCACTTCACCACCTCGACGCGACGCGCGCCGCGAATCGCGACCCCGGGTGGACCGGCCGAGCAGCGATGGGTCAAAATCGAATTGCGGCTGGTGGCCGACGCCGGCCTGGTCGGCCTGCCCAACGCCGGCAAGTCGACGCTGCTCGCCGCGGTCAGCGCGGCGCATCCGAAGATCGCGCCCTATCCTTTCACCACCCTCACGCCCAACCTGGGCCGCGTTCAGCTTGCCGACGGCTCGGGCTTCAGCGTGGCCGACATCCCGGGCCTTATCGAGGGCGCGCATCGCGGCCACGGCCTGGGCATCCGCTTCCTGCGCCATCTGGCGCGCACGCGGGTGCTGGTTTACGTGCTCGATCTCGGCGCCGATCCCGAGGGCGATTTCCTGACCGTGCGCGGCGAACTCGCGGCGTTCGACCCGATGCTCTCGGCGCGCCCGGCGCTGATCGCGCTCAACAAGCTCGACCTCGTCGGCGCCGAGCGCGCCGAGGAGACGGCACGAAAGATCGCTTCGCTCGCGGCCGAACACGCGATCGACTCGGTCTTCGTCATCTCGGCCGAGCAGCGCGTGGGGCTCGAGCCGTTGGTGGCAGCGATCGCGCGGCTGCTCGGTCTCGGCGGAATCGAGGCGCAATGTCCCAGCTAAGTTACAAGCAAGAGTTGGTCGCGCCCGCGCGCCGGCTCGTGGTCAAGGTCGGAAGCGCCGTGCTCTCGGATGCCGACGGTCTGCGGCCGGAGATTATCGCGAGCCTCGCTGCCGAGGTCGACGCGCTGGTGCGCGCGGGACGCGAAGTGGTGGTCGTGACTTCGGGCGCGATCGTGGCCGGGCGCGCGCGGCTGGAAAAACTCGGCGGCACGGGGATGGCGGCGCGCCAGGCGGCGGCGGCCACCGGACAGATCGAGTTGATGGGCGAATGGGCGCGCGCCTTCGGCGCCGTGGGGCGCACGGTCGCGCAACTCCTGCTCACCCATCAGGACCTCGCCGAGCGCCCGCGGCGCAACAACGCGATTCACACCATCCAGACCCTGCTCGAAGCCGGCGTGGTGCCGATCGTCAACGAGAACGACACGGTCGCGGTCGAAGAGATCCGCATGGGCGACAACGACGTGCTCTCCTCGCTGGTGGCCGGGATGGCGCAGGCGCAGCTCCTGGTGATCCTGAGCGACGTCCCCGGCGTGCTCACCGGCGACCCGCGCAAGCGGCCCGACGCGCAACTGATCCCGCTCATCACCGACCCCGAGGCCGGGATGCGCGGGCTGGTGACCGACAGCGCGGGGCCGCTCGGGAGCGGCGGGATGGCGACCAAGCTCAAGGCGGCGCAGCAGGCGGCGCGCGCCGGAATCGCGGTGATCATCGCGCCGGGCCGTGCCGCGCAGGCGCTCGCCGCCGCGCTCGATCCGGCGCGCGAGTGCGGCACGCTGGTGCTGCCCACGCGGACCAGGCTCAAGAGCCGCAAGCACTGGATCGCGTTTGCGCTGCGTCCGGCCGGCGCCCTGACCGTCGACCGCGGCGCCGCCGAAGCGCTGCGGAAAAAGGGCCGCAGCCTGCTTCCTTCGGGCATCCGCGAGGTCGCGGGCGAGTTCAAAAGCGGCGATTGCGTGAGCCTGCTCGACCACGACGGCGTCGAGTTCGGCCGCGGGCTGGTCAATTATCCCGCCACCGATATACTGAAGCTCAAGGGCCGGCGCTCCGCCGATATCTCGCGCACGCTGGGCTACAAAGTCGCCGACGAGATCATCCATCGCGACAACTTCGCGCTGATTGAAGAACTGGCATGAACCCATTGGCGGCGGGAATTTTGCGAACCATGATCATGTCAAAATTTGGCAAAGAGATTTTTCGTTGGAAAGGAGACTCTTGCGCAACTGGAGTGACCCCTTCCGTTCCCCTCTCCTTGTCCGAGGAGAGGGTTAGGGAGAGGTTCAACGGTCGATTATCGCGATCCGCTCGGAGTGGCTCTGGCGCAATTGAATTCAGACTGACCTTTCCCGCCGCTCGCGATGCTCGCGGCGACCTCTCCTTGGTCAAGGAGAGGTTAGGAAGGGCGCCGCGCGCCGAGTTACGCAAAGTCCTCCTCAGGACAAAGAGAGGTGAGAAAACGAACAATTTTTACTCTCCTTCCCTTCAAAAGAGACCAAAATTTTTACTCCCCTTCCCGCGACGGGAAGGGGCCGGGGGTTAGGTCTCTTGTCGCGTCGCGAATATCTGACCTGCACGAGTTGCTGACGTGAGCCTGGAGACCGAAACCCTCGGCGCGCTCGCCCGCGCGCGCGCCGCCGCCCGCGGGCTGGCGCTATGTCCGGGCACACGCAAAAACCAGGCGCTCGGCGCGCTGGCCGCGATGCTGCGCCAGGAGCGCGGCGCAATCCTGGCCGCCAATGCCGGCGACCTTGCTCGCGCGCGGAGTTCCGGGATGGCCGGAGCGTTCGTCGAACGGCTCACGCTCGACGACGCGCGGATCGAGGCGATGGCGCGCGGCGTCGAGGAGGTCGCGGCCCTGCCCGACCCGGTCGGCGAAGTGATCGCCAGATGGCGGCGGCCCAACGGCCTGGAAATTTCCCAGGTCCGTGTACCGATCGGCGTCATCGCGATCATCTACGAGTCGCGCCCCAACGTCACCGTCGACGCCGGCGTGTTGGGGCTGAAAGCCGGCAACGCGGTGGTGCTGCGCGGCGGCAAGGAAGCGCTCGGGTCCAATGCATTTCTGGCGGGGCTGATCGCCCGGGCGCTGGAAAGCGCCGCCATCGCGCGCGACGCGCTTACCTTCGTGGGAAATCCCGACCGCGAGGTGATCCAGGTCCTCAAGCGCCATCCCGAGGCGATCGATCTGATCATTCCGCGCGGCGGCAAGGCGCTGAAGGAGGCGCTGGCCGGATCGGCCGTCCCGTTGCTGCCCCACTTCGACGGCATCTGTCACACCTACGTCGATCGCACCGCCGATCTGAAGATGGCCGAGGAAATCTGCTTCAACGCCAAGTGCAGCCGGCCTTCGGTGTGTAACGCGATGGAGACCCTGCTGGTGCATCGCGAGGCCGCACCGCACTTTCTGCCGCCGCTGGCCGCGCGGATGCAACGCGCAGGGGTCGAGCTGCGCGGCTGCGAGCGGACCCGCGCGATCGTGGCCGGCGCGCGGCCGGCCGTTGAGACGGACTGGGACACCGAGTTCCTCGACCTGATTCTGGCGGTGAAGGTCGTCGATTCGCTCGACGAGGCGCTGGCGCATATCGCGCGTCACGGCTCGGGCCTGGCCGATGCGATCGTGACCGCCGACCGCGAGGTCGCCGCGCGCTTCCAGCACGAAGTCGATTCGGCAACCGTGTACGTCAACGCCTCCACTCGCTTCACCGACGGCTTCGAGTTCGGTTTCGGAGCCGAGACCGGAATCTCGACCAATCGGCTGCACGCGCGCGGCCCGATGGGCCTGCGCGAACTGACCATCTACAAATACCTCGTCGCCGGCAACGGACAGGTGCGCAATTGAAGCTCATGCTACCCGCGGTCCGCCGCGGCGGCGCCGCCGCCGCATCCACCACGCCGGCGCGCGGCCCGTTTAAGTTGGACGGCCCCATATCATGCGCGTAGGACTCCTTGGCGGCAGTTTCAATCCGATCCACTTCGGCCATCTGCGCGCGGGCGAGGAGGTGCGCGAGGCGCTCGGGCTGGACCTGGTTTATTTCGTCCCCGCGGCGGTGCCGCCGCACAAGTCCGCCGAAGGACTTGCTCCGCCCGAGCATCGGCTCGCGATGGTGCGGCTGGCGACCAAGGGCAACCGCCACTTCATGGTCTCGGACGTCGAGATTCGGCGCGCCGGGCGCTCTTACACCATCGACACCGTGCGCCACTTCCTTGCCACGCTGCGCGCGCCTTCGACGCTGTTCCTGATGATGGGCTCCGACGCGTTTGCCGAGCTGGACACCTGGAAGGACTGCGACGAACTGGTGCGCTTGAGCTCGGTGGTGGTGCATACGCGCCAGCCGGCCGGCGACAACGAGCCGCCGCGAATCTCGCTTGCCGCGCTCAAACGCTTTGGTTACATTAAGCGGGACGACCATTACGTGCACCCCGGCGGCCAGACACTTTCATTCGTAGCCACAACGATCTTTCCGGTCTCCGCGACGCTTATTCGTGAAAAGCTTCACCGCCAACGCTCGGTGCGCTACCTGATGCCGGGCGACGTGGTCGACTATATCCAGCGGCACGGGCTGTACTGACGGCGCCAGTGATTTTCTCGAAACCAGGATTTTACCGCGCGTTTCACTCCGCATTCGCCGCCGGGCGGCGGCGCCGTCCATTGCCGCGTCCCGCGTGAATTCGCAAGCGAAGGCCATAGCCGCCGCGCAGGCGGCGCTCGAGAAAAAGGCGTACGACCTGGTCGTGCTCCAGGTCGGGCATCTAAGCTCGATCGCGGATTACTTCCTGATCGCGACCGGCCGCTCCGACGTGCAGGTGCGCGCTATCGTCCGCGGTATCGAGGAGCGAATGCACCTCGAGGGCGAGCGCCCACTGTCGATCGAGGGCACCAGCCACGGCCATTGGGCGGTGCTCGACTTCAACGACGTCGTGGTGCACGTGTTCTTCGAAGAGACGCGCGAATTCTACCGCCTCGAGCGCAACTGGCTCGACGCGACCGAACTTCCGCTGCCCGAACCGTATCGCAGCCAGGCTCGCGATCTGCGCCTGCGCGCGCTCGGCTGAGCGCCCGCTCCCCCCAAGCGGCCACCGTCGCTAGCGCCCTCCGCCCGAGCCGGAGTTGCGTTCGTCCATGTTCGTGCGAATTTCATTTCATTGCACGGAACCGTTAATTAGCACTTAGTATTGCTCACAATTGCTAATCAGGGCTGAATTTTACCAATAAACGTCTAATTGCATAAACTGACGCGATTTTATAAGTTGAGTCGATGTAGAGTTTCTAGCGACTACAATTTACGTGCGTTAGGAAGCTCTGTGGGGGAAGGCATGGCGGACGGGGGGGTCAGGAGGGAGGCCTTTCTTGCCTCTCATTCGATAGCTGGTTGCGAGTTGATTCCCAGGGGCACGCGCGTTGCCTCCGGCCGCGGGTCGGCAAACGCGGGCGCGAGCGCTTGGCATTCGGCTAGCTCAGCGCGACCGTTCATCGAGTTCAGAATGCACAGCACGGGCTGCCTTCCGACGGTAGTCCGAAATATCGTTCCAAGTTTCTTAGTGTTTTCCGGCCGGGGGGCTTTTGACCATGTCTAGGATCTGTCTACTTCAGATTATTCTAGCCAGCGTCCTCGTGACGATGGTTGCGATTCTCTCGGCGTGCTCGGGCGATAGCAATTCGAATTCGACCCGCCGCATCCACAAAACCGCGACCGCCACTGCCGCACCGGTGCCGACTACCACCATCACGCCGGCACCGACTGCCACGGCAACTCCGAGGCCGACCGCCACTCCGACACCAGTGCCCACGACCAGTCCGACGCCAGTGCCGACGGCCAGTCCGACACCAGCGCCCACCGTCAGCCCGACACCAGTGCCGACCGCCAGTCCGACGCCGACTGTGACTCCCACGCCGACGCCGACACCGACCTCGTTGGCTTGCCCGAATGGATTTCGGACCTTCAAAATCACGAATGGCAGCCCCCAGACAATCTGGCTGGGGGCTAATTCGGGGGCTCAGCCTGCGCCGGCCACGGGTTGTGGCGCCGGCGACACATGCAGCGTGCCGGGTACCGCATGCAGTCCGCTGTCCTCCCCACCCAACTGTTACTATGTCGCAACCAATCCCGGCGAAAACGTGGCCTGCTCCAAACTAACCGACCCATGCCCTACCGGCCAGTCCTGCAACACTTCGTTGGGTCTTTGCCAATGGCAGCTTCAATACGATTACTCGAACTCTTGCAGTACAACGGCTTGTCCTTCGGGTGAGACATGCGACGCGGCATTGCATATTTGCCTGAAATCCTCCTACACGATTCCGAACGACGAACTCGAAATTTCGCCCGGCGGGCATACGGTCCTATGCGTGCCGTCACAACCCTCAGCACCCGGACTGGCGCCCGGTTCTTCGTGCACGGCGAATTCACAGTGCGCTAGCCAGCAGTGCAACCTTTATACGACTGCGGGCGTTCAAGCCTGCAGCACAAGTAGCGGCTGCATATGCGGAGCGATAAATCCGTTCAGCGGAGGCCTCTACGCGCGCACCGGTTGCCAGCCCGACGGCACTAATTGCCAGGCTGGGGATTGCAAAAATGCCCCTTACCAGCCGTGCCCATTGGGCGAGGGAGCCGGCAATCCCGCGTCGCAGGCGGAGTTCACGCTGAGCGAGTATTCGCAGGACTTTTACGACGTGACCCTTATTAATGGAGCCAATTCTGCGATAGAGATGGCTCCGGACTCGAATTCCACGCCGGCGCCCGTTATCCCCGGAGCCTCGTCTGACTACTGGTGTCAGACTCCGGGGGGCCACTCGCAGCAAGGAGCACTGCCGGGCTGTCCATGGGACTTTGTCACCACCGATGTTAACGGAGCCGACGAGACTACGCTTCTGACACAGATATCTCTGCCTGCCTGCTCGGATCCAACTGCAACGAACCCGCCATCGAATCAGGCTGGATGCCCGTTGGGCTCGACCTGTCAGCCAAATGGCGCGGACACCTTCTACTGCATGCCTAATTTGAAGGCATGCACGAGCTCCAGCCAATGTCCGGGCTCGATGCCCTGCGTCGGCGGGTTTTGCTCGCCATTCGGGCAGTGCGCCAGCGAAAGTGATTGCCCCCCTGGTAGCGCGTGCGTCAACGGACTCTGCGATGGCGCCGCGTGTTCGAGTAACTCGGACTGTTCAGGGAAGGGTCTGGAATCGGCCACCTGTCTCAATGAAACGGTCATCCCGGCGACGCCAGCACCTTCATCATCGGCGACACCAGCACCTGCGCCGACACCGACAACAGCCGCCGTGTGCGTGCCTCTGACTTGCGATTTGCCCGGCGTGAGCTGTCCAACCGGGTTCTCCTGTAGCACGGCGAGTGGACCTGGAACTTGTCAGCCACAGCCAAGCTGCTCGCTCACCAATCCATGCCCCAGTTCACGTCAATCCTGCGACATCGCGAGCGGAAAATGTGTAATCACGCCCTATTGCGGCCTCGATGGAGGATGTCCCGCCGGGTATGTCTGCGGGGAGAACGATGTATGCCTACCGGGCGCGCCGGCCTGCGCTTATAGTTCGACAAACGATTCGTACTGCCCGGACGGTTCTGCATGCCCCTCCAGCGGGCTGTGCCCGGGCGCCTGCGCCTCCGATGCCGACTGCACCTCGGTTGCCGGAACCTGCGTGGGCGGATCCTGCCGACCACTCACGTGGGACATTAATACGAGTTGCCCGACCGGATATTCGCAGCTTCCGTCGCCCAGTACCTCCTGCGTCCTCACTTGCGGATCGGCAAGTGACTGCACGAATTCGCAGTATGGCAATGTCTGTGGAAACGCACAGTACAACGGCAATT
>Ga0307372_10005195_pt1 | contig 19680 bp, 18 predicted proteins | sample OX1MG_FD_202533 | JGI IMG/M metagenome (GOLD analysis project Ga0307372, IMG submission 202533) | Soil microbial communities from Risofladan, Vaasa, Finland - OX-1 | ecosystem: Environmental > Terrestrial > Soil > Coastal area > Acid sulfate soil | place: Finland: Risofladan, Vaasa | collected...
TAGCAAGACACTACTCACGACAAAGGCCCGGACGAATCGTCCGGGCCTTTGTCGCAACGTACGTTGACGGCGAAAACTACTTCTTGGGGTAGCTGTTCGGGTTCACCGAAATCTTGCCGGACTTGATACCGGCCGAGATCTTCGCGATCTTTGACTTGAGCGCGCCGGGAACCTTGATGCCACCGTACTCAAGCGCGGTGCCCTGGTTCTTCAAGGTACCGAGATAGGTGCCGCCCTTGAACTTGCCACTCGCGGCGGCGAGGACCGCGTCGCGAACGGAAGGCTCGACACCCTTGGCGACGGTGCCGATGAGCCAACCGCAGTCGGGCTTGTCGGTCACGCAACCGTTGCTGTCGACCCAGAGGACCGAGTGACCCTTGCCGGCCTGCTTGGCGGCAGCGATCGAACCAACGCCCACGCCACCCGCGACCGGGAAGACCACGTCGGCCTTAGCCGCGAAGTCCGTCGCGGTAAGGGTTTTGCCGGCCGTGGCGTCGGTGAAGCTGTTCACGAACGTGCCCTTGCCGTTGCACTTAGCGAGTGTGCAGGTTCCCGCCGCGGGCACCCAGCCGAGCACTTTCACGTGCTTGTGGTTCACCTTGTTGAAGTAACGAACGCCGGCGACGAAACCGTTCATGTAGATCGTTACCGGGGTGATGTTCAAGCCACCGTAGGTTGCCACGACACCCGACTTCGAGGTGGCGGCCGCGAGGTAGCCACCAAGGAAAGCACCTTGGTTCGTCATGTAGTTCAGCGACAGTACGTTAGAACCCGTTACGTTCGAGTCAACGATCGCAAAGAGCTGGTTTGGATTCGCGGTGGCGGCGGTCTGCGTGTCTTGTTGCATCAAGAATCCAACCGTCACGATGATGCCGCAGCCTTGGCTGACGAACGACTGAATGTTCGGCGCGTAGTCGGTAGAGGACGTCGAGGACAGATACGACGGGACGATATTGGGGTTCAGACGCGCCGCGTCGAGCAGACCGTTATAGGCCGACTCGTTGAACGACTTGTCATTGATGCCACCCGTGTCAGTCACGACGCAAGCCTTGAATGAGCTTCCCGTCGCTGACGCGGAGCTCGCGGCCGCGGTGAGACCCGTCGTCATCATGCCGAGCACGAGTGAGGCGGTTCCAACCCAGGTACCGAGACGACGAACCGCGCCCCTTTTGTCTCCCATTTGCATATCCAATCCTCCAAAGTTTTATGGCCCCGGTCGCACCACCGACTCGGTTATCGCGAGAACCCATTATTTGTATACGAGGGACACTACTCTGCGCCGCAGCGCTTTACCCGTCGGTGGCGACGGGTGACCTTGGCTTGTCGGGCGTCACGAGTCGTGCGCGTTTTGGCGCGGCACGACTCACGAAGAGGGCCACGAGAGTGATGGCCGCTGAGATTTGAAACGCGCGTTGGTAGCCGCTCACGAGCGCCAGGCGGCTATGCGTATTGACGAACGTGGCGGCCCGGTCCGTCGCGACGGTACCGAGAATAGCGAGCGCGAGGGAGCCTCCGACTTGGCGCGCGGTATTTAAGACGCCTGAGGCCAGTCCGGCGTCGGCCCGGTCCACGTCAGCCGTGGCGGCCGTGGCGAGCGCCGGAAAGAGTATTCCCATCGCGAACGCGCACGTCATCGAGGGAACCAAGATGTTGCGCCAATACGAACTGTGCGGTTCGATCATGGAAATCCAGACAAACCCAAACGTCGCGAGTACGGCACCGACGCCGAGGAGTGGTCGCACGCCGAACCTCGCGAGTAGGCGCGAACTGATCTGGGCGCCCGCGATGATCGAAAGGGCCATGGGCAAGAAGGCGAAGCCGGTGCGAACGGCGCCGTAGCCAAGGATGTTTTGAAAATAAAAGGTGAGGAAGTACCACATGGCGAAAAAGGCACCGCCCACCAGAAACATCGTGAGATTCGCCGTGGAGAGCGATCGCGAACGAAACACGCGAAAGGGCATCAAGGGATGCGAGGCCACACGTCCCTCCCACCAGAGGAAAAGGCCCAAGCCGGCCGCGCCACCGAGTAGCCACCAAAGTGTCTCAGGCGAAGTCCAGCCCAGTGACGTCGTGTGCACGACGCCGTAGATCAAGGCGGCGAGGGAGCCTGTAACGAGGACGGCTCCCGTAACGTCAAGCTTTTGCGTCGCTTCTTGATTGCGAAGTTCTCGCAAGTAGAGCACGGCGCCCACGGCGGCGACCAAGCCGAAGGGAACGTTGATGAAAAATATCCAGCGCCAGGAGACCAGACCGGTGAGAATTCCTCCGAGAAGGCCACCGACGGCGCCACCCGCACCCGCGACCGCGCTCCAGGCGCCGATGGCCTTGGGCAGACGCGGACCATGGAAGGTGGTGACGATGATGGTGAGTGTCGCCGGCGACAAGATGGCGCCCCCCAGACCCTGCAGGGCTCGCACGGCCACGATCTGTGAGCTCGACGCCGCAAAGCCCGCGCCGACGCTCGCTAGGACGAAGACGAACATGCCCGCGAGGTAGACGCGTCGACGACCGAAGAGGTCAGCCGCGCGCCCTCCGAGCAGCAAAAAGCCCGCGAACGTCAAGACGTAGGCGTTGACCACCCATTCGGCGCTCGATCCAGTGAAATGCAAATCTCGCTGCATCGATGGCAACGCCACGTTGACGATCGAAACGTCAAGCACGACCATGAATTGAGCGAGACAGGCAATCGTGAGGATGATTGAATCGGAGGCGTGGCGATGCTTCGTAGGCGAAATCGCCGGCGTCTTTGGCATGGAGCGAGTGTAATGGGGACGCGATGGAAGTGACCTCGCGCGATCACGCCTAAATCGGTCACACTGGTGAATATGGCTGCTCAATTTATTTTTACTATGCGTGACCTTCGTCGCTTCTATCCGCCCGACCGCGAAGTGCTTCGCGGTATCAATCTCTCCTTCTATCCGGGGGCGAAAATCGGCGTCATTGGTTCGAACGGGTCGGGCAAGTCGTCGCTGCTGCGCATCATGGCGGGCGAAGATGACGGCTTTACGGGGGAGGCACGTCTCACCCCGGGCTTCAGCGTTGGTTATCTGCCCCAGGAGCCTCACCTCGACCCGAGCAAGAACGTGGTGGAAAACGTGGCCGACGGCATCGCCGAACAACGAGATCTCCTTATTCGATTCAATGAAGTCTGCGCCGCCTTTGGCGATCCTGACGTGGACTTTGACGCTTTGCTCGCTGAGCAGGCGGACCTGCAGACTCGTATTGACGCGGCCAACGCTTGGGACCTCGAGCGAACGCTGGAAATCGCGATGGACGCGTTGCGCTTGCCACCCGCCGACGCCGACGTGAGCAAACTCTCGGGTGGTGAGCGCCGTCGCGTGGCGCTTTGTCGATTGCTGCTCTCCAAGCCTGACCTGCTTTTACTTGATGAACCAACGAACCACCTCGACGCCGAATCAGTCGCGTGGCTCGAACGTTTTCTCCAGGAGTACGCGGGCACGGTGGTGGCGATCACCCACGATCGCTATTTTCTCGACAACGCCGCCGAGTGGATTTTGGAGCTGGATCGCGGACACGGCATCCCTTGGGAGGGGAACTACTCCTCGTGGCTCGAGCAAAAACAGGTACGGCTCGCGGCTGAGGAGAGGGCCGATCGCACACGCGAAGCCGCCCTGGCGCGCGAACTCGAATGGATTCGCATGTCCCCTCGCGCTCGTCAAAGTAAAGGGAAAGCTCGCCTGAGCCAGTTCAATCAATTGGTGGCCGAGGCCGAGTCGTCGGAGCGCCGTGACGACCGGCTCGAAATCGCGATTCCGCCCGGCCCACGGCTCGGTGACGTCGTGGTCAACGCGAATCATCTCGCGAAGGGTTTCGAGGATCGCCTCTTGATTGAGGATCTCACGTTTCTTCTGCCGCCGGGCGGCATCGTCGGGGTTATTGGACCCAACGGGGCGGGCAAGACGACGCTCTTTCGCATGATGATCGGGGCTGAAGCGCCCGACGCGGGCACGGTCGAGGTGGGGAGCACCGTGGCCTTTGCCTACGTCGATCAATCCCGAGACACTCTCGAGGGCGAGGCCAGCGTCTACGACGAGATAAGCGCGGGACTCGAGTACATCAAAGTGGGAAATCGCGAAATCCATGCCCGCGCCTACGTCGCCAGTTTCGGCTTCAAGGGAAGCGACCAGCAAAAGAAGGTGGGAGAGCTTTCCGGCGGGGAACGCAACCGTGTGCAGTTGGCGAAGGTGCTTACTAAGGGTGGCAACGTGTTGCTCCTCGACGAACCAACGAACGACCTCGACGTGGACACGTTGCGCGCTCTTGAAGACGGGTTGTTGGGCTTTCCCGGGTGCGTCGTCGTGATCAGTCACGATCGCTGGTTTCTCGACCGGATCTCGACGCACGTTCTGGCCTTTGAGGGAGAGGCACAGGTTCGATGGTTCGAGGGGAACTTTTCGGATTACGAAGCCGAGCGTCACAAGCGCCTCGGTTCCGACGCCGATCAACCACACCGTCTTCGCTACAAGCCAATCACCCGCTCCTAAGGCGTCTGCGCCGTTTGGCCGGCGGCGAGCAAAGACTGAAAGGCGCGGCGCGCGGGCCGCCCTCTCGAGTCTTTGCGGGGTGCTTCGCGCGCGATGGACTTGAGATATTCGTTCGCCACTCTCTTTGGTCGCCGTGGCACGCGCGAGCGTCACGCTCGCGGAGACGGGCGTCGTCGTGCGCTAAGAATTAAATGTGCAAATCGAGGCCGGTCCCGTGATTTCTCGTGAGGAGTGCCTCGCGCTTGACGCACGCGACGAATTGGCGCCGCTTCGAGGTGAGTTCATTCTCGATGAAAAGGAGATCTACCTCGACGGCAATTCGCTAGGACCGGTGACGCACCGTGCGCGTGAACGCGTGCTCGACGTGGTCGATCACCAGTGGGGCGAGCAACTCGTTCGGGGCTGGGGAGAAGGGTGGATGGCGCAGCCCCTTCGCCTCGGCGATCGCATCGCGCCTCTCATTGGAGCGAATCCCGGAGAAGTGCTGGTAGCTGACACGTTGACCATCCTGCTCGCCAAACTCATTGGCGGCGCGCTTGATCTTCGGCGCGAACGCCACGTGATCTTGACCGACGTCGCCAATTTTCACTCGGATCTCTATATCGTCGAGGCGATGGCACGCCGTGCGGGGCGCCCCATGGTCGTCAAGGCCATCGACCGAAACACGTTGGCGAGCGAACTCAACCGCGAGGTGGCGCTCGTCATGTTGACGCACGTTGACTTTCGATCTGGCGAAGCGCTCGATCTGGCGAGGGTCACCCAAGCTGTTCATGAAGTGGGCGCACTCATGCTGTGGGACTTCGCGCACTCCGCGGGGGCGATGCCACTCGACGTCACCGGCGCGAACGTGGACTTTGCGGCGGGCTGTGGGTATAAGTATCTCAACGGAGGCCCGGGAGCCCCCGCTTTCGTTTACGTGCGCCAAAGCTTTCAGGGCGTGCTTGAAAATCCACTCCCGGGTTGGCTGGGCCACGCGCGGCCCTTCGACTTCGAACGGGGCTACGAGTCGGCCAAGGGGATGCAAGCGTGGGTCACGTCGTCGCCGTCGGTCATTGCCCTGGCGGCGCTCGACGGAGCGCTCGACGTCTTTGAGCGCACGGGCATGGCCCAGATCCGCGCGAAGAGCCTGGCCCTGACCGACCTCTTCATTGAACTCGTCACCGCGCAGTTACCTGGCGTCTTCGAGGTGGTCACGCCTCTGGAACACGCGCACCGTGGCAGCCAGGTCGCCCTTCGCCACCCCGAGGCCTACGGGGTGATTCAGGCAATGATTGAGCGCGACGTCATTGGCGACTTCCGAGCGCCCGATATCTGTCGATTCGGATTCGCCCCGTTGTATTTACGCTTCGTTGACGTCTTTGACGCGGTGGCGAGACTGGTCGAGGTGATGGGCGCTCGTGCCTATCGCGACCAAAAATTCACGATACGAAACGCCGTCACCTGAACTACTGCGCGAAGATGACGGTGCGCTTGCCCACGATCGCGACGCGATCTTCGGCCAAGAGGGTCACCGCGCGCGCCAGGACGGTGCGCTCGATGTCACGACCGAGCGCGACGAGGTCTTGGGGACGACGCGCGTGGGTGACCCGCACGACGTCTTGGTCGATAATTGGACCTTCGTCGAGTTCGCCGGTCACGAAGTGCGCGGTCGCGCCGATGAGTTTGACGCCTCTTTCGTACGCCTGGTGATACGGACGTGCGCCCTTGAAGCCCGGAAGGAAAGAATGGTGAATGTTGACGATCTGCCCGGCGAATTCTTGGCAGAACTCGGACGTGAGAATTTGCATGTAACGCGCGAGCACGATCAGGTCCGCGTCGTGGGCTCGCACGAGGTCGCGTAGCGTCGCCTCGGCCCCAGCCTTGGACTCTGGAGTGACGGGAACCTCAAAGAACGGAACGTCGTGGCGTTCGCAGAGCGAACGACACTTGGCGTGGTTGCTGACGACCGCCGCGACGTCCAGGGCCAGTTCGCCTTGCTCGCGGCGATACAAAAGATCGGCCAGGCAGTGATCAGCTTCCGAAACCATCACGAGTGCGCGTCGACGCTGGGACTCCAGCCGCAGCCCGACGATGGGGTTAAACCGTGAGACGCCACCTTCGAGGCGCGCCCGGACCTCCGCGACGTCATTCAACGAGGTCTCGAAGCGGGTACGCATGCAAAACTGTCCGGTGACTGGATCGGTGAACTGGTCGTTCTCCAGGATGTTGCCGCCCACGGTGACGATCGCTTCACTCGTGGCGTGCACAATTCCCGGCGCGTCGCCACAGCGAAGGGTCATGATGTAGTCGAACACGGGCGTCTCCACCCACTCAGGCTAGAACAGTGCCCGCGGCCAGTCCCTACACGAGCAGCGAGTAGGTGTTTTGTAACTCGTCTTGCAGAACGGTCGCGAACCTGTTGGTCGTGTCGACCACGAGCTCGTCGTCGAGGACTCTGGTTTCGTAGCTCCATCCCTTAGGGAGATCGAGGCGCTCGCCCAACGTGGTGAGCGCTACTTGATTAAGACCGGCGTCGACCCCCACGCAGTAGGCCTGCATGACGTAGGACCTTCCCACCTCCGAGTGAAGGAGGTGAATCGGCCGGCCGGCGTCAAAGAGGAAAAGGGCGCCTCGGTTCACGGTGCGTTCCTGGTAGTAGTTCGAAACGAGTAATCCCTCTAGCTCGATCGTCGCGACGCGTCGCATCGCGATCCCTCCGAAATCGCGTACGACGGGTTCAAGATTGGCGACCTTGGCGACGCCGTCCATCATCCAATAACGAGGACCATTGAGAACCGCGAGCGTCGCGCCGTACTGTCGAGCAATCATGACGGGGTCCAGGCGTTGCCAAAGTTCATCAGGGCACTCGTTGAGTAGAAACGAGTTGAAGACTTCGACACGCGCGACGTCACCTTCGTAGTCGAGGATGACCTCACCGTAGCGTTGGCCTCGAAGGTTCTCAAGCAGACGCTGAGTGGTCACTGAAGTGCCCCTTTCGTGCTCGTGGCGCTACGGGTTCAGTCTTACCAGGCGTCGGGTCAACCGTCACCATGGCCGACTATTGATTGACCTCTAAGCGCGATAGCCGTAGAAACCCTGTCCGCTCTTTCGGCCAAGCAGGCCCGCTTGGGTCATTCGCGACAACAACGGCGGGGGCGCAAGGTGCGGCTCTTTGAACTCCTCGTAGAGAGATTCCGCCACGGCGAGGGTGGTGTCGAGTCCGATGAGGTCCGTCAGAGCCAGTGGTCCGAGTGGGTGGGCGCAGCCCACGATCATGCCGGTATCAATATCCTCGGCACTCGCGAAACCTGATTCGAGCATCCGAATTGCCGAGAGCAGATACGGGATGAGCAGCGCGTTCACGACGAAACCAGCACGGTCGGGTGACGTGATCACTTTTTTGTTCAAGGTGTCAGTGGCGTAGGCGCGCGCTCGTGCGGTGGTTTCGGCGCTGGTGAGCAGCGAGGAAATCACTTCGACCAACTTCAAGACTGGTACGGGATTAAAGAAGTGCAGTCCAATGACTTGTTCGGGGCGCTTGGTCGCCATCGCGAGCTTGATGATGGGAATCGACGACGTGTTGGTCGCGAGGATGGCGTCTTCGCGCAATAAGACGTCGTCCAGACGGCGAAAGACTTCGACTTTGGTCGTTTCGTCTTCGGCTACGGCCTCGACCACGATTTCGCACTCGGACAACATTCGAAAGTCTTGATCAAACATCAAGTTCGCGCGCGCGAGGTCGGCCTCGCCTTCGGGAACTTTCCCCGCGTTGACCGCACGGCTGAGCGATTTTTCAATGCGTTCACGGCCTTTTTCGAGGGCCTCGGCGTCGCGCTCGATAACGATCACGGTCGCGCCCGCACGAGCCGCCACCTCCGCGATGCCTGATCCCATGAGTCCACAGCCCACGATGCCCACTCGCTCCACACGAACCTCCTCGTCTTGGCCTCTACGTGAAGCCTAGGTCGCTACGTTGCGCTGACCGTCAATTGGGAAGCCCCGGGGCCCTTCTCGATACGATGATGTCTAGAGAGGGTGCTCACGCGCCGATACGAAAGCGAGTGGCCATGGCCGACGTCAACGTCATTATCGAGATTCCCCGAGGAAGCCAGAACAAATACGAGTACGACCACGAGAGCCACACCATCAAACTCGACCGGCACTTGGTGGTCTCGATGGTTTACCCCGCGGAGTACGGCTTTATCCCCGACACCCTCGGCGGCGACGGCGACCCACTCGACGCGCTGGTTCTCACGGAGTACCCCACGTTCCCCGGGGTCCTCATCGAATCGAAGATTCTTGGCATGTGCGTCATGACCGACGAAAAGGGAGAGGACGCGAAGTTGATATGCGTGCCGTCCTACGACCCGAAGTGGAAGTCGGCTACCGACATCACCGACGTTCCTCAAGACGTGTTGGACCGTATCAGTCAATTCTTCAAGGTCTACAAGGATTTAGACGAAGGCAAGTGGGTCAAGGTCGAGCAGTACGCCAACCGTGCCGCGGCGCTGGCCGAGTTGGAGGCGTCAAAGGCACGCTTCAAGGGATAACTCGTGTGAGGGGTCCACGTGTGCGCTGAAGAGAATCGTACGCGAACGCATGAGGTTTCCGCTCGTCGAGTGGTAGCGCGAACTCAGACCCTGTTTTTTGTCATTCTCTTTGGTTGCGTGCTCGTGAGCCACTCGCGAGTCGCGCAGCGAGATGGCATCTCTTTCTACGCCGTCAACGCGCGTACCGTGGCCTTGGCCTTCGCGGGCTATCTGGTGGCGGCAGCGGGACTGTGGCGCTTCTCTCGAATAATGCGCGCCGCGAGTGAGGAGCGATTCGTTTGGTGGGGGCTGCGTGTCGTGGCGGTCGAGCTCGTGGTCTTGCTCGCGACACCCTTCAATAAGGGAACCTTCTTCAACTGGGCGCACATGACGGCGGGCGTCATTGGCGCGCTCACTCAGTTGGCGCTTGGATGGCGGCTGGGTCTGCGCTCTGGTGAGGTGAGGGCGTGGGGATCAATGGCCGTGATGCTGAGTGGAGGAGTATTGGCGGCGTTTTCACTTCCCGACTGGCCGTTCAGCGCGCTCCTCGAGGGGGAAATCATTCTCGAAATTGGATTCGCCTGGTGCCTCTGGGAGTGGACGAAGCGGCTCGCCGAGGAACCAGCTCCTAGAACGCTGGCGCGTGTGCGTGATCGCGAATCGCCGCTTCGGCGAGGACCGTCAGCGCGGTAAACCACTCATCGACGCCCACGGCGAGTGCGTGCTCACCCTCGAGTTCAATCTGTCCAAAGAACAGTGCGTACCAAATACGTGCGAAGGCGACCGCGCTCATACCGTTCGCGAGCAACTGCTTGTCCTGGAGAGGTTGGAACACGCCCAAAATGAGTGAGGAGGCCTCACGCTTCGCTTCGGCGATGCCCATCGAGGCGGTGGGATTGTGACGGGCAAACGACATCGACTCGATGCGCGCCAGGCGCGCCTCCGTACGCGCTGGCGTCTGCGCTTCCGCGATGACCTCGCGCATGGCGTTGCGCAGGTCGTCGCAGGTTTCGACGTTGCGCATGGGTCGCGTGAACGTCCCGGCGAGGTCAAGGAGAATCTCGCGAAAGCGGTGCACGATCGTGGCGGCGATGAGGTCTTCACGATCGTCGAAGTAGCTATAGAGCAGGGCGACCGAGATCCCGGCGTCATACGCCACTCGCTTCACACGAAATTGGGTCATCCCGTTCTTCTCGATCTCGCGAGAGGCGGCCTCAAGAATCTTGTCGCGCGTCATGGAGAAATGGTACTGCCAGAACGAAAAGGACTTAATCGAGGACAGACCAGTCGTCACGATTTAGTTCCTGATCAAGGCGAGCGAGGAACTGGGCCGCGTACGCGCCATCGATGGCGCGGTGATCGAACGTCAAGGTGAGGTATCCCATTGAATGAATGGCGATCGATTCCTCGCCGTTTGAGGAGGTGACGACCACCGGTCGACGCTTGATGCCGTCGGTCGCGAGAATCGCGATTTGGGGTTGGTTGATGATCGCTCCTGTCATCAGTGTCCCATACGGGCCGGGATTGGTGATGGAGATCGTGCCGCGTTCCATGTCGTCGAGCCTTAGCTTCTTGGTGCGAGCGCCAATGGCGAGCTCTCGGATCTTTCTCGCGGTGCCCAGAAGACCGTAGCCATCCGCGCGATGTATCACGGGTACGACCAGCCCGCTGCCGTCGAGGTCGACGGCGATGCCGATGTTGATGTCATGGTGGACAATCAATTCGTTCTCGCCGACTGATGCGTTGATGAGCGGGAAGTCTCGGATCGTCCGCGTGAGGGCCACCGTAATGAATGGCAAGTACGTCAGCGTGAAGCCTTCGCGATTCTTGAAGCCCTCGCCATCGCGGCGTCGTACGTTTTCGACTTTCTCGAAGTCGACCTCGCGGGCCATCAGCGTGTGTGCCGAGGTCGCCTTGGATCGCACCATATGCTCAGCGGTCAAGCGGCGAGACTTGGTGAAGGGAATTACTTCATCGCCCGAGACCGTCGCCGCGGGGATCGCGGCCTCGTGTTCTTCAACGTCACGCCGAGTCAGTCGTCCGTGGGGGCCCGAGCCCACCACTTGGTCGGCGCGTAGCCCTCGCTCGTCAAGTAGGCGACGAACAACGGGAGAAAGCGAGCCCGCACTGGCGACGACGGCTGGCGTCTTCGCGGCGCTGGCGACGTAGCTCATGATGTCGTCGCGCGTGAGCCTCCCGCCGGGACCTGTCGCGGTGACCTCGTCCTCGTTGATTCCGTGTTCGTCGAGCAAACGCCGAACTACCGGTGAGAGTCGTCGACTGGCCAGATTTGGAGTCGACGTTGGGGCGATCGTTGCTGGATTCGCGGCGGCGGGCGCGGACGTTACCGAGGCGGCCATAGGGGAAGTACCTTCGTCAGTCCCGGTACCGATCGTCGCCAACTTTGTTCCGACGTCCACCGTCTCGCCCTCTTGCACGAGGATGGAGGTCAAGATGCCGTCACTCGGTGCGGGGATCTCCGTGTCTACCTTGTCAGTGGAGACCTCGAAGAGTGACTCGCCCTTCGTGACCGAATCGCCAATGCGCTTGAACCATTTGGTGACGGTTCCTTCCGCGACGGTTTCGCCGAGTTGGGGCATCGTAACGTCGGCCATGACTATCTCGAACTTTCTGGCTCGGGGCCGTGATGTTCGGCCACCAGATACTTCGCCATCCAATCGGCGGCGTAAGGACGATGACGATAGACGACGTTGGCGCAGCCGTGGTTGCCATCGGCTAGTACGAGCAATTCTGAGGGCCCGGTCGCCTCGTTCGCGAGACGCTCGCCTTCCTTCCACGAAAAGAGTCGGTCGCGCTCGCCCATCACCGTGAGCAGGGGCGACGAAATTTTTTCGGCGAGTCCTTCCAGGCTCAGTGTCTGGGCACAGCGCTCGGCCTCTTCCGGCGTCGCGGAAAAGGAACGCACTTGAAAGGCGTGGCGTGTCAACGGATTGAGGTTGACCCAGGCGTCACCGAAGTTGAAGGGCCCCGAAAGGGCAATCGTGGCCACGAAGGGCAAGTTCGCGCTCGCGATTCGAGCGGCGTAGTAACCACCGAGGCTGACTCCCCACACGCCGACACGAGTCGCGTCGACGCTCGCAAGACGTGCGAGGTAGTCAAAGACGGCCTCGCCCACCACCTCCCAGTCGGGGCGAATCGGCAACTCCCATTCGGCTTCTCCCTGGCCAGGACCGTCAAGAGCAAACGTCGCCATACCTCGTTCGTGAAAGGTTCGTTCGACTTCTCGGAACTCTTCCTTGGTCGAGTCCAGCCCTGGGATCAGGAGAACCGTCGGCATTGCTCTCGTCGGGTCGGGCGAGCGGAAAACGCCCACGAGGGCTGCTTTGTCGAATGAAATCACGTGACGCGAGCCTGGAGGGTCGAGATGGGGGAGCGCGAGGGTCAAGGTTTCAACGGCTCGTTCGTGAGCTCGGCGAGCTTGATCAAGGTCGTGGACAAAGAGAAATTTTGCAAAATGAAAGTAGACGCTGGCTCGAGCGAACGCCTCTCCCGCACTTCGAAAGCGTTCTTGACTCAGCGCGCGTTCGCCCAGGTCAACGTGTATCTCGGCGGCATCGCACCAGGCGGCGCACCAGTCGTCCCAACGCTCCAATCCGCTCGTGATGCGCGCGTAATCTGCCGCGTCCACGCCATTGGCGGTAAAACGCGGTCCCCAGTTAGCGACGGCGGTCGCCAGCAACGCGTCTGCCATAGAACCCCCTCTTTGCTTCAAACTTCACAAGTGCGTCCATCCATCATGGTGGCGCGAGCCTTACTCGTGCTTTGAATTCTTTTCATTGAAATTACTGGGTTTTCGGCCTGCCTGCGCTTGACGACTCGGGCGTCCATCGTTATGGTTGCCAGGTCACTCACCGAGTGACCGTTGTTGGCTTCGTGGGGTTGAGGAGAAGCCAAGGACGCACCAACGCAGGGGGGAATATGAACACAAAGAGGAAACTCTTTCGGACGCTTTCGGTTACTTCGGTTGCCGCCGCGTCACTATTAAGCGTCGCGGTTACGTCGACGAGTGGGGCGAGCACTAATTCGCTTGCGAAGGGGGCGCCGGTCAAGATCGGAATCTCCTTGTCACTCTCGGGAGACTTCTCTGCCGACGGCCAAGCCTTCAAGCAGGGCTATGAACTATGGGCGGCGGACGTCAATAAGACGGGTGGCCTCTTGGGACACAAAGTGGCGCTGACTATCGTTTCGGACGCGTCGGACCCGACGCAGGCTGTGACGAACTACCAGCAGCTGATCTCATCCGACCACGTCAACTTGACCTTTGGTCCGTTCTCGTCGTTGTTGTCGCTTCCTTCGGCTAAGGCCGTATCGCGCTACGGCTACGCGCTCGTCGAAGGCGCTGGTGGCGCTCCTTCAGTCTTTCAGGCTGGTCTGAAGAACCTCTTTGACGTGTCACTGCCCGTCGCGAACGATCTGGTTCCGTTCGCGAAGTGGGTGACGTCGCTCCCGGCGGCAAGCCGCCCGAAGACGGTCGCCTACGTGACGTCGAACGACCCGTTCACCCAGCCCCAGGTGACGACGATCATCCCGACGCTGTCCAAGGCGGGCATAAAGAGTGTGTACAACCACGTCTTCCCGGCCGAAGTCACCGACTTCACGCCGATCGCTGACGCGGTAGCGGCCGCCAAGCCCCAGGCAGTCGTGCTTGGATCCGTCGACGTGCCCACCGTGTCTGCCTTCATGCAGGCCTTTGAGCAGTCGGGATACACGCCCAAAGTGTTCGTCGCGACCGGTGGACCGGACCAGGGCTCGACCTTCATCAAAGCTGTTGGCCTCAAGAACGCCAACGGCATGATGGTCCCCAACGCTTGGTACGGTGGTTCGGCGAACCCGTTGAGCAAGACGATGGTCGCTGAGTACATCAAGAAGTTTGGTGGCTCCGCCGCTGGCGTGAGCAGCGACGTCGCCGAGGCGTACTCGGTCGGTGAAGTGGTGGCCCAGGCCGTCAAGGCGACCCACGGCTTTGACAACGCGAAGATCATTGCGTACTTGCACGGCAAGCACACGATGACGTCCGTTCAAGGACCGGTGAAGTTCAACAGCCTCGGCATGAACGTGACGCCAACGGCCTTCACGTTCCAGTGGCAGGGCAAGAAGTTCGTTCAGGTCAACCCGGTGGCAGACCCGAACTCGGTCAAGGTTCTCTACCCGAAGCCGGCTTGGTAAACCACGTTGAACTCGACCGCCATACTCAGCGCTGCCAAAGACGGCCTCATGACCGGTTCGGTCTACGCCTTGATGGCGACCGGGCTCACCTTGATTTTCGGAGTGATGGACATCATCAACCTCGCTCAAGGAATCTTGGTGATCCTCGGAGCGTATTTGAGTTACGCGCTTCAAGTTCACCTGCATATTGATTTGTTTGTTGGCCTGCTCATCACGATCCCGACGATGTTCATCGTCGGGATCGTGATTGAGCGGGCTTTCATTGGACGACTTAAGGGCCCCGAAAAGACCGCCATGTCGATTCTGGTGACCTACGCGGTGTCGCTCCTCATTGAGGGCACCCTCAATATGGTTTTTTCGACGAACGATGTTCAACTCCACGCTTGGTACGTTGACAAGTCGTTCGCGTTGGGCAACGTTCACTTCGCCTACATCTACGTGGCTGGATTCATCTTGGCAACGGTACTGCTCAGTTCTCTCTACGTCATGCTCTATCGGACGCGGTTTGGCGCGAGTATCCGTGCATCTCTGGCCGACCAGACCGCTGCGGCGCTGGTTGGTATCGACGTCAAACGTGTGTCGACAATCTGTTTTGGGATCGGGGTCGCCGTTACCGCCGCGGGTGGGATGATCTACGGCGCGACGAATTCATTCAACGCGTCTACAAGTTACGACCTCATTTCTCGGTTATTGACCATCATCGTGCTCGGCGGTATGGGAAGCCTTGGCGGCGCCATGCTCGCGGGCGTGGGCATGGTTTTCGTCGGTGACATGGTGGGTGTCATTTGGTCTCCGATCTGGTCTTCGATGTCGTATTTCATCGTCTTGACCATCGTCTTGTTGATACGCCCCCAGGGCCTCTTCGGCAAACCTGTCGTGAGGGTTGCGTAATGCTTCAAAAGAAGAATTTGTGGTGGATCGCGGCAGTCGCCGCCCTGGCGCTCTTCCCCGTCGTCGAAAAAAACCCGACCTACATGGCCATTGGTTTTTTCACACTGGTGTACATGGCGTGCGCGACGTCGTGGAATATGTTCTCGGGCTACTCGGGGTACATCGCCCTTGGTTCCGCGGTGTTCTACGGCACCGGCGCCTACACGATGAGTTTGATTTCAATCCACGCCAACATGGCGCCTGGTGCGGCGATGTTCTGGTTGGTCCCGCTTGGAGGTTTCGCGGCCATGGTGGTGGCGCTGCCCTTTGGGTGGATCGCGCTTCGCGTTCGTCGACACACTTTTGTCGTCATCACGATCGCGGTCTTTTTTATCTTTCAGTTGGGCGCCTCGAATTTCTCTTTTACCGGCGGCACGTCGGGCCTCGCCCTCCCCTACATCACCTGGGGCGCGTCGTATTACTTCATACCCTTCTATTTTGTCGCGCTGGGGCTGGTCGTCTTCGTGACCATCATCTCGGCCGCGGTGCGCCGCTCGCGCTTTGGTTTGCAACTGCTCGCGATTCGAGACGACGAGGACCGTGCGCTCGGACTCGGCGTCAAGGTGACCTCAGTAAAGATCGTCGGTTTCACTCTTTCGGCGTTCACGGTGGGCATGTGTGGGGCCCTTTACGCTATGGAACAAGGCCAGATCTATCCTCAGTTTGTGTTCACTCCGGTGTTCGACGTCAGCATCGCACTTATGACGTTCCTTGGAGGTCTGGGTACCTTGACGGGACCGTTGCTCGGGGGGCTCATCCTTGAGTCCAGCCAGCAGTGGCTCACGGTCTCGTTCTCGAACGGGTCGCTTTACCTGATCCTTTTCGGCGCGCTGTTCTTGATTGTCATCCTCTTCATGCCCCAAGGAATCGTCGTTTACGTCCGCCAACGTCTTTCGAGGAAGGCCGACATGGCGAAAATGATTGAGGCCAATGCGGGGACGAGTGATGCCGCGATGTCGGGGAGTATGCGTTGATGACGGTGCTACTAAGCGCGCAGAACGTGTCGCGCTCTTTTGGAGGATTGAAGGCGCTCAACGTCTGCAACCTCGAAGTTCGCCAGGGAAGCATCACCGGGCTCATCGGACCTAATGGGTCTGGCAAGACCACGCTGTTCAATGTGATGACCGGATACGTTCGCCCTGACAGCGGCACGGTGACCTTCGAAGGTAGCGACATCACCGGATTCGAGCCGGACAGAGTCTTTGCCCGTGGGATCGGGCGAACGTTCCAGTTGACGAGGATCTTCGCTCGAATGACCGTGCTCGAGAACATGCTCGTGGCTACCCAGCACGACGAGGGTTGGCTGCGCTCGATGACGCGTTCGAAGTCATCCGTCGCGGACGTCGACAACGCTATGGAGTGGCTCGACTTCGTTGGCATCTCGAAGCTCGCCTCACTTCAGGCGGGCTCGCTTTCCTACGGCCAGCGCAAGCTTCTGGAGCTGGCCTACGTGCTCGTTGCTGATCCCGACGTGATCTTGCTTGACGAGCCGGCGGGCGGCGTGAACTTGACTCTGATCAATCAAATCGCCGACAAGATTCGTATGCTCAACGCTCAAGGCAAGACGTTCCTAATTGTCGAGCACAATATGGAGTTCGTGATGAGTTTGTGCGACACGGTGACGGTAATGAACCAGGGGGCCAACCTCATCTCCGGAACGCCAAGCGAAGTACGTTCGAACCCACTCGTACTCGACGCCTACTTAGGTGGCGGCGATGACGATGAAGCCGATGAGGTGGTCAATGGCTGATGACGCATTCGTTCGACTCACCGGCGTCTTTGCGGGCTACGGTGGCGCTGACGTCCTAAAGGACGTGAACGTCGACGTTGAAAAGGGCGGCGTCACGACGATCGTGGGACCCAATGGATCGGGTAAGTCGACACTCTTAAAGACGGTCAGCGGCCTCTTGAAGCCACGTCAGGGCGAGATCATTTTCAAGGGTCAGAATCTGGTCGGCAAGTCACCGCGCCAGATCTTGAAACTCGGGATTGTTCAAGTTCCACAGAACCACAGCCTGTTTCGTGAGATGACCGTCGAGCAGAACGTTGAGCTTGGGGCCTTCCTGGAAAAGGACAAGAAGGTAATCGCTCAGCGAATGGAACGCATCCGTGAGATGTTCCCCATCGTGTCCGAGCGCGCCAAGACCAAAGCGGGGGCACTCTCGGGCGGTCAGCAACGCCTCGTCGAGTTCGCTCGATGTCTCATGCTCGAACCGGACCTCGTCGTCCTTGACGAGCCTTCGATGGGCCTTGACCCTAAGACGCTTCGCGTGATGTTCACGACCATCAAGGCCATGAACAAAGCGGGACGTACGATTTTGCTCGTTGAGCAGAACGCGCGCCAGGCGCTCAAGATGAGTACGCACGGCGTGGTCCTGGAAAACGGTAAAGTCCGGCTCAGCGGCACGGGACCCGAAGTTCTGCATAATCCCGAAATAGGCGCTCTGTACCTGGGTGGATCGGTCGAGGCGACATCGTGAGCGGAAATGGAAGGGTGTTTCAGCATGGCTGAGTCGACGTTGGGCTGGATCGGTTGCGGGCGAATGGGAACGGCGATGGCCTCGCGCCTGATCAAAGCTGGAAACAACCTGAGCGTTACGAATCGTACGCGCGCCAAGGCAGAAGTGCTCGGCGAAATGGGCGCGACGGTCGTCGATACTGCGCGCGACCTGGCCGGCAGTGACGTTGTTTTTATCATGGTGTCAGGTAACGATGACCTCGTCGAAGTGACCTCAGGTCCCGTTGGTGTGCTCTCGGACCCCGATCGGGCGCCAAAAATTGTTGTTGACTGCTCCACGGTTTCAACGGAGACCTCGGCGCAGGTCCGCGCCGCCTGCGCCGCGCGCGGAACCGTTTTCTTAGCTGCTCCCGTCAGTGGAAACCCCAAGGTGGTGTCCGCCGGTGAACTCACCCTCGCTGTTTCGGGGACGATTGAAGGTTTCGACGCGGTGAAGGGCTACCTGCACCAAATAGGCAAAGGCGCGACGTACGTCGGCGACGGGGAAGTCGCGCGTTTGGTGAAGATCTGTCACAACATCGTGCTCGGCGTGGTTACCCAATGCCTCGCCGAAGTGACCGTGTTGGCAGAGAAGGGCGGCGTGAAGCGAAGTGCCTTTCTCGAATTCGTTAACGGCTCGGTGATGGGTTCAATGTTCTCGCGCTACAAGACGCCGGCGTTTGTGAATCTTGACTTCAAGCCGACTTTTACGCCTGTTTTGCTGAAGAAGGACTTCGACCTTGGGTTAGCGGAGGCGAAGCACCTTGGAGTTTCGATGCCGGTGGCGGCGTTGTGCACGGAGATTGTCAAGAGCTCCATTGGAGCGGGCTACGTGAATGAGGACTTTGCGGTTCTGCTTCTTGAGGCCGCGCGAAGCGCGGGCCTGACACTCGTCGCCGAGAACGTTGCAATCGACGATGGATTGGGAGGCGCGGGCTGATGGAAGGCTTCGGCCCCATCATCAACACGCCCGGACACATGGGGGTTGATTTTGAGACCCGCGTTGATTTTGCGCGTCTACGCGACTACCGACTCGCGCGTGCGAAAGCCGCGCTCGCGTCGAGTGATCTTGGAGCCGTCTTGCTCTTTGACTTTTACAACATTCGCTATGTTTCGGGCACTTGGGTCGGTGGCGCGCTCGGCGACAAGATGACGCGGTACTGCCTCTTGACCCGCGACCATGAGCCGATGGTGTGGGATTTTGGGTCAGCCGCGCGGCACCATAAGCTCTTCGCGCCCTGGCTCGAACCAGACAACTGTCGTGCGGGCATGCTTGGTCTTCGTGGCGCAATCGCGCCGCGCGCCGGACTCTTTGAATCCGCGGTTCGTGAGATAGTGGGTCTACTGGCCGATCACGGCGTTCTGGGCCAGCCGATTGGCCTTGACATTGTCGAGTTGCCGTTCCTCTTTGAACTGCAAAAAGCCGGAGTCGAAATTCGCGACTGCCAACAACTCATGCTCGACGCGCGTCAGATCAAGTCGAATGATGAATTAATGCTGCTCAGCCAGGCGGCCGCGATGGTCGATGGCGTCTATCAGGACATCTTCGAAGCCCTAAAGCCCGGGGTGCGCGAGAACGAGATCGTTGCCCTCGCCAACAAACGCCTCTACGAGATGGGTTCAGACCAAGTTGAAGCAATCAACGCGGTTTCGGGCGAACGGTGCAACCCCCACCCGCACAATTTCACGGACCGGATTATCCGACCTGGTGAACAGGCATTTTTTGACATCATTCACTCCTACAATGGATACCGCACTTGCTACTACCGCACGCTGTCGGTCGGCAGTTCGACGGCCTCGCAGCGCGACGCGTACGCCCGCGCTCGCCAGTGGATGGACGCCGCGATTGACCTCGTGCGCCCCGGCGTCGGTACCGACGAGATTGCCAAGGCGTGGCCCGCCGCCCAGGACTTTGGTTTCGCCGATGAAATGGCGGCCTTCGGACTGCAGTTCGGGCACGGCCTCGGTCTTGGCCTGCACGAGCGTCCAGTCATCTCGAGACTGAACTCACTGACTGATCCGATTGAATTGCAGGTCGGGATGGTCTTCGCGC
>Ga0307372_10005197_pt1 | contig 19677 bp, 17 predicted proteins | sample OX1MG_FD_202533 | JGI IMG/M metagenome (GOLD analysis project Ga0307372, IMG submission 202533) | Soil microbial communities from Risofladan, Vaasa, Finland - OX-1 | ecosystem: Environmental > Terrestrial > Soil > Coastal area > Acid sulfate soil | place: Finland: Risofladan, Vaasa | collected...
CATCTCGGCCAGCAGCTGGTTGAGGGTCTGCTCGCGTTCGTCGTTGGACACCAGGGCGCTCATCCCGCCTCGTCGCTGGCCGATCGCGTCGACCTCGTCGAGGAAGATGATCGCCGGCGCCCGCTTCCGCGCTTCCTCGAAGAGATCGCGCACCCGTGCGGCACCCACTCCCACGAACATCTCCACGAAGCTCGAGCCGGTCACCGAGAAGAACGGGACGGCCGCCTCGCCGGCGACGGCACGGGCCAGGAGGGTCTTGCCGGTGCCGGGAGGGCCGACCATCAGGATCCCCCGCGGCGCGATGGCCCCGGCCCGCTCGTAGCGCTCGGGATGCTGGAGGAAGTCCACCACCTCCCGGATCTCCTGCTTGGCCCCCTCGTAGCCGGCCACGTCGGCGAACGTGGTCTTCGGGCGCTCCTCGTCGAAGACCCTCGCCTTCGACCGCCCGACCCCCATCGCACCCTGGAGCCCGAGACCGCCCCGCTTGGACAACCGCCACCAGATGTATCCGATCAGCACGAACGGGACCAGGAGGAAGAGCCAGACCAGGACCTGTGCGCCCGCCGAGGCCGCCGTCGACCTGGCCGTCACCGCCACGTCCGCCTGCTGGAGCTCGTGCAGGAAGGTCTCCCCGGCCTGGGGCGGGATCACCGTGACGTACGAGGTGCTGTCGGTCAACGTGCCCGAGGCGTTCCCGCTGGTCTCGATCGTGACCGACTTGACCTTGTGCGACGTCACCTCCCCCATGAACTTCGAGTAGCTCAGCGTGGTCTGACTCTGCCGTTCGACAGCCGGGAGGACGATGAACAGGACCACGAGGAGCAGTGCCGCCACGAGCCAGAGGGCGTGCCGCCAGCGCGGCGGGGGGCCCGGGGCCACGGGCACCCCCTGGTCGTTGGTGGGCGGTGTCGCCGCCGGCCGCGTCATCCCGGGACCCCGGTCCCGCCCGACGCCGCCGAACCGACGGCCGGGGCGCGTTCCACCATCCCTCTTCTCGCGTCCACGAGTGCCACTATGCGGCGTCTTCGGTGGCCCGGACAGGGCCGAACGACCCGTTGGCGCCCGGCCGGTCCCGTGCCAGGACGGGCATCCTCGGCCGGTCGATCGTTCCGTACGAGAATCGGTTCATGAAGGGCACCCTGGTCGTCGACGGAACCCCGACAGAGGCCACCACGGGTGCGGTCGCCGACGTCGTGGCGTCGTCGGTGCCGTTCTGGCTCGACCTGGACGGCCTCGACGACGAGTCCGCACGCTTCCTCGCCGACACCCTGCACCTCCACCGGTTGGCGGTCGAGGACGCCGAGCACTTCGGCCAGCGGCCGAAGATCGACGAATTCGACGACTTCACGTACTTCGTCGTCCACGGGGCGACCCCCGAGAGCTTCGCCACCTCGGAGCTCCACATCTTCCTGTTGCCCCACGGCGTCATCACCGTGCACCACGGCGACTGCCCGGCCCTGGCCGACGTCCACGACCGCATCGCCCGACGCCACCTCCTCGAGGACGTCTCGCCGCAGGTCTCCCTCCTCTACCTGATCGTCGACAGCCTGATCGACACGTTCTTCCCCGTGCTGAGCCGCTTCGACGACCGCATCGACGAGTTGGAGGACGACATCCTCCGGCAACCCACGGAGGAACAGCTCGGCGTCCTGTTCCATCTGAAGCGGTCCCTCATCACCATGCGCAAGGTCATCACTCCCCAGCGCGACATGTTCGCCGCACTCGCCTCAGGTGTCGTGGAACTGCCGAGCATGACCGCCGAGGGGCAGCGCTACTTCCGGGACATCTACGACCACCTGATCCGGATCGCCGACATCGTCGATGGCTACCGCGACCTGCTGTCGGGCGTGATGGACACCCATGTGTCGACCGTGTCCAACCGCCTCAACGTGGTCATGAAGCAGCTGACGATCATCGCCACCATCTTCCTGCCGCTGAGCTACCTGACCGGATTCTTCGGGCAGAACTTCACGTTCCTGATCGGGCACGTCACGGGGCGGCTCCCGTTCCTCGCCTTCGGCCTGGGACTCGAGCTCGCCACCGTGCTGGTCCTGCTGTACTTCTTCCGTCGACGCGGGTGGATCGGCGGCCCCACCGCCTGAGGGGACCGCCCACCGGGCGCACCGGCCCCCGGGGATCAGCCGCGTCCGGGGTCGGCCAGCTCGAAGCGGACCGGAGCGTGACGGAACCCGGCATGCTTGTTCGACCGGGTGCGCTCGACGGGCCCGGTCGGCTCCACCCGTGCGACCCGGTCGAGCAGTCCGTCGAGGACCAGGGTGATCTCGAGGCGGGCGAGGTTGGCCCCGAGGCAGAAGTGGCTGCCGACCCCGAAGCTCAGGTGCGGATTGGGGCTCCGACGGATGTCGAACGCGAAGGGTTCGACGAACGCGCGCTCGTCGAAGTTCGCCGACTGCCACCACAGAACGACCTTGTCCCCGGCGCGGATGGTCCTCCCGTGGCGTTCGATCTCCCGGGTCGCCGTGCGGCGGTTGTAGACGGTGGACGACGCCCACCGCAGGATCTCCTCCACGGCCGAGGGCAGCAGGGCGCGGTCGGCACGGAGCGCGTCCCAGTCGCCGGGCCGGTCGATCAGTGCGAGCATGCCGGCCGTGATCGAGTTCCGGGTGGTCTCACTGCCCGCGGCCACCAGGAGGTGGAAGAGCATCTGCTGTTCGAGCTCGCTCATCGGTCCGGCGGGTCGGGCACCGTCGGGCAGGTCGTCGTGGACCACGACGGACACGATGTCGTCGGCCGGGCACCGTCGCTTCTGCTCGAGCAGCCGGAGGGAGTAGGCGGACATGGCCGCGCCGGCCTCCTGGGCCTTGGCCGACGTCCCGCCCGGGTCGTGGTCGTCGTAGTCGAGGGTGGCGTCGGCCCAGTCGAGGAGGAAGTGGCGGTCCTCCTGTGGGACGCCCAGCAGCGATGCGACGGCCTGGAGCGGAAGCTCGGCGGCGACGTCGACGAGGAAGTCGCACGCTCCCCCTTCGATCGACGCATCGAGGATCTCGGCGCACCGGACCCGAAGCGCCGCCTCGATGGTGCGGAGCCGCTTCGGGCTGACCGACGGCGTCAGCAGGCGGCGGACGTGGCGGTGGCGCGGGTCGTCCTGCATGTTGAGGAGCACGCCGGCGGCAAATCCTGCCGGCAGGTCCTCGATCAGGGTCCCCCCGCCGGCACGGTCGCCTCCGCCCTCCGACGAGAACAGGTCGGGCTGCCTGGCCGCCCACGCGACGTCCTCGTGGCGGGTCAGGCACCAGAACCCCTCGCCGTCGGGGGTGGTGGCCGTCGGTTCGTGCCAGTAGAGCGGCGCGGTGTCCCGGAGGCGGCGGTAGGCCTCGTGCGGCGGCCCGTCGGCGAAGCGGTCGGGGTCGGTGAGGTCGATGTCGTCGACGTCGGTCATGACTCGCTCCACTCCCGGCCCACGGCTTCGACGATCGTGCGGGAAGCATAACCACCGGGGGTCCGCACCGGCCGTGTGCCCTCGCCCGTCGCGGCTTCAGGCGGGCGGGGTCCGGAGGGCCGCGACGACCCCGCCGTCGACGAGCAGGTCGGTTCCGGTGATGTAGCCGGCGTCGCGACCGGTCAGGAAGTCCACGACCCCGGCGATGTCCCCGGGCGTGCCGATCCGCCCGGTGCCGCTGGCGGCGATCATCGACCGCATCACCTCGCCGCTCGGGCCCTCGAGCTCGGCGGTGCCCATGGGCGTGGCGATGATGCCCGGCGACACGGAGTTGACCCGGGCGCCACGACGACCCCAGACGACCGACGCCGCCGCGACGCGCACCTGGTTGGCGCGCTTGGCCACGACGTACGCGGTGGCCGGGTCGGGGATGGCGCCCGGTGCCAGCTCGGCGAGGTCCAGGAGCTGCCCGGTCGGCGTGGTGGCCAGGCGGTGCTCGAATTCGGGCTCCAGGGTCGCCATCGTGCCGGCCATCGACGAGACGAACACGCCGGCGCCCCCGCGGGCGACGACCGCGCCGAAGGCGTCGAGCATGCGTGCCGTCCCGAGGACGTCCACCCGCACGATGGCGTCGACCGACGCCTGGACGGGCGAGATCCCGGCGGTGTGCACGACCGCGGTCACCGGACCCCGGGCGGCCGCCTCCGTGGCCAGCCCCTCGACGGCGGACTGGTCGGAGACGTCGATGAGGCGGCCCACCGCGTCGTAGCCGGCGTCCACGAGCGAGCGCACTTCGGCCTCGAGCACCCGCCCGTCGGCATCGGCCAGGACGACGGTGGAGCCGGTGCCGATCCTGCGGGCGACCGCGGAGCCCATGCCACCCGCCCCGGTCACGACGATCACCCCCTGGCTGCCGGTCACGGGTCCACACTACGAGGGGCGGGACCGACGGCGCCGCAGGTCCGTCCCCGGCTACGGGTCCAGCTCACCCGGCGCGCACCCGTCGGACGGGGGGACATCCCCGTGCCCGGTCGTGTCGGTCGCCGTCGTGTCGATCACCCCGCCCGGGACCGAGGTGCCGAACTGCCACGTGAACATCCGACGTTGGGCCTCCCGGCGCGCCCGCCGCTTCGGACTCAGCGCCAGCAGGACGCGGTCCACGGCCAGGGCGACGAGGCCGACCACCACCAGCGCGGCGACGACGGCGAGGGCGAGGAATCCCACGAAGAAGACCAGCACCACGATCGCCGCCAGCACGACGACGCCGAGGAGCGTGCCGAGGCAACCGATCCCGGCCGGTGCACGCGTGTCGTCTGCCACGGGGCCGATTCTCCCACCGCAGGCGCGTCCGGGGTCCTCGGCCCGCGCCGCGGCCACCCGGTCACGCGTGCGAGGCGTACTCCGCCAGGGTGGCCAGCTGCGCCGCGGTGCCGACCCCGATCAGCACGTCCCCGGGCACCACCTCGACCTCGGGCGAGGGATTCGGCGTGAAGCTCCCGTCCGGTCGCCGGACGGCCAGCACCAGGCACCCCGTCCGCTCGTGCAGCTTGGAGGACCGGAGCGTCTGGCCGGCCAGCGGCGAGTCCGGTCCGACCGTCAGCTCCTCGAGCCGGAACTCGAGGGAGCCGTCGTGCATCACGACGTCGACGAAGTCGACCACATGGGGCTGGGTGACGAACGCCGCCATCCGGTCCCCGCCGAGGCGCTGGGGGTTCACCACCCGGTCGGCACCCACCCGGAGCAGCTTCGCCTCCGACGACTCGCTGCGGGCCCGGGCGATGACGTGGATCGTGGGATTGAAGGACCGGCTGGCCACCGTGACGAACAGGTTGTCCGCATCGGTGTCCAGGGCGGCGATCAGCGTGCCCGCCCGCTCGATCCCCGCCTGCAGCAGTGTGTCGTCCTCGGTCACGTCGCCGGTGACCGTCGCGTAGCCCACCGTGGCGACGCGGTCCTCGTCCCGGTCGACGACGACGATCTGCTGGCCGGCGTTGGCCAGGTAGCGGGCCACCTCGCGGCCCACCCGCCCCCAGCCGCAGATCACGACGTGCCCTGTCATCTTCCCGATGTCCCGGTCCATCCTGCGCCTCCTGATCAGGTCCCGCATGTGTCCGTCGATGAGCAGCTCCAACGTCACCGTGAACGTGTACAGCGCCGTTCCGACCCCCAGCAGGATCAGGACCATGGTGAACGCCTTCACCCCGGCCCCGATCGGGTGCGGGAACCCGTAACCGACGGTGGAGACGGTGACGACCGTCTGGTACAGGGCCTCGAGCGGTTCGAAACCGAGGGCGGTGTAGCCCACCGTCCCCACGACCACCACCAGCGCCAGGGCGGCCAGGCCCACCTGGACCCGACGGAACGGGTTGGAGGTCACGGCGTCGGTGCGGCGGCGGGGACCCGCACGGGGTGGACCCCGGGGATGGGTCGGGCGCCGCCTCCACGTGCCCCGGACATGGACCCGATGCTACGCGGTCGGGCCCGGACCGCTCGGGAGGCGGCGGCGGAAGCGACCGAATGGGCAATTCGACCCTGTGGAGGGCGCCGCAGGGCCATCAGAGTGGGTGCATGGATGCCGACGGGGACACGGTGATCGACGGCGACGGCCTCGACGCGCTCCTCGCCGAGCTCCGCCGGCGGGGGTTCCGCACCCGTGGCCCGGTCGTGCGTAACGGGGCGATCCTCCTCGACGAGGTGGACTCCACGGGGGACCTCCCCCGGGGCTGGCGCGACCACCAGGCCCCCGGTCACTACCGCCTGGAGCAGGTGGGCGGCCCCGAACTGTTCGGGTGGGCCGTGGGCCCCGCCTCGTGGAAGTCGGAGTTCTTCCCTCCCGACGAGGTGGTGTGGCGGGCGTCGATCGACGACGGCACGGTGACCGTGACCGAGCCGGACGACGGAACGGCGCCGGTCGCCATGGTCGGGATGCGCCCCTGCGAGCTGTCCGCCCTCCGCGTGCTCGACCGTGTCCTGCAGGGCGGCCCGGTCGTCGACGACCGGTACGGGGCGCGCCGGCAGGGGGCCTTCGTCGTGACCGTCGAGTGCGGGGCACCGGCGTCGACGTGCTTCTGCACGTCAATGGGGACCGGGCCCGCCGCCGACGCCGGCTACGACCTCGCCCTCACCGAGCTGACCGGCGGACGGCACCGGTTCCTGGTGCGGGTCGGGTCCCCGCGCGGTGCCGAGGTGCTCGCCTCGGTGCCACACGCCCCGGCCGACGCCGCCGACGCCGACGAGCGGCGGGCCGTGCTCGAGGGGGCGCGGGACCACATGGGCCGCGCCCTCGACACCGACGGGCTGCCCGCCCTGCTCGACTCGAACCTCGACCACCCCCGGTGGGACGAGGTCGCCGAGCGCTGCCTCTCCTGCGGGAACTGCACGCTGGTGTGCCCGACCTGCTTCTGCAGCGACGTGCGGGACGTCACCGACCTGTCGGGGACGGTGGAGCGGCAGCGGCGGTGGGCCTCGTGCTTCGACATCGACCACTCGTTCCTCCACGCCGGCCCGGTGCGGCCGACCACGTCCTCCCGGTACCGCCAGTGGCTCACCCACAAGCTCTCGACCTGGTGGGACCAGTTCGGCGAGTCCGGCTGCGTAGGGTGCGGCCGGTGCATCGCGTGGTGCCCCGTGGGGATCGACCTGACCGAGGAGGCGGCCGCCATCCGGTCCGCCCCGGTGGCCCCCGTGGCGCAGCCGTGAGCCGGACGGTGGAGCGGATCCTCGGCGCCCACCCGTTCCTCGCGGGGCTGTCCCCGGAGACGGCGACGCTCGTGGCCGGGTGCGCACGGCTGGCCACGTTCGAACCCGGCGAGCTGCTCACGGCCGAGGGTGCGCCGGCGGACACGCTGCTCCTGATCCACGTCGGCCGGGTCGCCGTCGAGGCGCACCGGCCGGCGGGGGGGGACCTGTGGATCGAGACGGTCGGGCCGGGCCACCTCGTCGGGCTCTCCTGGGCCGCACCCCCGTTCCGCTGGCAGTTCGACGCCCGCGCCCTCGAGCCGGTGTCCGCCGTCGCCGTCGACGTCCGCCGGCTCCGGGCCGAACTCGGTCGGCACCCGGACATCGGGTTCGCGCTGCTCGACCGCATGACCGAGCGCCTGGTCGACCGCCTGCAGGCGACCCGGCTCCGCCTCCTGGACCTGCACGACCTCGGCCATGACGCAGCGCGCTGAGCCGTCGCCGGACGTCCGTCCCCGAGGTGCGCTCACCCCCGACCTCTACCGCGTCGCCGGACGCACGGTGGAGGTCGGGGACGTGGTCACGCTGGCACTCGAGCCCTGCGACGGCCGGGCGCTCCCGGCGGCCGCCCACGGGCAGTACCACATGCTCACCGCGTTCGGGTTCGGTGAGGTGGCCATGTCCGTCGCCGGATCACCCAGCGGCTCCGGCCGGATCGAGCACTCGATCCGGGACGTCGGGGCGGTGACCCATGCACTGTGCACCGCCGGGATCGGCACCGTGGTCGGGGTGCGGGGCCCGTTCGGGACGGGGTGGGGCATCGAGCACCTCCCCGACGGTCCCGACGTGGTGGTGGTGGCCGGGGGGATCGGGCTGGCCCCGTTGCGCGGGGCCGTGCGCGAGCTGGTGGTCCGTCAGCGGGACGGGCGGGGCCGGGTCTTCGTCGTCGCCGGGGCACGCTCGCCCGACCAGGTCCTCTACGTCGACGACCTCGATGCCTGGCGCCGGTCCGGGTCCCACGTGGCGGTGACCGTCGACATCGGGGCGCCGGGATGGGACGGCCCGGTGGGGGTGGTCACCGCGCTCCTGGGCGACCTCCCCTTCGAACCGGCCGGTGCCCGGGCGCTGACCTGCGGGCCCGAGATCATGATGCGCTTCGTGGCCCGCGGCCTTCTCGACCGGGGCGTCGATCCCCGTCGGGTCCTCGTCTCGCTGGAGCGGAACATGCAGTGCGGCGTCGGGCTCTGCGGGCACTGCCAGCTGGGTCCGTTGCTCGTCTGCCGCGACGGCCCGGTCGTGCCCTACGGGGGCGTCGCCGACCGGTTGTTGGGGGAGCGCGCCCGATGAGCCCCGACCGTCCCACCCTGGCCGTGTGGAAGTTCGCGTCGTGCGACGGCTGCCAGCTCACCCTGCTCGACTGCGAGGACGAGCTGCTGGCCATCGCCGGCGCCGTCCGGATCGCCCACTTCCCCGAGATGTCCCGGGCCCGGGTCGACGGGCCCTACGACGTGTCGCTGGTGGAGGGCTCGATCTCCACCGAGGAGGACGTCCGCCGGATCCGCGAGGTCCGGGCGTCGTCGCGGCGGCTGGTCACCATCGGGGCGTGTGCCACCTCCGGCGGTATCCAGGCCCTGCGCAACTCGACCGCGGACGGGGCCTTCGCCGGGGCCGTGTACGCGCACCCCGACTACCTCTCGTCGCTCGGGACGTCGACACCGATCGCCGCCCACGTCCCGGTCGACGTCGAACTGCACGGCTGCCCGATCTCGCCGGCGCAGCTCCTGGAGGTCCTCACCGCGGAGCTGGCCGGCCGCCGGCCCGTGCTGCCCGGCCACTCGGTCTGCCAGGAGTGCAAGGCCGTCGGCACCGTGTGCCTCCCGGTGACCCGGGGAACGGCGTGCCTGGGTCCGGTCACCCGTGCCGGTTGCGGAGCTCTCTGTCCCTCGATCGGCCGGGGATGCTTCGGCTGCTACGGACCGTCGGAGGGTGCGAACACCCGGGCACTGGCCGATCGCCTGCTCGCCGACGGCACGTCGCGGGCCGAGGCGGCGCGGCTCTTCGCCACGTTCTACGTCGGCGATCCCGTCTTCGGCGACCAGGCCGCCGAGCTGGCGGATCCGGACGGTCCGGAGGACCCGGCGTGAGCCACGGATCGGGTGCCCGGCGCACGCTCTCGGTCGAGGGCCTCGCCCGGGTCGAGGGCGAGGGGTCGCTCCGGGTCGAGGTGCGCGACGGGGTCGTCGAGGAGGTCGCCCTGAGCATCTTCGAGCCACCCCGCTTCTTCGAGGCGCTGCTGTCCGGCCGGGCGGCCGCCGAGGCGCCCGACATCACGGCCCGCGTCTGCGGGATCTGCCCGGTGGCCTACCAGATGAGCTCCTGTGCGGCCGTCGAGGACGCCGTCGGAGTCCGGGTCGACGACCGGGTCACCGAGCTGCGCCGTCTCCTGTACTGCGGCGAGTGGATCGAGAGCCACGCCCTGCACGTCTACCTCCTGCACGCTCCCGACTTCCTCGGCTGTGCCGACGCCGTCGAGCTGGCCGAGCGCGACCCCGGGTCCGTCCGCCGCGGCCTGGCCCTCAAGCAGGCGGGCAACCGGGTGATGGAGACGGTCGGGGGGCGGGCCGTGCACCCGGTCAACGTCCGGGTGGGCGGCTTCTACCGTGCCCCGTCGCGGGCCGCCATCGCCGCGCTGGCCGGCCCGCTGGAGCGGGCGCGGGACGACGCACTGGCCACCGTCGGGTGGGTGGCGGGCTTCGACTTCCCCGACGTGGAGGGGGTGTACCGGTTCGTGGCCCTCCGGGGGGACGGGCGCTACCCGATGGAGTCCGGGAGGGTCGCCTCGTCCGAGGGCATCGACGTCACCGCCGGCGAGTTCCTCGACCGGGTGGTCGAGGAGCAGGTGGCCCGCTCGACGGCCCTGCAGGCCCGCCTCGACGGCGCGCTCGAGTACCTCACCGGACCGCTCGCCCGCTACGCCCTCAATGCCGACCTGCTGCCCGAGACCGCCCGCCGGGCGGCGGCCGACGCCGGTCTCGGACCCGCGTGCGCCAACCCGTTCCGGAGCATCGTGGTGCGGGCCGTGGAGCTGGTCGCCGCCTGCGACGAGGCGCTGCGCCTGGTCCACGGGTACGAGCCGCCCGACCCGCCGGCCGCTCCGGTCCGGTGGCGGGCCGGGGTGGGAACGGGGGCCACCGAGGCACCGCGGGGGGTCCTGTTCCACCGCTACGAGCTGGACGACGACGGGCTCATCGGCGCGGCCCGCATCGTCCCGCCCACGTCGCAGAACCAGCTCACCATCGAGTCCGACCTCCGGCGTGTGGTCCAGGCCGGCCTCGAGCTCCCCGACGACGAGCTGACGTGGCGGTGCGAGCAGTCCGTGCGGAACCACGACCCGTGCATCTCGTGCGCGGCACACTTCCTCGACGTGTCGGTGGTGCGCCGTTGACCGGGCCCGTCGGCCCGGTGGCGCCGCGGGTGATCGTGGTCGGCATCGGCAGCGCGTACCGGCGCGACGACGGGGCCGGGGCGGCCGTGGCCGAGGAGGTGGCCCGGGCCTGCCCGGGGGTCACCCGGCTGGGGCCGGTGACGGAGCCGCTCGACCTGCTCGGACTGTGGGACGGGGCCGACCTGGTCGTGGTGGCCGACGCCGTCCGCTCCGGCGCCGAGCCGGGCACCGTGCAGATCGTCGAGCTGTCGGAGGGGGCCGGCGCCGGGGTCGGGTCGGGTGGGCCGCCGGGCACCACCAGCACGCACGGCATCGGCCTGACCGGGGTGCTGCGCCTGGCCCGGGCGGTCGGGAGCGCGCCGCGCCGGGTGGTGGTGGTCGGCATCGAGGGCGAGGACTTCGGGAACGGCACGGGCCTGAGCGCTGCCGTGGAGCGGGCCGTGCCCCACGCCGCCGGCCACGTGCGGGAGCTGGTCGACCCGGCCCGGTGACGGCCCGGGGGCTCAGCAGATGCGCGGCAGCTGCTCGCCCAGCGGCCGGTCGACCACCCGCGTCGTGCCCAGGCCCGTGCGGGCCACGACCACGCCCGGATGGTCGTCGACGACCCGGCCGACGACGGCGCCGTCGCGCCCCTCCGGGGTGGCCCGCATCGCCTCCAGCACCGCCTCGGCACGGTCGGCCGACACGAACGCCACCAGCTTCCCCTCGTTGGCCACGTGCAGCGGATCGAGCCCGAGGAACCCGCAGGCGGCGCGGACCGCCTCGGGCACCGGTACCTGCGGTTCGTCGAACTCGACACCCACCCCCCCCGCCGCCGCCAGTTCGCACAGGCTCGAGGCGAGTCCGCCGCGGGTCAGGTCGCGCAGCACGTGCAGGTCGCCGTCGACCGCCAGCATGGCCGACACCAGACCGGCCAGGGGTGCGGTGTCGGACAGGATCCCGGTGCCGAACTCCAGGCCCTCGCGCCGGCTCAGCACGGCGATCCCGTGCATGCCGATCGGCCCGCTGACGAGGACGGCGTCGCCGGGCACGGCCCGCCCCGGTCGGATGTCGACACCCGGGGGCACGATGCCGATGCCCGCCGTGTTGACGGACAGGCCGTCGCCGCGACCGTGCTCGACCACCTTGGTGTCTCCGGTGACCAGTCCCACGCCGGCCGTCACGGCCGCCCGGCCCATCGACGTGGCGACCTCGTGCAGGACGTCGAGGCCCAGGCCCTCCTCCAGCACGAAGGCGCTGGACAGGGCGAGCGGTACGGCGCCGCTCATGGCCAGGTCGTTGACGGTCCCGTACACGGCCAGCTGCCCGATGTCCCCCCCGGGGAAGAACAGCGGCTGCACCACGTAGGTGTCCGTCGTGAACGCCAGCCGGGTCCCCCCGGGCAGGTCGATCACGGCCGAGTCGGTCGGCGTGGCCGCGGAGGCCGCGCTCCCGAACGCCGGCAGGAAGAGCTGCTCCACCAGCTCGGCCGAGAGGTGGCCGCCGCCGCCGTGCCCCATCACCACCCGGTCGCCCGGCCGGATCGGCACGGGACAGCTCCACGACGCGACATCGGGCGCCTCCCCGCCCGTCGCCTCCGGCTCACCCACGGCGCACCTGCACGGGTGCGGACAGCCGACGGTACTGGTGGTAGGCGGCGCACGCCCCCTCGCTCGACACCATCGTCGCCCCGAGCGGCGTCCGGGGCGTGCAGGTGGTCCCGAACGCCGCGCACTCATCGGGCGTGATCATGCCCTGGAGGACCTCTCCGGCCCGGCACTCCGACGGCTCCTCGGCCGCCAGCGCACCCACGTCGAAGCGCCGTTCGGCGTCGTAGTCGGCGAACGCGGGGGTGAGCCGCCAGCCGCTTTGCGGGATCGTCCCGATCCCCCGCCAGGACCGGTCGCAGACCTCGAACACCTCGGCCAGCATGGCCTGGGCAGCCGGGTTCCCCTCGGCCCGGACGGCCCGCGGGTAGGCGTTCTCGACTTCGGCCCGCCCCTGTTCCAGCTGGAGCACGCACCGACGGATCCCGTCGAGGATGTCGAGCGGCTCGAACCCGGTGACCACGATCGGCACCCGGAACCGGTCGGCGATCGGCCCGTACTGCCGGGTCCCCATGACCGAGCAGACGTGGCCGGCGGCCAGGAACCCGTGGACCCGGGTCGTGGGCGACGACGCGATCGCCTCGATGGCCGGCGGCACCAGGACGTGGCTCACCAGCATCGAAAAGTTGGGCAGCCCGCGTCGGCGGGCCTGGTGCACCGCCATGGCGTTCGCCGGGGCCGTCGTCTCGAACCCGACGCCGAAGAAGACGACCTGGCGGTCGGGCGTCGCCTCGGCCACGGCCACGGCGTCGAGGGGGGAGTAGACGACCCGGACGTCGGCGCCCTCCGCCTTGACGGCGAAGAGGTCCCGTCGACGCCCGGGCACCCGGAGCATGTCCCCGAACGAGCAGAAGACGACGTCGGGCCGGGAGGCGATCTCGAGCGCCCGCTCGACCATCTCGAGCGGCGTGACGCAGACCGGGCAGCCCGGGCCGTGGACCAGGTTGATCTGCTGCGGCAGCAGCTGGTCGATCCCGTTCCGGATGATGGAGTGGGTCTGGCCCCCGCAGACCTCCATGAGCGCCCACGGCCGGGTGGTGACCGCGTCGATCTCGGCCAGCAGGCGGTGGGCCAGCGCCGGGTCGCGGAACTCGTCGAGGTATTTCACGGTGCCGGCTCGTCCCCGCCGAGCTCGTCCGCCACCGTGCCGAGCTCCTCCAGCGTCCGGAGGGTCTCGAGCGCCGACTCCTCGTCGAGGCGGGTGATGGCGAAGCCGGCGTGGACGATCGTCCAGTCGCCCGTGCCGACCTCGGGCACGTAGGCGAGGCAGACGGTGCGGGTGACGCCCCCGAAGTCGACGACCGCCATGCGGGTCCCGCGGTCCTCGTAGACCTCCTGCACCCTGCCGGGGATCCCCAGGCACATGGTCAGCCCCCCCGGTGTCCGGCGATGACGGCCTGCCCGAGGGAGAGCCCGCCGTCGTTGGGCGGTACCGACCGGTGGGTGAGCACCGTGAACCCGGCCGACTCGAGGGACCGGCGGGCCAGGCCCGTGAGCAGTTGGTTCTGGAAAACGCCCCCGCTCAGGGCGACCGGCAGCGGGCCGGCGGTGGTGGCGACGCGCCGGGCCGAGTCGACGACGGCGCCGGCGACGGCGTGGTGGAACGAGCACGCCAGGTCGGCGACGGGGACCCCGTCGCCCATGCCGTCCAGGAGGCCCCGGACCACGGGACGCGGGTCGAGGACGCCACGGTCGGACAGGGTGAAGGCGAGTGGTCGACCGGGCCGTCCCTCGTCGGCGGCCGCTTCGAGCTCCATGGCCGCCTGGGCCTCGTAGGTGGCCCGGTGGCGGATCCCGAGGAGCGAGGCCACCGCGTCGAACAGGCGGCCCATGCTGGTGGTGTCGACGCAGCCGATCCCGCGCTCGACCTGGCGGGCGACCAGGGCGCGCTCGGTGTCGTCGCAGGCGAGCTCGGACGGCGACGTGCCGCCGGTGGCGATCCCGAGCCGGGCCAGGTAGGCCAGCGCGGTCCGGCACGGGTTGCGCACCGCGCCGTCGCCGCCGGGCAGGGGCAGGGGGGCCAGGTGGCCGACCCGCTCGAACCCGGCGTAGTCGGCCACCAGGACCTCCCCTCCCCAGACCTGGGGCGCGCCGCCGGGCCCGGTGCCGTAGCCGGTGCCGTCGAAGGCCATCCCGATCACCGGTGTCGAGCCGTCGAGGCCGTGCTCGGCCATCACCGAGGCGACGTGGGCGTGGTGGTGCTGGACCTCCACCCGTCCCGGCCAGCCCCGTTCGAGCGACAGGCGGTGGGTGCGGTAGCCGGGGTGGCGGTCGACTGCGTGGACCTCGGGCTCGACGCCGAAGATGCGGCAGAACGAGGCGCGGATGTCCTCGAGCGCGCGTTCCGTCTCCCGGGCGCCGAGGTCGCCGATGTGCTGGCTGATCCACGCGTGGTCCCCCGAGGCCACGCAGACGGTGGCCTTGAGCTCGCCCCCGAGGGCCACCGTCGGGGCGACCGGTACCGGCACCCGGATCGGCAGGGGGGCGAACCCCCGGGACCGTCGGATGGCTACGGCGTGCCCGTCGGCGATGCGCACCACCGAGTCGTCGCACGGGGACCCGATCGGCCGGTCGTGGGTGCAGACGGCATCGGCCAGCCCGGTCAGCAGAGCGAGGGCGTCGGCGTCCTCGAAGCAGATGCGCTCGTCGGCCACGTTGCCCGACGTGAGCACGAGGGCGTCGGGCGGTCGCCCGGCGGCGCCCGGCACAGGCAGGAACAGCAGGTGGTGGAGCGGGCTGTAGGGGAGCAGGATGCCGACCGTCGGGATGCCCGGCGCCACCAGGCGGGACACGGGGGCGTCGGGCCGGCGTCGGCACAGCACGATCGGCCGGGCCGGCGAGCACAGCGCCTCGGCCTCGGGTCCGTCCACGTCGGCGATGCGCCGCGCCGCCGCCAGGTCGGGGACCAGGACGGCGAACGGCTTCTCTCCCCGGCCCTTCCGCTCGCGCAGGAGTGCCACCGCGCCGTCCGACGTGGCGTCGCACGCCAGGTGGTAGCCACCGATCCCCTTGACGGCCACGATCTCGCCGGCGGCCAGCGCGCGCTGGATCCCGTCGAGCACGGCGTCGGTCCCGTGGACCACGTCGTCGGACCGGTGCAGCGTGATCGCCGGCCCGCACGCCGGGCAGGCCACGGGCTCGGCGTGGAACCGGCGGTCCGCGGGGTCCGCGTACTCGGCGGCGCAGTCGTCGCACAGGGCGAAGCCCGCCATCGAGGTCGACGACCGGTCGTAGGGGAGGGCCCGGATGATCGTGAACCGGGGCCCGCAGTCGGTGCAGTTGGCGAACGGGTACCGGAAGCGGCGGTCGCCCGGATCGAGCACCTCGGCCAGGCAGGCGTCGCAGGTGGCCACGTCGGGCGGAACCAGCGTGGACGGCCCCGCGCCCGGCCGGGACCCGACGATGGCGAACCCGCCGGCACCGCCCGGGTCGGCGGACCCGGGGTCGAGTGGCCCGACGGCCGACACCTCGACGCCCTCGATGACGGCCAGCGCCGGTGCCTCGGTCACCAGCCGGTCGAGGAACCGGTCGACGGCCTGCGGTCCGCCCTGGACCTCGACGAACACCCCGGTCGCCCCGTTGCCCACGAATCCTGTCAGTCCGAGTTCGGAGGCGATCCGGTGGACGAACGGCCGGAATCCGACGCCCTGGACGACCCCCCGCACGAGCACCCGCCGCCTCGTGACGGCCTCGGCGACCGCGGTCACCCGGTCGACCCGGGTGCCGTCTCCGGGTGCCGGCCGCAGCCGGCACGTGGCGGCGCCCCGTCGGAGCCGTCGGAACCGCCGGATCCCTGCATTCGGCCATCATCGCGCACCCCTGCCGGCCGCCCCCCGGCCACGGCCGCCCGCGACCGGCGCCGGAGGCCGTTCCTGCGTCCGGACGGGTGACCTTGGGCCCTATGTGGACCCTCCCCGTTCCCCCAAGATCGGTGGCATGGCGACCTTCGCGAGGTTCCGCGCCCCCGGTCCCGGCGAGCGGCGGTGGGCGACGCTGACCGTCCTGTGCGTCACGCTGCTGCTGATCAGCCTCGACAACACGATCCTCAACGTGGCACTGCCCTCGGTGGTGCGCAGCCTCGGGGCGACCTCCAGCCAGCTGCAGTGGATCGTCGACGCCTACGCCATCTTCTTCGCCGGCCTGCTGCTCACCCTCGGGGCGCTCGGCGACCGCGTGGGGCGCAAGTGGGTGTTCATGGCCGGGCTGGTCGTCTTCGGCGGGGGTTCGGCACTGGCGGCGTGGTCGCCCACGCCGGACCGGCTCACCGCCGCCCGCGCCGTGATGGGCGTGGGGGCCGCCGCGCTCATGCCGTGCACGCTGTCCATCCTCACGAACGTCTTCACCGGCGAACGGGACCGGGCCCGGGCCATCGGCATCTGGTCCGCGACCGCGGGGCTCGGGGTGGCCATCGGCCCGATCCTCGGCGGCTTCCTGCTGGTCCACTACTGGTGGGGCGCCGTCTTCCTGATCAACGTGCCCATCGCCGTGGTCGGCCTGGTGGCCACGGCGTTCCTGGTCCCCGACTCCCGGAACCCGCTGGCCAAGCGGGCGGATCCGATCGGCGCCGTCCTGTCGATGGTCGGGTTCGCCCTGCTGCTGTGGGGGATCATCGAGGCCCCGAACCGGACCTGGACCTCGCCGGAGATCCTGGCCGCCGTGGTCGGCTCCGCAGTGGTCCTCGCCGGCTTCGTGCTGTGGGAGCGGCACATCGACCATCCCATGCTGCCCCTGCAGTTCTTCGGCAACCGCCGCTACAGCGCGGCGATCGTCTCCCTGGCGCTGGTGCTGTTCGCGCTCTTGGGCCTGTTCTTCCTGGTGACCCAGTACCTGCAGTTCTGTCTCGGCTTCACCCCGCTCCAGACGGGGCTGGGACTGGCGCCGATCGCCGTCGTCCTGCTCGTCGCCGCCCCGTCGTCGGTGCTGCTGGTCCGGCGGTTCGGGACCAAGCCGGTGGTCGCCGGCGGACTCCTCCTGATCGCCGTGGGCCTCGGGCTGCTGTCGGGGACGACCGTGCACAGTGCGTACCGGGACGCCATCCCCTGGTTCGCGCTCATCGGCGTCGGAGTGGGCCTGACGTTGGCGCCCTCGACGGAGTCGGTCATGGGCTCGCTCCCGGTCGGGGACGCCGGGGTCGGCTCCGCCACCAGCGACACCTCCATGCAGATCGGCGGCGCCCTGGGGGTCGGCGTGCTCGGTACCGTCCTCAACCTCCGCTACCAGGCCTATCTGGCACCGCTGCTGGCCCACCAGTCGATCCCGGCGGGGATCGACAAGCTGATCCTGGGCTCGCTCGGCGGTGCGCTGGCCGTGGCGGAGCGCGTCCCCGGCGACCCCGGCACCGCCCTGGCCCAGGCCGCACGCCGGGGCTTCGTGTCCGGCATGGACCTCGGCTTCGTCGTGGCCTCGGTGGTCGTGGCGGTGGCCGGTCTCGTCGTCCTGGTCGCACTCCCCAACCGGACCCGGACCGGCGACCCGGCGGAGGCGGCCGCGGGCCTCGGGGGCCGGACCTGATCCCCGGTCACGCCCCGGGGGCCGCCCGGCGGGCGCCGCGGTCCGAGCGTCCCGGGCCACCGGCGCGAGTCGTGTACTTCGGCCCTAGGCACACGGGCCCCCGGGGTCCATACTGGAGATACGGGATCCGGGAGGATTCCGGAAGGGGTCCAGAAGGGTCCCGGAAGGAGGCGCTTATGCGATGTATGCATGGAGGGCCATCCTGAGAGCGGATGGCAGAGGATTGTACGGGAGCGATCCCGGCAGGCCCGGAGTAACCAACGGCAAGCGGCTCGAAGTGGGAGCGTTGCAACGGCAAGGGGCAAGGAAGCCTCACCGGGTGCCATTTCCCGAACGGTCCGTTCTCGGAGTACAAGTGAGATAGAGCGCCCGATCCCCGTCAATTCGTGGGACGGGCGTTCTCGCGTCGGCGCGGACCGGGTTCCCGGCCCGCGCTGTCGGGTGCGGGCGGACAGCGGAAGGGACTCGGGATGCAGCAGTCGGGAGGCCCTCCGCAGATGTCGCCGCCCGAGCCGGCGGCCGTCGTCGAGACGCACATCTCGACGCTCTTCTTCGTCGGCGACCGGGTGTTCAAGCTCCACAAGCCGGTCGAGTTCGGATTCCTCGACTTCCGGGACCGGGAGGCCCGCCGGGCCGACTGCGAACGCGAGGTGGAGCTGAACCGGCGCCTGGCCGCCGACGTCTACCTCGGTGTGGCCGACGTGGTCATGGACGGGGTCCCCCTCGACCACATGGTGGTGATGCGCCGCCTGCCCGAGGTCCGCCGTCTGACGACGATCCTCTCATCGGGCGAGGACGGCGCCGGCTGGCTGCGCCGCGTCGCCGGCGCCCTCGCCGAGTTCCACGGGGACGCCCCCCGCTCGCCCGGGATCTCGGCCGCCGCCACCGGCGACGCGCTCCGGTCCCGTTGGGAGGCGGACTTCGTCGACGTGGACCCCTTCGTCGGCACGGTCCTCGACGCCGTGGACGAGGGCGAGATCCGCCGGCGCGCCCGCCGCTGGGTGGACGGCCGGGAGGGGCTGCTGGAGTCCCGGATCTCCGCCGGCCGGGTATGCGACGGCCATGGGGACCTCCAGGCCGACGACGTGTTCTGCCTGGACGACGGGGTCCGGGTCCTCGACTGCCTCGAGTTCTCCGACCGGTTGCGCCACGTGGACGTCTGCGCCGACGTCGCCTTCCTGGCCATGGACCTCGAGCGCCGGGGGTTCGCCGACGCGGCTGCGCTGTTCCTCGACGACTACCAGGAGCTGTCCGGCGACCGCTTCCCCGGGTCCCTCCTCCACCACTACCTCGCGGCCCGCGCGTACGTGCGGGCCAAGGTGTCCTGCCTGCAGGAGTCCCAGGGTGCACCGGGGGCCGCGGACCGGGCGCGGCAGTTCCACCGGATCGCGCGCGACCACCTGCGACGGGCGACGGTCGCGCTGGTGCTCGTCGGGGGGCTCCCCGGTACCGGCAAGTCCACGCTGGCGGACGGACTCGGGGCGGCCCGGGGCTGGACCGTCCTGCGGTCCGACGAGATCCGGAGGGAGGTGGGCGGGCCGGTCGCCGAGCGGATCGCCCGGGACCCGCAGGGACGCTACGGACCTGCGGCGACCGATGCCGTCTACGGCGAGCTCCTGGACCGCTCCGGGCGGGCCCTCGGACGGGCCGAATCCGTGATCCTCGACGCCTCGTGGATCGACGCCCGGCGGAGGGACGCCGCCCGGGACGTGGCCGCCCGGACGTCGAGCGAGATCGCGGAGCTCTGCTGCGAGGTCGCGCCGGACGAGGCCGACCGCCGGATCGTGCGGCGGTCGGCCGGTGGAACCTCTGCGTCCGAGGCGACCCCGGAGGTGCGCGAGGCCATGGCGGAGCGGATGGACCCGTGGGGGACGGCCACGGTCATCGACACGACCCGGTGCGGGCCGGCCGACGCGGTGGCGGCCGCGGCGTCCGCACTGGCGACCTCGTGGGACCTCCTGCGCTGAGCGGCGCGTCCGGGCCCGGCCCCGGGTCGGGTCGTCGCCCCCCGCTCGGCGGCTACAGGTCCAGGACGATTCGGGCGACGCGGTCCCAGA
>Ga0307372_10005200_pt1 | contig 19663 bp, 27 predicted proteins | sample OX1MG_FD_202533 | JGI IMG/M metagenome (GOLD analysis project Ga0307372, IMG submission 202533) | Soil microbial communities from Risofladan, Vaasa, Finland - OX-1 | ecosystem: Environmental > Terrestrial > Soil > Coastal area > Acid sulfate soil | place: Finland: Risofladan, Vaasa | collected...
TGACCGTGATCCAATGGCCGTACACTTTGGCCACGCCGTACGGACTGCGCGGGTAGAACGGGGTGGTCTCGATCTGGGGCGACTCGACCACCTTGCCGAACATCTCACTCGAACTGGCCTGGTAGAATCGCGCGTTCGGGGCCGCCTTCTTGACCGCCTCGAGCATGCGGGTCACGCCGAGGGCGGTGAATTCGCCGGTGAGCACGGGTTGCGACCACGAGGTCTGCACGAAGCTCTGCGCGGCGAGGTTGTACACCTCGTCGGGTTTGCAGTCGCCCATGACGTCGGTGAGCGACGTCTGGTCGAGCAGGTCGGCGGAGACCAACTCGACGCGGTCGATGAGGTGCGCGATCCGCTCGTACGGCGTGGTGGAGCTGCGCCGGACGACGCCCACGACGCGGTACCCTTTGTCGAGCAGGAACTCGGCGAGGTAGGAGCCATCCTGTCCGGTGATGCCGGTGATCAGCGCGGTGGGCATGGGGTGGGAGGGCGGATCGTGGTGGTGAAGTCAGGCGTGAAGAAAAAAGGGGGAGCCGCGGTGCGGTCCCCCCTCATCGCGGCCCGTGGCGCCACGGTTCAGGCCGCGCGGCCGCGCGGCGCCCGCTTGATCTTGCCGGCGTGCAGGCAGCGCGTACAGACCTTGACCTTGACGATCTTGCCATCGCCCCCCATCACCCGCACCACCTGGAGGTTGGGCTTCCAGGTGCGACGCGTCTTGTTGTTGGCGTGGGAGACATTGTTTCCGAAGGCGACGCCCTTGTCGCAGCAGTAGCAGCGGTTTCTCTGGATTGCCATGGTTCAGCCCTCGATCAACTCTATGCGCGCCATCTCCGCCCCGTCACCCTTGCGGTGGCCGGTCTTCAGGATGCGCGTGTACCCACCGGGACGTTTGGCGTACCGCGGTCCCAGCTCCTGGAACAGCTTGTCCGCGGCGGCGCGCTTGGCGATGTCCCGTCCGGCCTGGCGGCGGGCGTGCAGCGTGCCGGCCTTGGCCTTGGTGATCAGCTTCTCCACGAACGGCCGCAGTTCCTTGGCCTTCGCTTCCGTCGTTTCGATCGCGCCCTGCTCGATGAGCGAGGTCGCGAGGTTGCGCATCAGCGCGCGCTTCTGTTCACCGGTACGGCGCAGCGCGCGGCCGGCGTTGGCATGCCGCATGACCTACTCCTCCATGTCGTCGGGCGCCGCAGCGGCAGCCCGGCTCGGCGGCGTGCCCCAATCCATCACGCGCACCCCGTCGCCGTTCTCCTCGAACCGCATCCCGAAATTCAGTCCTTCACGCTCGAGCAGATCGGCGATCTCCTGGAGCGACTTCTTGCCGAAGTTCTTGACCTGCAGAATCTGGCTCTCGGTCTGCCGCACCAGGTCACCGAGCGACCGGATGCTGGAGTTCTTGAGCGAGTTCACCGACCGCACCGACAGCTCGAGGTCGTCGATCGGCGTCTTGAGCAACTGCGCCAGACGCGCCGCGTCGGCGTCGGTCGACTCCGCCGACGGCACCAGCGGCGCCGAGGTGTGCGAGCCGAAGTCCACGAAATACTGGAAGTGCGATTGGGCCAGCGCGGCCGCGTAGCTCACGGCCTCGGACGGCGAGATCGTGCCGTTCGTCTCCACGGTGAGCGTGAGGCGGTCGTAGTCGGTGCGCTGACCCACGCGGGTCTCGGCGACCGAGAAGTTGGCCCGACGCACGGGATTGTAGATCGCGTCGATGCGCACGAGGTCCACCGGGCGGCCGCGGTCGAGCGGATGCTGGTCGGCCTCCATGTAGCCGCGGCCCTTGTTGACGTACAGATCCATCGTCAGGTCGCGGTGATCCTGCAGGGTGAGGATGTGGTGCGTCTGGTCGATGACGCGTACGCCGCTCGCCGCCTGGATGTCGGCCGCGGTCACGACGCCGGCCTTGGACCTGGCGATGTGCACCACCGCCTCCTCCACCTCGTCGTCGAGCATCAGGGTGAGCGTCTTGAGGTTGCCGATGATCTGGTGGACGTCCTCGACGACGCCGGCGATGGTCTGGTGCTCGTGCACCACGCCGTCGATGCGGAATGCCCACACGGCGGAGCCGCGCAGCGACGACAGCAGCATGCGCCGCATCGCGTTGCCCAGGGTATGCCCGAAGCCGCGCTCCAGCGGCTGGAGCCGGAACTCGGCCACATTCGGATTATCATCGCGCGTCGTCGATTCGACGAGTTGCGGGCGGACGAGTCCGCGAAGATCGATCGAATTGCTCATAGTCAGTTGATACCTCGGTCCGACCGGGAAATCACCGGCGTCGCCCTGCCCCGCCCCTAACGCGCGGCAAGCTCGAATGGGAGTTAGGGTCCCGACCCCTTGCACTGCACTGCCCAGCTCCACCACACCGCCTCTCCCCCACCATCCCGTAGGACGGTAGGACGGCAAACGTCGGCGCAGTCTCTGTGTCCTACTGTCCTACGCTCCTACCGCATTACTTGGAGTACAACTCCACGACCAGCTGCTCCTGCGCGGCGATCGGAATGTTCGGCCGCGAGGGACGCTCCAGCATACGGCCGCTGAAGCTCTCCTTGTCCACGGCGAGCCACGAGAGGGAGCCACCGCGGCTCGACTGCTCCAGCGCCGCCTGGATGAAGACCAGCTCCCGCGATTTCTCGCGCACGCGGATCTCCTGGCCCGGCTGCACCGTGTAGCTCGCGACGTCCACCGTCTTGCCGTTCACTTCGACGTGTCGGTGGCGGATGAGCTGACGCGCCGCCTTGCGGCTGGCCGCGAATCCCATCCGGTAGACGAGATTGTCGAGCCGGCTCTCCAGGTTGGCGAGCAGATTGTGGCCGGTCACGCCGGGCAGCGAGGATACCTTCTCGAAGATGTTGCGGAACTGCTGCTCGCCCAGCCCGTAGATGCGCTTGATCTTCTGCTTCTCGCGCAACTGCTTGGCGTACTCCGACGCCTTGCGGCGGCGCGCCGTGCTCTGGCCGTGCTGCCCGGGCGCGTACGGACGGCGCTCGACGGGGCATTTCTCGGTGAAGCACTTGGTGCCTTTGAGGAACAGCTTGGTCCCTTCGCGCCGGCACAGCTTGCAACTCGCTCCAAGATACCGACTCATGACTCAGACTCTCCGACGCTTGGGCGGACGGCAGCCGTTGTGCGGAATCGGCGTCACGTCCTTGATCGACTTCACCTGCAGTCCGGCCGAGGCCAGCGCCTGGATGGCCGACTCACGCCCGCTGCCGGGGCCCTGCACGCGCACATGCACGCGCTTGACGCCGAGGCTGAGCGCTTCCCGGGCGCACTGTTCGGACGCGACCGTTGCCGCGAACGGCGTGCTCTTCTTGGAGCCTTTGAAGCCGGCCTTGCCCGACGAACCCCAGGACACGGTGTTCCCGTGCGCGTCGGTGATCGTGACCATCGTATTGTTGAACGTGGCGTTCACGTGGGCGATGCCTTCCGCCTCCACGACGCGCTTGGACTTCTTGCCAGTCGCCATAGGATTACTTGGTTACCTTCTTCTTGCCCGCGATCGCGCGGCGCGGCCCCTTCTTGGTGCGGGCGTTGGTGTGCGTCCGCTGGCCACGCACCGGAAGACCACGGCGGTGCCGAATGCCGCGATACGAGCCGATGTCCATCAGCCGCTTCACGTTCATCGCCACCTCGGTGCGCAACGCGCCCTCGACCTTATGGTCGCGCTCGATCACCTGGCGCAGCTTGTTGACGTCGCCATCCGACAGGTCGCGCACGCGCAACGCGGCATCGATGCCTGCCTTCTGGACGATGGCGGCGGCCGTCTTGCGGCCGATGCCGTAGATGTAGGTCAAGCCGACCTCGACCTTCTTCTCACGCGGGAGATCGACTCCACTGATTCGCGCCATGAATTAGCCCTGCCGCTGCTTATGCTTAGGGTTGCGCTTGCAAATGATGCGGATCACGCCGTTCCGCTTGATCACTTTGCAGTGCTCGCAGATCGGCTTCACGCTGCTGCGTACTTTCACGGAAGCTCCGGTCCGGACGAAAAATCACGTATCCAGGAATTCCTGGCCAGACCTTAAGAGTAATTGGGGCTGCAACTTGACGCAAGCCGCCAGTGAACGGTGAAACACCCGCCGCTCAGCCCCCCGACGAGCCTTCGGCCGCGAGCTCCGCCAACACCCGCTCCATGGCGATCCGCGGGTCGCCGGCCGCAGTCACCGTGCGACCCAGCACTACGTAGGCCGCGCCCGCCAGCACGGCTTCGCCTGGGGTCACCACCCGAGCCTGATCGTTCGCCGGCATCCCCGCGAGCCGCACTCCCGGCACGAGGGTGGCCAATCGCCCGCCGAAGCGGCTCCGTACCGCTCCCGCCTCGCGCCCGCTGCACACCACCCCGTGCAGCCCGGCAGCGGCCGCGACCGCCGAGAGCCGCAGCACCTCGTCCCCCACATCGAGCGTGCGCCCACTGCCGCCGTCACGTCCCCAGGCAGCGGCCAGCGCCGCCGCGTCGAGCGACGTCAGCACGGTCACCGCGAGCAGGGAACACCCGCCCGCCGCTGCCGCCGCCTGCGCCTCATCGAGCATCGCCCGTCCGCCAGAGGCGTGGACCGTCACCAGCCGCGCCCCGTGGGCGGCCGCGCTTGCCACCGCGCCGCGCACGGTGTTGGGAATGTCGTGCAACTTGAGGTCGAGGAACACCTCCGCTCCCCGCCCCCGCTCGCGCACCGCGCGGACGATCGCCGGTCCTTCGGCGGTGAACAGCTGCAAGCCGATCTTGTAGAACCCGCAGAGCCCGTCGAGCCGGTCGACCAGTGCCAGCGCGTCGGCCCCGCGGGACACGTCCAGCGCCACGATGGGGGTGGTCATGCGGGCCACTCCAAGGTGCCGCGCAGGTCGGCGAGATTGGCCACGCCGTGCGCCGCGCACCAGCGGACGAGATCGCGCACCACCCGCTCCGGCCGCCGTGGATCGCGCATGGCCGCGGTGCCCATTCCAACCAGCGACGCGCCGGCCAGTACGTACTGCACGACATCGGTGGCGTGGCGGACGCCGCCCAGGCCGATCACCGGCACGGGCACGGCCCGCGCCACCTTCCACGTGGCGAGCACGCCTACGGGCAGGATCGCGCTGCCGCTCACGCCGCCCGTGCCGAAGCCCAGCGCCGGGCGTCGCGTTTCGACATCCACCACCAATCCGGGGATCGTGTTCACCACGGTGATCCCGTGGGCGCCGGCGTCGACGGCGACCCGCGCCGTATGAGCGATGTCGGCGAGCGCCGGTGAGAGCTTGGCGAACACCGGCCGATGGGTGACACGTCGCACCTGCATGACGACCGCGGCGAGGGCCGTGTCGTCGGCGCCGAACTCCATCCCGCCGGCCTTGGTGTTCGGGCAGCTCACGTTCAACTCGTAGCCGTCGATCGCACCGCCGGCGTGCTCGCTCGCTTCGAGCCGCTGCACGACTTCGGCGAACTCGTCCACCACGAAGCCGACCACGTTGACGAGTTTTCGCGTGCCTGGCAGGGCGACCTCCAGCCACGGCAAGTGCGTGCGGCACACCTCGTCAACGCCCGGGTTGGCCAGCCCGACGGCGTTGATCATGCCGCCCTCGAACTCCGCTACGCGCGGCGCGGGGGCGCCCTGGCGCGGCTCGAGGCTCACCGCCTTGGTGACCAGCCCGCCGATGGCCGCGAGATCCGTCACGCCCGACACCTCGTGCCCATAGCCGGCGGTTCCGGCGGCAAGAACGATGGGATTCTGGAATTCGAGTCCGGCAGCGCTGACGCGAAGCACGGACTCCGGGCTCATTGGTGGCGGCCGGCGACGCGATCCGCCACACCGTTCACGCCGGCCCGGTAGGCGTTGAGATAATCCACGGCCGCATCGGCGATCGCACCAGCGAGCTTGGTCTGCGACCGCGGGTTGGAAATGAACGCGGCCTCCTGCGGATTCGTGCCGAAGCCGATCTCGACGAGCACGGCCGGCATGAACGCCGTTTCGAGGACGACGAATGCCGCCTGCTGGACGCCGCGGTCCGGGCCCGGCTCCACGGCCCCCAGTTGATCCTGCACGGTTTCGGCCAGTTTCATCGACTCGCGGAGATGCTCGTTCTGCTGCATGTCGCTGAGGATGAAACTTAGCGGATCACCCTTGGACACGGGGCTGCCGCTGTCGAAACGGGCCGCCGAGTTTTCCATGGCTTCCACTCGACGGGCGTCTTCGGTCTTCGCTTCGGACAGAAAATAGGTTTCGAACCCGCGGGCCGTGGCGGCGTCCTTCCACTTGGGGTTGGACGCGTTGACGTGGATCGAGATGAACAGATTGCCGTGGGCGCGGTTGGCGATCGGGCCGCGATCGTACAGGTTGATCAGCGTGTCGGTGGTGCGTGTGTAGACGACCTTCACCCCCCGGGCCTGGAGCGCCCGACCGAGCTTGAGGGCGACCTGCAGGGTGATGTTCTTCTCGTAGATCTTGTGCGTGGCACCGATCGGGCCACTCATCCCGTTGTCGACGCCGCCGTGTCCGGCATCGACGACGACGACGGCCGGCGTGTCGCCCTGGAGATGGGGATGGCCGTCCGACCCGATGGCGGCACGCGCCGGCCCGATGCGGTCGGCGACGGGGGCCGGTCGCACCGGCATGGCGGCAGCGAGCTGGAACGCGGCGAGGACGAGGGCGATCACCGTGTGCGCCCCACGCGCGCCATCTCGCGCTCGGCGTCCCGCGCTTTGGCCGTTTCGCGCTTGTCGTGCAGCTTCTTTCCCTTGCCCAGCGCCAGCGTCACTTTGGCCACCCCGTGCTTGAAATACAGATCCAGGGGCACGAGGGTGAGTCCCTCGCGCTCCACCGCGCCAATCAGACGACGGATTTGACGCTTGTGGAGCAACAGTTTGCGGGTGCGGGTGGGCTCGTGGTTATTGTAGCTGCCCTGCTTGTAGGGGGAAATGTGGAGGTTGAGCAGGTAGACCTCCCCATCCTTCACGATGCCATAGGCATCGACGAGTTGTGCCTTGCCGTCGCGGAGCGACTTGACCTCGGTGCCGGTCAGCACGAGCCCCGCCTCCCACGTCTCCAGAATGTGATAGTCGTGGCGGGCGCGCTTGTTCTTCGCAATCGAAACGGTGTCGTTGGCTTCGTTCGTTGACTTCATGGTCAGCCGTCAATAATATCCGCGTTCGCGCCGAAGTGGTGGAACTGGTAGACGCGCTGGCTTCAGGAGCCAGTGGGTGCAAGCCCGTGCGGGTTCGAGTCCCGCCTTCGGCATTCTCTGCCGCAATCTCATGGGCGCGCTCCAGTCGGAGCGCGCCTCGGCTTTTTGGGGCGGGTGCTCAGTGCCGCTCGATGGCCGAGGGGGGCACGTGCTCCGGCAGCGTGGCCGTGCCGAAGATCTCGCGGAGTGAGTCGTTGGCCGCCTGGAGATAGCCGGCCAGCAAGTCGCCGGCCCGCGTCACGTTGGCATCGACCTCGCGAAACGAGCCTCCGGCGAAGGCCAGCAGCGTGCGCCCGAGGCGCGCCGGGGTGGCGCCGGAGACGCGCGCGCCCACCGCGTCGCGATAGGCGCTCAGCCGTGCGTTGAACTGGCGATGTGCCAGCTCGAGGCGGTCGCGCCCGATGTTCCGGTCGCGCTCGAAGGCCGCCGCCATGGTGTGTGCCACGATCGCGCCGGTTCGGTCGTCCAGCGCGTCGCGCTGGGCGCTGACCAGCCCGAGAGCGCGCCGCGCATACCGCAATTCCCAGGCAGCGTGATCGGTGTCGCCGCGGGTCGCGACCGCGGCCAGCCAGGCGACGTCGGTGCCGTCAGGCGGGGCGTTCAGGACCGAGACGAAGCGCTCGGCGCGCTCCTGCAATTGGCGTTCGGCTCTCCACCGTCCGAAGATCGGCATCGAGGGATCGCCTGGCCGGGTCGGCTCAGCCGTTCTGCAACACGGGGAGACCGCGCCCGCGATCGAGTTCGGCGATCTCGGAGAGGCCCACGCGCGTACGGACCTCGCGCTCCTGGTGCAGCAGGTCGGAGAGGCACACCCCTTCGAGCACCTCGTCGATCTTCTGCTGCAGCATGAGCCACACCGGGCGAATGCTGCACTCGTGGGCGGCCGAGCACCGCTCCTCCTCGACCGGATGCGACACGCAGTGCAGGTCGAAGGTGGTGAGTTCGGAAGCCGCGATCACGTCGCGCACCGTGATGTCGCAGGCTGGGCGCGCCAGGGCGTAGCCACCGCGTGCTCCGCGGGTGCTCTTGACGATCTCGGCACGGCGCAGCCGGAGCAGAATCTGCTCCACGTAGTCCACGGGCAGGCGCTCACTGGCCGCGATGTCGCGGCCCGTGACGGGCCCCTCGTCGCTGCGCTTCGCCAGGTGTAGCGCGCAGATCACGCCGTATTCGGCCAGGGTGGTGATACGCACAAGAGGACGTTAATGCCCGGCGTTCCCCTCGGAAAGGGGAGCCCCAGCCCGGCCAGCCCGGGAATGCCTACGCGCCTCCGTGCTTTCCACCCGGCACCCCGATCTCGGTCATCTTCCGCAGATCCAGCACCTCATCGATCTCGGCCGGCGGCAACACCTGGTCGCGCTTCACCAGATCCCGGATGAGCACGCCCTCCTTGACCGAGCGCTTGCTGATGTCCGCGGCCTTGGAGTAGCCGATCTTCGGGGCGAGCGCCGTGGCCAGCGCGGCCGAGCGCTCCAGCCAGTACGCGCACTGCTCGCGGTTGGCCGTGATCCCCGCCACACAGCGCACGTCGAGCGCGGCCGCGGCGTTGGTGAGGATGATCATGGAGAACATCACGTTGTGGGCGATCACGGGCATCATCACGTTCAGTTCGAGCTGGCCGTGCTCGGCCGCCGCAGCCACGCAGGCGTCGTTGCCAATGACCTGGAAGCAGACCTGGTTCACCATCTCGGCGACGGACGGATTGATCTTGCCGGGCATGATCGAAGAGCCGGGCTGCACGGCGGGGAGCGTGATCTCGTCGAGGCCCGTGCGCGGGCCGCTCACCATGAGCCGCAGATCGCTCGCGATCTTGCTGAGGTCGAGGGCGAGCACTTTCACGACCGCCGAGAAGGCCGCGGCGTCGCCCATGCTCTGCATGAGTTGAATGCGGTCCTTGCCCGCGCGGAGATCGAGCCCCGTGATCTGCTTGAGGTACTTGTTCATGAGGGCGGGATACTCCGGCTCGACGTTCACGCCGGTTCCGACAGCGCTCCCGCCGATGCCCAGGTCGCGCAGGAAGTCAGCGGCCTGCCGGATCCGCGCCAGATTGCGGTCGATCGTATCGGCGTAGGCGGAGAACTCCTGGCCGAGGCGAATCGGCATGGCGTCCTGCAGGTGGGTACGCCCGGACTTGAGCACGTCGTCGAATGCGCGGCCTTTGGCGGCCAGGGTGTCGCGCAGTGCGCCGAACGCGCGGTCGAGGCCGGTCAACAGGTCGAGGGCGCCCAGCCGGATGGCCGTCGGGATCACGTCGTTGGTGGACTGCGCCATGTTGACGTGGTCGTTTGGGTGCACCGGTGTATACGCCCCGCGCTTGCCGCCGAGCAGTTCGTTGGCGCGGTTGGCCAGCACTTCGTTGACGTTCATGTTGTGCGAGGTGCCGGCGCCTGCCTGATACACGTCCACCACGAAGTGGGCGTCGAGCTTGCCGGCCAGCACCTCGTCGGCGGCGGCGGCAATGGCGTCGGCGAGTTTGGCGTCGAGGCGGCCGGTTTCCTTGTGTGTGAGGGCGGCCGCCTTCTTGATCCAGACCACGGCGCGCACGAATTCCCTGAGCGGCCTCAGACCGCTGATGGGAAAGTTCTCGAGCGCGCGCTGGGTCTGAACACCGTAATATGCATCGGCCGGCACATCGAGCGGGCCGAGGGGATCCGTTTCGGAGCGGGTCGCGGAGGTCATGGCAGGAACCACAGTCAGGGAAGCCAACGGAAGGTTATCAGTGTACTGATAGATCTCGCTGCCCGCGCAAGGCGAGCACGAGCACGAGGGCGGCCGCGAGCATCGCCACGCCGAGCAGGACGACGCTGAACAGGTGCAACTGGCCGAAGGCCACCCGCAGCGGGTTGGTGGGCGCCAGGGCGTCCACCGGCCCGTGGGCCTGCGCCCGCAGGCGCGCGATCATCCCATCGACCACGAACTGGGCGATCATGCACGCCGTGCCGCCGACGGCGGCGGCGAGCACGCGCGGCTTGTACTTGGAGGCGGTGTCGGTCCACGCGCCCAACACCATGACGGACGCGAACACCGCCATGCCAGCCCAGAAGATCACGGGAAGCAAGCGGCCGACGAGGTCGCCGGCCAGGCTGCGCGTTGGCAGCACTGCGAACGCCGCTGGCGCCACGGCCGCCGCGAGCAGGATCGCCGCGCCCAGCCACCACGCCGACAGCGCGACCTGCGCCAGCCCGGCGCTGCGCCCCGTGATGGTCACCGCCGCACCGGCATCGCCGTCCCGTTCAGGAACGGGTTGTTCGCCAGTTCCTCGTCGATGGTGGTCGACGGGCCGTGCCCTGGATAGACGACGATCTCGCCGGGGAGTGCGCTCACGCGGGCGAGCGATGCCTCCATGTCGGCTCCGTTGCAGAATGGGAGATCGGTGCGACCCACCGATCCCCGGAACAGGAGGTCACCACCGAGCGCGAGCCCGGGGCCCACAAAGACCACGTGGCCGGGCGCGTGACCCGGCGTGTGGAGCACGTTGAAGCGCAGCGCACCCACGGTGACCACGTCACCGTCGGCGAGCGTGCGGTCGGGGGGATCGGGCTGCTCGAGCGGGACCCCGTAGGCCGCCGCGATCTCGGCCGCCCGATCGTAGAGCGGCCGGTCGAGCGGATGCAGGAACACCGGCACCGGATGCACCCGCCGCACGCCATTGATGGCGCCGACGTGGTCCAGGTGGGCGTGGGTGAGCCAGATGGCATCAAGCGTCGCGCCCGAGCGGGCCACCATTTCAAGCAGCCGCTCGGGTTCGTCCCCGGGATCGACCAGCGCCGCACGCTCGGTGGCGTCATCGACGACCAGGTAGCTGTTCTCCTGGAACGGGCCAACGGTCTCGAAGCGAATCGTGATCATGGAACCCGCATCTTCAGGCCGCGCCCACGGGGGTAGCGGCGTCGGCCCGTGCCTTGAGGTACTTCTCGGCCGCAATGGCGGCCGTCGTGGCATCGCCCACCGCCGTCGTCACCTGGCGCGTGATCTGCACGCGCACGTCGCCCGCTGCAAATAATCCGGGCACCGATGTCTGCATGCTCCAGTCGGTGCGCAGGTAGCCGAATTCATCGTGGTCCACGTGCTCGCCGATGATCCCGGTGTTGGGCTTGAACCCGACGAAGATGAACAGGCCGGTAACGGGCAGATCGCGGTGCGCGCCCGTCACGGTGTCGTGCAGTTCGAGATGGTGGAGCAGCCCATGGTCGTCGCCCACGGCGCGGTTGACCATCGTGTTCCAGATGAATTCAATCTTCGGATTGGCGAACGCGCGCTCCTGCAGGATCTTCGAGGCGCGCAGTTCGCCGCGGCGGTGCACGAGATACACCTTGTCCGCGTAGCGCGTGAGGTAGTCGGCTTCCTCCACCGCGGCATCGCCGCCGCCCACCACGGCGATCGTGTGCCCGCGGAAGAACGCCCCGTCGCACACGGCGCAGTACGACACGCCCTTGCCGGCGTATTCCAACTCGCCGGGAATGCCGAGTTTCACGGGAGTACCGCCCGCCGTGACGATCACCGTCGGCGAGAGATAGACGTCGCCCTCCTCCGTAATGGTTTCGAACTGGCCGTCATCGCGCCGTTTGACGGACATGACGACGACCCCCGTGCGCAACTCGGCGCCGAACTTGGTCGCGTGGTCGGCGAACTTCTGGGCCAGTTCATAGCCGAGAATGTGTTCGAAGCCGGGATAATCCTCGATCAACTCCGTATTGAGCAACTCGCCGCCCGGCGCGCCGCGCTCCAGGACGACGGTCTTGAGCATGCCGCGACCGGCGTACATTCCCGCGCACAGGCCCGCGGGCCCGGCACCGATGATCACGACCTCATATTCGTAGGTATGGGCCACTGGTCTCTCACCGTTTGGGCCGGCGCGCAGCCGATGGTCGCCGGCGTTACCATAGGTATGGAATCTCGCCGGTTTGCTCGGCGAGGGGAACCGTGGCCCCGCCCTGCTAGGGCAATTGCCCGACGGCGGGCTCCGCCGCGACGACGACGCGGCTGAGCGCGCCGTGGCAGTGCGACACCGTGCCCACCAGCACATCCACGGGCGCTCCGATCGCGCCCGATGCGGCGATCGCCGCGTCGGCGGCCAGCACGTCGCGCACATCGATCATACCGACGCCGTACGCGCGGTGGGTGCACTGGAAGAGGATCGGCTCCCGCGCCGTACCCGGGTCGGCCTGAGCGGCCGCGTATTCGCGGATCGCGGGCGCCATGCTCCAGTCGCGAGGTCCCTTGGTATGCGGGCACACCGCCGGTTCTATGCAGTTGATGGGACACATCCACGTCGCGAAGCTCACGTAGTGCGTGCCGTCGGGGGCGGCCCGCTCCCAGGGCACGTGAGGCGTCGCCCGGAGCGGCGCCACCCTTACGTCGCGGCCGGGCCACCGCGTGCGCGCCGCGTCCACGAGCCAGTCCCGCAGCAGGTGCGGCATGAGCGGCGACGGCACGATGGCATCCTCGGCGGCGTCACCGTCGCGGCGCGCCGCCGCCAGGTAGCGAGCGAAGTGCGCGCGCCAATCGGCGATCTCCACGCGGACCAGCGGGTCACCGGCGCCAACGCGGCGCGCGACCGGGCACGCGGCATCGCGATCCACGACGGTCACGCCAGCGCACCGCACCGCGCCGGCCGCCACCGCGCGCCGGAGCTGGCGCACGTAATACCCCCCATAGCATCCGCCCCCGACCACCGTGATGCGGCCGAACGCCTGCGGCGCGGAGAACCGCGGGTTAGCCGCGGACACGACGGCCGCCGTCGACGACGATCGTCTCGCCGGTGACGAAGTCCGCCTCGAGCAAGTACGCCACCGCTTGCACGACGTCAGCCGGGGAACCGTTCCGCGCGAGCGGCGTGGTGGACCGTAGCCGCTCGGCGTCGGCGTCGCTCCAGCCATCGGGGAGCAGCACGTTGCCGGGCGCGACCGCGTTCACCCGCACGGCAGGCGCCATGATCCGGGCCAGCGACTCGGTGAGCCGCACGACGCCGAGTTTGGAGAGGCCGTGCGGCAGATAGCCCGGCCACGTCTCGAACGCCGCCAGGTCCGCGATATTCACGATCGCGCCGCCGGCGCCGCCCGCCAGGTGGGGTGCCGCGGCCTGCGCGAGAAAGAACGGAGCGCGCAGATTGAGTGCGAAGATGCGCTCCCACTGTCCGGCGGTCACCTGGCCGAAGGGCGTGCGCTCCATGATCGCGGCCGAGTTGACGAGCACGTCGAGCGTGCCGAACCGGCCCACCACCGCATCGATGAGCGGCCCGGGCGCGCCCGGGTCGCCGAGGTCGGCGCGCAGAGGCTCGGCTTCGCCGCCGGCCGCGCGGATGAGACGCACCGACTCCTCGGCGTCGGTCGGCGAGCCGTGGTAGTGGACGGCCACGCGCATGCCGCGCGCGCCGAGTCCGACGGCGATGGCGCGTCCGACGCGCCTTCCGGCTCCGGTTACCAGTGCCACCCGTCCGCGCAGTTCCATCGTCCCTCCGGTGTAGACGGACTACGTGACGGCGCTCGCCGCCATGGCGGCGAGGTACGCGTCCTGGCGCGCCAGCCAGCCTTGCGGCACGTGCATGGAACCAAGCGTACGCGGACCGTCCTCGGAGCCGTGCCAGTCGGACCCGCCGCTGGGCACGAGCCCGAGGTGCTCGGTCAGCGCGCGCAGGCGAGCCACGTCTTCGGCACTATGGCTGGGGTGGAGCACTTCGACCCCATCCATGCCGTGCGCGGCCAGCGATTCCAGCCGTGTCCGGCTGCCGGTGTGCCCGGGGTGCGCCATCACGGCGATGCCGCCGGCGCGGTGGATCATCGCCACGGCGTCGATCATCGTCAGCCGGTCCTTGGCCACGAATGCCGGACGGCCGTTGCCGAGATAGCGGTCGAAGGCGTCGCGCAGGTCGGTGGCCCAGCCTTCCTGGACGAGTGCGCGAGCCACATGAGGGCGGCCGATCGCGCCGCCGGCCGCCTGCTCCACGACCGACTCGAAGCTGATGCGCACGCCCAGGTCGTTGAGTCGCTGCACGATGCGCACGGCCCGCTGGCGGCGCATCTCGCGTAGCGCGATCAGGCCGGCCTCGATCTCCGAGACGCGCGAGAGGTGCAGGCCCAGGACATGCGTTTCCGTGTCGCCTTCCACGGCACTCAACTCGACGCCGGCCACGAGACGGAGGCCGAGTTCGGCGGCCGCGGCCTGGGCTTCAGCGATGCCGGCCACCGTATCGTGGTCGGTGAGTGCAACGGCGGCGAGCCCTGCCTGGTGCGCCGCGGCCACCACGTCGGTGGGCGAGCGCGCACCATCCGATGCCGTGGAGTGGGTGTGGAGATCGACGTACGCGGCGCGCTCCCCACCGGGTGTGGCGCCGGCCGGTGTCGTCACGCCGAGTAGTCGGCTTCGGGCGACGTGAAGCTCGGCTGCGAATACCCGAACAGGCGCTGCAATTCCGCGTCGTTCATCTGCGCCAGGGACTGCTGGCGCGAGCGGGCGCCCTGGGGTGAGTAGCGCGTGACGCGCACTTCGCGGTCATCGCCGGCGCCGGTGACGAAGAGCAGCGAGAACTCGTCGTGGTCGCTCTGCGTGACGCGGCCCGACGGCATGACGCGCCACGTCTTCCCGTTCACGTTCAGTGTGCGGATGGGCATCTAGTCCAACTCCACTTCAATGTAGACGCGCCCGGCATCGAGGACAGGATCCGGCGCGCCGGCGTGGGCGCGCGTCAATGTCTCGACGTCAGGGGCTTCGAAGAATTCCAGAAAGGCTCCCGGCAACGCCTCCTCCTCGAACACCCAGAAGTGGCAGTTCGCCTTGGCGTAGTACTCCCGCCGCCGCGCCAGGCGTTCGGCGTACCGCTTGCGCTCCTGCGGCGGGATGAGAGTACGCTGAACGGTGAGCGCGCGCGGCATGTCAGAGGGCGGAGTCGGGGAACGACTCGATCGTGCGCTTGATGTGACCGAGGAACTGGTCGGCCACGGCGCCGTCGACGATCCGGTGATCGAACGAGAGCGAGAGGTAGGAACAGGTGCGGATGGCGATCGTGTCCTCGCCGTCGGGACCGGTGAGCACCTTTGGCCGCTTCTCGATCGCCCCCACGCAGAGGATGGCCACCTGCGGCTGGTTGATGATCGGGGTGCCGGTGAGCGATCCGAACACGCCGGGATTGGTGATCGTGAACGTCCCGTCCTGGACTTCGCGCGGATCGAGCTTCTTGGCTCGGGCGCGCCCGGCCAGATCATTGAGGGACTTGGCGACGCCGCTGAGCGAGAGGTCGTCGGCGTTCCGGATGACCGGCACGATGAGGCCCCAATCGAGCGCCACCGCAATGCCGAGGTTGATCGGCTTCCGGTAGATCACGCTGGCCCCGGCCACCGATGCGTTCACCACCGGGAACGCCTTGAGCGCGTCGACGGTGGCTCGGATGATGAACGGCATGTACGAGAGCTTCTGTCCCGTGGTGGCCTCGAACTCCGCCTTGTGCACGGCGCGGATGCGGGCCACGCGCGTGAAGTCCATCTCCATGATCGACGTCACGTGGGCCGACGTGTGCCGCGAGACCACCATGTGCTCACTGATCAGCGCGCGCATCTTGCTCATCGGTTCCACGCGGTCCCCCGGCCACGGCTCGGGGGTAGGCGCGACATGCGCGGCGCCCGGCAGCGCGGGCATCGACGGGCGCGGCGCGCCCGAGTCGAGGTACTGCAGGAGGTCGCGCTTGGTGACGCGGCCGTTCATGCCGGAGCCCGTCATGGCCGCAATCTCGATGCCGTGCTCGGCCGCGATCTTGCGCACGAGGGGTGACGATTTGGTGCGGAGCCGCTCCTCGAGGGAATGGCCGTTGCCGGAAGGGACCATCGGAGCGCTGACAGGCGGCGGGGCGACGGGTGCGGCCGGGGGCACGGGGGCCGAAATCGCCGCCGCGACGGCAGCGGGGGCCGGCGCCGGGGCAGCCGCGTCGACCACGGCCCCCTTCTCGGTCTCGAGCCGTGCGACGACCGTCTGCACCGCCACCGTCTGGCCTTCGGTGACCAGGATCTCGGCGATTATCCCCGCCTCCGGTGACGGAATCTCGGCGTCGACCTTGTCGGTGGAGATCTCGAAGATCGGTTCGTCGCGCTTGACCGCATCGCCGACCTTCTTGAGCCACTTCGAGAGCGTGCCTTCGGCGATCGACTCGCCCATCTGCGGCATGATGACATCTATGCGGGCCACGGGATCACCCTCTGTCCGATTTGGCAGCCGCGGCGCGGCCGCGGCTTCTCAGTACGAAGACGGTCGTCGGGAATGCAATCGCACCCGCCGCCGCTCCGATGAACCAATAGCTTCCCCACGCGCAGGGCGCGCCCGTGTTGGGGTCGGCGACGCAGTGCGTCGCCCAACCCACGATCTTGGCCGCGAAGACGCCCAGCATGCCACCGCCGAACAGACCGGCGGTGAGCGTGATGCACCCCAATCCAACATACTGCCAAACGCCACCGGATTCGACCGGGGGCCGTGCGGGCGCGTTCGCTTGGCCGCCGGGACGGTCTTCGGCGTGGTGCACCGTTGCCGCCTCAGTACGCCGCTTCGAGCACGTGCCGCGGATCTTCCTCGCGATGGAGCGACAAAAAGAAACGCTTCACGTTGCGGTCGAGGCGACTCTCCCCCATCTGGTCGGTGTCGACCTCGATGAAGGTGTAGTGGCCCCCTTCGGCCCTGACGTTGACGCGCGCCGCGCCGAGCGGGCCGGAATAGGTGCGCGACCGCGCGGCCGTGGCCGTGCTCGCCAGGCCCAATTCAGGAAAGAACCGGTCGGCGGCGGCGACCACGTGGGCGGGAACGAGATGACTCCGGTAGAAGTGTCGCATCACGGGGTGGAATCGGGGCGTTCGTTGAATACGTCCTGCATCCAGTCGACGCGCTCCAATGGGTGCAGGGAGTCGCGCCGGAAGCGGATGGCCATGGCCCACTGGCCGGCGATCACGAAGTTGAGTTTGCCGTAATAGGTCCCCAGCTCGGGGCCGTTGGTGAAGCCGTCCCACGTGCTGGCGCCGTCGCGCGTGTTGGCGAAGATCTGGCCCTCGCCGTTCTCGATGGGCTGCTGGGTCTGGCGATCGCGAACGATCACCTTGTACGTGATGCTCTCGCGGGCGTGCGGCGGGATGTCCGACGGTTCGATGACGAAGTCGTAGCTCTTGGAGGGGAGGTGCAGCAGCGGACGCGATTCTCCCCCGCAGGCCGCGAGGACTGCCGCGGCTGCCGCCATCGCCACCGCACGCGCGAATCGCGTCACGGCTGGTAGTACTCCAGCCCGAGGTGCGTGATCTGCTCCTCTCCCATGAGGTGGCGGAGCGTGTTCTTCAGCTTGGTCTGCTGAATGAAGAGATCATGCTCGGGCTGCAAGCCCGGACCCGCCATCGGCGATTTGTAATAGAAGCTCAGCCATTCCTGGATTCCCTTCATGCCGGCGCGATGCGCGAAATCCGAGAACAGCGCGAGGTCGAGCACGATGGGCGCGGCGAGAATGGAGTCGCGGCACAGGAAGTTGACCTTGATCTGCATCGGGTAGCCCATCCACCCGAAGATGTCGATGTTGTCCCAGCCTTCCTTGTTGTCGCCGCGCGGCGGATAGTAGTTGATGCGCACGACGTGCGAGAAGTCCTTGTAGAGGTCGGGGTATTGCTCGGGCTGCAGGATGGTGTGCAGCACGCTGAGCTTGGACTCTTCCTTGGTCTTGAACGACTGCGGATCGTCCAGCACCTCGCCGTCGCGGTTGCCGAGGATGTTGGTGGAGTACCACCCGGCGAGGCCGAGCATGCGCGCCTTGATCGCCGGAGCGATGACGGTCTTCAACCACGTCTGGCCGGTCTTGAAGTCCTTGCCCGAGATCGGCACGCCGCGATCGTTGGCCAACTGCTGCAGCGCCAGCGTGTCCACGGCGAGGTTGGGCGCGCCGTTGGCGTACGGGATGCCCTCCATGATCGCGGCCCAGGCGTAGAGCATGGCGGGCGAGATGGCCTCGTCATTGTTCTCCATCGCCTTCTCGAACTGCTCCACGGTGGCGTGCTGCGGGCCCGGCCGGATGAAGATCTCCGTGGACGCGCACCACACGATGACCAGACGGTCGAGCTTGTGCCGGGCCTTGAAGTCGCGCATGTCCTGGCGCAGCTGTTCGGCGAGGTCGCGCTTGGTCTTGCCCTTCTTGACGTTGGTGCCGTTGATACGGGTGACGTAGTGATTGTCGAACACCGCCGGCATGGGCTTGATGCCCTTGAGGAAATCCGCCACGCGCTCGAGATCCGCGGCCTCGAGAACGCCGGCCTTCTTGGCCGCGGTGTAGGCGTCGTCGGGAATGGGGTCCCAGGCGCCGAACACGAGATCGGTCAGCCCGGCCAACGGGACGAAGTCCTTGATCAGCGGGGACCGGTTGTCGGTGCGCTTCCCGAGCCTGATCGTCGCCATCTGCGTCAGCGACCCGATGGGCTTGGAATACCCGCGACGGATGCTCTCGACGCCGGCCATGAAGGTAGTAGCAACGGCGCCGAGCCCGGGCGTGAGCACACCGAGTCTGCCGGTGGCCGGACGCGGCGGCGTGCGCGTATCGGATGACGATCCCTGCACGACGTTAATCTCCTTTGAGCAAGGGATGCGCGTCGTACGACGGCGTGGACAGCGGTGCCGATGGCTGTCCGGAACCCGCCGACGACGGAGCATCCGTGGGTGTGGTGGCGTGGTAGACGCACATCACACGCTGATAGACGGTGATCCAGGCCGTGACGGTCAGGACCACGATGATGACGGCCAGCACGACCCCGTCAAGAGCCAGGCCGAAGAACGCTTGCGGAACCGAGAGTAACACGACGCGCTCCGGCCGCTGCAGCATGCCCACCTTCGCGTCGATTCCCAACGCCTCAGCCCGCGCCCGGGTGTACGAGGTGAGGAACGAGCCGATGAGCCCGAGCAGGCACATCACGACCATCGGAACGCTCGCCCATGAGTGGTGCACCGAATTCAACGCGTAGAACACTGCCAGTCCGCCGAGCACGAACCCGTCGGCCAGCCGGTCGAGCGTGGAATCCAGGAAGGCCCCGAACGTCGAGGCGGTGTTGGACCGGCGCGCGACCGTCCCGTCGAGTACGTCGAAGATGGCCGTGAGCCCCAGAAAGAACCCGCCCACACTGATATGCCCGGTGCCGTACACCACTCCACCCGTTACCGTGCACGCGGTCCCGATCACCGTGATGGTATTCGGGTGCACACCGTGTCGGACACACCAATCCGCGACGGGATCGATGAGGCGCAGGTATCCGTTCTTCAGCCAGTCCGGCAGAATCTTCATTCGGCTCCGAGACGCGCACTCGGCATACGCCTCGCCGCGCGAACTGCAGGCGGGGGCGGGGGGGCAAAAAAGTAAAGAGCCGGAGCGACGCCCCGGCGGCTAAAAGTATCCAGTTCACCAACTTGTAGCAACTGGAACGACAGTGTTTCGGGCCGGGGCCGGCGGGCTTATTCTTCCTTCATGCGTCACCTTCCTAGTGCCCGGGCGTGGACTCCTTTCGCCGCGGCGTTACTC
>Ga0307372_10005202_pt1 | contig 19660 bp, 19 predicted proteins | sample OX1MG_FD_202533 | JGI IMG/M metagenome (GOLD analysis project Ga0307372, IMG submission 202533) | Soil microbial communities from Risofladan, Vaasa, Finland - OX-1 | ecosystem: Environmental > Terrestrial > Soil > Coastal area > Acid sulfate soil | place: Finland: Risofladan, Vaasa | collected...
CGCCATGCTCACCCTTTACCAAGAAGCCGCCGCCACCTGCCCCGGCCTGCCCTGGACCGTGCTGGCCGCCATCGGCACCGTCGAATCGGGGAACGGCACCTCCAACCTGCCCGGCGTTCACTCGGGAGCCAACTCGGCCGGGGCCGAAGGACCGATGCAGTTCGAACCGGCCACTTTCTCCGCCTACGACACTCCCATCCCACCGGGCGGGGCCAACCCACCCAGCCCGTATGATCCGACCGACGCCGTCTACGCCGCCGCACGGATGCTCTGTGCCAACGGGGCGGCCAACGGCGCCAACCTCAACGCCGCCGTCTTCGCCTACAACCACTCCGACACCTACATCTCCGAGGTCCTCGACCTCGCACAGACCTACGGGCAGACTCAGGCCCAGACCGTGGCCGCCGGCACGGCCGGCGGGATCGCCGTCGACTGGGCCCTCGCCCAAGTCGGTACTCCTTATATATGGGGCGGCGAGACCCCGGGCGTCGGCTTCGACTGCAGTGGATTGGTCCAGGCTGCCTACAAGGTGGCCGGGATCGCCCTGCCCCGAGTCGCCCAGGACCAGTACGACGCCACCACCAAGCTCGGACCCGACAACTCGCTCGAACCCGGTGACCTCGTCTTCTTCGGGAGCGGCCCGAACGACGTCACCCACGTCGGCATCTACATCGGAAACGGCCAGATGGTCGACGCCCCCTACACCGGTGTCGACGTCCGGGTGGAATCCATCCCCACGACGCCGGGGGCATCCTGGGGATCGGACATCTACATCGGCGCGACCAACCCAACGCTGGGCTGACCGCGTGTCGTCCACCCCCCGGGCGAACCCCTGGCTAGCGTCGAGGATCGTGGAACAAGGCACGAGCGATGTCGATGACCTGCGAGGGGAGCTGCGGAAACGTCGTGGCCGAGCCTGGATCAGCGCGGTGATCGGACGGCCGGTCGATGGCGTCGCACCCCTGCTTCATGCCTTGATCGTCGTCGGACCTCGCCCGGAAGGCTGGACGGAACGAACCTGGACCTACGGCGAGTGCTCCTTCACTTCCGTCGCAGTTTCCACCGCGAAGCTGGCATCCGCCCTCGATCCCGAGCGCGACGCAGCGCTCACGGTGGGATCGGACGGCGTGGATCTCGAACTGATGGGTGGCAACCTCAACTGGGTCCGCAAGCCCAGTCTGGCTCTCTACGACGAGCTCACCTTGCCGTGGCCGTCGGTGGCCTACACGATCAATATGAGCAACCAGGGGTCGGCGTACCCTCCGAACGGCTACCTCGTCGGCGAGGGCGACGCTCCGTCGTTCCCGACCTTCGGGGCGGCGTACAACGCCTTCTATCACGGCAACTTCGTGGTATCGGGCACCAACAACCCGCAGCTCGGCCAGGTCTCCATGCGCCTTGTCGATGGCCGAGCGCGGATCAGACGTGTCCGCATCCGACCGACGTCACTTGACGTCTGGGTCGGCGGACGCGCTCTGCAGGGCGCCCGATTGGAGCTGAACGGAGCCGAGTACCGGGCCTCGGTCGACCTGGACAAGGCCGGCCGAATCTCGTTCCCCCTTCCCGCCGGCCTTCCTTCGGACGCCTGGCTCTGGCTCAAGGAGGGGACCGAATGGCGTGACTTCCGCGCCCTCAGCTGGGAAGGGAATCGGATTCCAAACGTCGAGACTGAACTACCGAGGGACCCTATTGCCGAGCTCAGCCTTCTGGCGGCCCAAGGCGAAGGTCCTCATCTTGAGTACAAGGAGAAGCTCCCCGACAGCCGAGATGAGAAACGCCACGTCTTCAAGACCGTCGTCGCCTTCGCCAACGGCGACGGCGGCACCCTGCTCTTCGGCGTCGGCGACGGAGGTGAGCTACGCGGCGTCAAGGACAAGCTGCCCGAGGGCCGTCGTCGCCTGAACGACCTCCTGCGAGACCTCGTCGACCCGTCGCCCCAGGTGCGCATCGAAGCTCACCAGTTGGACGGGAAGAAGATCCTCCTGCTCGAAGTCCTCTCCGGCGGAGGTGTCCTGCACGCACTAACGCTCGATCAGAACAAACCCGAGTACTACGTCCGCCGGGATGGGACGACCTTTTACGCCCGCCCAGACGAACTGGCCGCGGTCGTTCAGCGGGGCTCCCCACCCTCCGGAGCCCTGCCCTGGTTCGCCCAGCAGTAGAGCACCAGACGGGGCGGCGACCGCGGGATCTTGGAAAGATCGGGGGATGGAACCGAGATGGGACCCGTCCGTCCTCGAATTCAAACTGCTCCCCGAGTCGGTCGCCCTCAGCCTGATGAGGGCAGCGGCGATGCTCACCGGTTGGGAGTTCATTCACTCGAACATCGTGAAAGCGGTCAAGGACTTCTTCATCGTTGGTTTCGACGAGGAGGAATACCTCTATGACGACGGCTACGAGCGCGACGTATTGTCCAAGGTCGGGAAGGGGTCAACGATCTTCGACGCCTCCACGTCGTGGCTCGTGGAGATGGAAGCGATCACCCAAGACGACGTCTCCCTGTTGAGGGAGATCCGGGCGCACCGTAACGGCATTGCCCATGAGATGGCCAAGTACCTGGTTGACCCCGAAGAAGACGTCAGCGTGGACCTGCTCCTCAGGGCACGAGGCATCATCCAGCGGCTTGGTCAGTTCTGGGGTCAGATCGACGTCGACACCAATCCACAGTTCGACGATCAGGATGTGGCCCCCGAAGATATCCGCTCCGGGCAGTCGCTCTTATTTGATTATGTGTTGTCGTTAGTAGCCGTTCCCTCCGGTGCAGACCAAGAGGGGGGACCGGAGGGGCCTGAAAAGGAGACGCTTTGAGATCAGGTACTTCAGGGTGAGACATCGCCCGTGCGCAAGGCCTCCGCAACGGCAGTCGTCATAGCTCGCCGGGCTGCAGTCGTCCGCGCTTCGTGCCACGCATCGCCAGGCTCGGACGAGTGGATCGCAAGCAGTTCGATTCGGCGGTCGAGCGCGTCCATGCTGATCCTGTCCGCATCGCTGAGGGGTCGCTCACCCGTTTGTTCGAGATGACGCTTCACCGCGAGCGAGAACAGCTCGGTCGCGATAACGCCGTGGAAGAGGTCAGTCCACGTGCTCGAAGCGGATTCGCCGCTGTGGAGAGCTGAACGTCGAACATAGAACTCGCGCATCCAGCGCTTGCGCCACGGCCCCGAGTCCGGGGAGGCGTTCCCCTTCATGCTGATATTGGTCCAATTCGTTGACCCCTGCGAGTAGCCGTCGAATAGTACGTCTACGGCGTCGGCGAGCCCCTGGCCGATCGGAGTACTCACGCCGAAGAGCCGCTCCAATGCGGCTCCCATCCAAACGAGGTCGTCGAGCACGGCGGTTTGCTCGCTGAGCCGATTTGCTTGGAGGAACGGCGGCAGGGCCCGCTCAAGCGTTTGGGCCAGCGCCGACGGCCCGGAGATCGTGGTCACCAGGGCATCGAGCAGGGTCTGGTCGATACTGAGCTGATGACCTGGCGATGCCGACAGGGGGACGGTCATGGTGATCTTGTCGAGGGGCCAACCGTCGAGGTACTGGCCTTCGCGGCGCCGCTTGTAGATGGCGACATGCGCGGTGTCCGATGAGAAGCGATGGAAGTACCCGTCGCAGTGAGCGTCGGTGGTTGGTCCGATACCCGCCGTGTCGTAGTAGTCGTTGCTCATGACGAGACCGGCCGACAGACACATGCGGTGCCGCAGCAGGTCGTCGAAATCGGCTGCAGTCAAGCTCAGGGGGTCGCCGTTGCTCATCCACATGAGGCTGGGCGAGACGGGAGAACCGCCCAAGCCTTGGTAGCAGGCGAGGATGCGCTGGGCCGCCTCGGTGCAGGCGTGATCCGGGTCGAGACAGTCGGTGGCTGGGGCGACGGACACCCTCCCGAAATTGATGTGGTCTCGGAGTCGAAGCCAAGGCAGCACGTACAGGTGAGCCTCGCTCTGGTCTGACTCCACCTGTCGCTCCTTCACGTAGGCCCGGTCCGAGACTACGGGCTGCCCGAGAACCGGGGCCGTGACACTCAATAAACCAAGACCGCTACGTCCGAGGTATTAGTTCACCAGAGACGGTCAGCCCTGCGGGCTCGGCGTCGATGTTCCCACCGTGGCGGCGTAGAGGCTGGCCAAGTTGTCGTGCACGATCCCGGCTGCCTGGGATTGGGTGATGTCCCACCGCCGGCCGAGTTCGGTCACAAGGCGGGACATATCGGATGGCTCGACCGACCGGGTCCCGGTTTTGGCGAACGGCCCGTCGCTTTCGGTCAGGACCCGATCGCGAGGGAGCGCGGCGACGGTGGCACGCCCCTTCTCGGTCCGGAGCATCGAAGGATTCACGCTGAAGTAGAGGCCGGCGGCGAGGGCCGAATCGATGAGCCCTGCCGGCCCGGTGTACCAGTGGAGGATGGCGATAATGCCGGCGTCGGCGAAGCGTTCTATGAGGATCTTCTCGGCGCCACGAGAGTGGGCGGTCACGACGCGGTGTCGGAGGAGGGGCTCGGCGAGGAGGCGGTCCAGCACCCGCAGCTGGCTTGACTTCGTGTCGCGGCCGTGTCGAGAGAAATCGAGGCCGATCTCGCCGACATACTCGGCGCGGGTTAGCGAACGGATGAGCTGGCCCTCTTCGATCGGCCCCGCCGTGTCGGCCTGAAGCGGATGGAGGCCGAGGGCGACGCGGACCCGTCGATCCCTGCGGAAGCGGGCCTCTAGGAGCCGGAAGCGACTCGGTAGTTCGGTCACGGCGACGACCACGGTGTCCGGCGCCGCCTCGAGAGTCTCCAGCGGGTCTTTGAAAAGGTCGAGGTGGCAATGGGTGTCGAGGTACGTGGTCACGGAGTCGGCAATTGTCCTCGAATGTGAGGGGACGTTGCCATCTCGTGCATCCAGGTGAGGATCTCGTCGCGACCGCGTCGGTAGACGTCGGCGAAGTCGTGCAGCTCACCGTCAGCGACGGGTCCGTTCCTCAGGACATCGATCGTTCGTGGGGCGCTGCTGAGGGACCGGACGAGGGCTCGGAGATCGCTTCCGCGCTCGTTGACGAGTTCCCCATCCTCGCTCAATGCGTCGAAGGCGTAGTCGCTCGGGTCGTCGAGTCCCACGTGGTGGAGTGAGCCTCGACGAATGAGGCAAGGGAAGCAGTAGCCGCAGTTGCCCTGGTCCCGCTTGGCGTAGCGGGATGCCTCCGGGTGGGCACAGGAGAGAGTGCTCCGGGCGAGGGTCCGTATGGTCTCGGGGTCGCGACTGGCTGCGACGATCTCCCCCTTGGTCATCAATCGGAACGGGTTGACGACGGTATTGGTGATCCCCAGCCCGGTGATACAAGACGCCAGAGTGGCCATGAAGTGGGGGTGAGTCGTACGGGTACTGAAGCTCCCCGATCGTGCCGCCGTCAGCGGCACGTTGATGCCGATGAACCCGTTCTCGGGGATGTAAAGGGGAACGTCAGGTCCGTAGCCTGCTGCGACCGCCAGTCCGGCAGCGAGGAAGAGCAACGACCGCGAACGCGTCGAGGATTCCCTGGTGTCCGGGAGTGGCCGTAGTTGGTCACCGCTCGTCGGGGCGGGACGGAGGAAGAGTCGACGGGCCACTACCTGGTCCTGTCCGAACCGTTGGGCGAGTCGGCGGGCCAGATGGTCCTGGGTCTTCGGGGCCTGCCCGCCCTCGTAGTGACCGACCAGGCAGACCCGATTCCCCTGGGCGAGCAGATCGACGGCCCCGGCGAAGGAGTCGAGACCACCGCTGAACAGGCACACGGCGTCGACGGGTTCCGCAGGTTCGTCGGCCGCAGTCGCTGCGCTTCCGGCTGTCTGGATCGGTGCGAGTTGCCAGTCGTCGCCACTGAGGAACGAGAGCCCTCCAGCGAGGCGTTCTCCGACGTCGTCCCATGCGGTGAGGTCCACGACCGGAAATTCGAGGCGCATCTCCCTCGTCCATCCCGCCGGCCTGGATGTGAGACGGTCAGCGCAGTAGGCCGCGGCGGCCAAATGGAGGAGGTCGCGAGCCGGATCGGGCACGACCAGGCGCCGCGTCAGATCCTCCCGCACCTGCACGGTCGAGCCGAAGCCGTTCGCGAACCAATCGAGCAGGATCGTTGGCGGGGATGGAGCCGTCTGACTCGGGTCGGTGCGTAGCCGGAAGGCGTTCAACCCCACTCCTCGAGCTGGTCGTAAACGGCCCTGAGCATGCCGTCGATGAGGTCCCGCCCGCCGACACCGCGCCAATCGACCTGAAGGGGGGATGCGCTCTGAAGGCGTAGCCGGACCAGGGCGTCGATGTACCGCCGTAGTTCCTGGTCCCGTTGCTGGGCGAGCGTGGAGTTCTCTAGCCGGGTGAGCCGCTCGTCGATCACCGGGATCGCGCGGTTGTAGACGAGGACGGCAATGTACCGGCACAGCGCGTCGGCGATCGCCTCTTCGTCGAGTTGGACGGCGTCGAGCGGTGTGGCGTCGTCCTCTGGGAGTATTTCGTCGAGGACGTCGAGCAGTGCGTTGCGGGCCGCCTGTGCTTCGAGATCGCTTCCCGAGCCGGCGAACTCGTTCACCAGTTCGCTCAGAACCGTAAACCGGTCCTCGCCGATGAGGCGTCCGAGGCCGACGGCTTCGAGACCGCCCGCAAGTCCGTTCGGTCCGGTCGAACCGGCGAGGAACGCGCCGAGTGATTGGCCGGTCCTCGACCCGGCGCCCGCGGCCGCTGCTGCCGCTGCAGCGCCGCCCATCGCCGCCACGTATCCCGCGAGCGTCTTCGCGACTCGCTGCTCTCCGCCACGCTTAGCGAATGAGGTGGCGTCGCGCTTGAAATCGGTCCAGGCCCCGCCCGTCCCGCCCGTGTTGCTTTTCGACGTCCCCACTCAGCCGGACCCCTTCCGCGCCTCCGCGACCGCTTTCACCAACGCGGTGTGACCGGACTTCGTCCACTGCTCGAACAGGGTTGCGATCTCGGGGCGTTCCTTCCCGACCACCGCGAGCTGAAGCGGAAGCGGCGTGGGAACGTCCTTCGGGGGAATCCGACCGAGCATCGCTCCGAGGGTGGGCCAGTTTGCGGGGACCTTCGCCGTCAACTCCATCGCACTGCTCAACGCGCTCGATTGGGGGTTCCGGCCCGCACGATCAAGCAATGCGCTGAACAACGGCGTGAACTCCTCCGGTGACAGTTTCGCCGCGTCTTCGATAGCGGTACGCCTCTGGGCCGGCGTGGGCAGCACCAGCCGGCTCAGTAGAGACTGCAAATCGGCGGACAAGCGGGCTTCGGGTGCTGCCGGTGACAGCCGGTCCCGGCTGAAGAAGAAGTACTCGCCCAGCGGCACCCCAGCGAGGGACGGCTCCAGATCGAGCCAGCTGCGGACCGCTGGGGAGCCGTACCAGCTCTTCAGGTCCTGGGAGACCTCGGCTGCTGACAGGTCCTTGCCCTTTTTCGCCGATTCTTCCGCGATCGTGAGTTCCTCGGGCGTCCCGTCCTGGTCTACCTGCCAGAGGAAGAGTTGCTGGAATGCGGTTTCGGCCCGTTCGAGGACCATGAGCTTGGCCAAGATCGCCGCATCGAGCTGGACGGACCTTCTTTTCGCCGTCTCTAGCCGGAGAAGCAGCGTGTTGAGGAATCGCTTGAGCTGGCGGGGGTTACCGCGCAAGCCACGGCTGAGGGCCGGGGCGATCCGATTGGCGATGGTGAAGTCCGCCTGCAGCTCCGGGCCGACGGTCCCGAGGACATCCTTGGCGATGCCGTAATTCATGGCCACCGCGAACTGGCCCCGGCGGCGATGCTCGTCGGCCGCCTCTCGAATGCGTCCCATGTCCGCGTCGTCGAGTCGGAGGTCGGCGAAGAGGAGGTTGAGGTAGGTCTCTGCCTCCGCCGCGGCCAGGGGTGGGACCGTCACCTCGACCTGGACGATCTTCTCCAAGTAGTCCTTGCCCAATGCGGCATCGCCTTCTCGTGCAGCCGGGTACCGCCGCTCGACGGCCGCCTGGACGATCTCGCGGTTCGCAGCGATGACGAAGGCGGTCTTCGACGCCTGCAAGAACAGACGGATCGCCTCGAACACGTCGATCACGGTGTCGTCGAGGCAGCGATCGAGGTCGTCGATGAGGACGACCACCGCCTTCACGGCATCGAGTCCCCGAACCAGGGTCTCGAACTCGTCGCGGAAGTCCGAGACGGACTCGAACACGGTCGGGACCTTGGGTTGACTCCCGCCATCCGTCGTGGACTCCTCGGAGGCGATCGCGTCCACTCCGGCGACGACTGCCGTTCCTGCAGCCGCACCCAGCTCGGGTGACATGCCCATGTGCGCGGCGGCGAGCGTTCCAACCGCGGGGGCGAGAACGCGCCCAGCGGCGGCCGGCCCCGCCATGATCCGGGCGACCTTGAGCCGAAGCCGGTGAAGTAGTCCGTTCTGCTCCGCGTCGGTCGGCGGGACCAGCTTCGCCACCTCGGCCAGGACCGCGTCCATGAGGGCCGCTTTCACGTCCTCGTAGGCCTCGTAGCGCCAGGGGCTGAAGGGCACGACGACGTACCCGTCGGTGGCGCCCAAGCGCGTACCGACCATCTTTAGAAGGCTGGTCTTGCCCGATCCCCAGTCTCCGAGAACGCCGACGGTGACGGGCAGGAGTCGCGGCTGGGTTAGGACTACCTCCAAGCTGTCGACGAGGTAGTCGAAGCCGAGGAGGTCGATCGTCGTCTCGTTGTCGGCCCACATCGATCCTCCCGCTCCTCTCCTGGTCCGGAAGAGTCTCCCACCAGGTAGTGCCGCCGTGCGGCTTGCATCACCGGCCGGGCGGAGGTCTCATCGAAGCGAAGTCCCAGATCAGGAGGTAGACCTATGTGGCGAGTAGCGATCTACGCCCGGGAGACACCGGGGCGGGCCGGTCGGGCCAAGTTGGATCGACAGGTTGCCGGGCTCGTCGCCCAGGTGGCCCGCCAGCCTGGCTGGCACCGTGTCGCGACCTACGCCGACCAAAGCCTCTGTGACGATCGCCCGGGACTTGGCCGTCTGTTGGCCGACGTGCCCGGTCGCATCGACGTGGTGGTCGTCGACGGCTACGGGCGGCTGTCGGCCAACCGGCACGAACAGGGGGCGCTCGTCGCCCAACTGGGCGCGGCTGGCGTGAGGGTGGTGGTACTGCGACCGTCGGCCGGTCGCCGGTTCGCGAAGGCGGTGGCGAACTTCGCCCTGGCCGACCTGATCGGCGAAGGGCTCCGCTGAACGACCGGTTCGTACCGCCCGTCGCTGAGGCCGTAGTCGTTGGTGCGCGGCGCACCGCCGTGGGCTACGAGGACAGGAGGACAGCGACCAAGGCGCCGGCCACGAGGAACGGGCCGGCGGCCAGCGCACCGGGCCGAGCACCGTGGTCGAGAATGTGACGCGCCGGGAGGGCGAGGGCAGCGAGTAGCCAGGCGGCGAGGGTGCCATCGCTGAGCGCGGACCATCCGAGCCAGCCGAGGTAGAGGCCGAGCAGGCCGCCGAGCTCGATGTCGCCGATGCCGAACTGGGAGGGGAAGGCCAGTCCGAGGACGAGGTAGAAGCCTCCGAGGGAGGCCATGGCGATGCCGCCGCGGGCGAGCGCCCACCACTGGCCCCGGGGCGCCGACCCTATGGCGAGGAGCACGGCGGCGAGGAGATAGGCCGGCACCACGGTCGCCTCGGGGATCTTGTGGGTGGCGAGATCGGTGATGGTGACCACTGCGCCGGCCGCGCCGAGAGCGAGGAAGGCAGGGAGCGCGGAGGACCATCCGAACCGCCAGGCCATCGCCGCCTCGATGCCGGCACCGAGGATGCAGGTTGCCGCGATGCGGGCGGACGTGTCGATGCCGGGGAGCACCTTCTCGGTGTTCACGATGACAGCCGGACCGGACGAGGTCTCGTCGGCGGCCCGGCATCGACGGCGGTGAGGGTGCAATAGAGGCGGGCGGTGGCGTCGTCCACGTCAACGTCGAGATCTGCCAAGCGACGCTGCAGGAGCTGCCAGGTGGCGGTGACGGCATCGAGGCGGCCGTGGGCGGCCTGGAGGGCCATGAGCCGGCGGTATGGCTCCTCGGCGTAGCGGTCCAGGTCGATGGCTCCTTCCAGGGTGGCGACCGCGGCGTCGGGGCGACCGGCGTGGTCTTCGAGCTCGGCGAGGCGGAGGTGGGCGTCGAGCGCTCGGCGATGGAGGTCTTGGCGGACCGGTTCGACCCATGGGTAGCCGACGCCTTGGAGCAGGTCGCCGCGGTAGAGGTCGACCGCCCGGCGCAGCGCGGCACGGGCGGTCTTGTCGGTGTCAGCCTGGGCCGCGTCGGCGAGTGCGGCCTGGAAGACCCACAGATCACAGCTGATCTCGGCCGGGTTGGGCCGGTAGTGCTCACCGGTCTTCTCCAGCACGTCGAGGGCCTCATCGCCGGAGCTGCGGAACCGAGCGCGAAGGTCGCCGAAGGGACGCCAGAACTGCTTCCGGACCTGATCGGGATCGGTGTTCGGCCACAGCGCCTCGACGGCCTCTTCGCTGATGGCACCCTCGGGCCGGAGCAGGTACCAAGCGAACAGAGCTCTGGCCCGGCCGCGGAGCCCGGCCGTGACCGGCTCGCCGTGCACAGTGATGCGAAACGGGCCGAGTATCTGTACGACGATCGGGCGCTCACCGCCCATGTCGACGAGGGGCTGTCCACGCCAGGGCTCCGATCCCTGCTCGGCGGATTGGGCAGCATGATCGACTCGAACGGGCGGGTGGAGGACGGTGATCGATTTGGCGGCCTCGATCTCCTCGACCACGGCATCCCCGTCGGCGGAGTCTTCCTCGTCGTTGCCGTCAGCGACCGCGCCGAGCAACTCGACCGCCTCGTCGGAGCGGAGTCCGAAGAGCTGGACACCGAGGAGATGCTCGGCGAACGACGCCGGCTCGATATCAGAAACGGTGCGGCTGGAGTCGGTAACCAGTCGGCCGGTGCTGGCGGGGTTGTCACCGAGGAAGATCACGGCAATGCCGAGCCGCGGCGCGTTGGTGAGCAGTGCGGCCCATCGTCCGAGCGAGGCCTCGGGTACGTCGTCGAGGAGGGAGACGAGGAGCGGCAGGGGGTTCTCGGGGTTGGCGGCCCGGAAGCTGGCGGCGTCGGGAGTTTGGGCCGCGTCGAGGCGCCGGGTCCGGGCGATGATCTCGGCCTCGATCGCCCGGGCCGCGTTGTCGGTCGTCTCGACTCGACGGATCGCCGGATCTGGGCGCAGCTCAGGCAGGAGTCGCTCCGCGACATCGGTCGTGAGAAGCACCTCGGCGGCGCCGGGGCCGGCCCGCACCAGCAGGCCGGCGACGACAGCTCGGGTGATGTCGTCGGCTCCCGGCCCGCACAGTGCGATGCCCGAAAGGTCAGTCATCTCGGCCACCACGGCCGTGCCGTCCATGACGCCGATCTCCAGGCGACCGGGGTCCCTGTGTCGTTCGTCATCGTCGAATGGAGCAACGGGCACCGAGTCCAGATCGGCCACGACTTCCTCATCGGCGTCGCCACCGGAGGGGTGGGCGAGGTGACGAAGCGTCGGCCGGAGTGGCTCGGGAGTCAGGTTCCTTCCGGGCTCCGGTGGCCGGTAGCGGTAGGCATGACGACGGCGGAGCCGTCCGAGGGCGACAGCGGAGAGGACTCCGGCGGCGAAGGAGCCAGCGACCACCGATCCCGAGGGCAGGCGGACCGGGTCGGCGGTGTGGTCGTCGCGATGCGGGGTGACGGCCCTCGCTGTTGGGGGGTCCGCCGGGCGAACGTGTGTGGGAGAAGCGACGGGTCCCGGCGCCGTCGTGGGCGGTTCGGTGGGTGCCGGAGCCGGTGGGGTGACGGGTGCTGGCGACGGGGATGGCGCAGGTGCTGCAGGTGCTGCAGGTGCTGCAGGTGCTGCAGGTCCTGTGGTGGGAATGGGTGGTGAGGGTAGGACCAGGGTCCAGCCCGGGTCGATCCAGTGAGGGTCGGTGAGGGTGGCCCCGTCGGGTTGGGACCGGCCTTCGTTGAGTTGGTAGATCTCGGACCATCGCAGCGGGTCGCCGAGATGGCGTTCGGCGATGCCCCAGAGGGTGTCGCCTTGTTGGACGACGTAGGTGGTCGAGGCGCCCGCCGACGGAGCGTCCGACGCTGCGTTTGGCGGGCTGGGGGCGAGCATCGTTGGGTTGCTGGGTGTGAGTGGGCGGCTGGCGTCGGTGAGCACCGTCTCGTTCAACGTCGTGCCCCTCAGCACCAAGGCCGCGATCGGCCGGCGTACGGTGGCAGCGGACAGGCCGCCGCCGGTTGATCCGGGCGTGCTTGGGTGGCCGGGCCGGGGGGCGAGGGTGAGGCCGGCGACGATAACGGCAACGACGAGGCGTCCCGTGATGGGTTGGAGGATGCCAGCGAGAGGAAGGCGGGGTGCGTGTCGCCCGGAGAGGGCTGCGGGGATCTCGACGGCGATGGAGGCGATGAGGACGGCCCAAGTGAGCCACACGACCACCGCCAGAGCATCGACGAGGGTCTGGTCGGGGATGCCTTGGCGGTTGAGGGCGCGGCCGACCTGGGCGGCGGACGGGACGTGGTGTGGGAGGGGCCAGCCGACGAAGTGCCACAGTGCCCAGGGGATACCGACTACCAAAGCGGTGAGGAGCATCAAGGCGGCAAGGCCCTTGACGAGGTGCCCGAGGCGGGTCATGGGCCACCAGCGATCTGGTTGTTGCCCTGTTCGGCAGTGGCGGACCCGGTTCCGGTCTCGGTGAAGTGACTGATACCGGCAAGGCCGAGGATCTGGGTGGGCTGGATGATGGTGACGGTCACCGTGACCTGGTTGCCGTTGACGGCCACGGTGCCGGTGTTGCCGGCCGCCATGAGGTATCGCTGAGCATCGGCGGTGGCCTGGGTGGGGTCGAGGGTGATTTGGCCGGTGGCCCGGTAGGTGGGAATGTCGATGGCCTGGGCGCCGGCTCGGGCCGCGGCTTGGGCGTCGTCGATGGCGTGGACTCGGGCTGAGAGCGCGAGGCCGCCGTCGAGGACGAGTCCGGCCATGAGCAACAGCGCCGCGGTGAAGATAATCACGAAGGCGGTCACCATCCCTGACTCTCGATCGCCGAGCCGAGCACGCAGTCGCGCGACGAGGGCCGTCATGTGCTGCTCCGGTAGGTGTCGATGACCGAGCTGGCCGTCGAGGTGACGGACTCGGACGCTGGGAGGCGGAGGCCGGTGAGATCGGAGAGGGCGACGTGGCATGTGACGGTGACCGCCACCGAGCCGCCGGGGGCGAATTGAGCGGTGTCGGTGTAGACGGTGAGCTGGGCGCAGGTGACGTGGTCCGAGCCCAATGCAGCCGTGGCGGTCTGCTGCGCCATCGCCGTCGCGGTGCTCGGGTCACGGGCGATGGAGGCGGCGCGGGCTGCTTGGGCCGCTGCCCCGTCGACGTCTAGACGTGCCCCGGAGAGGCGGCCGAGGGCGACCACGAACAGCAGCAGCAGGATGAGAAGTGGGGTGAGTAGGACCAGTTCGGCGGCGATGCTGCCCCGTTCGTCGCGGTGCAGCCGGTCCCACCTTCGTCCGCGCTGGTCGGTCATGGCGCCTGGCCCGGGTTGTTGTAGGTCTCGGTCGGTCCGGTGGCGACCGCCTTGACCGGCAGCGAGAAAAGTCCGACGATGCTCTCGGCGTGGCCGGTGACGGTCACCGTCGTAGTGGCGTTGGTCCGGGTGGCGGTGATGTTCGAGCCGACGAGCACGCTCGATCCGAGCTGATGCAGGACGCTCTGCGCTTGTTCCTGGCCGGCCGCTGCGCTCTCGCCTTGGAGACGGCCGACGGCGACGCCTTGTTGGGCGACGGCGGAGGCGATGTGCTCGGCGTGCTGCCAGAGGGCGAACTGAATCACTCCCATGATCAGTAAGAGCAGGAGCGGCGTGGCGATGACCAGCTCGGCCGAGACAGCGCCCCGCTCATCGCGTACCAGGGCGCGCCGCAGAAAGCGCCGTCGCGATGGTGGGGCGTGGTCCGAGGGCCGCCGAGCGATCATTTCCGTCAGCCCCCACCGCCGGTGGTGGAGATGTTGTTGGCCGAGGCGACGACCTTGGCGACGATGATGCCCACCGCGGTGAGCGCCAGGGCGGCTAGTAGGGCGGTCACGATGACGGCTTCGGTGGAGTAGCCGGCTTCGGGATCGGCCCGTAACGCCTGCCATCGCACGGTGAGGGTTTGGATGAGGTGGCGGAGGATGGTCAGTTCGGGGAACACGGCATTCCTTTCATTTGATGGTCTTCTTTCTGCTTCGATGGGGGCTATCCAAGACCGGTGAGGACTTTCTCGACGGCCGGGTAGCCGAGGAAGACGAGAAACCCGGCGAAGAGCAGAACGACGGGGAGACTCATGCGTTCGGTGGCGGCCTGGTCGGCGGTCTCGGCTTCGGCCAGCTCGTGGGTGCGCAGCGAGGCAGCCTTGGCCGCCAACGAGGCCCGGACTTTGGCGCCTTCGGTGCCGGCCAGCGAGACGCTGGCGGCGAGCTCGGACAGCTCGCCGACCCCGAGCTCGTTCCCGAGCCGGCCGAGGGCGGCCCAGGGGGTCTCTCGGGCTAGGCGGGCTTGGTCGAGCGCCCGGCGCAGGTAGGCGAACGCCCAACCGCCGCCGACGCTGGCAGCGTCGCCGAGCGCGGTCTCGACCCCACCGCCTCCGGCCAGGGCGACGACGACGAGGTCGAGGAAGCTGGACAGGGCATGGCGGAAATCCCGGCGCCGTCGCCCGGCGTCGGCGTGGATGCCGAGGTCGGGCAGCACAAAGCCGGCCACCGCGAAGACCAACGACGCCCACAGGGGGACGGCCACGGGGATATGGGCGCCGCCGAGTAGCAGCAACGCGGCGACGGCGGGGGCGAACAGGAGGCCGACGAGTGCCAAGGCGACCTTCTCGGCGAGGTGGCGTTCGGGGCTGCGGCCCAGCACGGCGAGGTCGCGGCGGACAGTGGCCGGGAGCAGCCAGCCGGCCCCGGCGCGAGTGAGGGCGTCGGCTGCCGGGCGTCCGAGTCGGGCCGCGAACCCGCCTTCTGCCTCGGGGACGAGGACCGATGTGGCCTCGGGGAGCCGGCGCAGTTGAGCCAGGGCCTGGGCGAGTGAGGGCCGGGGCGGGTAGATGCCGCGGACGATCAGCAGCAGGCCGGCACCGACCCCGGCGCCACAGATCAGGGCCAGGATCACAACCGCACCTCCAACAACCCGTCGCGGCCCGCGAGCGCAGCGCCATTTGTGAGGAACCGCTCGGTGGTGGCGGGACGGCTCATCTTTGCCAGCCAGACGAAGCTCGCCGCGAACAGCCCGCCCACGACCAGGAGGACGAACTGACCGAGCGCGCTGTCGTAGGGGGCGAGATAGCCGCGGTTGAGGACGGCCAGGCCGAGGGCGAGGCCGCCGGTGGCGCCGACGATGACCTTGATCGAGGTGCGGGTGCGCGCCCGGCCTGCTTCGACCCGGAGACGCATGGTGGCCTGATCGCGTGCCGCCTGGGCGAGCGAGCCGAGCAACTCGCCGAGACGCTGCGCCTGGTGCTCGGCGGCGAGCACCAGGGCGGCCACGACGAGATCGCAGGTCGGGTCGGCCACCTCGTCGGCGAAGGCTCGCAGCGCCGGCGCGAGACGCTCGCCCTCCAGGCGCACCGCCAGGGTGACGACCTCGGCCCGGATGGGCAGTGGTGCCACGGGGGCGGTGGCGACGATGGCCTGCTCCAGCCCGGCCGCGCCGGCCATGGTGTCGCGCAGCATCTCCGCCCATCCGGCTATCGCTTCGATCCGCCCGACCGCCTCGCTCCGGCCCTGGTTGCCGGCCAGCAGCCCCGGTACGCCCCAACCGGCCAGCAGCCCCGGTACGCCCCAACCGGCCAGGCCGGCCCACACGGCGCCTACCGGCCAGCGGGTGGCCGCCCCGACCACGACGGCGGCACCCACCGCCAACCCGAGCCGCAGCGTGGCCCGCTCGGCCCTTGGCTTGGCCGAGCTCCGGGTGGGCCGCGGGAGGTTCACGCCGCGCAGGCCGGCCCAGATGACGACCAGGCCGAGCCCGACCAGCGCCCCACACAGGGCCCCAAGGGCAGTCACTGCTCCCACCAGCCCTGAGGTCGGTCGAGCAGGCCGGGGTCGAAGCCGACCGCAGCCAGCTGGTCGAGGGTGTCGGAGCGTAGCGGGGCGCCGGGGACGGCCCGTCCGTCGAGGCCGGGGCGGAAGACCTCGTTGGAGACGACCATCGGCCCCTCGGCGTCGACCACCTCGCGGACCGAGGAGACGAAGCGCCGCTCGCCGTCCTGGGCCAGGTAGACGACGAAGTGGACGGCGTTGGCTACCAACAGGTTCGTGGCTTCGAGCGGCAGGCGTTCGGGGGCCTGCACGGCGTAGGTAGCGAGCTTGGAGAACGCACCCTTGGACGACGACGCATGGAGGGTGGCCATCGACCCGTCGGTGCCTTGGGACATGGCGTTCAAGAGGGCGAGGACTTCGTCGCCGCGGGCCTCGCCGACGATCACCCGGTCTGGTGACATGCGCAGCGCCCAGCGGACCAGCTCGGCGAGGCTCACCCCGCCCTCGCCCTCGAGGTTTGGCTCCCGTGCTTCGAGAGCGACCACGTCGGGGTGCAACTCGGGGAACCGCTCCAACCCCAACTCGAGGGAGTCCTCGATGGTGATGAGCCGTTCGGTGGGCGGGATATCGGCGGCCATGGCCCGGAGGAGCGTGGTCTTGCCGGCCCCGATACCGCCGCAGATGATGCACGACTTCTTGGCCCGCATGGCGGCGCGGAGGAACTCACGCAAGCCCACGTCGAGCGTGCCTTTGGCGACGAGGTCGTCGGGGTTGACCCGCAGGTAGCGGTGCCGGCGGATCGACACGCAGGGCTGGGCCGCCAGCGCCATCAGCGCGAACAGGCGCGACCCGTCCGGCATCGGCAACGACAGGCTGGGCGAGCCGAGATCGAAGCGCCGCTCGCCGATCCCCATCCGGGCCGCGGCGGTGCGCAGCATCTCGATCAGCTCCTCGTTGGACTCCGCGATCGGTTCCACCCGTTCCCGGCGGCCATCGGCGTAGCGGACCCACACCACGTCACAGCCATTGGCGTTGATGTTCTCGATGTCGGGGTCATCGAGCAGGCGCTGGAGGCGGTTGAGCCGGAAGAGGGCGTCGAAGGTGGCCCGGGAAAGCTCGTCCTCCTCCTCGGGCGACATGACCGCAGTCCCGGTGGTGAGCGCGCTGCGGGCTCGGCGCTCCAAGGCTTCGGAGATCAGCTGGCGGCCGAGCGCCTGCTCGTCGCCAGCCGCGAGGGCTCGGCGACCCTCGGCCTGTAGAGCGCGCTCACGCTCCGACAGGGCGGCGAGCACCTCAGCCCGTAGGCCGGTCACGAGACCGGTATCGACGGTCACTGGGTCACCTTCACCGGGAGGCTTCCTTGGGTGCCGAGCCGTTGGTCGAACGCACTGCCGGCGCGGGGCGCCAGACGCGCAACACCCGGGTGCGGAGCGCGGTGGCCGGTCCGAACGGCGCTACGACTTCTACGCGAGAGGTACCGACCGGGGCCGCCCGGTCGCTCATGTGCTCCGCCAGCGTCCTTGCCGCCCGCACGAGCGGGGCGACCTTCAGCTCCCGAGCGGTCGCGGGGGCGGACACAAGTCCTTCTGCCGCGTCGGGGTCCCAGGGCAGCCTGGCCAGCACGTCGACACCGAGTGCCTCCCTCACCTCCGCATCGGGGTAGGGACCATCGCCCACCAGCACCAGCTGGGCAGGCTCTCGCACACTTGGGTTGGCGTCCAGCCAGGTCGCCAAGGCATGCAGGTCGGCCAGGCGAGGCCGGGCCGCAAGCACCACCCGATCCGCGCCCGCCAGCACCGGGCGCACGGCTATGGCACTCGGCGTGTCCCCGGCCAATCGGCCACAGTCGACAAGCACGTCGCCAACCAACTCGTCGAGCCGGCCGAGCAGGCCTGCAAGCATCCCCAAAGCGGTTCGGGTCTGGTCCGCCGAGGCCGGACCGGCCAGCACGGGCGCCCCTCCCGGCAGGGCGTGGCAGTGCGCCCACACGAGTTCTGGGTCGCTGTCCCGCCGCGCCGCGGCAGCCAGACTCACGAGACTCGGCTCCGGCGGCCAGCCCGACGCGGCGGCGAGGGTCCCGCCCGCCGGGTCCAGTTCGACGAGCAGGACACGCTGGTCGTGCGGCCAGGTGGAGGTCAATGCCAGTGCCAGGGTCGTCACCCCGCACGAGCGGACCCCGCCCAACGCCACGACGCTCACCCGACTTTCACCCGCATCTCGACCTCATCTCACCCGGCACTCGAGCCGACCTGGATCAGGCTTGCCTCGCCGGCGGCGGCGAGCGCGGCCACCTCGTCCGCGTCACCCTTCGACACCTGGAGCGAGAAGACCGTCGGGGTGGCCGATACTGCCGACTCCACGTCGATCGCCAAGACCGTGGCCGACACCGGGCTCCCCGCCGAAGCGCTCCCACTCGTCGTCCCTGATGACGATGTGGCAACCGGGACGACCTGGACCCGGTCGCCGGAGGCGAGGTCCGGCGGGTACTGGCCGGCCTTTAGCCCTAATGCCACCACGTCCGACCCGGAGCCCACCGGCGCGATCGCGCCGATCTCGGAGCGGGTGAGCAGCGCCCCGGCCACGAGCGGGACCGATGCCGGACGACCGACCACACTTGCTTCCTCGCTGACCGGGACCACCTGCAGACCGCTTACGGTGGATACCCGCGCCGATTCCAGATCGCTGGACAGGACAACCTGGCCGGCGGCAAGTGGCTGGGCAACCTCAAGCACCTCCTCCCGGCTCCCGAGATGCAACGAGGCATCGGCGAAGGCCAGCGCTCCGCCTATCACCAGCAGCACTCCGACGACGACGAGTGGGACCTGGCGATGCCGCCCGGCGGGCCGAGCGCGCGCACCGTCGGGACGGGCGCCCTCGGGCGTCCGTCGGCCGTTGGTCCGAGTTGTCTCCGTCGAGGTCGCCATCGGTTGGCCTTTCTCAGTTGCCTCTGGCAGTAGCGGTATTGATCGCCTGGGACTCGGTCACGGTCACCGGAACCTCTACTGCGGGACCGGCCTGGAGGCCGAGGTTCCCGCCACCAGCCGCGCCCACCGCGGTCCACGAAACCGACCAATAGACGGTGGCGGTCACCTGGTAGGTGCCAGCCTGGGTCCAGGTGTACGAGCAGTCGGTGGTGGCGTTCGGGTCCGACGCCTTGTACGGGGTGCCCGGCCCCTCGCAGGTGACCTGGTTCCCGTTACCCATGTCCCACACGACCTTCGACGGCGTCGCGGTTGCCGTGGCGGTCACTATTCCTGCGGTGGCGGTCGCCGAGAGCGCCTGCCATGCTCCAGGCTCAATCCACAGCCACGCCACCACCCCTACCAGCTGCGGGGCACCGGCCGGTGGGGCCATCGCGATGGTCGGGGTCGGCATGGCAAGCTTCGACACGGCCTGTTGGCCGACGGCGGCAGGGTCAACCGGGGCTTGGGGCTGAGCCGTGACCACCCACACCGGTGGCATGGGATTGATCACGCCGGGTCCCGCGCACGTGGGGAACTCCCACTGGCCGGGTGTGGCACCACCGACGCCGAGGAGTTGCTGAGTGGACAGGGGCGGCACCGTATAGGTGCAGCCGTAGGGCTGGTTCGGGTTGGACGGATCGGTCGTTCCCGAGCCGGTCCGCCCGGGTTGACCCGACTTCGATGGCGATGTCTGGGACTCCCCGGCGCTC
>Ga0307372_10005204_pt1 | contig 19656 bp, 22 predicted proteins | sample OX1MG_FD_202533 | JGI IMG/M metagenome (GOLD analysis project Ga0307372, IMG submission 202533) | Soil microbial communities from Risofladan, Vaasa, Finland - OX-1 | ecosystem: Environmental > Terrestrial > Soil > Coastal area > Acid sulfate soil | place: Finland: Risofladan, Vaasa | collected...
AGTGCGATGTCTTGTACGACTTCCGCGTATTTTGGCAGTCCCCGCGGTCTTCTAAGTTGTTGTAACACCTAACGTTGCTACCTTGACACGGTAGAGGTCTGCGGTTCGAGCCCGCACGGGCCTACCACTGCAGCATCGATCACCATCTTCGATTCCAGCGGGTTTATCCCGGGTAATCTCTACGACAAGATTCACCATGAATTTCCCGGCGTCACGTTCGTGGACCATATCGGAGGGGATGGACGAATAAAGGCCGAGTTCAAACCCAACGCGATTCTTTTTTCAGTTGAAAGCCACAACGCCACGGGACTCGATACCACGGTGGTTGAGGCCGCCTACTTAATTGATGCTGCCGTGTTGAGAGCGCATGTGAGTTCAGGGGTGACACTTTGCGCGAAGAATCTCTTCGGCGCCACGAGTATCAACCCTGACTGGCGCAAGAACGCGCATGACGGTTTCCATCACAACAGCGATGGTTCGGCGAGTTACTCCGCGTTCACAGATTATTTGGGTCATAAAGACCTCGGCGAGAAAACCATCCTTTTTATTATTGATGGGCTCTATGGAAACGACAACGTGGATGGTCCGCCTCATCGCAAGTGGAAGATGGCGCCATTCAACGATGCTTGGCCGAACAGCATTCTTATGTCGTTTGACGGCGTAGCGATCGATTCCGTCGGCTTCGATTTTCTCACTTCGGAATGGCCCGATCTTCCGGATATCGCGAATGCCGATAACTACCTGCGCGAATCCGCCTTGGCGAATGACCCACCTTCGAAGACTTTCTATGATCCTGAACGCGACGGCATCGGATGCCGCAGCCTTGGCGTACACGAACATTGGAACAATGGGACAGACAAGAAGTACTCGCGCAATCTCGAAAAAGCGCACGGGATCGAACTTTTCCAAGTCTGAAGTGCGGAACATACTTGAGCCGTCGCTGCCGCTGAGTGGCGGAGTTGCGCAACTGCAGATAGATTATCGGTACTCAGGGAGGCAGGATGAGCCGGAGAGCGTTTTCCTTATGCTTCGTAGCGGCATCGATGCTACCGGCAATTGCGTTTTCCCAATCATTCTTGAGCCAGTATAAAGGCCTGCCTTATCACGACAACCGCTATCAGGGCGGCCCACAAAAAATACCGGGACGAGTATTGTGTGCTTACTATGACGTCGGCGGCGAAGGGGTCGCGTATCACGACAGCGATCCACAGAATCACGGCAGCGGGGAGTTGAACCCGGCCGATGGGACCTACCTCAACGAATTTCGTATCCACGAGGGAGTGGATACTTCCTACACGAAGTTCAACCGCAAGCCAGATCCAATTGACGACAACCCCTTCGACAAGGTTGTTCCTCCTGCAGACCTGCTCTATGTTGGCTGGACCGAACCCGGAGAGTGGTTCAACGTCACTGTAGATGTGACACGCGCGGGAACATACGCAGCCGATTTCCTGTACACATCGAATCGCGGGGGAACAATATCAGTCGATGTGAACGGAAAGGACGCAACGGGACCTCTGCAGATCACGACAACGAATGACCCGGCAGATCCGCTGGCCTGGCGTCAATGGCACCACTGGAACCTGGCTTCGCAACTTTTCCAAGTTCGACTCAGCAAAGGAAAAAACGTTCTCACCGTACACATACTGACGAACGGCAACATGAATTTGGCCTATTTCGACTTCAAACCAGCCTACCGATGAATGGACGCTGCCAGGGAACTCAGACCACCGTGAGGCGCAATCCCGTCGCGCGCGGAACAGTGACGGAGCACTTGCCCTGCTTGAGCGAGTCGGTCTTCGCTGAGGCTGTGATGTGCGCTTCGCGACTGTCTACTCCCGGTGCCTGCAATGTTTCGCTTTCCACCGCTCCGCTGACGCCGCGACCGAAATCGAGTTCTACCTCAACGTCCGCTACGGCGTCCTTGTTCAGAATGATTACCGATGTCTGGCCGCCGGGCAGTTTCGCGGCATAAGCCGTTGCATTCACTCCCGCATCCTGCAGCTTCTTCGAGAACTCGTTCTTCAACAGTATTCCGCCGCTGAACGAGCCTGCAAACTTGAGCCCGTACGCCACCGGCTCCAACACATAGTCCGAGCCGAACGTCGCAATCGGTGTGTAGAAAGGATGCGGGTGGGTGGCGATCTGTTCGGGAGTTTCGCCATTCGCTTGCAGGAGCGCGTCGCCGGGCAAAGATCCGCCAACGGAATTGGCCACAGATTTGCCCGTACCACCATGCAGATTCACGCCTGAGTAGTCGTTACTGGCCAGCAGCAGCGAATAGTCGGCTGACCAAAGCGCAGCGGCAAACACGTCGGAGACACCCGGCTTGCCTCCACGATAGCACGTGTTGCCTTCCGTCATGCGTACGCGCGCACCGATCTTGCTGGCTGCGGCCGTTGCCATCGTCGCCGTGTTCTGCACCTTTTGCATCGTCGCAGGCTTCAGCAGGTTCGGTATGTTGACGTCCGGGTTCGTCGCGGGCCCGCCGAAGTAATAATGATGAGTGAGCGTCGCCACGTGGGGCGGAGACTGGACGGACGGCCATTGATCAGCAATCTCGGTCAACCATGACACCTTGCTCGCCACATCTGGCATCCCGAACTTCGCAGCGGGCACTCGAGCAGCGATAGCGCGCGACAGCGTGAGCCATTCTTCCAGGTACGTCTTGGCCGACCACGTCTTCGGATCGCGCAGATGCCGGTCGAATAGATCCGGCTCGTTTCCGATCTGGAAATACTGCAGGCGGTTGCCCAGCGTCTCGGCTACAAAGGCTGCTTCCTCGGCGGCGCGTGCCGGCGTATTCGTGCCCATCCCGATGCCGTAAACGCAGGTCCAACCAGTGGCATGGAGGAACTCCGCCAGGTTCCTGACTGCCTCGACCGTTACCGCGTAGTACTGAGCTTTCGGCTCACCCGTGACCTCGCGGACTTGACGATGCTCTGGTTCGGGAGAATCAGGCGCAGGTTTCCAGTAAGCGAACTCGCTGGTATTGCCGCCTAGGCGCAGAACGCCGGTTGACGAGAGTGCTTTGAACTCCCGAATCAGTCCGCTGTTCCGCGCCGAAAAGAAAGTCGGGTCCGCGAGTTGTTGCACCTCATAAGACAGGCCGACAAAGTCGATGGGCATATGAGGACCAGTCGCTTCGTTGGGGATGCTGAAGGCAACGCGTACCTTGCTTTGGCCCTGTGTGTGAAGACGCGCTGCAACCACGGTGCAGGCTGCGGTAGCAAGGAATTGCCGTCGTGTGAGCATCGAGCCTCCCGATTCATTGCTGCTGGGCCTTAAGCACCAGCAGTTTTCGGTCAAAAAGGATACGACACGTTGCGCTAATTCCACCTGAGTCTTTTGTCGCGAGAGGGCGTTCGCCACATTCTGGAAACGCAAGATGATTGCTATATCGCGTTGGGAGCTGGACCAGTCGACTGTCGAACGATTAGTTCTGTTTCGATCGCGATTTCCGCGACATATTCGCTTCGATTCTCGATTCGATCCAGGAGAGTCCGCGCCGCAATCTCGCCCATTTTCTCTAGCGGCTGTCGAACCGTGGTCAGCGTCGGATTCGAATAAGACGCCAGCTGGATATCGTCGAAACCAATTACCGAAACATTTTCGGGAACTCTCAGTCCCGCATCCTGAAACACGCTGCTCGCCGCGATGGCCGAGTTATCGTTGTATGCAAAAAGAGCGGTGAACGTGCGGTTTCGGCTCAACAGCTCCTTCGCGAACGGATATGCAGACTCGGGCGCCCGCGCGGCGCATGCTTGCGGATCATTGAGTTCGACCACCAGATCCGGATGAATCGCAATTCCCAGTTCACGCGAGGCTTCCACAATGCTTCGCCACCGATCTTCTGTATCCGAACTGATTACTGGCCCCTTCATGAATGCGAACTTGCGATGACCATTCTCAAGCAGATGTCGCAGCGCTGAAAACGCCGCAGCCTTGTGGTCAAGCACAATGTTCGTAACGCCGGCAAAGGGTCGGTGACCTGCGACCGCTACGGTGGGAAGAGATGGTTCCCGCACAATGGATGTATTAACCGTGATAAACCCTTCTACGCCGCGCTCCAGCAACAATCGCGAATAGCTTTCGAAAAGCTCTTTGTCGCGGCGGTGAGCCGCGGTCAAGTAGAAGAAACCATTCGCGCGGAGGTACCGTTCGACTCCACTGATGATCAATGACTCATACGGATCTCCAACTTCTGATGCGATCACGCCAATCGTAGATGAGCGCTTCACTACGTGCTTAGAGACGGCCTTAAGTGTCACACCGGTGCCATGGTTGGGTTGGCCCTGATCTTTTTTACTGCTCTGTTCTTTTCGCCTCATCTGGAGTTTTCCTACCTCTAACGCGACCGCTGAATTGTACATCGCACGTCCCCACGTCGTCACTTCGCAAACGCCGTTTTTGCCACAGCTTTCTTCCCTTTCGTGCGGCCCCGAGTTCCAGCATGAGCGTCTTCAGCGGAACCCAAGGCATCCCGCACTCCGACTGAACGGCTGAGTCGCGTTTAGGCGCGGCAATTTTGATGTTTCGCTTTTCTCAACGGGCGCAACGCTAGCGCAGTACAGCTACGAGCCATTTGGCAACACAACGGCAACCGAATTTTCGGCCGAATAACTGCGGATAAACTGACAAACTTTTTCACGCTCCAACATTTAGGGGTTGCTGCATTTAAGTTGACAGAATCCCTTCCAAAGTGAAATCTTCGCCTCCGACGCGATTGATTCTACGGCACTTAGAGTTTTGGTTCTTGCTCATACTTCTTGGGTCTGGGTCTCGAGGATATTCTCGTGCTCAATGCCAATGGCAATCCGGTTCTGGGAATTGCGCTCACTTCCGGTTCCGGCGCAAATTACCCGCTCGATTCGCGAAACATCACGCCTGAACCAGCGAGCCTGTCATTGCTTGCGACCGGCATTCTGGGCATTTTCGCCGCGGTTCGCCGGAAGATAGCTTAGGTGCTGCCATTCGCCGCTCGGAATGACGCGCGAGTGGCAGGCCGGTGGCAAAATCGGCGGGCATCAAAGGCCATCGGCACCGTTCGAGTGGGGCGGCGCGTTCTCGTCCCGATGAAGAGTGTGAACGAGGTAGCAACCAGAGGTATCCCAAGCGGTCACAATCTTGGCCCCCTTCCTTCTCATTTCCGAAAATACTCCCAGAGCGCAATAGGCTGCTCACCAGATATCGCGCTGCCCTCTGCTCACGAAATACGTCGCCGCCGGGCTGGCTAGGCCGCAAATCCTCCCGCGGCTTTTTTACAAATACTAGAACAGAATCATCACTGAGCGCTCGCCGCGCGCTTCATCAAATCGCTGAGCTGTTCGACGTTCGCGACGCTCGTATCTCCCATCACGAAATAGCGCAGGCCGCCGGTGCTCCACGTCTCCACCCAGAATGACGCGTGCCGCACGGGCGTGCCCGTCGTGCTGACATTTTTCCACTTCAGGCGGTCCTGGAAAACGAATGCCGACAGCCGGTGCTTGCGATACTGGAACAGCAGCCCTGCGCCTGGCTTTTGTTCGAGGTACGTCACGCGTCCGCCAATCAGCGTAAACGGCGTGTTTTTCAGATCGGGCACATTCACGGCAAATGGCAGCTTGCCCTCGAACCACGGCTTCACCGTGTGCAGGTCGGTCGAGACAACGTCCACGGGATTCGCGCTGGCCAGCGTCGCGATGTGCAAATCAACCAGTTCTCCAATCGCCGCCTGTGAACCCGACGTCCATCGCCCGGCAATCCACGCAGCGGCAAACAAAATCACCGCCGCTGCCGCAACCGCCGGAATCCAAGCAGCAGACCACGTGCGCTTCCGCGGCAGCACTTGGTTTTCGATCTTCCGCCGGAAATCCGCGCTCGGCACAAATCGCCGCCCCGCGCGCTTCACCACGCTTTTCAGTTGAACGCGATTCGCGATGTCTGCCGCGCAGGACGTGCATGCGCGCAGATGCGCCTCGAACTCCCGCCGTGTCTCGACAGCGAGCTCTCCATCAATAAATGCGTCCAGTTCCTCGCGCCCCAATCCGCCGGGAAAACGTTCGCACGCCATATTTCACCCAAAATCTGGTCAGGCCCTCACCACTTTATCTTGCAATTCACCGCGCAGCACGCGCCTGGCACGCGCCAGTCGCGACATCACGGTCCCCACCGGTATCGCCAGTACCTCTGCAATTTCGCGATAAGGCATTTCCTCGACGTCCGCAAGCAGCAGCACTTCGCGGAAGGGAACCGCCAGTTTTTCGATCGCTCCCTGAATCACGTCCCGATTCACTTGCTCGAATAATATTGTCTCTGGCGTTTCGCGCGTCACTGCCGCCGGTACCTTCGCTAACGCTTCTTCATCTTCCAGCGCGATTGTCTGCGACGCCGCCAATCCGGTTCGCGAATTCAGAAATGTATTCCGCAGTATGCGAAAAATCCACGCCCGAAGATTCGTGCCAGATTGGAAAGAAGAAAATCCTTTCAGCGCCTTGGCATACGCTTCCTGCACCAGGTCTTCCGCCTCCACGCGGTCGTGCGCCAGCCAGCAGGCGAAGTTGTACAGTGAATCGAAAAGCGGCAGCACCAACTCGGCGAATTCATCGCCCGGCTGCGTTCTGCCCTTCGTCTTCCTAAAAGGAATAACCAAGTCCTCGCCCTTTTATTCCCAGCTTTCGCTTCTCGGGATGATTCTTTCGATGCCCAAAAACAGAAAAAGACGCATCTCGGGAATAAAACCGCCGCCCATCGGTTAGCCATCTTGTACGAACCAGCATTACATCGATCGAGCACTTCTGGAGGAGAGCCGAGATGGCACGAGAAAAGTTGATTACCGAAAATTTGAACTCAGATGGAGTGGACCGCAGAGGCTTTCTGAAATGTATGGCCTGGGCCGGCACGGGCGCGTATTGCGTCTTGTCGGGAGGCGTTCTGAAATCCTATGCGTTGGGCGACTCGATGCTCGGCGGCATGCGCAAGATGAAGGGCGAGCTAGCCTTCGTCCAAATCAGCGACAGTCATATCGGCTTCGATAAAGCCGCGAATCCAGACGTCACCGCCACGCTGCGTCAGGCCATCGCGAAAATCAACGCGCTGCCCACGCCGCCCGCATTTGTTCTGCACACCGGCGATCTTTCACAAATTTCGAAGCCCGCGCAGTTCGACACCCTTGATCAAACGCTCGAGGACCTTCGCACCGAAAAGATTTTCTACGTGCCCGGCGAACACGACGTCCTCGACGACGGCGGTGGCAAGATGTATCTCGACCGCTACGGCAAGGGCACAATGGGCACTGGTTGGTACAGCTTTGACAAGGCTGGCGCGCATTTCATCGGCCTAGTCAACGTGGTGAATTTCAAGGCCGGCGGCCTCGGCCGTCTCGGCCACGAGCAGATAGAGTGGCTCGAAAAGGACGTTCAACATCTCAAGTCCAGCACGCCGATTGTTGTCTTCGCCCACATTCCTCTGTGGTCCGTTTATCCCGACTGGGGCTGGGCCACCGGCGACAGCGAGCAGGCTCTCGGCTACCTGAAGCGGTTCGGCTCCGTCACCGTCCTCAACGGGCACATTCACCAAACGATGAAGAAAGTCGAGGGCAACGTCACCTTTCACACGGCAATGTCCACGGCTTTCCCGATGGCGTCTCCTGGACAGGGCCCAGGCCCCGGCCCGATCAAAGTCCCCGCGGACAAGCTCCGCAGCGTTCTCGGCGTCACGGACGTGAATTTCATCCGCGGCCGCCACACGCTCGGCATCACGGATTCGCCGCTCGATTCATCGATGTAGCATGGGCCATTCATTTGTAGGGGCGGCCGCACGCCACCCGCCATTCTGTTGAAATTATTTTGCATAAAGGAGAAGTGATGAAATTCATTTCGAAGTCGCTCGTAAGTTTTGTTTTGTTAGTCGCCAGTGTGGCGCTCGCCGGAGGACCCGTCTGGGCCCGCAACATGGCGGGCAGTTCCATGCCGATGCACGGCAAATCCATGTTCGGCGATGCCACGCCAAAAACGCCCTCGAAGGCGTACAACATCGAGATTAAGGATTTCGCCTTCACGCCCAAGACCATCACCGTCCCTGTCGGCGCCAAAATCACCTGGGTGAACAAGGACGAAGAACCCCACACCGTCGTCAGCACGACCGATGTCTTCAGGTCCAGGCCGCTCGACACTGACGAACAGTTTTCCTTCATTTTCGCGAAGCCGGGCACATACGAATATTTTTGCTCGGTTCATCCGAGGATGGTCGCCACGGTCGTTGTCGGAGGCTCGGCGAAAAAGCATCCCGTGAAAATGGGCACGATGAACTAAACAACATACAAAAAGCTCCTCCCTGGGGGGCAGGTTCGCTGCATCTCTCAACGAGCTTGCCCCTTCCCCCTTCAGCCGCCCGAGTCTTCGATTGACCTCGGAACGCCGTCTCACAAACGAATGACGGAGGGAACAGAGGGCAGATGACCATGATCTCGAAATTCCTCGGCTCCGGCGTTCCCGTCGCGGCCAGCGTAAATTTGATCTTGCAAATCGACATGAGTGCGGCGCTTCTCGCGGGAGCGGTGCTCGCGCGCATGAAGCGATTCACAGCGCATGCGATATGTCAGACGGCTGTCCTCGTCATCAACGCCGTCGCGATTGCCTGGATGATGTGGCCGTCGTTTCAATACACGGTGCTGCCACACGTGGACAAACGCTGGTATCTCGCCTACTACCTGTGGCCAATTGTGCACGGCGCTTTGGGCGCCTTCGCGGAACTGTTTGGCATCTACATCGCTCTCGTTGCCGGGACTAATCTGCTGCCCGCAAAATTGAAATTTCGCCGCTGGAAATTCTGGATGCGTTTTGAACTCGCTCTGTGGTGGCTTGTTCTGCTTACGGGCCTCGGAACCTATCTTTATTGGTACACCGCCATTCCGCTGCCCTAGCGTCCTTACCGCCCGGCACCTCGGACACTTCTCAACGTTCAGATGGCGGATGAACTTGGGGGGATAACGTCATCGGTCTTCGAAATCTCTCACACGATTTTGGTTCACGACGCAGCATTTTTGCGGGATGGATAGTGGTCTTAGCGGGCCGCACCCAGGCGATTCGGCGAAAGTAATCATGCGAACTCTAAACCCGCACGCTTCAAAAACCGAAGCATGCGGCACCCAGCATGCACAATGGCGTGTTCTGCACATCGGATCAGCCGGCGAGCATCTAAACTAAGTCCATGAACAAACCTAACTCCACATACAAAGCGAAAGCTTACTCCGCCGGCAGTGTCACATCGCCGCTGGCCTCCGGCACGATCGCGCGGCGCGACCCGACCGAGCAAGACGTGCAGATCGAAATCCTCTTCTGCGGCGTCTGCCACTCCGACCTTCATTCGGTGCGTAACGAGTGGAGCGAATTCATGCCCACCGTCTACCCCATTGTTCCGGGCCATGAGATCGTCGGCCGTGTCACTAAGGCCGGCTCAGGAGTCAGCAAATTCAAGAGGGGCGACCTCGCCGCCGTTGGCTGCCTGGTCGACTCAGACGCCACGTGCCCCGAGTGCCGGGCTGGCTTTGAGCAGTTCTGCCCGAACTTAACGCTCACCTTCAATTCGTCGGACAAGCACCTCGGAGGCGTCACCTATGGCGGCTACTCCGACAGCATCGTGGTCGACCAGAGGTTCGTGCTGCGCGTCCCGTCGAACCTGAATCTCGCCGGAGCCGCTCCTTTGCTTTGTGCCGGAATCACCACCTACTCACCGATGCGCCACTGGGGCGTAACCAAGGGCAAGAAAGTTGGTGTCGTCGGTCTTGGCGGACTGGGTCACATGGCCGTGAAATTTGCACACGCGCTCGGCGCCCACGCTGTGGTCTTCACAACTTCACCGAGCAAAAAGGACGATGCACTGCGTCTGGGAGCAGACGAGGTCGTGATCTCGCGGCATGCGGACGAAATGCGAAAGCACGCCGAGAGCTTCGATTTCATCCTCGACGCCGTTTCCGCCGACCACGACATCAACGCTTACATCAACCTGCTCCGGCGCGATGGTAACCTTACGCTCGTCGGCGCACCAGCGAAGCCGCTGGCGGTTTCTGCCTTCGGTTTGATTATGCGGCGTCGCAGTTTTTCGGGCTCGAACATCGGCGGCATCGCCGAAACACAGGAGATGCTCGATTTCTGCGGAAAGCACAACATAACCGCTGATGTGGAAGTCATCCCGATCCAGAAAGTCAACGAAGCCTACGAGAGACTAATCAAATCGGATGTGAAGTACCGCTTCTCCATCGACATGGCTTCTCTCAAATCTGAGTGAACCGATGTGAACAACCAGGCCCAATTTGATTTGTAAGGAGAAGCGATGCAAAAACGCAAACTTGGAAAAAGCAACTTAGAAGTGTCGGCTCTCGGACTGGGCTGCATGGGAATGAGTTACGGCTACGGTCCCGCCGTGGACAAGAAGGAAGGGATCACGCTGATTCGATCGGCTGTCGAACGTGGCGTCACATTCTTCGATACCGCGGAGGCCTACGGCCCATTCACGAACGAAGAACTGGTGGGGGAAGCGCTCGCGCCATTCCGCGACAAGATGGTGATCGCCACCAAGTTCGGGTTCAAATTTGATCCCAACGCCGGCAAACAGACTGGGCTGGACAGCAGGCCAGAACACATCAAGGAAGTCGCCGAGGCCTCGCTCAAGCGCCTGAAGACTGATGTCATCGACCTGTTCTATCAGCACCGCGTTGACCCGAGCGTCCCGATTGAAGACGTCGCCGGAGCCGTGAAGGGGCTGATTCAGGAAGGCAAGGTGAAGTTCTTCGGACTTTCGGAGGCAGGCGTGCAGACCATTCGCCGTGCACACGCAGTTCAGCCAGTCACCGCACTTCAGAGCGAATATTCGCTCTGGTGGAGGGAGCCTGAAGCCGAGGTGATCCCGACCCTGGAGGAACTCGGGATCGGGTTCGTTCCATTCAGTCCGCTGGGAAAAGGATTTCTTACGGGAAAGATCAGCGAAGATACGAAGTTCGACAAAAGCGATTTCCGCAACATCGTCCCTCGCTTTACGCCAGAGAACCGCAAAGCGAATCAGGCGCTGGTGGATCTGCTTGGCAGATTCGCGCAACAGAAGAAAGTGGCGCCTGCGCAGATCGCACTCGCCTGGCTGCTTGCGCAGAAACCGTGGATTGTGCCGATCCCGGGAACGACCAAGCTGGCACGCCTCGAAGAAAACATCGGAGCCGCCAACGTCGAGCTTTCGCCCGACGATCTCCGCGAACTGGCGACTGCGACCTCACAGATCGCGGTGCAAGGCGCCCGGTACCCCGAAGAGCTGCAAAAAATGGTGGGCCGCTGAGCAGAAAAAGAGAGAACGAGGGACATTCGGATGAGCAATAAGCAAGCACAGAACGACGCACTCAAAGACCGCCTTTCCCGGTACCGTGAAATTAACCTGAGCGTGACCGGCAGAAAGTCCGGACGAACCATTTCACAGCCGGTCTGGTTCGCATTGGACGATGATAAGGTTTACCTGCTGCCGGTGCGGGGCTCGGAGACACAGTGGTAAAGAACGTTCTGAAAGACCCGCTAATTCGGATCGACGCGCGTGGCGCGGACGCTGAGTTTCGGGCCGTTGCTATTGCTGATCAAACAGGAGTTTCTTCCGTATCGAGAAATTCCGCGCCAAGTATGGAGCCAGCGATGTGAAGAAATACTATTCAAAGCTCGACGTTGCCGTTGTCGCCCAGACGCAGTGATCGGCAGTTTGGAAAATAGGAATGACCCACGAGGGACAAATCAACTAGAGGAAATCGGAAAGATGGACATCAAAAGAGTTGGCTCGCAACCCTCTGCAAAGGGGCCGTCAGAGTGGTTTACTGGCACTGTGCGGATCGATCCGCTTTTTCAGGCACCCGAGCCGGCGCTTGTTCAGGGTGCCAGCGTAACCTTCGAGCCGGGCGCGCGGACTGCGTGGCACACGCATCCGCTCGGTCAAACTCTCATCGTCACCGCCGGCTGCGGCTGGGCGCAGCGCGAAGGCGGACCTATCGAAGAGATTCGGCCCGGTGATGTGGTCTGGTTCTCGCCTGGCGAGAGGCATTGGCATGGTGGCGCACCAACGACGGCCATGACACACATAGCGATTCAGGAAAAGAAGAACGGCAAGGTGGTCGACTGGATGGAAAAGGTCAGCGACGAGCAATATCGCAAGTAAATCTGACGCCCATCATTTGAAGAATCGACGATATGAGGTGACGGTCGTCACAGCAATCACCGGATGGGAGAACTTCTACGTAATCGTTGGGTCTTCTGCTGGCGCTCTGATCGGATTGCAGTTCGTCGTAACAACGCTCATCGCCGATAGGCTGGCAGCAGCTCACGCGCAGGCTGGCAGCGCCTCGCGACGCCCCCCATCGTTCCTTTCGGAGCCGTGCAGCTGTTCATATTTGCCGTTGGAGCGGTGGCGCTGCTGCCACTCTTCATCGGCATTCATAACGCCATTACGTACCACGTCTTTTTCAGTAAGCGGGGACAACACGAAGGTGAGCGCTAAGCTGGTCATGGACGGCCGGAGACGAAACTCGATGCGGGGAGCGGGTGTATACTGCGGCGGGACTGAAACGAAAATGGGAATTGGCGTGCGAATGAGGAGACATTTAATGCGACGATTTTGGCTGGTATTTTTAGCGGCGACTGCGATGCTCGCGTCCGCGGGATTTGCGCAGCAGGCTTCGAACGAGGGACCCTATAAAGTTTTGCGGACTGACAAGGTGGGCGGCGAAGGCGGATTTGATTATGTGTATGCGGACGTGGCGGGGCGGCGACTGTACATTCCGCGGCTGGCCGCTACCGGGGCGCGCATCACAGTATTTAATCTGGACACGCTCGCGCCGGAGGGCGAAATCCCGAACGCGAGTGCGCACGGAGTGGCCGTCGACCCAAAGTCGAATCACGGCTTCGCCAGCAGCAAGCCGGTGGTGATGTGGGATACGAAGACTCTGGCGACGATCAAGACCATCGCCGTGGATGGCGGGCCGGATGGAATTCTATTCGATCCGTTTAACGAGCGCGTCTACATTTTCAGTCACCGCGCGCCGAACGCGACAGTGATCGACGCGACGAACGGCTCCGTGGTGGGCACGATTGACCTTGGCGGAGCGCCGGAGCAGGCGGTGACGGATGGACGGGGGCACATTTATGTGGACATCGAAAATAAGGACAATATCGCGGTGGTGGACGCGAAAACGATGAAGGTGACGGCGCATTATGATCTCGGCGGCAAGGGTGGCGGGCCGGGCGGGCTGGCATTTGACGTGAAGAATCACATTCTTTTCGCGGCGTGCCACAATCCGCAAACGATGGTGATTCTAAACGCGGACGACGGCAAAATCATCACGACGCTGCCGATTGGCATGGGCACGGATGGGGCGATATTCAATCCGGATACGATGGAAGCGTTCAGTTCGCAGCGCGATGGAACGTTGACGGTGATTAAGGAGAACAGCCCGACGGACTTCGTAGTGGATCAGACGGTGCAGACGATGCCGTGGGCCAAGACGCTGACGCTCGACCGCAAGACGGGGCACATATTGTTGATTGCGGCGCAGATTACTCCACCACCGACGCCGCCAGCAGGGGGGCGTCGAGGGCGCGGGCAGATGGTGGCGGGCTCGTTTTCAATCCTTGTGGTGGGCAAATAAGGAACTGGGGCGCTCGGGTTTGTTTGCGAAATGCTGAAATTAGAGGGACAAACCATAAGCATTGAAACGGTAGCAGTTTGTTGAAAAAGCGCTCCTGATTGTCATTTGTGCCGCTTCAAGCAAGCCGTAGTTTACAAAAATCTAAGGAAAATGCAGATTCCTCCTCGCGGTTGCTCGTCGGAATAACAACGAGTAGAGTTTTTGCCAGAGAGAGGCGACGCGCGGACGACTGAAGGAATCGCGCAAAAAAATTTAGAAATGACAGGAAGCGGCACCGCGCTTTTCTAAATATTTTTGGTGGTATTCTTCCGCGCGATAAAAAGGGCCAGCCGGGGTGATCTCCGTGGCAATAGGCTGACGGAACTTCCCGCTGGCAGCCAGAGCGGCTTTTGATTTCTCCGCGATGGCTTTTTGTTCGGGAGAGTGAAAGAAGATGGCGGTGCGGTATTGCGAGCCGACGTCGGGACCCTGCCGATTGACCTGAGTCGGATTGTGGGTCTGCCAGAAAACATCGAGCAATTGTTGGTAGCTGACCTTCTCGGGATCAAATGCGACCTGCACGACTTCGGCGTGGCCTGTTGTGTGCGAGCAGACATCTTTATACGTGGGGTTCAGCGTGTGTCCGCCGCTGTAGCCAACGGCGGTATCAATGACGCCGGGCAAGCGGCTGAATGCCGCCTCGACTCCCCAAAAACAGCCTGCTCCAAATGTGGCGATTTCGTTCATGATGTCTCCCATTGCAAAAAAATACATCCAGAAATAGCTTCCCCCTAGAGTGTAACGGAAAAGGTCGGGCCGGAGGACTCAATCTGAAAATGCACCTGTGTCGGGCCAAAAATGGGTGGTGTCTTTCAGCGGCTCGAAGCTGTGATGGCCAGCGAGCGCTGGAATCGGTGAGCATGGTGCGCTAGGCGCCGGTCCGCGCTGCGCTGGCTTGCTCCTTCCATCGTTGTTCGTTCACGCCGAACACGAGGAGCCAAAAGATCAGCGCTGCCGCCCCGAGGAGGCCGAAGGCTGCAAGGTAGGGGAACAGCCGGTATCCGAGCGGCGGATCCAGGAAGGTCAGCCAACCTATACCCGCCACCACCGACAACACGCCCAAGATCCGCGGCAGGAAGGTGGATTTGATAATGAGATAGCCTGTCAGGAGTGCATAGAATCCGAAAAATGCCAAGGCGATCCCGGCGCCCCGATCATTGACCTTGAGAAAGAGAAGCGCCAGCGCCTGCAACTGACCCGGGCTAAATACATTCAAGTAGTGCGCGCCTCCCAGGACGAACAAGGGGGCGATGTAAAAGAGGCGGCTAAGGTCTTAATGACACAACCGGCTAGGCCCAAGAACGCCGCAAGCAGAGAAACGCTTCTGCCCGCCGGCTTAAGCAGATCATAAAAGAGAGCTGTGATAGCAATTTGGCAGGCCATTTCGATGAGGTAGACCGTGAAACCCCACTCAAACAAGCTCTTATGCGTCGGGATGTTGGCCGCCGTAGCCGCAGCGCGGCCGTCTACAACAAGCTTGCCACTCACGAAACCTTGCGCAAATATTCCCGCGAGTATCGTGAGTAGATAAAACACACCGGTGATCCTGGCCTTGAGACGCGGTAACGTTTCCGCAATCCGTTCCATCCCTTCATTGTCTCCTGGGCGACTTATGCCAGGGCTATTCCACCCGAGAATGAGGCGCGCTCCACCATGGCTCAATAGGGATTGCTGTCGCCGAAATCGATGGCTTCTTCGGGATTTTGCTGCTCAGCGGCCGATTGGCTGTGCAGCAAGCGAACGCAGCGATTCCAGCGCAGGACAGCATCGTCATTTCCCGGTGGACGGATTTTCTCGGCTTCCGCGAAGCAGCGCAGGGCTTCTTCAAAAAGTACGCGAAGGGCGTGCAAGGGACGGCCAGCGCGGAGCTGCACTTTTGCGCGGCGTTCGTTGAGAAGGCCGAGGTAATAAAAGCGCTCATAGGAATTCTCGAGGCGCTCGAAAATGGTTTGCACTTCCGCGTAGCGATCCGATGGAGCGCCGGTGAACTGGTCGGTGATGGACAGACCGAGGACGCGGAGAGCGAGTTGATGATTCGGCTCGATGGCGAGAATGTCGTGGCAAATTGACTCCGCCTCTTCGGGCTCGTTCAAATAGCGGTACAGCTCCGTCTTGGCGATGGCTTCGGGAATTCCCGCCTTCGAGATGGATTTTAACGCATGGTCCATGGCGCCTCCGCAGTGATTAGGTATCGCCGGAACGCCTGAATTTGCGGGCGATCCAAACTAATGGATCATAAAACCGATCCACGACGCGTTCCTTCAGCGGGATGATGGCGTTATCGGTGATGTGAATGTCCTCAGGGCAAACTTCCGTGCAGCATTTGGTAATATTGCAAAATCCGATTCCCATCTGGTCTTTAATACCCTTTATGCGCGACAGATTGTCGAGAGGGTGCATTTCGAGTCCCGCGACACGGACGAAAAATCGTGGGCCCGCGTACTGGTCTTGTTTTTGATGATCGCGGAGGACGTGGCAGACGTCCTGGCACAAGAAACACTCGATGCATTTGCGAAATTCCTGCGCGCGGTCGACGTCGGCTTGAAGCATCTTCCAGTCGGTTCCAGGACGCGGCGAGAATGCGGGGATTTTTTTGTTTACCTGGTAGTTCCATGAGACGTCGGTGACCAGATCTTTGATCACGGGGAAAGTTTTCATCGGCGCGACGGTGATGGGTTTGTCTTGGGGAAGCGAATCCATGCGCGTCTTGCAGGTGAGCCGTGGGCGGCCATTAACCTCCGCAGAGCACGAGCCGCAGCGGCCGGCCTTGCAGTTCCAGCGGACCGCGAGGTCGGGAGCAATGTGGCCCTGGATATAGTGGAGCGCGTCGAGAACCACCATGCCCGGGGCGATGGGGACGCGATAGTCGACTGCGGTGCCACCTTCGCGAGTGCCACGAAATACGGCTAGGACGGCTTCTGCCATGAGCGGCCTCCGCTGAGCTTATCTGCCATCAGAAATTACTTTCCCGACTTCAGGGGTTGAAGCTGTGTGGCAACTCACAACAACAGACGTCAGCGGCTGAAGCCGGACGGATTTAGAAGCGTTTGCGGCACGGCTGAAGCCGTGCCCTGACGAAAATCGAAGTCGGCCCACAAACTCTAAAACCCTGGCCTCCTGAAAGTACCGATTCCTCCGCAAGACGTAAGGCTTGCCGTAGCTATTTTTCATCGGCCAAGAGTTGCTGCAATTCCTCGGGCATTTCGCGCACGGGGATTTGGCGCAACGTCATCGTGGCCCCATCGCGAACGATGATGTTGTTTTTTTTGCCCCACGCTGCGTCGTATTCCGGAAAATCGAGACGACTGTGGGCTCCGCGGCTCTCCTTGCGAGCGAGAGCGCAGCGCGTGACGCATTCGGCGACGGTCAACATGGATTTGAGATCGCGCGCGAGATGCCATCCGGGATTAAACAGGCGCGAGCCTTCGACGCGTACGCGCGAGGCGCGCTCGTTGAGACGCTCGATTTCCTTGAGCGCACGTTTGAGGTCCTCCTCGTTGCGATAGATGCCTACGAGGCTCTGGAGGGTGTTCTCCAACTCGCGATGAATTTCGTAAGGGCCTTCGCCGTCGGGGCGCTCAAAGGGAGCGAGCATCTCACGTGCGGCTTCTTCGACTTGCGTGGAATCGAGATTGGGCGCGCCCGTTTCTTTTGCGTGCTTCGCTGCGGCGGCACCAGCACGGCGGCCGAAAACGAGCAGGTCCGAAAGCGAATTGCCGCCGAGACGGTTCGCGCCATGAAGTCCGGCGGCGGCTTCGCCCGCGGCGAAGAGTCCGGGAATCGACGCTTGCGCGGATTCCGCTTCGACGCGAATGCCGCCCATGACGTAATGGCAAGTGGGCCCGACTTCCATCGGTCCGCTCGTAATATCGACATCGGCCAGTTCCTTGAACTGGTGATACATACCAGGGAGCTTGCGCTTCACGTATTCGGCGGGCTTATGCGAAATATCTAGATACGCTCCACCGTGTTCGGTGCCGCGGCCTTCGCGGACTTCGGTGTAAATCGAGCGGGCGACGACATCGCGCGTGGAGAGTTCCAGGCGTTTCGGATCGTACTTTTCCATGAAGCGTTCGCCGAGGCGATTGCGGAGGATGCCGCCTTCGCCGCGAACCGCTTCCGTGACGAGAATTCCCTGCACGCCGGGAGGCCAGACCATCCCTGTGGGATGGAATTGCACAAATTCCATGTCCATTAGTTCGGCGCCAGCTTCATAGGCGAGCGCCATGCCGTCGCCGGTGTATTCCCAGGAATTCGAGGTGATTTTCCAGGCTTTGCCAATGCCTCCGGTGGCGATGACGATCGATTTGGCCTTGAAGAGCACGAAGCGGCCCTGTTCGCGCCAATAGCCGAAAGCGCCTGCGATGCGGTCACCATCTTTCAGAAGGCGCGTGACGGTGCACTCCATGAAGACGTCGATTCCCATGCTGACACCGCGGTCCTGAAGCGTGCGAATCATTTCCAAGCCGGTGCGGTCGCCCACGTGGCAGAGACGCTTGAAAGTGTGGCCGCCGAAGGCGCGCTGCATGACGTCGCCGGATTCGGTGCGGTCGAAGAGCGCGCCCCACTGCTCGAGTTCGCGCACACGGTCGGGCGCTTCCTCGGCGTGGAGCTGCGCCATGCGCCAATTGTTAAGGAGTTTTCCGCCGCGCATCGTGTCGCAGAAATGCGTCCGCCAGTTATCGCCGGCGTCCACGTTGGCCATGGCAGCGGCGATGCCGCCTTCGGCCATTACGGTGTGCGCTTTGCCGAGCAGCGATTTGCAGACAACTCCCACGGACGCACCTTGATTGAGCGCCTCGACAGCAGCCCGGAGGCCGGCTCCGCCCGCGCCGATGATGAGCACATCGTGTTCGTGAGTTTCGTATTTTTCGCTCAAAAGAGTCTCAGGTCCCGGATGGTTCCCATAGCAGTCAGCATGACGTACAGATCGGTGAAGGCCACGAAGAACAGGCTGGTCCAAGCGATCAGCATGTGATGCTCATTGAGCGAGGTCACGCGTTTCCACAGGCTCAGCCGCGCGCCGCCGAACTTCGCGCACGAGTAGCAATCCACGTTGCCGCCGACCATGTGCCGGCACGAATGGCACGAGAGCGTATAGGTTGTCAGCAGCGCCGCGTTAATCACCAGGATGAACGAGCCCACGCCCGCGCCAAAATGCCCGCTCCAGATAAATCCGCGCACGGCGTCGTACCACAGCGAAACCAGAAACACAAACGACAAATAGAAGAAGTAGCGGTGAACGTTTTGCAAGATCAGCGGGAATTTTGTTTCGCCGCCATAGCTGTGTCTTGGCTCGCCGACCGCGCAGGCAGGCGGATCCAGAAAAAACGCGCGGTAATATGCTTTGCGATAGTAGTAGCACGTGGTGCGAAATCCCAGAGGGCCTCCCAAAACCAGCACCGCAGGCGAAAGCGGCCACCAGTGATGCTCCGGGTCGATAAGTGGCGAATAAAATGGCGAGAGGTAAGGTCCCCATTCGTAGAAATGCCCTTGGAACGCCCGAAGCGTCGCATAAATCGCAAACAGGCCCAAACCAATCGCCACGGCCAGCGGCTGAATCCACCAGAAATCGCGCCGCTGCGTTGCGCCGAAGCGATCCGAGAGCTGTACGGTCCGAGATTCCGCCACGGGCCACCACCTTTCGCCGCGTCATATTAGTATCCGGCCCAAGGCAAGTCAACGCGGTGAATGAAGCGATTTGCGACGCGGAGGCGCGGCTGCTGGCGCGTATCTTTCGACCCGATTGTGCGCCGAAGCGCGCCAAATTAGTTGAGGGAAGCGGCGTCAAGCCGCCCGCCGCCCCAGCGGGCAAGCGGCACTCCATAATCACGACGAAAACCAAGCAGTCCTCTAATCAACGCTGTGTTGACGTATATAGATACATATTTTACTATGCGTCAAACATGGCAGTAACTCCTTGCCGATAGGGGACGTTAAGATTCGGCGGGATTCAAGAGATGTCCGAC
>Ga0307372_10005205_pt1 | contig 19655 bp, 19 predicted proteins | sample OX1MG_FD_202533 | JGI IMG/M metagenome (GOLD analysis project Ga0307372, IMG submission 202533) | Soil microbial communities from Risofladan, Vaasa, Finland - OX-1 | ecosystem: Environmental > Terrestrial > Soil > Coastal area > Acid sulfate soil | place: Finland: Risofladan, Vaasa | collected...
CGAATGTGTCCGTCGAGCTCGCGCGAGATCCAGTTGACGAGCGACGGGGTCCGGTCGTCGAGGTCCGGCCGGCCGTTCGGATCGGTTGCCAGCGGCCCGATTGCACGGACGGTGCTCGCATGACGGCGGCAGTATGGGACGCCCTGGATCACCGACCCGTGGTCCGAGCAGAAGGAGACGGCGCACAGGTGACCCCGGCGGTCGCGATACTCGCAACTCAGCGCGTTGTCGTTGGAGCATCCGGGGACGCTGCACTGGATGCCGGTGGCCTCCGGCTCGGGCTCGGGATCGGGAGGCGGCGCTGGGGGTTCCGGGCGCCGGCGCCGAAAGAAGCTGCTCATCGACGGAACTCCACGGCGGACCCATCCTACCCCCCAGACCCGCGCAGTATCGCGGGCACATGACGGCTATGGAATCCCACACCCCGTGGGCCTCACGATCGCCGTGATGCGCTTGCCGTCGAACCTCACGGTGATGCTTCGGTGCGGCGTTAGGTTGTGTTCAGGAAACGGGGGACCCCGCGAGGCCCGCCACCAGAGCCCTGACGGCGGCACCGGGATGGCCGCCTGCGGCCGCGCGAACAACCGCGACCCGCGTCGCCCCCGCCGCCACAACGCCCGGGAGCGACGCGCTGTCGATACCGCCGATGGCGAACCAGGGACGCGGCTCCGACCCGTCTCGCGCGCGGGACGCCGCGTGCGCCACGATCTCCAGCCCTGTCGCGGGCCGGCCCGGCTTGGTCGGAGTCGCCGCGAGCGGCCCCACGCAGAGGTAATCGGCCTCGGGCGCGCCCGCGTCGAATTCGGTGAGTGAGTGGGTTGAAAGTCCGATGAGCACGTCTGGCCCGATGATCCGGCGCGCCCAGGAGGGCGGAAGATCGTTCTGACCGAGATGGACACCGTCCGCCCCGGCGGCGATGGCGATGTCGGGCCGGTCGTTGATCACGAAGAGCGCGCCGTACCGGTCGGTCGCGGCACGGAACTGCCCGCTCCACCGGATGACGTCTCCCGCCTCCGCGTCCTTCTCGCGCAGCTGAACGATGTCCGCGCCAGCCTCGAGCACGGCCGCGAGAAACGCCGCGAGATCCGCCTGCTCCTGGCGCGCTCCGGTGACGACGTAGAGGCGGGCGCGCGCCAGGCGCTCCCGCCTCCGGTCACCCGGACTCGGCATCGTCCAGCGCTGTCATCGTCGCGGGACGGCGGCCGAGGTCGGCGAGGCCCTCCCACGATGTCGACGCCTCTGCGTACAGGCGCTGGGGAATCCGCCCGGCGCGATACGCGAGCCGGCCGGCCTCGACCGCGGCTCCGATTGCCCGTGCCATCAGCACCGGCTCCGCGGCACGTGTGATCGCCGACGCGACGAGCACCGCATCGCATCCCAGCTCCATCGCGATGGCCGCATCCGACGCCGTTCCCACGCCCGCGTCCAGCACCACCGGGACGCCCGCGCGCTCGCGGATGATCCGGAGGTTGTACGGGTTGCGAATTCCCGATCCGCTGCCGATGGGCGCCCCGAGCGGCATCACCACCGCGCAGCCAAGGTCCTCGAGCCGCCGGCAGAGCACCGGGTCGTCGTTCGCGTACGGCAGCACGACGAACCCGTCGTCGATGAGCTGCTCGGCCGCCGCGAGCAACTCAGCGCCGTCGGGAAGCAGCGTGTCCTCGTCGGCGATCACCTCGAGCTTGATCCAGTTTGTCTCGAAGGCTTCGCGCGCGAGCCGCGCGGTCGTGATCGCGTCGCGGGCCGTGAAGCAGCCGGCGGTGTTGGGCAGGATCCGCCGCCCGGACCGACCGACGACATCCAGGAACGCGCTGGACCCGGAAGGATCCAGGCGGCGGAGTGCGACGGTGACGATCTCAGTGCCCGAGGCCTCGAGCGCGCGCTCGAGGATGTCGAGGCTCGGCGCGCCTCCGGTCCCCATGATCAGCCGCGACCTGAAGCGCTCTCCGGCGATCACCAGGAAGTCGTCCACGTCAACCACCCTGGACTGCATGGAGGATCTCGAGCCGGTCGCCGGCGAGCAGCGTGGTGTCCGGCCAGCTCGCGCGCAGCACCACGTCGCCGTTTCTCGCAACCGCTATGCCGCGCTGCTCCGGGGGGAGCTCCATCTCGCGCAGCAGATCCGTCAGGCCCAATCCCTCGGCCACCTCGCGGCTCTCGCCGTTGACGACGATGATCATGCCCCCACTCCGGCCGTACGGCGGAACCGCGAGGGCGACCAGGGCCTCGTGGCGTCAGGCCAGGCGCTCCCGGCGAGCACGCCCGCCACCGCGTCGGCGGTGGCAGGTGCCAGGAGGTAGCCGTTTCGGTAGTGGCCGGTCGCGATGATGAGCCCAGGGGTCGTCGCGTCACCGACCATCGGCATGTTGTCCGGCGACCCGGGACGCAGGCCGGCGGACGACTCGACCAGCTCGAGCTCAGCCACATCCGGGACAAGAGCGCGTGCCTCTCGGAGCAGCTCGTACACGGCGCCCGCGGTGACCGATGTGTCGAAGCCGCGTTCCTCGACCGTGCCGCCGATGACCACGCGGCCGTCCCCCCGGGGGACGATGTACACCGAGCCGCCCCGGATCGTTCGAGCGATCATGTTCGGCGCCCCGCGCAGGCGCAGGATCTGGCCCTTCATCGGCCACACCGGCGGGACGTCCTCGTCCGGCACTCCCTTGACCGAGCCGGACCAGCAACCGGCCGCGAGCACGACGGACGACGCGTCGACCCTTGCCCCACCATCGAGACCAACGCCGGTTGCGCGTCCCGCCTCGACCAGCAGCGACGCCCTGGAGCGGTGGATCTGCACACCGAGGCGGCTGCACGCCTGCAGCAGGGTGGCAACCATGGCGCGGGGGTCGACCTGGTGGTCGGACTCGACGAGCATGCCCCCCCGGATGGATGGCGACAGCCCCGGCTCGAGGTCACGTGTCTGGCGTGACGTGAGCCGCTCGACGGGAAGTCCGAGCTCACGTCGGAATGCAAACTGGCGCTCCAGCGCCATGCGCTCGTCGGCGTCGACGGCGACGTGCAGCGTTCCGGTCTGGCGGTATCCGGCCGACCGGCCCGCGTCGAGCTCGAGCTCGGCGATGAAGGCCGGGTATCGCGCCGCGGAACCACGGTTGAGCGCGATCACGGCCTCCTCGCCGAATTCAGCCTCCCCGATGGGAGCGATCATTCCCGCAGCAAAGTTCGAGGCGCCGGATCCCGGATCCGGATCCACGACTGCCACACTGAGGCCGGCTCGAGCGGCCCGCCAGGCCACCGCGAGACCGATGACACCCCCGCCGATGACCGCTGCGTCCACGCGTCTCCTCCGGTACTGAGTCGAGTTTACGAGGACGGGTCGATGGCACCGATCCGGTCGAGGCGATACCCGACACCGAACACGGTGGTGATCCGGAAGGGAATCTGCGCGAAGGGCTCGAACTTCTCACGAAGCCAGCGCACGTGCACGTCGACGGTCTTGGGGTCCCCGTAGAAGCGATTGCCCCATACCGCGGCGATGATCGCCTGGCGCGAGAGCACGCGACCGCTGTTGCGCAGCAGCAGGGAGAGCAGATCGAACTCCTTCGGGGCGAGCCGCAGCTCAATGGTGTCGACATGAATCGTCCGCGCCGCACGGTCGATCCGAAAGCCCTCGAACTCCTCGACCTCCGGGGCGCCCGCCGGGCGGGCGCTCATGTCCGAGCGGCGAAGCAGCGCGGTGATCCGAGCGAGCAGCTCATTGAATGAGAACGGCTTGGTCACGTAGTCGTCGGCGCCGAGCTGGAGACCGACGACCTTGTCAACCTCGGTCCCCTTGGCGGTGAGCATGAGGATCGGTGTCGACAATTCCTGCCGCAACAACCGGCACACCTCCAGCCCGCTCAACCCCGGAAGCATCACGTCGAGGAGGATCAGGTCCGGTCGCTCGGTCCTCGCAACGCTGAGCGCGTCGGGTCCGGTCGCGGCCTCGAGGACGATATAACCCTCGCGGACGAGGTTGTAGCGGAGCGTCTCGCGGATGGCGTCCTCGTCCTCGACCACGAGAATACGTTTGGCGACGGTGGGCGCCATCAAACGAGCTTAGCGGTTCGCCTCCATGGGCGCCGCGAGCCACATGCCTATACTCGCCGGAGTGGAGGCGTTGAGCGTCGAACTCCTTTCCGGCTCAGGCAGCATCGACGTGCTGCGCGCGGTGGGGCTCCTGCTCGATCCCGGCATCGTCGGCCTTGACGCAGACGGCCGGGTGCTGCTCGCCAACGAGCCCGCCCGCCGGTTGCTCGCGCTGCCACTGGTCGAGGGTTCGGACTTCGTGGCGGGCGAGGTGGACTACCGGTTGATCCGCCTGCTCGATGCCGCGCGGCTGAGCGGGCGCGTCGAGGAGCGTGCCATCACGCTCCACGACCGCGACTTCAACGCCCGGGCGATTGCCCTCAATGGCGAGGTTGCGACCCTGTTGATGGTGCGTGACGAGACCCGCGTGCACCATCTCGAGCGAGTTCGGCGCGACTTTGTCAGTAACGTCTCGCACGAGCTGCGGACCCCGATCACCGCGGTCCAGCTGATCGCGGAGACGCTGGCGAACGGCGGTCTGGAGGATCCGGGCGCGGCCGCCGACTTCGTCCGGAGGATCGGTCAGGAGGCGTCACATATGGCGCAGATGGTCGAGGAGTTGCTCGAGCTGAGCACCATCGAGTCCGGGCTGCGGCCGATGGCCAGCGAGCGCGTCCCGATCGCCGCGCTGATGGGCAGCCTGGATCGGCTCCGTCCCCTCGCCGAGAGCAAAGGCGTGTCGCTCGACGTCAATGTCGCGCCGGGAACCCCGGACCTGATCGGCGACGCCTCGCACCTCGGCCAGGTGCTGCGCAACCTCGCTCACAACGCGATCAAGTTCACGCCGTCGGGCGGGCTGATCACGATCAGCGCGGCCCCGGGATCGGCCGGGCACGTCGTGCTCAGCTGTCGCGACACCGGGGTCGGGATCACGCCGGCCGACCTGCCGCGAATCTACGAGCGTTTCTGGAAGGCGGACAGCTCGCGCCAGCGCGACGGCGAGGGGTCGGGGCTCGGCCTCGCCATCGTCCGCCACGTGGTCGAAGCACATGGAGGAACAGTCTCGGTGACCTCCGAGCCTCGCCACGGGACCGAGTTCTCGGTGGTGCTCCCGGCCGCCGTCGACGATTGACCCCGCCGCGATTGACCGGCTTGCCGCCGCAGAAGCCGGTTGGTTACCATTCGACGATAGTTAAGGCGTAGAAAGCTTCCTTGCAGGGGGAGGCCCATGGCGGAACGCGTTCTCGACATCGATGCGTCGCCGCCGATCGAGGGGCAGCCGGCGCTTCTCGACCGGCACACCGATCTACTCGACCACGGTCTTCGCAAAACCGCGCCTCGCACCAGGGGACTGCTCCGGCAGATGTCCGCCTACCATCTCGGCTGGACCGACGCGCAGGGCCGTCCGGCGAACGATCCCGCCGGCAAGCGGATACGGCCGGCGCTTGCGCTCTGGGCGTGCGAGTCCCTGGGAGGCGACCCCGACTGGGCACTGCCGGCGGCCGTTGCGGTCGAGCTGATCCACAACTTCACGCTGATCCACGACGACATCCAGGATGGCGACCAACTCCGCCGCCACCGACCGACGGTGTGGACGATCTGGGGCGCCGAGCAGGGCATCAATGCCGGCGACGGCATGTTCGCCAACGCGATGACCGGCCTCCTCGCGCCCGGACCGCGCCCCGGCCGGCGGATGCGTGCCGCGCACCTGCTGAGCGCCGCGGTGGTGCAGGTGGTCGAGGGCCAGTGTCTCGACCTCGCCCTGGAGGGCCGCCCGGGGGCCTCGCAGGCGACCTACCTCCGGTTGGTCACGATGAAGACCGGGGCGCTGCTCGGAGCCGCGATGGCCGCGGGTGCGGTGCTTGCGGGAGCGTCGCGCGCTGTGGCTCAGCGCTTCGACGCCGCAGGCAGATTGCTCGGCCTCGCATTTCAGGTACGAGACGACTGGCTGGGGACCTGGGGCGACCCGCAGCTGACCGGCAAGGGCAGGAGCGGGGATCTGCGCCGGCGCAAGCTCACGTACCCCGTCGTTGCAGCGTACGAGGTGGCGACGCCGGCGCGGCGGCGCGAGCTCCGACGGCTCTTTCACGAGCGCGAGCCCGGAGGCGAGTTCCGGTTGCGCGCGCTGCTCGATGAGCTGGGTGGACCGGCACTCACCGCGGGTGTCCCGATGGTGCTCGCCCGCGACGCCATTGCGGCACTCACCGGCCTTTCGGACGAGGCGCTGACCGACTTCGCGGATCTGGCGATCCATGTTGCTGAACGCAACCGCTGACTCGAGCACCGACGCGAACACCGGATCGCGCACGGCGTCGCGGAAGGACGAGCACCTGCGCATCAACATCGACGAGGACGTTGCCGCCAAGGGGGTCGAAACCGGCTTCGACGACTGGCGGTTCGTGCATCGCGCCCTCCCGGAGATCGATCTCGACGACGTCGAGCTGCGCGCGAGCCTTCTCGGCCGGCATGTCGGTGCCCCGCTCCTCGTCTCGTGCATGACCGGTGGGACGGAGCGGGCGCGAATCATCAACGAGCGGCTCGCCCGCGTCGCGCAGGCCCACGGACTCGCGATGGGTCTTGGCTCGTGCCGCGTGCTCCTCGAACAGCCAGACGTGCTGCCGACCTTCGACGTGCGCGAGCTCGCGCCGGATGTGCTGCTGCTCGCCAATCTCGGTGCCGTGCAGCTCAACCTCGGGGTCGGGATCGACGAGTGCCGGCACCTGCTTCGGGTGCTGCGCGCGGACGCACTGGTGTTGCACCTGAACCCACTCCAGGAGGCGCTGCAGACCTCGGGCAACACCAACTTCTCCGGTCTTCTGGGACGCATCGCCGCGCTGTGTGCCGGCCTGCGCGCGCCGGTGATCGTCAAGGAGGTCGGCTGGGGCATCGCCGATGACCTGGTGACGCGGCTCTTCGACGCGGGCGTGGCAGCCGTCGATATCGCCGGAGCGGGCGGAACATCATGGAGCGAGGTCGAGCGCCATCGCATGAGCGACCGGGCGCGCGCGCGCATCGCTGCCGCATTCGCCGGCTGGGGCATCCCGACCGCCGCAGCATTGATCCTCGCGCGTGGCGCGGCACCGGCCGGAGTGCTCATCGCGAGCGGCGGTGTCCGCAACGGGATCGACATCGCCAAGGCGCTGACGCTCGGTGCCGATTCGGTGGGGATCGCGGGGCCGCTCGTACGGGCCGCGGCAGCAGGCGACGACGCGCTCGACGAGACCGTCACGGTGATCCTCGAGGAGCTGCGCCTGGCCATGTTCTGCGTCGGCGCCGCGACAGTCGGCGACCTGCGAGTCGGTGCCCGTCTCATCCGCTGCGACGGACCGGCGCTGTGATGGCCCAGCCCACCGTGTCGATCGAAGCCGCCGACGCGTACTGCCGCAGCCTGGTCAGGCACTACGAGAATTTCACGGTCGCCTCGCGGCTCTCACCGCGATCGGTGCGGCGCGACCTGACCCGCGTCTATGCGTTCTGCAGGTTCACCGACGACCTCGGCGACGAGAGCGGTGATCGCGCGGTGGCCATGCGGCGCCTGCGGCGGTGGCGCGACGAGACCCGTGAGAGCTTCGATCACGACGAGCGCACCCATCCGGTCCTGGTTGCGCTCACCGACACCGTCCGAAGGTTCCGACTTGAGGCGCAGCCCTTCGTCGACCTGATCGACGCCAACATGCAGGACCAGCGCATCGACACCTACGAGGACTGGCCCGCGCTGCGCGGCTACTGCATGCTCTCCGCGACCCCGGTCGGGCGCATCGTCCTCCGCCTGTTCGACATTCGTGATGCCGCCGCGGTGGCGCTGAGCGACGACGTCTGCATCGGCCTCCAGCTCGCCAACTTCGCGCAGGACGTGTCGGTTGACCGGCGGCTCGGCCGCACCTACCTCCTCCAGCGTGATATCCGCGAGCACGGCATGGAAGGAGCGACGCGGGCCATGTGCGAACGGGCGAGGATGCTGCTCGAATCGGGAATCGCGCTGGAGACACTCGCATCACCACGGCTGCGCGTCCAACTCGCGCTCTACCGCCTGGGTGGTGCGGCGATCCTCGACGCCATTGCCGAGACCGGCTATCGCACGACCGCATATCGCCCCGCCGTCGATCGTGCTGCGCGCGTGCGCGTCATCGCGGCAGCCCTCTCCGCGGGTGTGCGTCGCGGCGGGTCCCAGACTGCCCCACAGCCGTCGAGACCGGCCGGTGACCGGCGTGCTTGACACACCCACGGCCCCCGACGTGCGCGCACTGGAGCGCTACTGCGAGGACATGGCGCGTCGCGAGGCGGCCAATTTCTACTGGGGGTTCATCGCGCTGCCACGCCGCCAGCGCACCTCGATCTACGCGCTGTACGACTTTGCGCGGCAGGTCGACGACGACGCCGATCTCGACGGCCGCGCCTCGCGTGACGAACGACTCGAGCACCATCGCCGCCGGCTGCGCGATGCCCGCCCCGGCGACAGCACCGACCCGATCATGGGACTGCTCGCGATCGCGATGCGGCGTCATGCGATTCCAATGGCGGAGCTGGACATGCTCATCGACGGTGTGGCGATGGACCTGTCCACCACGCGGTACCGCACGTGGGACGAGTTGCGCGCGTATGCCAATCTGGTCGCGTCGGTCGTCGGGCGGATGTGCGTGCGCATCTTCGGCTTTCGCGATCCCATCGCGCTGGTCCGCGCCGATGAGCTGGGCGTCGCCTTGCAGCTGATCAACATCCTCCGTGATGTGCGTGAGGACGCCGCGCGCGGGCGCATCTACCTGCCCCTGGACGAGCTGGCGGCGTTCGGCATCACCGAGAGCCACATCCTCGACGGCCACGTCGCGCCCGGCTGGCGCGCGTTCATGACGATGCAGATCGCCCGCGCGCGCCAGCTGCACGCGTCCGGCATCCGTGTGACCGAGTCGATCCCGAAGCAGCCGGCCGTGTGCGTGCGCACCATGGCGGGGATCTACCTCGGCATCCTCGATCGGATCGAGGCAGCCCCGGAGCTGCCGCTGCGCGGCCGCGCGCGCCTCTCGAAAGCGGCAAAGCTCGGCGTGGTGGCTCGCTCGTGGCTGGCAGCCGTATGACTCGGGACCCGCGGGTCGCGATCGTCGGCGCGGGGCTCGCCGGCCTCACCGCCGGGCTCGCGCTGGCCAAACGGGGCTGGCACGTCGACCTCTACGAGCGTTCCCGACTGCTCGGGGGCAAGGCGACCTCGTTCGAGGTGGACGGGCAGGAGGTGGACTGCGGACAGCACGTGGTCCTCGCGTGCTGCACGGCCACGCTCGACCTCATCGAGGAGCTCGGCCTCAGCGATTCACTCTACATACAGCCGCGGTTCGAGGTCACGGTGCTGTCCCGCCGGCGCCCGCCCGCCCGCCTGCGCGCGTCGGCTCTGCCGGCACCGCTCCACCTGATGGCGGGGTTCGCACGCTACCCACACCTCACGACGCTCGACCGCATGCAGGTCGGAAGCGCGCTCCTCGCCGCGCGCGCCGACCGGACACCGAAGGGCGACATGGCCGCATGGCTGCGACGGCATCGCCAGAGCACGCGGGCCCTGCGCACCTTCTGGGAGCCCTTTCTGGTCCCCGCATTGAATGCGCCACTCGACCGCGTCTCCGCGGAGATGGGGCTGTTCGTCATCCGGACCGCGTTTCTCGGTGATCGCGACGCGGCGCGAATCGCGTACCTCACCGTGCCGCTGGCGAGGCTCGCGGAGGCCGCGGCCGCGCGTCTCGACGGGGTGCACCTCCGTCAAGCGGTGGTGGGCCTCCATCGACAGGACGACCGCGTCACGGGGGTGAGGTTGAGCGGCGGTACCGGCGCGGCATGTGACGCATGCGTCATCGCGGTGCCACCCATGCGCTTGAACGCGATTCTCGAGGACGCGCCGGCGTGTGGAGTCGACGGGCTGGACTCCTTCGCGGCCATGCCCATCGTCGACGTGCATCTCTGGTACGACCGCCCGGTGCTCGGATGCGACTTCGCGGCGCTGCTCGATTCGCCGGTGCAGTGGGTGTTCGAGAAATCGCCCGGCTACGTGTGCTGCAGCCTGAGCGCGGCCGATGACCTCGTGCAGCGCACCGAGCGCGAGCTCGTCGAGCTCGGCCGCACGGAGCTCGCGGCGGTTTTGCCCCAGGCTGCTCGAGCGCGGTTGCTGCGGGGGGCGGCAACGCGCGACCCGGAAGCCACGTTCATCCCGGCTCGGGGGGTGCATCGGCCCGGCGCGACGACGGCGCTCTCCAACCTCGTCATCGCCGGGGCGTGGACCGACACCGGCTGGCCGGCGACGATCGAGTCAGCGGTGCGCAGCGGACGGACCGCCGCGCTGACGCTGCTCAGCAACGCCGCCGCGTGGCCGTCCGCAAACAGCACGCGCGCCGGCGCGACGCAGCAGGCCGCGCGTGCAGTCTGACGCACTCCGCTCCGCCGTCGACTGGCTCCTCGACCATCAGGACGCGTCCGGGTGGTGGAGCGGCGAGCTCGAGACCAACGTGACCATGACGGCAGAGCACGTGCTGCTGCTGCGCTTTCTCGGCATCTCGAACGACGACATTCGTGACGCAGCGACTCGCCACATGCTCGGCGCGCAACGCGACGATGGCACGTGGGCGCTCTACCACGACGGTCCCGGCGATGTCAGCACGACGATCGAGGCCTACGTCGCGCTGCGCGTCCTGGGTGTCGACGCAATGCATCCGCGGATGCGCGGCGCGCTGCAGGCGATTCTCGCGCAGGGTGGGCTCGCCGAAGCGCGCGTGTTCACCAAGATCTGGCTCGCGCTCTTCGGCGTCTACCCCTGGGACGGAGTGCCGAGCATGCCACCCGAGCTGGTGCGACTCCCATCATGGGCACCGCTCAATCTGTACGACTTCGCGTGCTGGGCGCGCGGCACCATCGCCCCGCTCCTCATCGTCATCTCGCACCGCCCCGTTCGCGACCTCGGGGTCCGGGTCGATGAGGTGATCGCGCCCGGCAGCGAGCATCGGATGCATCGTGTGCCGGGATCGGGCGTGTTCCTGTGGCTGGACCACGCGCTGAAGCTCTACGACCGCCTGCCCCGCCAGCCGGGGCGCAACGCGTCGCGCGCCAGGCTCGTCGAGTGGATCACCGCTCGGCAGGAGGCCGACGGTGGCTGGGGCGGCATCCAGCCTCCCTGGGTGTACTCGCTCATCGCACTGCATCTCGAAGGCATGTCGCCCGACCACGCCGTCATGCGCCGAGGGCTCGAGGGATTCCGCCGATTCGCCATCGACGACGAGAACGGGTGGCGACTGCAGGCGTGCATGTCGCCGGTGTGGGATACGGCGTGGGCGATGCTCGCCCTGCGCAGGGCCGGCATCCCACGCGGCCACGTCGCGCTGCGCCGCGCGGTGGACTGGCTGCTCGCCGAGCAGATCTCGGGGGGCGGCGACTGGCAGGTCAAGGTGCCGATCGAAGGTTGCGGCGGCTGGGCATTCGAGTTCGACAATGACATCTACCCCGACGTCGACGACACCGCCGTGGTCGTCCTCGCGCTGCTCGAGTCGGGCGACCCTGAGCGGATCTCGAAGCCGGTTGCCGACGCGGTGCGGTGGTGCAGGGCGATGCGGTCTCGCAACGGTGCCTGGGCCGCCTTCGACAAGGACAACACGCGCGCCCTCGTGTACAGGCTCCCCTTCGCCGACTTCGGCGCCATGCTCGATCCGCCCTCCGAGGACGTGACCGCGCACGTGATCGAGATGCTTGCGGCAACCGGCTGCGGCCCTGACGACGCCGTCATCCCATCGGCGCTCGCATACCTGCGCGCCACACAGCGTCCGTGGGGATCGTGGTACGGCAGGTGGGGGGTGAACCACATCTACGGCACCTGGTGCGTGGTCAGCGCCCTGGTCGCGCTGCGCGCCGGCGACGACATGGTGCGCCACGCCGCGGCATGGATGCGACGGGTACAGAACCCTGACGGTGGCTGGGGCGAGACCTGCCACTCATACGTCGATGAATCGTTTGCGGGCGTTGGCACGAGCACTCCGTCGCAGACCGCCTGGGCGATGCTCACCCTGCAACTCGCGGGGCTGGGTGCCGACCCCGCCTGCGCACGCGGCCGGGCGTTCCTTCTAGAGCGTCAGCGTGACGGCACCTGGGACGAGCCCGAGCACACCGGCACCGGATTCCCCGGCGACTTCTACATCAATTACCACCTGTACCGGCACGTCTTTCCGACCCTCGCGCTCGCCGGCGGCGAGTCCACCGACACCGGACAGCGGACCGCCGAGCACGAGCTCGTCGCCCGCAGATAGCTTCAAGAGCAATAAGGAGACAGCCATGGCGGTGCCACTGCGACAGGCGATGCGAGTTGGAGCCTATGTGGCGCGGCAACGGCTGCGCCGCAACGAGAAGTTCGCGCTGGTCCTGCAGCTCGAGCCGCTGTATCAGTGCAACCTGGCGTGCGCCGGGTGCGGAAAGATCCAGCACGAGGACGCTATCCTGCAGCGGCGGCTCACGGTGCAGCAGTGCATCGACGCAGTTGAGGAATGTGAGGCGCCCATGGTGTCGATCGCGGGCGGTGAGCCCTTGGTGCACAAGGAGATCGATCAGATCGTCGGCGCACTCGTGGCACGCAAGCGCTATGTGTACCTCTGCACCAACGCGCTCCTGCTCGAGAAGAAGCTGCATCTCTTCACGCCCTCGCCGTACTTCTCGTTCTCGATCCACATCGACGGGCTCCGCGAACGTCACGACGAGTCGGTCTGCCGGACCGGGGTCTTCGACAAGGCCGTCGCCGCGATCGCGGCAGCCAAGGCGCGGGGTTTCCGGGTCACCACGAATACAACGTTCTTCGACCAGGACGACGCGCGGTCGATACGCGGCGTGCTCGACTTCCTCAACGACGAGGTGCAGGTGGACAGCATGCAGATTTCGCCCGGCTACGCGTACGAGAAGGCACCCGATCAGGACCACTGGCTCAACGTCGAGCGCACCCATGCGATCTTCCGCGACGCGTTCGCCGACGGCCGCCGCAGGAAGTGGCGGCTCAACCATTCCCCGCTCTTCCTCGACTTCCTCGAGGGCAAGGTCGACTTCAGCTGCACCGCGTGGGGCATTCCAAGCTACTCGGTGCTCGGCTGGCAGCGTCCCTGCTACCTCATGTCGGACGGATACGCCTCCTCGTACCGCGAGCTGCTCGAGACCACCGAATGGGAGAAGTACGGCCGCGGCCGCGACGAGCGCTGCGGGAACTGCATGGCGCACTGCGGCTACGAGCCCACCGCGGTCGTTGCCACCTCCGCGTCGCTGCGCGAATCGCTCCGAGCGGCGCGCGACAGTCTCCGCCCTCGCGGATCCAAGCCGCATCTGAACTGATGTGAACGCGGCGCAGGCGGCGCCCGGCGAGGGGGACGTCTTCCTCACCGGCGCCTCGGGGTTCGTCGGTTCGCACGTCCTCAGCGCACTGCTCGCCAGCGGATACGGCGTGCGCGCCCTGGTGCGCGGGCGCTGGGAGCCACCGCCGGGCGTCATCGGCGTCGCCGGGGATCTCCGTACGCCGGGCGCCCTGGTCCCCGCGCTCCGGGGCTGCCGCTACGTGATCCACACCGGAGCGGTCTACTCGTTCGCACCGCGCGATCGCGCAGCGATCGAGGCGGTGAACGTTCGCGGAACCTCCGGCATCCTCGAGGCGGCGCGGATTGCCGGCGTCGAGCGGTGTGTAGTCACGTCGAGCTCGGCTGCCCTGCCGCCGGCGTCAGCGTCGCGACCGGCGACCGAGTCCGACTGGGCGAGCGCCGACCACGGGAGCCGGTCGTACCACGCCTCCAAGCTCGCCGCCGAGCGAGCCGCGCTCAGCGCACAGGTCGCCGCGATCACCGTGCTCCCGACGGCACCGGTCGGGCCGGGTGATCGCCGCCCGACTCCGACCGGCAAGATCATCGTCGATCTGCTCCGTGGTCGCATGCCGGCGACCCTCGGTGGCGGCATGAACGTCGTGCCGGTCGAAGACGTGGCGCGAGCGCATGTGCAGGCGCTCGAGCGCGGACGGTCCGGCGAGCGCTACATCGCCGGCGGCGTCAACCTCACGCTGGCGGAGCTGTGGCGGCTCATCGCCCGCTCGGCGGGGCGAGCGCAGTGGACGGCTCGGCTCCCCTACCCGATCGCGGCCGCGGCGGCGCACGCAGACGCAGTTCGGGTCCGGCTCGCCGGTGGGCAGCCCGCGATCCCGCTCGAGGGGGTGCGCATGGGACGGCTCGAGATGTACGCATCGAGCGCCAAGGCGTCCGCAGAGCTCGGATACGCAGCATCGAGCGCGGACGATGCGATCGAGCGCGCGGTGCGCTGGTATCGCGACAACGGCTATGCCGCCTGAGGCCCCGGTGCACGCCATCTGCGCGATGGGCGTGGAGGCGTGGGGCGTGCGACGGCGAGCCCGGCACCTCCGCGTCGTGCAGGTCGGCATCGGCGGGCGACCACCGACCCGCATGCCGGGGATCGTGATCAGCGCAGGGCTCTGCGGTGGCCTGCTCCCCGATCAGACCCCGGGCACCGTGGTCATCCCTACCCGGGTGGTCGATGAACGGGGTGTGACCCATGACTGCGACCCCGGGGTGGTTGCGGCGCTCGAGCGGGCGGCGCATTACCTGCGCTTCCGGGTCGTCGGCGGGTCGCTCATCTCGACCTCGGGAATGGTGACCGGCGCGGCACGGGAGTCATGGGCGGGACGTGGTCACGTGGCCGTGGACATGGAGTCGGCTGGAGCAGCCGAATCCGCGCAGCGCTTCGGGGTGCTCCGGGTGATCCTCGACACACCCGCTCGCGAACTCTCCGCGGCGTGGGCACAACCGGCGCGAGCGATCCGGCAGCCCGCAAACTGGGGCGAGGCGATCTGGCTGGGGATCAACGCGCCCCGCTACGCCCTCCGGGTCGGCGCGGTGTTAGAGGCGGCCTTCCTCGGCAATATCGACCCCGAGGTATAGCTGCACCGCTCCACGGAGCATCTGCGCGACCCCTGGGACGTCGAAGTCCTGCGCCAGCTCGTGCAAGGCCGCCCGCTGGGCATGGAGTGCCGCCTCGACGACGCGGCAGCCCGCCTCGGTGAGACCGACGCGCACCATGCGCCGGTCGGGGGCCGACCGGAGCGTCCGGACCAGGCCGCGCGCGTTCAACTCATGGACCATCAGCGACACTCGCGCCTCCGGCGCCTGAATCAGCTCAGCGAGATCTCCCTGCACGCAGCCCTCGGTTCCGGCAGCCCCGGCCTCGAGGAGGAGGTGATACTGGAGCGGGCTCAAATCGTGTTGGGCGAGCGAGCGGTTGATCTGGATCATCGCTTGGCGGAACCCGCGACGGAACATCGCCGCGAGCCGCAGATCGTGGATCGTGGCGTCCTGGAAGAAGTCGCTGTTCCGCGCGTCCGGTTCCGCTTTGGCAGCTACCGTCACGCTTGCGACTTTACTAGGCCAGGAGGGGCTCCCAGAGGCCTGAGGGGCGGCGATCGGCAAATGTTTGTTTGTGGATAGTTAAGAACGGTGAAGCATGCGTGGAGCACTTCCAACGCTTCAGGCGTGCACCGTCAGGATGCTCGCCCAGGGGCCACATCGGAGGGGGGCTGCCAGCCAGGGGGATGGTGCCGACGGGGGCCGGTCCTACGGGACGGGAGCGCAGCCCGCGCCAAGCGGGCTACGTCTCTCTCCTCAGCTCCGAACGACAGGCCGGCTCGCCCTCACGCCGCTGTGCGGCCGGGGATACGGTGCCCGAGTGCGAGGAGCGCGCGAACGTATTTCGGGGTGCTGTCGGGCTCGCCCACGCCGGCGGTGCGCAACCGGGTCATGACGGCGCCGATCAACTGCTCATCGACGTCGAAGAGCTCCACCTCCACCTCGCGGAAGGTCTCCACGGTCGTGTCGCCGGAGCGGACAGCGACGCGGTCGTCCGCCACCTCGGCGCGGCGCACGTCGCCGGCGACGAGATCGACGGTATGCCGGGCGGTAACCAGCTGCGCGACGGGATGCAGTTCGACATCGCCCACCACCGCGCGGATCACATCGATGGCTGCCTGAGGCGGCTGGCCGGGAGGTCCCGGGAAGTCCGTCTCCTCGCGCGAGACGGCCTGGCCGACCATGCGGGCGCCGGCCTTGAGCGTCCACTTTCCCGGCTCCCCCGGAGCGCTTCGGTGGCGAAGGCCGAGCGTTGCCTGGAGCAGCGTCAGATCGTCCGTGTCCCAGTACGTCGCGGACAGCTCGATGCTGCCGCGGTCAACGGCGGTGGTGCCGTCGACCACGTCGTCGAGGTCGGGGAGCACAAAGTCCACACCGACCGGGATCTTGATCTCGCGTTCCTCAGGCATCGACACCACTCTAGGCCGAACGCCCGGGCGTCAGCCCGGCACCGCGACCCATGCATTCCGGGGATGGCTGCGTTCCTGCGGGCCCTTGGGCTCGCGGGATGCGAGGCCCTGGTCATACGGCGGCGTCAGAGGAACTCCTCGAATCCCGGCCACGCCTCCACCATCTGCCGTCGCAATTCATCCGAGAGCGGGAGGTAGGTTCCCGTCGCCTCGGCCACGACTCCGCCGTCGGGCAGAAGCACGCGACCCTCGGTGTGGAGGGCGCGACGCAGCAGCCGTGTGATGCGTCCCTCGACGCGGAGCTCGGTCGCCAGCGGCGCGGCGCGGCGGTAGCGGACCTCAAGGCGACCGGTGACAACCCACTGCCGGTGGAGTGCTGAGCACCGACCCATCACGTCATCGAGCACCGCGCTGATGATGCCGCCGTGCGCGAAGCCGGGAAACCCCGCGTGATCCTCGCCGGGCGTCCAGTGCGTGAAGACGAGCGCACCGTCGAGCTCGTACTGCAGGTGCAGTCCTGTCGGGTTGCGCAGCCCGTGCACCCAGTTCTGCTGGAATTCGCTGCGATCGTTGAGCCAGGCCGGGTCGATCTCGTGGTTGATCACGGTGCGGTCAGACGGTCCAGCCCACCGAGATACGCGCCCAGCGGCTCCGGGATCAGCACCGTTCCGTCTTCCTGCTGGTAGGTCTCGAGGATCGCATCGAAGGTCCGCGGGACGCCGAGCGCACTGCCGTTGAGCGTGTGCACGTGGCGTGGCTTCTCGCCCGGCGCCGGACGGTACCGGATGTTGGCGCGTCGTGCCTGGAAATCGGCGAACACGGAGCACGATGACACCTCGAGCCACTGCCGCAGTCCCGGTGCCCACACCTCGACGTCGTACTTCTTCCACTGCGCGAAACCCAGGTCGCCGGTGCACATGAGCAGGACGCGATAATGCAGTCCGAGCCGCTGCAGCACATGCTCGGCGTGCGAGGTCATCAGCTCGAGCTCGTCCATCGACGCTTCCGGCGTCGTGAAGCGCACCATCTCCACCTTCTCAAACTGGTGCAGGCGAATGTACCCGCGGGTGTCCTTGCCCGCCGCCCCGGCCTCGCGACGCCAGCACGGCGTGAGCGCGGCGTGGGCGATCGGCAGCTGCGCCGCGTCGAGAATCTCACCCGCGTACAGATTGGTCACCGGTACCTCGGCGGTGGGAATGAGGAAGAGTCCGTCGTCGACGTGATACGCCTCGTCCTCGAACTTGGGCAGCTGAGCGGTGCCGATCATTGCCTCACGGCGCACCAGGAAGGGCGGTGCCACCTCGGTGTAGCCGTGCTCACGTGCCATGTCGAGCATGAACGAGGTCAGCGCGCGCTGCAGCCGCGCACCGTCGCCGCGCAACACCACGAATCGCGAGCCACTGATCTTCACGGCTCGCTCGAAGTCGAAGACACCGAGCCGTTCCCCGATCTCGTAGTGCGGCAGCGGATCGAAGGCGAAGCTCGGCGCCTCTCCCCAGGTCCGCGCAACCACGTTGTCGTCGGGGCCGCCGCCATCCGGAACACTCTCGTGCGGGGGATTCGGCACCTCGAGCAGGAGCGCATCGACACGTTGATCGAGCTCCGCGAGACGCGCCTCACCGTCCTGAATGCGCTGCTTGAGCGCGGTCAGCGACGCCAGCTGCTCGCTGGAGGGTTTCCCGCGCATCGCCGCCGACGCCAGGCGCTGCTCGGCTCGTGCCTGCTCGACCGTGGTTCGCAGGCTGCGCGCGTCGGCATCCACCGCGAGCAGCTCGTCGATCGGCGCGGTCTCCCCCTTCCTGCGCGCGCCGTCGCGAACGGATTTCGGATCGTCGCGGATGCGCTGAATCGGCAGCATCAGGTGGTACCGGCGCGAGGTTGCGGACGCATTGTCGGAAACAGCAGCACATCGCGGATGGTCGCGGAGTCGGTCAGCACCATGACGAGACGGTCAACGCCGATACCGAGGCCACCCGCGGGCGGCATGCCCACCTCGATGGCCTCGAGAAAGTCCTCGTCGATCGGCGGGATCTCCGGGTCTCCGGCAGCGCGCAATCGCGCCTGCGCCTCGAAGCGCGCACGCTGGTCGATCGGATCGTTCAACTCGCTGAAGGCGTTGGCAAGCTCGCGGCCGGCGACGATCAGCTCGAATCGCTCGACAAAACGGGGATCATCGCGGCGGCGCCGCGCAAGCGGACTCACATCGGCGGGATAGTCGAGCACGAACGTCGGATCCCAGAGCTCGCTCTCCACCCGCTGTTCGTAGATCTCCAGCAGGACAGCGCCCGGACCGAGATCGGATGCGACCTCGACGCCGATGCTCGCCGCAGCGGCGTGCAGGCGCTCCCACGATGCGCGCCCATCGATGCCGGTGTGCTCGAGCACGAGGTCAACCATGGTTGCCGCGCGATACGGCGGCCGGAGGTCGAGCGACCGGCCAAACGCGGTGCGCAGCAACGGGTCCTCGCATGGTGCGCTGCCTTCCTCCTCCGCTTCTGCCACCAGCGGACCTGCCGCGTTGGCGGCGGCCGTGATCAGCGCCTCGGTCAGCTCGCGCATGTCGTCGTACGTCGCGTACGCCTGGTATGCCTCGAGCATCGTGAACTCCGGGTTGTGGCGCGGTGACAGTCCCTCGTTGCGGAACACGCGACCGATCTCGTACACGCGCGCATAGCCGCCGACGAGCAGACGCTTGAGGTGCAGCTCGATCGCGATGCGCAGATACACGTCGGTGTGCAGGGCATTCCAGTGCGTCTCGAACGGGAGCGCGTGACCGCCGCCCGGGATCGGCTGCAGGATGGGCGTCTCCACCTCGAGAAAGCCTCGCTCATCGAGCGTCGCTCGCAACGCGCGAATCAATCGTGTTCGTGTGGCGAAGTGACGGCGCTGCGCAGCGTTGCTGAGCAGGTCGAGGTAGCGCTTCCGGTAGCGCGTCTCCTGGTCATGGAGTCCGTGGAACTTCTCCGGAGGCGCGTGCAGCGCCTTCACCAGCAGCGTCACGGTATCAACGAGAACGCTCGGTTCACCACGCCTGGTGCGCGTCATCGGTCCCGTGATCCCGACGATATCGCCGAGGTCGAGGACTCCGACCATGGCGTGCGCACCTCCCCGGCGATCGGCCGGGAACCACGCCTGCAGGCGACCCGACTCGTCCTCGACGTGCGCGAATGCCACACCGCCAAGGTCGCGCAGCTGCACGATCCGACCCGCCACCGCGACGACCGGGCGATCCGTGGCGTCGACGTCCGCGCCGGGATGCTCCGATTCATACGCGGCGAGCAGGAGGCGCGCGTCGTCCATGGTCGCGCTCGGCGCGAAGTCGACG
>Ga0307372_10005208_pt1 | contig 19653 bp, 16 predicted proteins | sample OX1MG_FD_202533 | JGI IMG/M metagenome (GOLD analysis project Ga0307372, IMG submission 202533) | Soil microbial communities from Risofladan, Vaasa, Finland - OX-1 | ecosystem: Environmental > Terrestrial > Soil > Coastal area > Acid sulfate soil | place: Finland: Risofladan, Vaasa | collected...
CCATTGCCCAAGCCATGTGCGTCGTCCCGCTGCGCGTAGATGTCGATCGCTTCGCGAATCAGCGTCTCGGCCATTCTCGGCCGATCTTGCTGCCTGAACAGCAATTCCGCTTCATTGAGCTTGGCCAGCGGATCCGCGTTCGGGACCACGCCGGTTGCGGCGCATCCGCCGAGCAAGAGAAACGCGCCCAGCCGGAGCCACGAAGATAGGTTGCGCATATTCGTCCTAGTCTGGGCCGCATGACGTGGCGCTCAGCTGCGCGCTCTCGCAGCGCTTGAGGATCTTCCGGGCGCCGGCGACGGCTGCTCGGCGACTCGGCGGTGCTCCTCGATGTGTTTTGCGTCGCATTGTGCCTTTCCCAAAATCGGCATGCAAGGCGAGGCGTGAGCCCGGGCGCGCGCTCGGAGAAAGGCAGCCTTTGTCACGAACACGCACCATCGCGTCCTCCACTTGATGCAAGTCAAGCGTGTCCGAAACAGACCATCGACACTGGAGCTGGGGGTTGAAATATTGGCTGCGTTTGATCTGGAGCCGTTTAGTGGAGCTGAGCAGACAGTGCCTGCTCATCCTGGGCGTAATGGGTATTGCTACCGATGAGCCTGGCAATGATCAAGCGCCGTGCGTCACCTGACGGTGCTCTCCCTTCTCTCGACCGGCCACGCGCCGCGCTGAGCAGCTGGCCGCCCGATCCGCACCTGGCGCTCGCGCTCGCGCTCGCGGTGCCGGTATGGGCGGCGCTCGGCCTGGTGGCCGGGCCGCTCATGTACGTGCCGCCGGGCTGGACCGCGTGGATGTCGTTCGTGCTGTTCTATCCGATCGTGGAAGAACTGCTCTTTCGCGGCGTTCTGCAGGGAGAGGTCCTGCGCCTGACCAGCAGGGACGGCAGGACGCTCCGGCTGGGGCCGGTAAGCCTGGCCAATGCGCTGGTGACCCTGGCGTTCGTCGCGGCGCACTTGCCGGCGCAGCCGCTGGCCTGGGCGCTCGCGGTGGCGGTGCCGTCATTGGTGTTCGGTCACCTGCGGGAGCGATTCGCCAGCGTCCGGCCTGCCGTACTGGTGCACGTCTTCTACAACGCCGGCTTCGGGCTGGCAGCCTGGCTCGCGCATCGTTTGATCTAGGTCAGTCGGCGCGAGAGACATCCTGTCATATTGGTCAGCAACACCGGCAACCCCATCAGACTCTGGAGAGAAAATCGTGTACGCGAGCGCCCTGGAGAGCAAGAGAAGCAGGTTCATTCGCTACGGCCTGCTGCCTGTCGTTTCTGCGATCGCAGTAGGCTTGGGCGGCTGCGGAGGAGGGGGAGGAGGAGGAAGCAACACCGCCACCGAGCCGCTGGTCGTCGTCGAGTCCAACCTCGACACGCAGGTGGCGCAGATCGGTGGCGCCACCGTCGCCGACAAGTACTACGCCGACGGCTCCGGCGAATGGGTGCTCTACAGCATGGCCAATCGCCTCGGCGCCACCAAGATCGGCATGACCAAGAGCGCGGTCACCGAAATCGGCCATCTGCCGGGCATGATCCGCAATATCACGGTCGTGCCGGGCCGGCCGATCGCGCTTCTGTCGATGGGCGAGAAGGGCATCGGCGTGGTGGACATCACCAATCCCGCGGCGATGGTGTACCGGGGCACGATGTCGGTGAACTACACCACGCCGGACATCGATTACTCGGACGGCGGCGGCAATCACCTGACCGAGGCTTCGGCCGATCACACCGGAGGCTCAATCAGCGATCTTCTCGTCTACAACGACGGCACCGACGACCAGCTGCTGATCGCGAACAAGGCCTTCGGTATCCAGAAGACGAAGCTCTCCAACCTGCTCGATGCCGCTCCGGGCGCAGCCATCACGATCGACGGCGCGCAAACCTGGACGCTGAAATACGCGGGCGAAAATCCCTGGGGCGGGCCGCTCAGCCTGAAGATGCACGACGGCAAGCTGTATGCCGCGCTGCAGTTTCTTGGCATCGGCATCTACGATCCGGCGACCCTGACGCGCCTGGCCGCTTACAACCTGTACGCCGACGCCTCGACCCGCGAGGACTGGTTCGGCTATCAGCACGAGAAGGCGGTCGACGTGCTCAGCGGCGAATACATCGACGCCGAGGGTATGCCCACGTGGCAGGAGGCGTCGCGCGAGCTGATGAGCACCAGGGACAACACCACGCTCGAGCACTACCCCTGGGCGCGCTTCGACCGCTACGGCAAGTACTACTACAACGCGCAGAGGGTGGACGTGGTCGATCTGCCCGGCGGGAAGACGATGGCCTACATCGCCTACGGGCTGGGCGGCCTGGTGGCGGTGGACGTGACGAACACGCCCACTTACGCCGGCTACGTGCCGGCCCCGCCCGCGCACGGTCCCGACGAGCCGACCGGCAGCAGCTCGCAGAGCATCCTGTCACACCATGGCTCCGGGATGCTCGCGGAGGCGGGCGTGCAGGACGTGCGCGTGGTCGCCGACCCGCGCGGCAACGACGGCTACACGGCCTATTTCAGCGACCACTTCGCCGGCCTTGTGGCGGTCAGCGGTGCCGAGAACCCGGCCGCCCACTGGCATGGCCCGCGCGGCAAGGGGGCCTACAACAACGACACCAAGCCGGAGCCCTATTGGCCCGACTACGAATTCGTCACCTCCTACGACATGACGCCGGTGCCGGTAGGCGACGAGTCGATGCCGAAATTCCTGACCGACACCGGTGGCAACTACGACTCGCCGGTGCTGCTGACTACCGGCGAGATCAACGGCCACGGCGGGGCAATGTTCGTCACGCCCAACGCCAACTTTTCCGCGGCCGGCCAGGTCGACCTGGTGCAGTCCTCGGGGGCCGGCGGGGTCAGCTTCATCGACATCGCAGACGTCACCACGCCTGAGGTGGCGGCGGCCGAGCGCTTCGCGGTGCCGGTGCACCTCGCCAGCACCAACGAGACGGGGGCCGCGCCGGCCGGCTCGCCCACCGAGGTGGCGATCGGGCATTCCGAAGGACTGACGGTGAGGGGCAACCATCTGTTTTTCGCCGACGGCCCGCACGGGATGAGCGTCTGGCGCATCGCGGACGGGTCCGGGACGCCGACGGATAACCTGCACGTCGTCGCCAACACGCTGATGGACGAGTATCCGGTGGGTGACGTCCTGCCGACTCCGCACGCCCACGGCGTCTTATTCGGCGAAGACCCGACCAAGGCCTATGTCTTGAGCCAGAGTCTCGGTTTGCGGCGAGTGGACGTCTCCGGCGTGGGCAACGCCCAGCCGGGTACGCCCCTGCTGCTGACCCCCGCCCTCACCGACTTCTACGAGCACAGCAGCGAGGAAGCGGGCAACGAGGGCTCGGGCAGCGCCGGCGGAAGCGCTGTCCAGATCCATGGGCAGGACCACGCCTACGGCGGGATCATCGTCGGCAAGTACGCGATCGTCGCGGACGGCAGCAACGGCCTCACGGTGTACGACACCAGCGTGCCCGCCAACGTCGCGACCGGCGCGCACATCGTGGCGAACCTGGGAGGCACCGAGAGCGGCAAGGCGCCGCTCGGGCGGGCCACGTCCGTGAAGCTGTGGGCCGATCCGGCCACCAAGAAGATCTACGCGGTGGTGGCAGCCGGTGCCTATGGCATCTCGGTAGTCGACATGACCGACCTGCTCGTCAAAGGCATCCGGCCGGGCATGACGCTCCTCAAGACCTTCGAGCCGATCAAAATCGAGGAGGAGGAAGAGGAGGGAATCCACGTGGGCAGTGCCGACGGCAAGAGCGTGGACGTGCAGATCGTCAACGACATCGCGTACGTCAGCTACGACAGCTTCGGCATTGTCGCCTACCGGATGGCCGACCTGGTCATGCCGCTCGCGGCGTACCAGCCGCCGGGCCAGCCCGCCGGCGTCTGCGCAGGCGTGGACCCGACCAAGCTGTTCACGCCCGGAGGCGGAGACGAAGGCGAAGACGGTGGCACTGGCAGTGGCAGCGGCAGCGGCAGTGGCAGCGGCAGTGGCAGCGGCAGCGGCAGCGGCAGTGGCAGTGGCAGTGGCAGTGGTGGTGGCAGTGCCGGCGTGGATTGCCGGCCGGTGGCCGTCGGCCAGTACAACCTCGATAACGAGGGCCCCGCGTATGCGGCACTCGAAGGCGGCGCGCAGAACATGACAGCGCAATACTTCCCCGCCAACCGGCTGCTCAGCGACGGCAAGGGCAGGACGTACACGCTCGCCTCCCCCAGGGTGCTGCTCTACGTGGCCTACGGCGACGCCGGTGTCATCAAGCTCGACTGGAGCGATCCCGTCAAGCCGGTGATGTTGCAGCACAAGGACACGGCGGGCGACGCTGTGGCCACGGCGATTGCCAACGGCCGTGTCTACGTCGCGGACTACGACGGCGGCCTGGTGGTCTTCAAGTAAGGGGGGAACGAGCCGGTGCAGGCTGCTGCCTGCACCGGTGCCAGGGGGGTCACATCATGCGACTCATCGTCGCAGCTCTCATCGTGCTGCTGCAGCTCGCCGGCGGCACATCTTACGCGCAGCAGCCGCTTACGCCCGAGGAATCCTTTCCGACCAGCCTGCACGCAATCCGCCCGGGGAAAGCGCATTTCTATTCGGCGCAGCACGGCGGCTTCGAGCAGCTCACCGGCGTGCCGATGTCGGCCCTTCCCTGCACGGCGTGCCACGCCCCGACGAAGGCGGACGGCACCCCGATCGACAACGCAACCTACCAACCCGACTGCGCCGATTGCCACAAGCAGCCCGGCGACAAGGTGGCCGACTCGGTGTGCCTCGGCTGCCACAGCCGGCAGGGCCTGGAAAGGACGCGGTTCCCCGATGACGTGCACCTGGCGGCCGGCTTAACCTGCACGAGCTGCCACAGCGAGCGCGAGATGCACGGCGACGGGACGAGCTACGTCTCGCAGCTCGACCACGGCGCCATGGACACCAAGTGCCAGAACTGCCACAAGGGCCTGGTGAAGAATACCGCGCACACCGTGCACGACAAGTCGCTCGACTGCAGCGCCTGCCACGCGCAGTCCGTCATCACCTGCAACGACTGCCACTTCGACAGTCAGGTCGCGGGCGGCGGGCGGCGCTATTACACCCCGGCGGCGAGCGGCTTCACCTTCCTGCTCAGGCGCGAAGGCAGCGGCAAGATCCACACGGGGACGATGCAGACACTCGTCTACAAGGACAAGAGCTTCGTCGTGTTCGCGCCCTACACCGCGCACTCGGTGACCAGCAAAGCCCGCCCTTGCGCCGACTGCCATGACAACGCCAACATCAGGGCGTATTCCGCCACCGGAAAAATGGCGATCACGCATTGGGACGCGTCTGCGAACGAGCTCACGACCATCACCGGCGTCGTGCCGGTGCCGCCGGACTGGCAGACCGCCTTTACGTTCGACCACGTGACCTACACCGGCGACCCCGCCAATCCGGTGACCGATCCCAACGCCTGGACATTCGCAAAGAGCGGCACTGATCTGCGCCAGATGCTGTTCGCGGAGCCCCTCACCGCCGAGCAGATGGCGAAATTGAAATCGCCCGAGCCGACCAGGTGGGGCACGGTGACAGCGCCCTTCACCGGCGGTGCCAGCGGTGGTGGCGGCTGCACGGTCGGCGGCAACGGTCCCGTGGACCCGACCCTGCCGGCGCTGCTGGCCACTGCGCTGGCGGCGCTGGGCCTGCGTCGTCGCACTGCCCGGCAGCGGCGATTTCCGGCCGATGAATCGGACCTCTGAGAGGGCGGGCGTGAACACATCGAAGGCCTGTCGGCCCGTCATGCGCATCTTGCGGGGGCTGGTCCCGGCTCTCGCCGCGCTCGCCCTCGGCTCCTGCGGATCGGGCGGCGGGGGGGGCGAGCAGGCGGCCGCCGTCGCCGGCGTCGTGACCGACGCGTCCGGCGTACCCGTGGCCGACGCCACCGTGTTCGCCGTGCCCGCGTCCGCGATCGACACGACGGCGCCGATGACCGCCTCTTCGATCCGCGCAGGCACGTCCGACGGTATCGACGAGCCTCTCGAGGACGCGATCGACCGCGACGGCGGGCAGTTCCCGCGGGCCCATACGGACAAGGACGGGCGCTTCTCGTTCGGCGCGCTATCCGGCGCCGAAGCCTACTTCGTGTACGTGGTGCCGGCGTCCGAGAAAGAAGTGCTTCCGGGCGGGAGCCTCGCACGGAAGGCTCGGCCGGTGCGCGAGCTCGCCGCGGCGCCCCTCGCGATCCGGATCTCCTCGCGCCCGCCGCCGGAGGCGACCATGATCGGGTCCGCGGCCTGCCTTTCCTGCCACGCGACGCAGGATGGCTGGAAGCGCACGCCGCACGCGCTCGGCATCACGGCGCTCGACCAGCGCAGCGCGCTCCTGGACTTCGACCTCGCCGCCGCGGGCTGGCGCGCGGGAGTCCTCGCGGCGTTCCCCGAAAGCGGGGCGCGCACGGTCTACTTCACGCCGAAGCCGGCCTCCGGGGGCGAGGACGAATGCGCGGACGAGGGCGAGGACGAATGCTCGGGCGAAGGCGGGGGCGGGCACGGCCAGGACTCCTACCTTGCGCGGGAAGCGGAGCCGCAGAACTGGGCGTTCAAGGCAGTCCTCTCGCGCGAGTCGGGCGCGCCGGTGATGACCCTCGTCGACAACCCCGCGAGCGCCATCGTCGCCCCAAGCCGGAAGTTTCCCGTCGCCCTCGTCATGGGCGGTCAAGGCACCACGCAGCGCTTCCTCACGCGCGTCGCCGCGCCCGGCAACCCGGCCGTGACCGAGCACTTCGGGCTTCCGTTCAAGGTCCAGTTCGATGGCGATGAGGCCGCCGATACGGCGGACGGCGACGGCACCCGCGGGTTTTTCCGCGGCGACCACGCCGACCGCTGGGTCGCCGTCGATGCGAGCGGCGACGTCACCGCATTCAAACTGCCTGGCGCGAAGTCTTCGTTCGAGGCCTCGTGCGCCGCGTGCCACGTGCTCGATTACCGGCTCGGCCGTGACGTTGCGACCGGCTTCTTCACGGCGCAAGTGTTCCCGTCACCCGACGGCATCCCGTATGGCGCGTCCGGCGAGCGCCGCGAGCTCGACGTCGGCTGCGAGGTCTGCCACGGCCCGGGGAGCGACCATCAGGCCGCGTACCGCTCGCGACCGGGCGCTTTCATCGTCAGCCCGGGCCTGCTCTCCGCCGAGCGCGAGGTCCAGATCTGCACCCAGTGCCACTCCCGCATCCTCAGCAACGACACCTTCGACCTCAAGACGCGGCAGCCGATCGGCCGCGAGCCCGGGCGCGAGAACCGGCTCATGCGGCCGGGCACGCGGCGGGCCGAGTGGTTCCGCTATTACGTTAAGCAGCGCGACGCGGAGGCCTCGCTCATCTGGGAGGACGATCTCCACTCCGCGCACCCGCACCAGGAGGCGACCGACTACGTGAAGTCCGCACACTACCGCAACCGCACGGAGCTCGTGGCGTGCAGCAGCTGCCACAGCCCGCACGCCCGCGGGCCGGCCGGTTGGGCTCGCGGCACCGGGCCCGGGGAGGTGGCGAAGCCCTCGAGCGTCTGCCTCGCCTGCCACAGCGGGAGTATCGAGGGCGTCGCGGAGCACGACCGCCATCGCGACCAGCTGCTGACCTCCTGCGAAACCTGCCACATGCCGCGGACGGCGCGCGACGGCGCGGGTAAGCCCGGGCTCGTCGGCTCGTTGCACGGGACCGAGGGCCGCTTCTGGGAAGGCGACCTGAGCTCGCACATCTTCGACGTGCCGACGCGCGGTAACGCGGGCGTGGTCGCCGAGGGCAAGACGCCGGCGACGGCAATGCCGATCCCCTACACCAATGCCTGCGGGGCGAAGTGCCACGTACCGGCCCTCGAAGGCCGCTGATCGGGCTCACGACCCCAGACGGCGTGGCTGTCGTTCGTGCTGGTCCAGTCAGCGGACCAGCTGGTTGATCTGGATGATGGGCAGCAGGATCGCCAGCACGATCAGCAGCACCATGCCGCCCAGCAGCAGCACCATCACCGGCTCGAGCACCGTCAGGAAGACGGCCAGGCGCCGCTCGAGCGATTGGGTCTGAAGGCGCGCGGCGCGGTCGAGCATCTGGTCGAGCTTTCCGCTGGCTTCTCCGCTCGCCACCAGGTGCACGAGCAGCGGCGGGAAGACGTGCGTGTCGCCCAGCGCCCGCGCCAGGCTGGTGCCTTCCCGCACCCGTTCGATCGCGCGCTCGATCGCCTCCCGCATCATCAGATTGCTCATGGCCTGCGCGCAGGAGGTCAATGCCGCGAGCAGCGGCACGCCGCCGGTGACCAGGATGGCCAGCGTGCTGGCGAAGCGCGCGGTGTTGACGCTGCGTGCCAGCGATCCCAGCCAGGGCAGGCGCAGGATCAGCGCGTGCCAGCGGCGCCGCACGGATTCCCGACGCAGCGCGAGCCGGGCGGCCAGCGCGGCGCCGGCGACGATCGCGACCAGGTACGGCCAGGCAGCGCGCAGAAAATGGCTCAGTCCGATAAGCCCGCGGGTCAGCACGGGCAGGCTCTGCCGCGACTGCTGGAACACGTCCACCACCTGCGGCACCACGTACACCAGCAGGCCGGTGACGATCAGGATCGCGACGCTGCTGACCAGCACCGGGTAGATCAGCGCCAGCGTGGTCTTCTGCAGCAGCGCCTGGCGCGCGTCGAGGTAATCGGCGAGCTGCTCCAGCACGTTCGGCAGCGCGCCCGATTCCTCCCCGCCGTGGACCAGCGCCCGGTAGAAGTCGGGAAAGCTGTTCGGGTAGGAGCCCAGGGCGCCGGCCAGAGAGCTGCCGCCGGTCACCTCCGATTTGACGCCGATCAGCGTTTCCCGCGCCAAAGGCGCGGAGGCCTCCTCGACCAGGGCGCCGAGCGCGCGCTCCATGGTCAGGCCCGACTGCAGCAGGATCGCCAGCTGCCGGGTGAGCAGGCTCAGGTCCGCGGACGACAGCCCGTGCGCCCATAGCCGGCGCGCGCGTTCGCGCGTCTGCGCGCGGCCGATCTGCGAGGGCAGCAGGCCCTGCGCGCGCAGCTGGGCGCGGGCCTGGCGCGCCGTGTCGGCCAGCACCATGCCGGACACCGTGCGGCCGGCGGAGTCGAGCGCCTGGTAGCGAAACGCGGCCATGGGGGACGCTAGTCCGCCGTCACGCGCAATACTTCCTCGAGGCTGACCACGCCCTGCGCGACCCAGCGCATGCCGTCCTCGCGCATCGGGCGCATGCCGTGGGCTACCGCATACTCCCGCAGCGCCTGCTCGGGGGCGCGGGCGTGGATCAGCTGCCGCAACGGATCGTCGACCATCATCAGCTCGTAGATTCCGGTGCGGCCGTGATACCCCGATTGCTTGCAGGCGTCGCAGCCTTGCGCCGAATACAGCTTCCCGTCGGCCGGCACGAGGCCCAGGATGCGCAGCTGTTCCGCGTCGGGAACGAACGGCTTGCGGCATTCCAGGCACAGCTTGCGCACCAGGCGTTGCGCACCGACGCCGATCAGGCTGGAAGCGAGCAGGAACGGCTCCACGCCCATGTCGACCAGCCGGGTGACGGCGCTCGCGGCGTCATTGGTATGCAGCGTCGCAAGGACCAGGTGCCCGGTCAGGCTGGCCTGCACGGCGATCTGCGCGGTTTCCAGGTCGCGGATCTCGCCGATCATGACGACGTCCGGGTCCTGGCGCAGGATGCTGCGCAGCGCCCGCGCGAAAGTCATCTCGATGCGCGGATTGACCGGGGTCTGGTTGATGCCGTCGAGGTCGTATTCGATCGGATCCTCGACCGTCATGATGTTGAGCGCCTTGGCATCCAGCCGCGACAGCGCGGCGTAGAGCGTGGTGGACTTGCCCGAGCCGGTGGGGCCGGTGACCAGAACGATGCCGTGGGGCGCGTGGATCAGCCGGTTCACTTGCGCGAGCATGGCTTCGTCCATGCCCAGACGCGCCAGGTCGAGCTGCTCCGCGTGCTTGTCGAGCAGGCGCAGAACCACGCGCTCGCCGTGCCCGGTCGGAATCGTGGAGACCCGCACGTCGACCACTTTACCCGCCACGCGTATCGTGATGCGCCCGTCCTGCGGCAGGCGCTTCTCCGCGATATCCAGCTGCGCCATGATCTTGACGCGCGAGACGATCGCGGCATGCAGCGCGTGCGCCGGCTCGATCAGGTCGTGCAGCGTGCCGTCGATGCGCAGCCTGACCACCGAGCGGGTCTCGAAGGGCTCGATATGGATGTCCGAGGCGCCGTCCCGCAGCGCCTGGGTCAGCAGGGCGTTGATCAGCCGGATGATCGGCGCATCGTCCTGGCTGTCGAGCAGATCCTCGACCTTCGGAATCTCCTGCAGCAGCTGCGACAGGTCGAGATCCTGGGCCATGCCGTCGGCCAAAGCCTCGGCGCCCGTGCCGGCGCCGTTGTACGCGGCGGCGATCAGCTCGTCGAACTGCTCGGCGCCGATGCGGCGGGCGTGCAAGGGCACGCCGAGCGCGCGGCGCAGCTCGGCCAGCGCGTCCGGGCGCGCGTCATGGCGCACCGCCACCTCGGCGATGTCGCCCTCCACGGCCGTCACGACGACGCCGTTGGCCTTGGCGAACGCGTAGGGGATCCTGTTCGCATGCGGGTTCACGGGCTGCCTTCCTGCGCGGGCTTCGGCTGCGAGGCTTTCGGCTGCGAGACTTTCGGTGAGGGCGCCAGGGGCGGCAGCGTCGGCGCCACCAGGTCCGGCAATACCGCGTCGTGGGCGGGCTGGAGACGCTTTTGCACGCCGATGACGTAGTTGTAGCGATCGGTGGAGATGGCATTGGCGCGCGCGCTGTCGCGCACCACCGTCGGCTTCAGGAAAATCATCAGGTCGGTTTTGGTTTGCGAGCGCGTCTTGTAGCGGAACAGGCCGCCGATCAAGGGCAGGTCGCCGAGGCCCGGGACCTTCTCGACGCCGTCGCTGACCGAGTCCTGCATCAGGCCGCCGAGGACGACGACCTGGCCGTCGTTGACCAGCACGGTCGATGCGACCGACCGCTTGTTGGTGATGATTCCGGCGGCATTGGCCGCGTCCTGGACGCTGGACACTTCCTGGTAGATCTGCAGCTCCACCGTGCCGTTCTCGGTAATCCGCGGCCTGACCCGCAGGGTCAGGCCGACGTCTTGCCGCTCGATCGTCTGGAACGGGGTGGGCGTGGTGGCGGCTCCCGAGAGCGCGTACTGGCCGGTGATGAAAGGAACGTTCTGGCCCACCGAGATGGCGGCTTCCTCGTTGTCCAGCGTGAGCAGCGTCGGGGTGGACAGGATGTTCGCGTCGGCGTCGCTCTGCAGGGCGTGCGCGAGGACGCCCAGGTTGACGACCTGACCGACGCCGGGGATCGTGACCGTGCCGTCGACGATGCCGATGTTCAGGCCTCGCGACGCCGATGCGACGTTCTGGGTGAGGCCGATGATGTTCTGGCCCGCACCGCCGAAATTGGTGCCGCCGAATGCCCGCACCGAGGTGCTGTCCAGCCCGCCCAGGGACTGCCACTGGATGCCGAATTCCGCGGCCTTGTCGGCCCTGACCTCGGCGATCAGCGCCTCGACGTACACCTCCGCGCGGCGCACATCCAGCTTGTCCAGGACCGCGCGCAGGTTGTTGTAGACCGCGTCGGGCGCATTGATGATCACGGAGTTGGTGGCCGCGTCCGCCTGGATGATCCCGCCCGCCGGCGAGCTCGAGGCGGGCGCGCTCGATCGCAGCGCGGGCAGCGGCGTCGCCCCCTTGAGCATTTCGCTTGCCGCGGACGGCACGGTGACCGCGCGCGCCGTCGGGCCGGCCCCCTCGCCGAGGTAGATCGCCCGCAGCGTTTCCGCCACCCTCGTGGCATCCGCGTTCTTCATGTAGACGACGTGGATGCTGCCCGAGGCGTTGGTCGGCGTGTCCAGCATGGCGACGAGGCTGCGTACCCGGAACAGCAGCTCCGGGCTCGCGCAGCGCACGATGAGGCTGTTCGAGCGCGCGTCGGGGACGATCACCAGCGTGTGCGCCGCCACGGCCCCCGCGGCGCCGCCCGCCTGCGCCGCGTCGCCGAACAGCCTGTTGACGCTCTGCGCGACGTCGAGCGCCGACGCGTTGCGCAGGGGAATCAGCACCGGCTCGGTGCTGTCGGGTTGGTCGATGGCCTCGATGATCTTCCCGATGCGCATCAGGTTGCCGGCGTAGTCGGTGATTACCAGGGTATTGCTGGCGGGGTACGCGGCAATCGCGTTGTTGCGGGTGATCAGCGGGCGCAGGATCGGCAGCAGCTGCGCCGCCGACTGGTATCGAAGCGTGAAGACCTGCGTCTGGATCAGGTCGCTGGCGGATTCAGGCCCGTGTTGCGGGCCGAGCAGCACCGGCGTGCGGTACTCCTTCGCCTCGGCTTCCGGTACGATCTTCACCATGTTTCGATCCTCGATGGCCGCATAGCCCTGGACGCGCAAGGCCGAAAGGAACATGTCGTAGACGAGCGAGCGGGAGACCGGCCGCGAGGAGATGATATTGACCGTGCCCTTGACCCGCGGATCGAGCACGAAGTTCTTCCCCGTGATCTCGCTGACGGCCTTGACCACGCTCGGGATGTCCGCGTTGACGAAGTTGAGCGTCACGAGCTCGGTGTCCGCGGGCCATGCCCGGCCCATGCCGGCCAACAGGGCCACGCACAGCAGCACCGTTCGAAACCGGCTAGTCCGCATGCTTCGTCTCCGTTGCAGTGGCCTTGCCCCGCGCGGGCAGGGCGAGCTTCTCGCGCATTCCGTCTCGATCGAGCACGACATGGTCGGCCTTCACCTCGACCACGCGCATGCCCGGCTCGACTGTCCCGCCTTCGCGCACCGCGACGGCCGGCTTGGTGCCGAGCTGCAGCAGCGCATAGCCCGGTTCGGCGCCGGATGCGGCGATCACGCCCAGCAGCCTGATCGCCAACGCGGCCGGCGTTGCGGCGCCGCGAGTCGCACGCACGCTGCCGAACAGCGTGTACGCTGAATCCAGCCGGGCGACGACGGCAACGGGCACCTGCGTGCGGGGTGCGGCGCGGGGAGCGAACCAGGTCCACGTCCAGTACGCGCCCGCCACGCCGAGCGCCGTGACCGCGGCAGCGTTCGCGAGCCACACGATCGCCGTTGCCGCGGGATTCGGCGAGCCGAAACTGGTCTCCTGCATCATCAGGTCTCGAAGGTCATTCCGCCGTGGGTACCGGCAGCCACCTGGATGTTGCTCGGAAATCCGCCCTCGAATTTGCGCCAGATCAAATGCCTCCGGCGTTGCCTGGCGATAATCGAGCGGAACAAAGGTGAATCAACATGCTGCACATTCCAATGCCGATCGAGCACGACGCTCGCATCGGGCCGAACGCCCGGCAGGGCGGGTTCACGCTGCTGGAGATCATGGTCGTCGTCGTCATCATCGGCATACTGGCCGCGCTGGTGGTGCCGAACATCATTGGTCGCCCGGACGAAGCCCGGCAAATCGCCGCAAGACAGGATGTCGCGAGCCTGATGCAGGCGCTCAAGCTCTACCGTCTCGATAACCTGCGCTATCCGACGACCGAACAGGGGTTGCAGGCCCTGGTGGTGAAACCGACCACGGGCCCGATCCCGCCCAACTGGAAGGCCGGCGGGTACCTGGAGCGCCTGCCCAAGGATCCGTGGGCCCATCCCTACCAGTACCTGAATCCGGGCGTGCACGGGGAGATCGACGTGTTCAGCTACGGCGCCGACGGCGCGCCCGGCGGCGAGGGCATCGATGCCGACATCGGCTCGTGGGACGAATAGATCGGCGGCCGCGCATGACGCATCCGGGGCTGCGGCGCAAAAGGCCCCGGGCTTCACGCTGATCGAAATGCTCGTGGTGCTGCTGATCATGGGCCTGATGGTCGGCATGGCCAGCACCATCGTGCGCCCGGACGATCGCGGGCTGGTGTGCCACGAAGCCGACCGCCTTGCGCAGCTGCTGGACCACGCGGCAACGGAAGCGCGCTTCACCGGGCAAACCGTCGCGTGGACGCCCGACGCACAGGGCTACCGCTTCTGGCGGATGACGGCCGACGCGGGCTGGGCCGGGATTCGCGACAGCGATGCCTTGCGGCCGCGCACGCTCCCGCAGGGCATGCGCATCGCCGGCATGCAGATCGAGAACGTGCCCGTGACCGGCGACATGCGCCTGGAGTTCCCCCCGCAGGGCCGCGTATTCGCCTTCAGCATCGATTTGACGCTCGGCGCGGCGCACTGCGCGGTGGCGGCAACCCCCCTCGGCGAAGTGCGGGTGTCGTCCGATGTCGAGGCAGCCAATGCCACGCCGGCGCAATAGCAGCGCCGGGTTCACGCTGGTCGAAGCGCTGGTTGCGCTGGCCATCATCTCCATCGCGCTCATCTCGGCCTTGCGCGTGGCCGGACAGAGCACGGCCAACGTGGGCGAGCTGCGCGCACACCTGCTCGCCGGCTGGGTCGCGGAGAACATCCTGGCCGAGCATCGGGCCCGCGGAGACTGGCTGGCGCCCGGCATCTACCGGGGCAGCGAACGCGAGGGCGGCCTCGCGTTCGCGTGGCGCGAGGAAGTCGTCACGACGCCGAACCCCGCGTTTCGCCGCATCGATACCTTCGTGTACGGCGCCTCCGACGAGACGCACGTGCTGGCCCATTTCACCGCGATGCTGGTCGACCCGGCGGCGATCGCAAGATGAGGCCGAACGTCGCCACGCGCGGATTCACCTTGATCGAGCTGCTCACGGCGCTGCTCATCCTGTCGCTGCTGGCCGTGATGTCGTACCGCGGCCTCGGCGCGGTGCTCGACACGCGCGCGCATATCCGCCGGGAAACCACGAAATGGCGGCGCGTGGCCGCTTTCAGCGCGCGCTTCGAGCAGGACGTGCACCTGGTTGCCCCGTACCCGATGCCCCTCGCGACGGGCAGCGCCCCCCCGCTGATCGGCCGTCCCGGCGGGACGGACGCCCCGCGCCTGGAGTTCAGCCGCTTCGCCGCGGCGGAAGGCGTGGAGGCGCCGCGCCGGGTCGGTTACGGGCTGAACGACCGGCACGAAATCGAGCTGTGGCTGTGGCCGGGACTGGACGCCTCGCAGCCGCCCGCGCGCTATCCCGTGCTCGCGGACGTGACGGAATTCGACATTCAATACCTCGGGGCCGATCCTGCATGGGTCAACGTGTGGCCCGTGGCGCCGGCCGACGTCGCCCTGCCGCGGGCCGTGCGGCTGCGCATCGTGCTCGCATCGGGCGAGGCAATCGTGCGCGTGTTCGCGCTGAACCCATGAGCGTGCGCGCTCATCCCTTTGACGCGCGCGAACGCGGTGCGGCGATCGTGCTTGCCCTGAGCGTGGTGGCGCTGGCCGCGCTGGCCGCTTCCGCGATGATGATGTCGCAAAGCGTGTGGATCCGGCAGATCGAGTTGTCCGACGGCCGCACCCAGGGGCAGTTCCTGATTCAGGCGGGCCTGGACTGGGCGCGCGCCGTGCTGAGCTACGACAGCCACGCGAGCGGCGTCGACTCGCTGGACGAGCCATGGGCGATGCGGTTGCCGCCGGTCCCGCTGGAGAACGGCAGCCTGGCCGGCTACCTCGAGGACCAGCAGGCGCGCTTCAATCTCAACAATCTGGTGAGGAACGGCAAGATCGACCTCCCCCAAATCGAGACGTTCCGGCGGCTGCTGTCGAGCCTGGGCCTGCACCCCGTGCTTGCCGACATGCTTGCCGACTCGATCGCCGCCGGCGGCCGGCCGCTGGTGGACGTGTCCGAGCTGGCGCGGCTGAGCGATTTCGACGAGGGCACGCGCGCGCGCCTGCAGCCGTTCGTCACGGTGTTGCCGCGCTTCACCGCCGTAAACGTGAATACGGCCGCGCCGGAAGTTCTCGCCGCGGTGGTCGACGGCCTGGGCCTCGATGGCGCACGCGCGCTCGTGGCGGAGCGCAATCGCGCGTATTTCCGCAGCACTTCCGAATTCCTGGACCGGCTTCCCAACAACGCGACCGTGCCGACCGGCGCCATCTCCGTGAGCAGCAGCTATTTCATGGCGACGATAGACGCGAACATCGGCGACGCCCATGCCCGCGGCGTGGCGCTGCTGGTGCGCGACGAGCTCGGCGGCTGGCCCGCGGTTGTCTGGCGCAAGTACCTATGAGCGTGCTGCGCATCTACGCTTCGCTTTCCGACCCGCCGACGCGCTGCCAGTGGGCGCTGGTCAACGACGGGCAGGAACCGGTGCTCGGAGAAGGCACCCTGGCGCAGCTGCCGAGTCACGCCGCGCGCGTCCAGCTGGTGATTCCCGCCGCGCAGGCGCTGCTTGCGCGCACGCGGGTGCCGAGCGCGGCCCGGCACCGGGCCGGACCGGTGCTCGCCTTCGCGGTCGAGGATCAGACCGTCGACGAGCCGGATGCCAATCAGGTGAGCTGGCTGGGCGCTGCGGGCGAGGATGACATCGTCGCGGTGATCGACAAGGCAGGCCTCGAGCGCTGGCGCACGGCGCTCTCTGCCGCCGGCCTTCGGAACTACGAGCTTCATTGCGAGACGCTGCTGCTGCCCTGGGCCCGGTCGGAATGGAGCCTCGCCTGGAACGGCCGCGAAGGCTTCGCGCGCATCGGGGAGCGGGAGGGCGGCGCGACCGATTGCGGCGAGCGCGCGGCGCCGCCGCTGTCCTTGCGCCTGTGGCTGGAGGCGGCGAAGGCGAGGGACGCGGCCCCCGCCTCGATCGCGCTCTACGCGACGGTGCCCGGCGCGGAGCCAGACATCGACGCATGGACGCGCGAGCTCGGCGTTGCCGTGCGCTTCGCCGGAGCGTGGGACTGGCGCGCGGCACCGCCCGACGCGGGCGTCGTTCTGGCGCAGGAGCGCCAGCGCTGGGGCGCGCTCAACGGCATCGCGGCGCGCCTGCGGCCGGCCGCCTGGATCCTGGCGGCCGCCGTGGTGCTGCACGCGGGTGCGCTCGTCGTCGATTGGGCCCTGCTCGCGAGCGAGCAGCGACCGCTGCGCCAGCAGATGGAGTCGCGCTTTCGCGCGCTGTTTCCCGACGCGGTCGCGGTGACCGACCCCGCGCTCCAGATGCGCCGCAAGCTCGCCGAGGCGCGCCATGCCGCCGGCCGGGCCGACAACGGCGATTTCCTGCCGATGATCGAGCAAGTGGCGGCAGGTATGAAAGCCGTGCCGGAGTGCAGCTTGCGCGTCCTTTCCTACGAGAGCGGCAGGATGACGCTGGAGATCGCGGCGCCGAGCGAAGAGAGAGTGAACCGGCTGGTGACGGCGTTGACTCAAGCGGGCCTCGGTGTCGTGCGCTCCGGCGCCGCGAAGCCGCGCGGCGCCGCCGCGGCCGTGCTCACGGTGCGGGCGCCATGAGAGCCGAACTGCGCAAGGCATGGCAGTCGCGCACGCCGCGGGAGCGGGCGGTGCTGGTCGCCTTGGGCGTGGTGCTGGCCGTGGCGCTCCTCGTTTCGCTCATGCAGACGGCCACCCATGCCCGCAGCCGGTTGCTGCCGAGAATCACGGCATTGCAGGGGCAGTTGGGGCAGCTCGAGCAGCAGGCAAGGGAGATCGAGCGGCTGCGTGCCTCGCCGGCGGTGGCCGCGTCGAAGTCGGATCTTCGTGCGCTGGTGCAAGCGCAGCTCGGCGCCGAGCTGTCGCGCGCGCTGGTGCGCATGGATGCGCGCGATCCCGACGACGTGGAAGTGGCGTTCGGCGCGGTCGCCTTCTCGGACTGGCTCAAGTGGATCGCCGGCCTGAAGGCGCAGAACGTTCGCGTCGCCAGCAGCCGCATCGAGGCGCTGACCTCGCCCGGGCTGGTCAGCGTGACCGCGACCCTGGTGCGCGCGAAGCCCTGATGAAGAAGTGGTGGCCCCTGCTCGCGGGCTGTCTCGGCATCTACGCGCTCGCCCTGCTCGTCGCCGCGCCTGCGACGTTGGCCGAGGGCCCCCTGCAACGCGCAAGTCAGGGCAGAGTGCGGCTCGCGCAAGCCCGGGGCACGCTGTGGGCAGGGTCGGGGTGGATCGAGATTCGCGACGCGGGGGGGCGCGTCGGCTTGTCGAAGCGTCTGGCCTGGCGACTTCGGCCGTGGGACTTGCTTCGCGCGCGGCTCCGCTATGACGTCGAGCTCGGTCGCGGGTCGCGGCCCTTCCCGGTAGCGGTTTCCCGTTCACGCATCGAGCTCGCGAATGCCGACATCGACTTGCCCGCAGCGGCACTGAGTCTCGGCCTGCCCAGACTCGCTCCGCTCGAGCTGACGGGGGAAGTGAATCTCAAGATCGCGGCGCTTTCCATTGGACGCGATGCCGCGCGGGGCAGCGCCACACTGCAATGGCGCACCGCCGGATCGGGGTTTTCGCCCGTGTGGCCCCTGGGCGACTTCGAGCTGCGCTGGGAGGGGCAGGGAGGGGAGGGGCACGCGACCCTTCACACCCTGAAGGGGCCGCTGCAGCTCCGCGGTCAGGGTTCGTGGGCCAGCGGCCGCGCGCCGGAGTTTGCCGCCACTGCGGACGTGCCGCCCGAGCTCCGGCAGCAGCTTGCGCCCTTGCTGCGCCTGATCGCCGTGGAGCGCGGCGCGGGCCACTTCGAGGTGCAGGTCAAATAGGATTCGTTCTGCCGGCGCGCGGCTGCGCCCGGCGCTCAGCGCAGCGGTGCGTACATGCCGCCGCGCTCCAGCGCGCGCCGGTACGCGGGCCGCGCGAGGATGGCGCCCAGGTTCGGGTAGCGCTGGGCTTCCGCACTGAGATGATGCGTGGACCATCGCGGCGGGGCGTGTGGACCACCACCATCACGAACAGGATCATATCCGTCGTGCGTGAGCATGGCGGATACGTTCGGCGGCCGCGCCGTTGCGTTCTTGCTGGGTGAGCCTGGTTTGGCGTTGACGCAGAAACGCGGGCCAGGACTCGGGCAGCCGGAGCATGAACTTCCGGGAAGCGGCGAGGTTGTCCGGGTGGGGAGACGATTCGTTCATCGGGCAGTGGGGAAGGTGCCGCCGTGCTGCTGCCCTTATAGCTCTGATAGCGAAAGTTGGCGATGCGGCTCGACGTGCCGCGAATCGGGACCCGGCGAATACGGATAGCGTCGGATAGCGCGCTTGGGCTCGCCGCCCGCCGCGCTCCCCCCATCAAGCAAGGATCGACCCGCCGGGCGCCGCACCCGGCCGGCTATCGGTGCCGTGCTCGGCGTGACGGACATCCCTGCGGTCGAAGGCGAGAGTCTAGGCGCCGATTGTTACGGCTCAACGACGGTGACGGAGCGAACGCGGCTCGCAGGCCGGGGAAGGTTTACGCGCGACGGATGCCTGTCGAACACACCGTTGCGGTGCATCGGTGAACCACGGCGGTGCACGGTGCCGGCCGGTCTGGGGGCGAAGGACGTCGAGATCTCAGTGAATGCCCCGGCGGGCGAGGCATGGCATGTCTCTTGCAAATCCACGGATGTTCCATTCATCGACCACCGCCAAGGAGCATCACAGATGAGCCCCAATCGATTCTTCCCTCGCATCGAACGGCACGCCGTAGCGACGCCGCTGCATGCCAGTCGCTGGATGCCGGTCGTCCTCGGCATCGTCTGCGCGCTCGCCGCCGCGGGCCCGCGGCACGCGCACGCCGCGGACGCCAGCGCGCCGCCGGCCTGCCAGGCCTTGCAGGCGAAATACCCGCAGTTCAAGGGCAAGACGCTCATCAACGCGCTCAACCCGCACACGCCCGGCTACGAAGCGCTCGACCCCAAGGATCCGAGCAA
>Ga0307372_10005209_pt1 | contig 19652 bp, 13 predicted proteins | sample OX1MG_FD_202533 | JGI IMG/M metagenome (GOLD analysis project Ga0307372, IMG submission 202533) | Soil microbial communities from Risofladan, Vaasa, Finland - OX-1 | ecosystem: Environmental > Terrestrial > Soil > Coastal area > Acid sulfate soil | place: Finland: Risofladan, Vaasa | collected...
AGGTAGCATGATCCTCGCCATGGCAGACTCCTTTCGTTCTTGGTTTCCATTGTCCAACCAAGAGAATCCCGGCGCAAATATCGTGCCACACTGTAACGAATATGCGTTTTGTTACGGCCTCTAAGGACAAAGCGCACTTTTACAACATCGCTCAAGGCTCGTTGGAGGAGCTGCGTTATTTCTTCATTCTCTGTCGAGATTTAGGTCATAAGATCGACTACGATGACTTCGCATCGCGCGGCGAGCGTGTTGCGCGAATGCTCGGCGGTCTAATCCGCTCTCTCCGGCCTTAATCCCCGCCTACCGCCTACCGCCTACCGCCTACCGCCTACCGCCTACCGCCTACCGCCTACCGCCTACCGCCTACCGCCTACCGCCTACCGCCTACCGCCTACCGTCTACCGTCTACCGTCTACCGTCTACCGTCTACCGTCTACCTGCCAAATATTCCGCCAGCGCATCTTGCCAGGCCGGCATGGGCGGTCCGCCTAAGGCGTGATACTTGCTCGTGTCGAGCAGGCTGTAACCGGGTCGCGGCGCGGCCGCGCCGTATTCGGCGGTGCTGATGCGCTCGAGCGTCACGTTCAGGCCGGCTTGCCGAAAGATTTCCTGGGCGAAGTCGTGCCACGTCGTGGCCCCGGAATTCACCACGTGGAAGACGCCGTAGACGCTCGCCTGGGCCAGGAAGATCGCCGCGCGCGCCACGTGCGGCACGTAGCTGGGCGTGCAATGCTGATCGTCGACGACGCGCAACTGCCCGCGCTCTTTGCCCAGCCGCAGCATCGTTTCGACGAAGTTGCCCCCCGCGGTCTTCGGCCCCGGCCGGCCGTATAAGCCGCAAGTGCGCACGATCACGTGCTTTCGCCAGCCGGCCGCTTGGCGTTCGCCGCCCAGCTTGCTTTCGGCGTAGACGCCCTCGGGGCCTGGCTCGTCGTCCTCGCGATAAGGAGTGTTGCGCGTCCGGTCGCGGCCGAAGACGTAGTCGGTGCTGATCTGCACCAAGGGACAGTCCAACTCGCGGCAGGCCTCGGCCAAATAGCCGACGCCTTCAGAGTTGATCTTCCAGCAACGCTCCCGGTCTTGTTCGGCCCGGTCGACGAGCGTGTAGGCTGCCGTGTTGATGACGGCCATCGGACGAACCTCAAGCAGTCGCTGGCGCACGGTCGCGGGGTCGGTCAGGTCGAATTCCGGCACGTCCAACGCCACGGCGGCGTCGCCCAGCAAGCGACACAACTCGCCCCCGAGTTGCCCGCCCGCTCCTGTGATTGCAATCCGCATTTCGCAGCCTCGGCTAGCGTAAGAGATTCAACGCCTAACGAAGCTTAAACAGATCGAAGGCGCTTGACGAGCCGCTGTTCGTCGTTTTTTGTCCGCCGGAGCCGGAATTGCCCGCTTCGAGTTTTTGCTGCAGTTCGGGACGCGCTACCTGCTCCAGCGGCGGCAACCGCACGACCCGGCCCGTCGGCAAGCCGTCCAGCGATCCGCTGTTGGCCGCGGGCGTCGATGTTGAGGGCGTTGAGGATGTCGAGGCCGAGCCGTTAGCTGCGATGACCGAACCCTGGCTCGTGCCCGTTACCGGCGCGGCGGCCGGACCATTCGGCGTCGCGGGTTTTGCCTGCGAGACGCCGATCGGGAATTCGCGTTTGACGAGTTCCGGGCGTTCGTCGAACACCGCTTCGGCGGTCACGGGAATCTCGTGCTTGGCCTCGGTCGCTTTTCGGTGTTTCCGGCTGAAGAGCAGCTTGCTGCCCGCAAAGTGAGTTCGGTCGTAAATCGATCCGCGCTGAAACGGGCCGGTGCCGAAAATCCACGTATCCTTGGCGTCGGTGACGATCGGAAACACGCCCGATTGCCAAACGGGTTGTCCGGTCTTTTGGTTGTAGGCGAAGACCGCGAGCTTGGCGACGCCCTTCTGATCGGTCGTTTTGGCGAAGGCGATTTCCGGAATCGCCGAGGGGACGCCGGGCATCAGCGAGGCGCCGGGCAGGCTCAAGGCCGGAATGCCGAGCATCACGTCGTGATGGTTCGTGCCCACGGCGCCGGCCCGGGCTTCCACGACATAGGTCGCCAACTCCTTGCTCGGCGCCAGCACGCAGCCTTGCGCCAGCATGTGCTGCCGCAACGAACTGATGAGGTAATTCTTGTCGGTGATCCCTTCGAGAAATGCGGTGTCGAGATAAACGTCCTTGCCCGCCAACGGCTTGAAGTTCATGTTGTCGATCGCACGGTCGACGGCCGTGGAAATCAACAACTGCTCGGTTGCCGTCCGGGGCGTGTCCGACCACTTGGTCGTACCGCAGCCGGCGGCCGCCATAAAAGCCGAAGCAGCAATCAAAAACCCAACCGAACCGCGCATTTCCACCTGAAAGTAAGTGCCAGCACAATCTTCGATCAACGCGCAGACATGCGTAGCCGTTGATAGGTCGCGGCGGATTATAGCGAACCGGCTAGGGCGACTGAACGCGAGTTCCCGGCCAATGTTCGAAAGGAACCAGCCCGGATAAGAGAATTTGCGAGACGTCAGGCCGTGGCGGTACAAGTTCGGTAAACAGCGTCGCGGTGGAAGTTTGACGCTCGGCCGCGGGCTGGGGCGACTGCGAAAGGCAGGTCGGCTCGAAAAACGAACCGGCGAACGGCGTGAGAGCAAGGGCGGCTTGTTCAGACGGCGAGGATTGCGCAAATGCACGCCGCTCGGCGAACGGCGGCGATTCTCATCGCCTTCGCCGGGCGGTTATTTGGCCTCGATTTCCAACGGCTGAACTCGTTCCGCAAGCGCCTGCGAGTATAATCCTCGTTTTTCAAGCCGCCGACGAAGTTAGGAGCGAGCGATGCCGCTGGCGATAGGACTCGACGTGGGGACGACCACCATTACCGCGTTGGCCGTGGATGCCGCCAGCGGCGAGATCGTCGCCCGAAGTACGCGGCCGAACGACGCCGAAATCACTGCCCCCGACGGCAAGGTCCGTGGCTATAGCGAGTGGGACGCAAGCCGAATCGCGGCCGCCGCGTGGGCCGCGCTAGGCGAGATGGCGGCAACGCTAGGACCGCGAGCGCGGCAAGCGGCGGCGATCGGGCTCACGGGCCAGCAACATGGCGTGGTGCTCGTCGACGAGCAGCTTTCTCCGCTGGGACCGTTCATCAATTGGCAAGATCGCCGGGCTGAAGGCATCAACCCGGCAAGCGGCCGGACCTGGCTGGATGAAGTTCGCCAGGCGGCGGGGCCAACAGCTCGTCAGCGAACCGGCTGCACGCTCTCGGCGGGATACATGGGCACGACCTTGGCATGGCTGCGGGCGAACGGGCGGCTGCCGCCGGGCGCGACCGCCTGTTTTCTTGTCGACTATCTGGCTGCGCTCTTGACGGGCCAACGGCCGGTCACCGATCCGACCTCGGCGGCCAGCAGCGGGCTGTTTGACGTAGCTAAAGGCGAGTGGGATCGTTCGACGATCGAAGCGTTGAATTTGCCGGCCGAGGTTTTTCCCAAGGTCGCCCGAGGCGGCGCCCCGTTGGGGCCGCTCAGCGCCGCACGCGCGGCAGAGTCGGGCTTGCCGGCCGGACTGCCGGTTTGCGTTGGCCTGGGCGACAATCAGGCCGCCTTTTACGGCAGCGTCGCCGATCTGGCGAGCTCCGTGCTGGTCAACGTCGGCACCGGCGGCCAGGTGGCCGCGTTCAGCCCGCGATTCGTCTATAGCGAACGACTGGAGACGCGGCCCTTCCCAGGCGGGTACTTGCTGGTCAGTGCGGGGCTATGCGGCGGCCGAACTTACGCGATTCTGGAACGCTTCTTTCGGCAGACCTGCGCGATGGCGCCCGGCGCCGGGGCCTCGGGGTCGCTGTTCGAGGCGATGAATCGACTCGCGGCGAGCGTGCCGCCCGGCGCCGGAGGGTTGCGCTGCGAGCCGCTCTTCACCGGCACGCGCAGCCAGCCCGACTTGCGGGCCACGTTCAGCGGCGCCTCGGCCGAGAACTTCACGCCGGCCCACGTCACGCGAGCCTTGATCGAAGGCATGGCCCGCATCTTCCGCCAAGGCTACGACGAGATTGCCAGCGCCCTTGGCGCCCCGCGCGACAAGCTCATCGGCGCCGGCAATGGGTTGCGAGAAAATGCCGTACTGGCCGCGGCGATTGCCAGCGAGTTCCGGATGCCGTTGGCCCTTTGCGAGCGGCGCGAAGAGGCGGCCTTCGGCGCCGCCCTTTCGGCCGCCGTCGGAACCGGCGCGATCGAATGCCGTCAAGCGGCGCTGGGCTGGTTTCGCTATTCCTCTTCGTAAACGACGAGGATTGCACCACGGAGGCATAAAGTCGATCTGCAAGAAAGTCGCTTTTCGCTCCGCGAAAAATGCGCCTTTTTCGCGGAGCGAAAAGCGACTATGGTCGCGGCTTCGCCGCTCCGTGTTCTCCGTGCCTCCGTGGTGCACCTCCTACTCGATCACTTAATCAAGATCGTTCTTCCGGAAAGGCTTTATCTGCTGCGCGTGTGCGCGTTCCCTTCGTTAAAGTTGCACAGCAGAGCGCGGCATTACCGATCCCACGGCGCCCACATCGTCGGCGCATTGGCATAGCGCTTGCCTGCAATCGTCAGCCGCGCGCCGGCGCCTGGCGCCAAGCGAACGCGGAAATGGGATCGGTCGACAGGAATGCTCTTGCCGCCCATTTCGACGCTGGCCAATTGGTGCTCGCCGTAGGCGCCGCCTTGTACGATCAACTCGCGGGGCTCGCACTGGTTGACGTTCACCAGCGTCACCACGGTCGAATCGGCCGAGAGCTTTTCGACCAGCGCCGCCACGTCGTTGGGCAGGCCGGCGCGGCGGGCGAGCGGATCGAAGTAACGCAGCCGGCAGTGCAACGGCGCTCCTTGATGCCCTGGGTGCAGGCCGCCGAGCGTCAGGTTCACCAAGGTCTCGACCGTCGCGGGGTTGAACTTCATCGGATCGTCGGCCAGCCGCGTGTCGGGCGTGGTCGTATCGGCCCGCTGCCCGGCCGCCTTGCGGCGGATGACGTCAAAATCGCGCGCGAGCGCTTCGACCGGGTAATCCGGCCGCCGGCCTTCGAGAAATTCCAGCCAGGCGGATTTCGGCACGCGGGCCAGGTCGGCGCGATCCATCGACCAGTAGTAAACGTTCAGCGCGCCGAGCGAATATTTTTCCGGTTCCCAGGCGTACCAACCTTTTTCGCCGTGCATCCGCGGATACATCACGCGGCCGTCGATTTCCTGGCCGTGCGAGTTGACGGCGTCGATCTGCTTGCGCCAGACGTCGACGTAGCGCTGGTCGCCGGTCAACAACAGCGCGTTGCCGAAACCGTTCAGGCCCAAGTGGTGCAGGTTGCGGTTGACCGGCTTGCCAGTGACCGGATCGATGACGGTAAAGCCCCAGCCGTAGACGCCGCCGTACCAACGGCCGCCGCAATCGCCGCCGATTTTGCCGTCGCGGCCGATGTTGGTCGGCAGAATGCCGCCGTTGGCGGCGGCTCGCTCGGACCAGGCGTCGACGTATTCCAGCAGCCAGTCGCGATACTTCTGCTCGTGACCGAGCATGTAGGCGTTCAAGGCCAGCGAGGTCGTCAGCAGATTCTGCGGATGATCGCCGAGAATGTCGTTGTAGTCCTTGAAGTGCTCGAGCATCTGGGCGTAGGTGTGCTCGCCGTGCCCCGGACGAAAGCGGCCTTCGACCTCGATCGGGTCGCCCGCCCAATCGAGCGCCGTGGCCTTTCGCAACAGCGGCCCGCGGCTGCCGTTGAACAGGCTGACGACGATTTTGTGCTCGGGGTCGTAATTCGCCGCGCCCGGCTCCTCGTTCATGTAGAAGCCGGCGAATCGCCGCACGCGCTGCTGGAACTTGACGTCGTGCGGATCCGAAAGGCCTTGCAGGTTGAAGACGGTCAGCCCTTCGCCGTTGTGCAGCCAATCCATCTTGACCGGGAACTCTTTGTAGTACATGCCGTCGCGGGCGAACTCGACGTCGGTGGTGCGGGCGGCCGTATACTGCCGCAGATGTCCTTCCCAGGCGCGCTGGTAGAGCCGCAGGATTGAATCGCTCGCGCCCAAGGCATGTAAGATCGGCCAATCGTTGACGTTCTCGATGGCGTCGTCCGGCCCGTCATCGCCGCCCCAGCGCTCGACGCACTCCAGATAGCCGCGGTCATCGAAATAGCGGTCGAAGAATTCCGCGCAAGCCCGCTCGTTGGCCCGCAGCAGTTCGCGCTGGAGCACGGCCCAGGCCGGCGGCGGCATGGGCGAGTCGACAGCGACGACCGCCTCGCCCGCGGCGACATCCGCGGCGGGTAAGAGCAATCGGCAATAGACGCCGGCGGTCAAAAGGCGAACGACAAAAGACGCGCGTGCAAACATGCCAGAGCTTTCGTGCGGGGGAAGTAAGTTGCGGCATCGTATCCTTGAGAAACCACGGGCGCGGTGTTTTCGTCCGCTTCTCAACGCCGCTATTGAACCGTTGGCGGAGGGCAATTGCAAGAAAAACGACCTAGGCCAGCAGAAGGATGATGCGCCCGACCGACGGCCGATAAGATTACCCGAGCCAGCCGCGCCGTTTGCACGATCCATCCGGATCGGCCAAACTCAGAGCTGTTCGGGCAACTTGCGAGAAACTGACCGCAGGCGCCGTTTTCCCATGCGTCGTTCGACTTGGCTCGGTTTGATACTGCTGGCGGCCTTGATGGGGATTGGCGCGGTTCTTTGGCAGCGCAGCGGCGCAAAGCCGCCGCGGGCCCTGCAAGAAACCATGCCGGCCAGCCAGCCGGCGCGCCCGACCTTGGCCGGCCGAGTGCAAGCCCAAGGAGAACCCGTCGCGGCTGCACTGGTTCGCATCCAAGGCCGGTCGGCGTCGACGCTCACGGATGACGCGGGGCGTTTCGCACTGGCTCGCCCGCGAGCGATCGCCGGCGAATTCACGCTGACCGCTTCGAAGGCCGGATACTTCATCGGCGGCCGGTCGCTGTCGAACGAAACCGATGCGAATGCAATCGAAATCGAGTTGAAGCTTTTGCCCGAGCAAGATTGCGCTCGCTACGCTTGGGTCGATCCGACGCCCGACCAGGCCGCGCGGCAGAATTGCGGCAACTGCCACCAGGAGATTTACGACGAATGGAAGCTCAGCGCGCATGCCGCTGCGGCGAACAATCGGCGGTTTGCGAATCTCTATGACGGCCGCGATTGGCAGGGCCGACCCGAACGAGGCTGGAGCTTGTTGGCCGAGCATCCGCACGGCGCGGGCGTGTGTACGTCGTGCCATGCGCCGTCGCTCGAACCCAACGAGCCGGCGTTCGACGATCTGCGCGGCCTCTCGGGCGTCGCCGCGCAAGGGGTGCATTGCGATCTGTGCCACAAGATCCGCAACGTCTCGACCGAACACCTGGGCCTGGCTCACGGCCGGTTCGCCCTCGAATGGCTGCGGCCCGAGCAAGGACAGGTGTTTTTCGGACCGTTGGACGACGTGGCCCGCGGCGAGGACGTTTATTCCCCGTTGCAGCAAAGCAGCCGGTTCTGCGCCTCGTGCCACGAGGGCGTCGTGTTTGGCGTGCCCGTTTACACGACCTATTCCGAATGGTTCGAGAGTCCGGCTCGCCAACAGGGCAAGCAGTGTCAGACCTGCCACATGGCGCCGACCGGATCGCTGACGAACATCGCTCCAGGCGCGGGCGGCGTCGAACGCGATCCCAGGACGCTGGCCAGTCATCGACTGCTGCCGGGCGGGCGCGAGGCGATGCTGAAGAAATGCCTCAAGCTATCGATCGAGGGCAAGGACGCGGCCGCGGGGTTCGAAGTCAGCGTCGAGCTGGCGGCGCGCGACGTCGGGCACCGCGTGCCGACCGGCTTTATCGATCGACATTTGGCGCTGTCGGCGGAAGCGTTCGATTCGGAAGGTCAAGCGCTCGATGCGGTCTCCGGTCCACGATTGCCGGAAGCAGCCGGCCGCTCGCTGGCGCAACGTCCGGGCCGGCTGTTCGCCAGGCTGTTGAGCGAGCCGGACGGCCGCGCTCCGGCGCCCTTTTGGCGGGCGGGCGTGACGTTCGTCGACACGCGTTTGGCGCCCGAAAGGCCGGAGAAAAGTCGCTGGACATTTCCGCCGGTCACACGCCGCGTTCGCGTACAACTCTGGTATCGCCGCTTCTGGCCCGAAACAGTCGAGGCCAAAAGCTGGCCCAACGATGAGATTCTCGTCCTCGAGCGCGAGCTGCGCCTCGATTGACGCCATGGCGGCACGGGCGCCCTCGCCCGTCATACGTAATGGAGGGACGGGCGCCCTCGCCCGTCATGCGTAATGGAGGGACGGGCGCCCTCGCCCGTCATGCGTAATGGAGGGACGGGCGCCCTCGCCCGTCATGCGTAATGGAGGGACGGGCGCCCTCGCCCGTCTGATGGTTATACCCTGCCCGACTGAGAATGGACCTTCCCTTGGTCGTGGGGCGGCCTTCCAGGCCGTCATTCGCCGACGGGTGAGGAAGGCCGCCCCACGAGGCGCTTAATGTCTCGTTGGCTTCCGCCTGTCGTATTAAAATACGCGGACGTTCTGAGAAGCGGGCGGGGGCGCCCGATCCTCCATTGCGCCGGGCGAGGGCGCCCGATCCTCCATTGCGCCGGGCGAGGGCGCCCGGTCCTCCATGAAGCGGGCGAGGACGCCCTGAACTACCGCCTAATTCGCCGTGCGGCGGGCGATTTCGTCGCGGAGCTTGGCCGCCAACTCGTATTCTTCGCTGGCGACGGCGTCGGCAAGCTGCTCATCCAAGGTGCGGCCGACGTGGTAATGGTCGCGTAACGACTCGCGCAACTGGTCCAGCCGCTCGACGAGCTCGTCGTCGTCGAACCGTTCTTCCAAGTCAAACTCGGCATACAAATTGCGCATCCGGTTCAACCCTCGGTTGATCTCCTCGATCGCCGCCTCGGGGCCGTGCTCTTCGAGCGTCACCAGCGCCTTGGCCTGCGTGCGATGGAACAGGATGAACGGGCGGTACTGCTCGTGCGACATCGTCCAGTCCTCGCTGGGCGAGCGATCGCGGACGAAGTCCATGAACGCCAGGCTATGGTCGGCGTCGCGAACCGCGTGCTCGAACTCGCGCAGCGCCAGCCAGCAAATCCGCCGCTGATAGAACTGCACGAACTCGCGATCGGCCTCGGCGCACTGTTCTTCCGTGAGCACGAAGTCCGTGCCCTCGTGAACCGCAAGAGCCAGCAAGTAGTCGAAATACGTCTCGGCGCCGCCGGGCCGTTCGCCATCGGGGCGGCCGGTTGTTTCCAACTGCAAGAGGCCCAGGTCGATGCGCATTTGCAACACTTCCCGGCCGTCGCCGCCGCGCGCGATCCGCGCACTGACCTCGCCGGGGACGAACTCCCAATCCTTGAGGATCGTGTCGATGTGTCGCCGTTTCGCCATCGTTTCGTTGGTGCGCTGCCACAAGTTCCGAGCCCCCACTCTCGGAATTATATCACGCCGCAACCCAAAAAGGCGAGGCGGAAGGATGGAGATAGAAAGGAGGAGATCGGAGTCGCGAGGCTGCAAAAGCAGAGCGGAGTTCAAGGTTTGCGCATGTCGTGAAACTGCCCTCACTTGGGCCAAGCCGCCCGCACGCTCGCGCCTTAGTTCAGGAACGAACGAAAAATAACTTCGTCCTACAAATCCCTCTCCTTCTGGGAGAGGTTAGGTGAGGGCCAACAAAGTTGCCGAAGTTATTTTTCGTCCGTTCCTAATCCGCATTTCCCTGCTCCTTGCTGCGGATGACTTTTTCATCCGTCCGTGTACATCCTTCCCACTTCCCATCATCCTGGCAGCAGCGCCGCCAATTCCGGGTGGGGACGGGGGATCACGTCGGCCATGATCAGCTTGCCGCCGAGTCGCTCGACGGTTTGCTTGCCCGCAGAAATGGCGGCCTGTACGGCGGCCACGTCGCCGCGGACCATGATCGTCACGTAGGCGGCGCCGATCTTCTCCTTGCCGACGAGAGACACGGCGGCCGATTTGAGCATCTCGTCGGTCGCGTGCAGCGCCGCGACGAGTCCTTGAGTTTCCAGCAAGCCGATCGCATCAGACGGGTTCATCGATTTCTCCAAAGGCGCACGGGCGTCGTAAACGCCCAACAAAGGACTGTAGACCGGCGGCTGGGTCGCCAGCCGCAAAGTTTCTTCTCGGGGGGCCGGCAGCCAGGTCCAAAAGGCGGTCGTGCCCATCCGCCGCCCCAGTTCGGCGCCGGTCTCGGCGGCCTCGCGCGCGTCGTCGGTCGAGCCGGCGAGCTTGATGCACTGGGCCGTACTATCCGTGCTCTCGATCCCGATGATCCGCACGCCTGCCGCCTTAGCGCAACGATCGGCGACGACGAAGGCCGGCGACAGGTTGCCGATTTCCAAGAGCGCGAGGCTGATGGGAACGTGGAATTCGGAAGGCGGAACGCGGAATGGAGTGGCCATAGAAGTTAGTTCAGTTGGGATCGATCCGATGTTTGCCGGGCGAGGGCGCCCGGCCCTCCCTTGATTGGATGTTTGCCGGGCGAGGGCGCCCGGCCCTCCCTTGATTGGATGTTTGCCGGGCGAGGGCGCCCGGCCCTCCCTTGATTGGATGTTTGCCGGGCGAGGGCGCCCGGCCCTCCCTCGTTCCGAATTTCCTTACGCCATCCCGCGACGCTTCAATTCGGCCATTACGCCTTGCACGATCTGATCGACGGCTTTGGGGTCGGCTTGCGGGGTCGAGGCGGGGCAGCCGCCGACCGGTTCGTCGGTGAAGCCCTCTTCGGCCAGCAGGCATTGCAGCGTGCGGCTGAGCGCGGCGATCTGCACTTGCTGCGCGTCCGAAAGCGGCTGCCGGCCGACGCCGGGGTTGATCCCTCGCAGCGCGAGCGCCGCGCGGAAGCCCTCGGGAAAGTCGGCCGAGTAGAGCATCGCGTCGAACAGGCCGAGAATCTTATATTGCAACTCGCGCGCTTCATCGATTCGTTCGGCGACGGTCAAATCGTAGAGCTTGCGCGTGATCTCCGGCACGACGCCGCTGGTGGCATTGGTGCCGCCGTCGCAGCCGATCAAGAGCATCGGCATCAAGGCGGCGTCCCAGCCGGTCATGAAGCTGAAGTCGGGCCGGTTGGGGCGCACGGCGCGAATCATGCGAATCATGTTCGGCAAGTCGCCCGACGAGTCCTTGATGGCCACGATCTTCTCGAACTCTTCGCTCAGCCGTTGCACGGTCGGCACGTCGATCGGCGAGGCGAACATCGGAATGTTATAAAGCGTCACGTCGATCGGCGTATTACGCCCGATCTCGGCGAAGTAGGCATAGACCGACGCCGGGCTGAGCTTGTAGTAATACGGCGAGACGATGGCCACCGCCCGCACGCCCAGGCTGTGATAATACTCGCAGGCCGCAATCGTCTCGCGGACGTTGGCTTCGGCGGCGCCGGCCAGAATCGGCACGCGGCCGCGATTCTGGTCGGCCATGATAGCGATGATCCGCCGCCGCTCTTCGGGCGTAAATCGCGTGAACTCGCCCGTCGAGCCGTTGGGATACAGGCCGTGCACGCCGCGTTCGATCAGCCAATCGGTATAGCGGCGCAATTCGCCTTCGTTGATCTCGCCGCGGGCATCGAGCGGGACAATGTTCGGGGTGAAGATTCCCCGCAAACGGTTGGTAGCGGAAGACATCAGGCGGGTTTCGGCTGGGGGGGGAAGGGGTGAAATGGGCTGGCTGGGGAACTCTCTCCTAGCTTAGCCCACGCGGGCGGATTGGGAAGGGGTGATCATGCTTGTCGGCGAGAGCGCCAATGTGTAGCTTTGCGGATGAAGAGGCTTGTGCCTAGGTTGCGGAGCAGGCGGGCTCCGCGATTACCCTTCTTGCTCGCACGATTCGCTCGGGCCTCACTGATGACGCGTAAGACAAAATCGACGGATTCGGCTGCTCGATCCGCCCCGCCCGCTCGCCCGCTGTCTGTGGACGTCGGCAGGCCCCTAGCCGGCGCATTATGGGCGGTCTTCGCCTTTCTTGCGGCGTATTTGGCGATCTTTTTCGCTACTCCGTTGCCCAGCTTGTCCGACAACGAACGCTGGGTGAGGCTCCGCAATGTGGCGGTGTTTCCTGTTGAATGTGTGCTTTACTGGTTCGGCCAAGCCAACGGTCCGTTCCTGCTCGACCGCTTGCCGCTCGTGGTTGTGGCCTGCGGCATCCTCGTTGGCGCCTGGGCGGCGGGCGACGTGCTGCTCGGGCTGACGCGGCTCGATCGCGGCATGAGCCGGCTGGAACGGTTCGTGTTTTCCTGCGGCGTGGGACTGAACGTAACGTCTTTATATGTTCTTGCCGCGGGGCTGGCCGGCTATCTGCACGATCGCCGGGCGTTTCTCGTTCCGGCCGGGGTGTTCGCGCTCTTGGCTGCCTGGCGCCGCTGGCGTTATCTGCTGCCGTCGGATCCGGAGTTGCATGGGCAAACGGCGCAGCGCGAAGCCGGCGACTGGCTCGATTCCCGCTGGCTCTGGCTGATGGCGCCGTTTCTGCTGGCGATCTTTCTGGGCGGCATGCTGCCCTCGGTCGAGTTCGACGTGCGCGAGTACCACCTCGAGGCGCCTAAAGAGTTCTATCTGGCCGGCCGGATCGATTTCTTGCCGCACAACGCGTATGGCAACATGGCGATGGGCAGCGAGATGTTCAGCTTGCTCGGCATGGTGCTGATGGGCGATTGGTGGTTCGGCGCCCTGGCCGGCAAGACGGTGATTGCCGCCTTCGCCCCCTTGACCGTGCTGGCGCTGCTCGCCGCCGGCCGCCGCTTCTTGACGCCGACGATCGGACGTTTCGCAGCCTTGATTTATATTTCGACGCCCTGGATCGCCCATGTGTCGACGACCGGCTTGGTAGAAGGCGTTTCGGCGTTCTATCTGCTGCTGGCCGTCTATGCCGTGATGCTCTGGCGGCAACACGCAGCGCCCGACCAAGCAATATCGCAACAGCCGCCGGGGCAGCAACTGCCGTCATCGAGCGGCGCCGGGCTAGTCGCGCTGGCGGGATTCTTGGCCGGCGCCGCCGTATCGAGCAAGTATCCGGCAGCATTATTCGTGGCGCTGCCGCTGACAGTCTGGATCGGCATGCGCGGCGGACGCGGCAGTTGGAAGGCGGTAGGCGTTTTCTTGCTGGCCGTCCTCGCCGGCTGCGGTTTGTGGTTCGGCAAGAACTGGGCGCTGGCGGGCAACCCGGTTTATCCGCTGCTCTACGAGTGGCTGGGCGGCGCGACGCGCACGGCCGCCAAAGACGCCCAATGGGCGCGGGCCCACTATCCGCACGGCTTTGGCTTGGCGCGGCTCGGCGACGACCTGGCGGCCGTCTTTTGGCGAAGCGAGTGGTTGAGTCCGCTGTTGATGCCCTTAGCCGCGTTGTCGCTGTTGGTTCCCAAATACCGTCGCATGGCGTTGACGCTGTGGGCGTATTTCGCCTACGTCCTGGCGGCCTGGTGGCTATTGACGCATCGCATCGATCGGTTTTGGATTCCGGCGCTGCCGGTGGTGGCACTGTTGGCCGGCATCGGGGCGACATGGGCCGCATCGCTGGCGTGGCGGCGCGCCGTGCTCGGCCTGCTCGCCTGCGGCACGACGCTCAACTTGCTGTTCGTCGTGACTCCGCATCCCGGCTTCGACACCGCATACTTCGCCTCGCTCGCGCAATTGCGCGAGGCCCCCTATCGCGTCGGCGACCCTTGGCGTCTGTACTTGAACGATCACGTGCCGCAAGGCTGGAAGGTGCTTGCGATCGGCGATGCGGAGGTGTTCGATTATGAGCCGCGGGTGATTTACAACACCGTGTTCGACGACTCGGAGTTCGAGGCCCTCTGCCAAGATCGCACGCACGAAGAACTCAAGTCCGAGCTGCTCGAACGCCGCGTATCGTGCATTTACGTGCAGTGGGGCGAGATTCGCCGCTATCGACAGCCCGGCAATTACGGGTTTCCCGAATCGATCGACCACGCTCGCTTCGAGCGACTCGTGCAGGCGGGCGTGTTGGAGCCGCCGCTGTTCAGCCGCCTCCATCCGGGCGAGGTCTACCCGGTACGCAACGCGGCGGAGCTAGCTCACGCGGAATCGCTTGCCGACGAACCGAAGAGCGGCCCAGATTGAGTCCGCGGCTGAGGCCGCCAGGCGCCGTTTTGCGCCAACCTGTCGCAAGACAGGCAATTTGGCGAATTTCGCCGTGATGGCGCCTCGTCATTTCGCCCCGTTTACACCGCCCACTGATCTTGTCTGCCATGCCGCGATGCCATAAGCTTTGGCTCGCGACCGGGGCGATTCACGCGTGGGCGGTCGGGCGCAAGCAAGGAAGTTCGCCGGCAAGATTCCGAGAGATTACTAGCATGGATGTAGCAGGCCGGATCGTGCGAGTCGTTCCCGGCGACGGGCGAAACGATGTTCCACAGTTCTCGTTGGCGAACGGATCGAGTTGCGATCGCCTGACGGCCCCGTTGCGCAGGGCGATTGCGCAAACCAGCCAGTGGCTGCTCGACGAACAGCACGCCGACGGCTACTGGGTCGGCGAGCTTGAAGGCGACACGATCCTGGAGAGCGAATACATACTGCTCTTGGCTTATCTCGGCCGGCAAAATTCGACCGCAGCGCGAAAAGCGGCTCGCTACATCGTCAAGCAGCAATTGCCCTCGGGCGGCTGGGCCATGTATCCCGGCGGAGCGGCCGAGATCAGCGGCAGCGTCAAAGCCTATTTCGCGCTGAAGCTCACCGGCCACGATCCCAGCGCCGAATACATGCAGCGGGCCCGGGCGGCGATCCTGGCGCATGGCGGCGCCGACGCGGTGAACAGCTTCACGCGCTTCTACCTGGCCTTGCTCGGACAGATTTCCTACGACGAGTGTCCGGCCGTGCCGCCCGAAGTGATGCTGCTGCCCAAGTGGTTTCCGATCAATCTTTGCTCGGTCAGCTCTTGGAGCCGCACGATTCTGGCGCCGCTGGCGGTCATGTCGGCCTGCCAGCCGGTGACGGACATCCCCGCGAAGCAAGGCATTCGCGAGTTGTTTCTCAAGGCGCCCTCCGACTGGCCGGCGCTGCGTTGTCCGGGCTTGAAGGGCGGCACGGGGCTTTTGAGTTGGGATCGCTTTTTCCGCTGCGTCGACGCCGCTTGGAAAGGGCTGCAACGCGCAAAGCTATTGCCGTTCCGCAAGCGCGCATTGGCCGCGGCCGAGCGTTGGATGATCGACCGCTTCGAAGGCAGCGACGGCCTGGGCGCGATCTTTCCGCCGATGGTCTGGAGCGTGATTGCCCTGCGATGTCTGGGCTATCGCGACGACAGCCCGGAGCTGCGCTATTGCTACGAGCGGCTCGAGGGCTTGTTCATCGAGGAAGACGACACGTTGCGTCTGCAACCGTGCAAATCGCCCGTCTGGGACACCGCGCTCACGCTGCGGGCGCTGACCGCCAGCGGCGTTGCCGGCGATCATCCAGCGATCGTCAAGGCCGTCGATTGGCTGCTCGACATGCAAATTCATCGCCCGGGCGATTGGTGCGCGAAGGTCGAAGCCGAACCGGGCGGCTGGTGCTTCGAACACGCCAACGATTTCTATCCCGACGTCGACGACACAGCGATGGTGATGATGGCCCTCGAAGGTCAATTCGCCGCGACTCCGACGGACATGGGGCCGGCGGGCGCGTCGGCGTCGGAGCTGAATCTCGCGCCGGAACGCTTTGCCGCCGAAGCAACTCGATCGCCCGAAAACGCACGCACGCCCAATGCCGATCAAAGCGAGTCGCTCGGCCGCACGACGGCGGCCATCGAGCGGGCGCAGCGTTGGCTGTTGGCGATGCAGAACCGCGACGGCGGCTGGGGCGCCTTCGATCGCGACAACGACCACGAGTTCCTCTGTTACGTGCCGTTCGCCGACCACAACGCGATGATCGACCCCAGCACGCCCGACATCGCGGCGCGCGTGCTCGAGGCCTTGGGCGCCCTGGGACACCGAGCGGGCCGTCCGCCCGTCGATCGAGCGCTGGCCTATTTGCGCCGCACGCAGGAGGCCGACGGCAGTTGGTTCGGCCGCTGGGGCGTCAACTATATCTATGGGACTTGGCAGGTGCTGACCGGCCTGGCGGCGATCGGCGTGCCGCTCGACGATCCGATGATCGCCGCCGGGGCCAACTGGCTCGTCTCGCACCAGCAGCCTTCCGGCGGCTGGGGCGAATCGGCCGACAGCTATGCCGAACCGCACCTGCGCGGCCAAGGGCCCGCGACCGCTTCGCAAACGGCTTGGGCCGTGTTGGGACTGGTCGCCGCCGGCTGGCACGATCATCCCGCCGCGGTTCGGGGCGTGCGGTATTTGCTCGCGGAGCAACAGCCCGACGGAAGCTGGGACGAAGCGGAATTCACCGGCACGGGCTTTCCACGGGTGTTTTATCTGCGCTATCACCTGTACCGGATTTATTTCCCGCTGATGGCCTTGTCGCGCTGGGCGGCGGCTACGGACGCCGATCCCGAGGCGCTCGAGCCCGGCGTGGTTTCGCTGTCCGAACATGCGGCGGGGGCGTATCGCGCCTAACGAGCGGCGCCTGTAGGGAACGCCCTCTGCGGCGTTCCGGGCGGCGCGTTTGCGTTGGAAATCTACGGGCGGGGCGCGGAACGCCGCAGAGGGCGTTCCCTACGGGTTGCAAAAGTTCGTTCCAGGAGACGCCGATGGCCGTGCCGTTGTCGCAAATGTGGACCGTGGCGACGTACGTGCTGCATAAGAAGCTGCGCGGCGTCGAGCGTTATCCGCTGGTGTTGATGCTCGAGCCGCTGTTTCGCTGCAATCTGGCCTGTGCTGGCTGCGGCAAGATTCAGTTTCCGGCCGAGATCCTGCGCCGCCACCTGACTCCCGAGCAGTGCTTTCGCGCGGTTGACGAGTGCGGCGCCCCGATGGTCTCGATCCCCGGAGGCGAGCCGCTCTTGCACCCGCAAATGGCCGAAATCGTCGCCGGGCTGGTGGCCCGCAAAAAGTACATCTATCTTTGCACCAACGCGCTCAAGCTGGAAGAATGCCTCGGGCAGTTCAAGCCCTCGAAGTATCTCTCGTTTTCGGTTCACATGGACGGCCCGCGAGAAGAGCACGACGCCGCCGTCTGCCGCGAGGGGGTTTATGACGTCGCGCTGGCGGCGATCAAGGCCGCCATCGCGGCGGGCTTCCGCGTGACGACGAACACCACGCTGTTCGATCACGCCGACCCCGAGCGGTTTCGCCGGTTCTTCGACGAGATGATGGACCTGGGCGTGGAAGGCATGATGCTTTCGCCCGGCTACAGCTACGAAAAGGCCCCCGACCAGGAGCACTTTCTCAAGACCGAGAAGACCCAGCGGCTCTTCTCGCGGCTGCTGGCTAACCCCAAGCGGCGCTGGACCTTCAACCAGTCGCCGTTGTTTCTGGAGTTCCTCAAGGGGCGCGTCGAGTTGGAATGCACCCCTTGGGGCAATCCGACCTACAATCTGTTCGGCTGGCAGAAGCCCTGCTATCTGGTCGGCGAAGGCTACGCCCAAACGTTTCAGGAACTGCTCGACACGACCGACTGGAACGCCTACGGACGGCGCAGCGGCAACGCGAAATGTCGCGACTGCATGGTCCACTGCGGCTACGAACCGACGGCCGTTCGCGAAACGTTCGGCTCTCTCGGCCGCTTCTGGCAGACGGCGAAGTTGACCTTGTTCGGGCCGCCCCGGGTTTCTTCTGATGAACTCGCGGCGATGGAGGCGTTCGACGCCACCGATGTTCCCTCTGGCATGCTGCCTCGCGAGTCAAAGCGGCCGGCGTTGCTGGAACTGCCGGTCTTGAACTGAACGCCGTGCCGCGGCCTATCGATCCGACGACTCCTGCCGCTCCTCGGGCGTGCTGAACCGCACGGAAACGACGCCGCGATTGTCGGCCAGCGAACCCCAGTCGTCGCGGCAACGCAAGTAGAGCTTGCCGGCCGCAGGTGCGGTGAACGCGCCGCGGGCGCCCAATTCGAAAGGTTCGCTCAGCTTGAATTCGTCGAACAACGCGCCGACCAACCGGCCTCGGCCTCCGGCGGCGCCGTCGGCCGACAGGGCGTCGCCTTCGGCGTCGAGCGTCCAGGCGCCGGACGCCGCATAGGCGATTCGCTCGCCGGCGCGGACTTTCAGGCCGGACGGCTGGTAGCCGCGCGCCGCACTGACGCTGGCCACGATCGCCGTTCGTTCGGCGGCCGAAAGAAACGACTTGTTCCAGTCCCAGACGCACAAATCGACGCGATACCCTTGCTCGACGTGTTGCAGAAACAAGTCGTACTCGAAGCTCATTTCGCGGCTCACGGCGTCGAATGCCTGCTCGAACTTCGCCGACTGCCCCGTGAGATAGCCCAGCCCCAAAGCGCGAAAGCGCGGCGCGTAATTGGGATTCTCACAGAGCAGGTGGCATAACGCCCAGCTCCACAAATACGACTCGCGAGCCGTTTTCACGTCCTGTTCGTGCTCCGGCCGCCAGGCTTCCAGCGGCACGTTTTTCGCCTCGCCGCTCAGGCCCTGGATCTGCCGGTCCGCTTCGTGCTCGGCCAACAGCTTGTCGACCGATTGGGAGAGTTCTCCGGTGATGCGGCCCCTGTTCACGATCTCGTGCAGCGTGCGGCGTTTGCCTTGCTTCAGGCTCGCCATCGTGTCGGGCGGCAGTTGCACGTCGCGTTCGCCGTGCCGATGGTAATAGGCCCTGTCGGCCATGCCTTCGCGATACCAGTCGGGCCCCGTGGCGCCGAACGCCGACGTGCAATAGGCATGCACCGACTCGTGCTCGGCGACGCCGGGCCGCGCGCTGGCATAGACTTCGGGTTTGTGCTTGATCCGCTTGCCTTCTCGTTGCGAGCGCACGACGGTCGCGCCGCCGACGCCGCCGACAAGTACGCGGGCCAAAGGATGGGGCAGCGCGTCGTCGGACCAATTCGCCAGGTCGTCGACGACGTAGCATTCGATCCGGCCGCGGCTGGGGCGCCCCCAGTATTTCTCCACGATGCGCAGCGTCGCTTCCAACCGTTCGACCAGGGCGTCGGCCCGATCTTTCGCCAAATCGGTGCGCACCAGAAAGTGTTTCGATCGGTATTCGGCGATCGGCGCCTTGGCCGCCAGGGAGTTGTTCGCCGGCGAGGCGTCGTCGGCTGCGCTCGCAGCGGCTGTCTCGTCAGGCGAATGGGCGGCAGGCGTCGGGCAAGCGGCTGTTTGAGCTTGAAGCGGCGCGCTGCACTCCGCGGCCGCCGCCAGCGCCGCCAGGCAGCAGAGACCGAACCGAACGTTCGATCCGCTGCGTCTGACATGGATTCCCTTCCGATTGAATTTCAATCTCGAACTCCCGGGATCAAGAAATTGCCGACCGGCGAGCTTCGCGGCGTCGCGAGTTGCAGAATTGCCTCGCCCCATATCGCCTGCGGAAGCGCGGTCGCTTGCGGACGCTGCCGCTTGCTTGCGAATGGCGAACTTAAACCACCGATGAGCAAAACGCCAGCAATTTCTCAAAACTTTTCGTTAACCGGCTGAGAAACGTTTTTCCAGAAAGACCGGCGCCGTTGCCGAAGATGGGGGGCGGACTAGCCCGGATTATTCACAGCCCGGCTATTACTTGACAAAGCGCTCGATACCAACCCGAAGCGCCAGCGAGGTAAGTGCGTTGCTCCACCTCGCTTGCGCTTCGGGTTAGTGTGGGCTGATGAATAA
>Ga0307372_10005210_pt1 | contig 19650 bp, 18 predicted proteins | sample OX1MG_FD_202533 | JGI IMG/M metagenome (GOLD analysis project Ga0307372, IMG submission 202533) | Soil microbial communities from Risofladan, Vaasa, Finland - OX-1 | ecosystem: Environmental > Terrestrial > Soil > Coastal area > Acid sulfate soil | place: Finland: Risofladan, Vaasa | collected...
GGCGGTGAGCGCGTCCTGGTAGTAGCCGATCGCGTGGGTGAAATCGCCCGACGCGAGCTTGTCGCCGCCGTGGCGGGTCGCCGCGGCCATCACGGATTTGTCGCATCCGCCGGCGGACGCGATCGGGGCCGACACGGAACCGGACGAAGCGCCGCCGTAACCCTGCTGCTGCGCCAGCATCTTTTGAATCTCCAACTGATTCTGCTCGATCTGCGCCTGCTGCTGCTGGACCTGCTGTTCGTTGGCTTTCAGCGTTGCCGATTCGCATGCGCCAAGCGTGAGGGCAAGTCCGAGAGCGAATGCGGCGGCCAGCGCCAGGTGGATAGGATTGCGCGGAATCATATGCGCTTCAAAATGGGCGAAGCGGGCGGCGAATGTCAATCGAGACGTTGTGCGGGGAAAGCGCGCGGGCCGATGCGCGCGCGCGCGAATTCTGATATTTTTTTGCACGCGGAAAAGAGGGTTAGACTTTAATGATAAACAGAAAACTGGCGATCACGGTCGCCGTCACGGGGTTGTTCATGGCCGCGAGCATCATTCGGGCAATTGGCGCACCAAGCATGGTTCCTCCGGTGAGCGCCGCGGTTTCGCTGCAGCGCCTGCTCGACGGCAATCGCCGTTTCGCCGCCGGCAAGATGGAGCATCCGCGGCAGACGACGGCGCGCCGCGACGAAGTTTCCAAGGGGCAGTATCCGTTCGCGGCGGTGCTGGCGTGCTCGGACTCGCGTACGGCGCCCGAAATTGTTTTCGACCAGGGACTGGGCGACCTGTTCGTGGTGCGTGTGGCGGGCAACGTGGCCGATCATCTGGTGATCGAGAGCCTCGATTACGCGGTCACTCATCTGCACGCGCGGCTGCTGGTCGTGATGGGACATACGCATTGCGGCGCGATCAAGGCGGCGGTTGAAGGACACGACCAACCCGACGAGGACGTAGGGCCGATGCTGCGCGAGCTCAAGCCGGCGGTCGCCGCGGCGAAATCGATGCAGGGAAACGTGTTCGACAACGCATCGCGTGAAAACGTGATGCTCATCGTGAAGGATCTTTCGAGCGAAGGTCCGCTCGCGGCGATGATCAAGAGCGGAGAGCTCAAAATCGTCGGAGCGATGTACGATATCGATACGGGAAAGGTGACGCTGCTCGATCAGTAGCGGAGGCCGAACTCAATCGGCAGCCTGGGTGACGGTTACTCCGGCGATCGCGGTTGCGTTCTGGCCGTCGGCGGTGGTCGCAGTCACGGTCACGGTATAAGTCCCGGGATTCGCGAAGCTGTGATAGAGCACCGTCGGCGGCTCCGTCGAAATCTGTCCGTCGCCAAAAGAGAATCGATAGCTGACCAACGGCGCCGACTCCGGATTCGCGCTCATCACCAGGAAACCGACAATCAAGGGAGCGGGACCATAACCGGGGAGAACCTGCAAGGTGATTCGCGGGATATTCGGGAACTGGATCGCGGCAGTTGGCGCGGCCGACGGGTTACCGTTCGGGTCGGGTGCGGATTGCATCGGCGGCATCGTCATCGACGAGCCGCCGCCCATCTGGCCGCTCTGATCCTGGGCGCGCGCGAGAACCGGGAATGCGCCGGCCGCGATCACGAACGCCGCGATCGCGGCCGCCGAGCGATAGCGTCGCATCATTGCATCACGACTCCGCCGTCGGGATGCAGGATCGAGCCGGTGTAGTACCTGCCTTCCTCGCTGGCGAGGAACAGCGCGGTGTTGGCGACATCCACCGCCTCGCCGACGTGCTTCAGCGGCACGCGCTCGATGAGGCGCTTCATGAAACCCTCGGCGCTGGTCAGATTCGCGGTCATCGGAGTGGCGATGAATCCGGGACCGATCGCGTTCGCGGTGATTCCGTATTGCGCGAGCTCGACCGCGAGCACCTTGGTGAGCATCCACACGCCGGCCTTGCTGACCGAGTACTCGCCGACGCCGGGAGTAGGCAGCTTGGCCGCGCCCGAGGCGATATTGATGATCCTGCCGCCCTTGCCGGCCGCGATCATCGCGCGCGAGACCTCGCGATCGGTGATGAACACGCCGTCCAGGTTGACGCTCAGCACTTTTTTCCAATCCGCCAGCGGCTTCTCGGCGAGCGGGCCAAACGCGGGCGTGCCTTCTTCTCCGTAGCGCGCGTGCGAGATTCCGGCGGCGGCGACCAGGATGTTCACGCCGCCAAGTTCGCCGACGCATCGCGTGACCATCGCGGCGACTTGCGCCTCGTTACTGGTATCGACCTGGCAGGCTATCGCTTTGCGGCCGAGCGCGCGGACCATGCCCGCGGTTTCCTCGGCGGCGGCCAGATGACGGTCGGCGACGAAGACGTTGGCGCCTTCCTCGGCGAATCGAATTGCGGTGGCGCGGCCGATTCCGCTTGCGCCGCCGGTGATGATTGCGTTTTTGGCTTCGAGTCTCAGACTCATGGGATCTCTTCAACCTCTCTTCTGCAATTTCGGGAGCAACTCGCGCCCTGCTCCGGGGTAGTTATCATGCTCGCGGCGCTCGCTGCCAGCACGCGCGGCGCCAACGCGCGATCCTTACTTATATTCTATGATCGGATCAGCGCGTCAAATAAGATTGAGCGAATGGCACAACAGCAAGCGGCTACCGCAGCGCCGGAGCCGACCAGCCGGTTCGTTGAAGTCGAAGGCATCAAGCTTCATTATCTGGACTGGGGCGGCGACCAGAACAAGCATACATTTCTTCTGCTGCACGGCGGCGCCGCGCACGTTCATTGGTGGGACAGCGTGGCGCCATTGCTGGTGCCGTATGGCCGCGTACTCGCGCTTGATTTTCGCGGACACGGCCGCAGCGGATGGGCAGAGCCGCCGCACTATGGGCCCGGATGGTACACGCGCGACGTCAAAGGGATGATCGATCATCTCGGCGAGCCTGTTATCCTGGTGGGGCATTCGATGGGCGGTGCGGTCGCGCAATGGGTCGCGACGCTGCATCCGGAAATCCTCGAAGCGTTGATCCTGATCGACTCGCCCAACGGACCGCCTCCGATAATGCGGCGGCTGATGTGGCGATGGCGGCGGCGCGCGCGCGGGGGCCCGCGTCCGGAGCTCAAGTCGTTCGAGGATATCAAGCGCAAGTTCCGGCTTTCGCCGCCCGATACTTATCTGACACGCGACGATCTGGAGCGGCTGGCGCGGATGGGTTCGTTGCAACTCGAAAACGGCAACTGGGCATTTCGGCTGGACCCGCGCACGCGCGCATGGCGCAAGACCGAGGGCCACACGCGCAAACCCAAAATCAAGCGGCTCAAGATGCCGGTGCTGATTCTGCGCGGGGCGCAGAGCACGCTGATGGGCGCGCGGCCGTCGCTACGGATGCATCGCAAGATTCGAGGATCGGTTTACAAAGAGATTCCGCGAGCGTTCCATCATGTGCCGCTGGACAATCCACGCGACACTGCCGACGCGATGATCGAATTCGTCGAGCATATCTGAACGCGCAGCTATTCGTCGGCGCCGGCCATGCGCGGCGTCCTGGCGCCGATCGTCGCGGCGACGGCGGGCGAGAATCTGGCTTTGAACTCAGCAGCCGAGAGATTTGTATGCGCGGCCAATTGCGAGAGCGCGGGTTCACGAAGGTCATCGGGCTCGAGCCGAATCATGTATGACCGCGCGACCTGGTAAGACTCGGTCGAGACATCGACCAGCCGCACGCGCACGCGCCCGGTCGCGGGGTCGGCAAGATCGGCAAAGTTGACCGGCGTGACGTGGCCACCCGCGATCGCGATCAGCGCACCGGACCCTCCGCCGAGCAGATAGCGCACCGCACCGTAACCAAGGGTGCGCGTGTAGTCGGCGTCGAACGGCACCGGCTTGGCGCATCGGAGTTCGTAGCCGATATCTTTGGCCACCACCGTCAAATCGGTGCCGAGCTCCGCCAGCGCCGCGCGCACGCGGTCGCGCAGAACGGTGCCGAACGACAGATCCGACAGATGGGTGTGGCCGTATGCGTCGTGCTCGGCGCCCGATACCGCTGGAAGAGCGCTCGCGTCGGCGCGCTCGGCGATTCCTTCCGCGACCACCGCGACCCCGTCGTCGCGGCCGGCGGCACGGCGCTTGATAATCGCACCGACGATAGTGTCGACCACGATTGCCAGATCGAAACGCTCGCCGACAAATTCCTCGGGGATAACCGCCAGGGTCGCGCCCGCCGACTTGCACATGCTGAGCGCGAGCGACCCCGACTTGCGCCCCATCGTGACGGCCAGGTACCAGCGGCGCGTGGTCCGGGCATCTTCCATCAGCGATTCGATAATCGTGGTGCCGACAGCGCGCGCGGTCTCGAAGCCGAAGGTGGGCGCATTCTCCGGCAGCGGCAGATCGTTGTCGATGGTTTTGGGCACCGTGGCGACGCCGATGCGCCCCTTAGAACGCTCGGCGATCTTGAGCGCACCGTAGGTGGTGTCGTCGCCGCCGATACAGATCAGGTAGCGAACGCCGAGCGTGGTGAGCGCGCCGACCGTGCGCTCGAGCATCGCGTCGTCGCGAGCGGGATTGGTGCGCGAGGTGCGCAGAATCGAGCCACCGGTAAAGTGGATGCGACTCACGTCGGAAATACGCAGCGGCACTGCGTGCGAGGTATCGCCCTCGGCGAGCCACTTGTAGCCGTCGCGCAGCCCGAGAACGTTCAGGCCGCAGTTAATCGCCTCGATCGTTGCGGCGGCGATTACGCCATTGATTCCGGGTGCGGGACCGCCGCCCACCAGAATCGCGAGGGTATGGTGCTTGTCGGTGCCGGTTTCCATGATAAGAATCGCCCCGAGGAAAAGTTTAGCACGCTCTGACAATCGACGCTGCTATTGCGGGTAACAGCGCGCAATCCACGACGGGAACGATCGATGACAGCGCGACGCGCAGCCTGTTCGTGCGGGCAATTACAAATCACGTGCGGCGGCGAGAGTTTGCCGACTTCATCCCGGCATTTCACCGACGCTCCTCGAAGTCGAGGCCGAGCGCCGGATTCTGTACTTGCCCGCCACAGGCGCGCGCCAGCAGCGGCTTAACTTCCTCGGCAAAATACTGCATCTGATCTTCGATTTCCCTGCTCTGGAAACCGCCTTTCTCAAACCACGCGTTGAACGCGAAATCCTCGTACCCGCAGCTCTCCTTTATTCGCATGATCTGCGCGGTCACTTCCGCCGGAGTACCGAACAACGCGACCTCCTTCTTGAGCAGCAGCTCGGGTGGAACTTTCCTGGCCGGGTCGAGCTTCTCTTCATCGGCGTCTGCGAGCACTGAGGCAAATCCGAACGGGCCGTAGTAGTCCCATTGCACTTCGAGGGCTTGCTTGTAGCGGTTCAGTTCGCGTTCTCGATCCTGTCCGGGCAGTACCAGATGAATGTAGCGGCCGGTGAGAACGCCGCGGCGCTTTTCCGCGTCCCATCCGTACTTGAGCCGGCCACGTCCAAGCCGATCCGGCCATCCTGCTTTTTCCGCCTCACGATAGAAGATTTCGACGTTCTTCTTGAGCCGCGAATTGGGTTCTACGATGAAGTATCCGTTGAGGCCGCGCTCGGCGGCCCACTTGATCGATCGCTCGGTAGTCAGCGGCTCCCACATTTGCGGATGCGGCCGCTGAATCGGTTGCGGGAAAACCTGCAGTTCCTTCAGCACCGTCGCACTTTGCATCACGGGATTTGCGCCGCCGTAGGGATCGGGCGCGCCGATGCTCAGCACCTCTTCGAGTTTGCGTCCGGCCTTGCCCGATTCGAAGTATGCGATCGTCTGCTGATGGTTCCAACGGGTGAAAACGGGCGGGATCGTAAAGAACTGCCCATGATGCGAGAACGACGGCTGCGTCCACGCCTTGATAATGATCTCATAGGCTTCCTGGTAGTACGCGCGATTGCGTTCCTGGTCCTGGATCGTGGCGAATGGCCATCCGAATACTTCGGCCTCGCGCGGTTGGTAGCCGCGGCCGATGCCGAATTCGAGGCGCCCATTGCTGATCACGTCGAGCATCGCGGCTTGCTCGGCGATCCGGATCGGATGCCACCATGTAACGATGTTGGCGGCCTGCCCGAGGCGAATCTGTCGTGTGCGCGTTGCTATCGCGGTCTCGGCCAGAAGCGGATTCGGGCTGAATTCCGCGCCTTCGGGCTGGAAGTGATGCTCGGTCATGAAGAAGTAGTTGAAGCCGAGCTTGTCGGCCAGGATTCCCTGCCGGACCTGGGCGATCAGTCCGCGCTGGCTGGCTTCGTGAACCTCGGCGAGATTGCCGTCGTTGATCGCCACTCCTGACGGCGTGTGTACCACCGGGAGATCGGATGCACCGTTGTGAAAAACACCTATTTCGATCATATGACCTCCGTCCCCGACGCTGGCCGTCTAGTGTTGTGCGGATGATAAGCAGCCGCGGCGCCGCGATATCGGCGCTGAATCATACATCGACGATGGCTCCGGTACTGCCTCGCGCGGGGATAGTTTCGACGCCTCGGCGCAGCAATCGGATGAGCAGGTTGCCAATCTCGTCAACGCTTGACGAGCCGTCGCGCCGATACCATTCCGCGGCCCAGTTGGTGGCGCCGATAATCAGCATTCGCAATGCATGACGATCGACTTCCGGGTCGATCTCGCCTGCATCGATTGCCGCGGCGATCAACCGGTCGAAAAATTTTCCATATGCGCGAAATTTCCGGTTGACCCTTCCCCACATGTCTTCGGGAGGTTGGCCGATCGAGCGCGACACGGCTCGCGCATAGTCGCTTTCCACCAGCTGGAACTTCAAATGAGCGCGAAGCGCCGTGGCCAGCCGATCCAGCGGCGTGCTCTCGGGCGGCATCGCCTCGACCACCGCCCGCGCGCGAACGAATGACAGACGCACGCCTTCGTGAAGAACTTCCTCGATCAACTCCTCGCGTGATTCGAAATGATAATAGAGGCTGCCGGGCTGGGTTCCGGCCGCTTCGGCAATCTCGGACAATTGTGCGGCGACATAGCCTCGCCGTGCGAGCACCTTTGCCGCGGCGTCGAGAATCTGCTTTCGTTTGAGCTCGCCGCGCGAACTCATTTGCTGTCGTTTCGCCGGCGCATAAGCGCGTAATGACTTTGCCGCCATCTCTGTTCTCTTCCTGGGCTCACCCCGTATTACTATTCACTTCCGTGCGTCCGGGGATTGCGCAAGCAACTGATTAATCGACTGATGATAGAAAGACAGCGCAGGCTCGATTTTGCCGTAGATCACTTCTTTCACCGCGCCCGAGGCCAGTCCGGCATGGATATTCGCCATCATCGGAAAGTCTTCGGTCTCTGTGACCTGCAGCAGCATGTCGAGATTCTTCTTCCAATGCAGCTTCGCGGAATCGGTCGCGGGCGGATTGGGGGCGTACAGGCTGGTGGAGACGGCGCAACGATCTACGGCAAGCGGAGTGACTCGCCATAACTCCACGTGATCGATCTGATGGGTCAGAATTGTGTTGGGCAACAAAAAATATTCGACTGTAGTATGCGGCAGCAGCAGTCTTTCCTGCGGCGGCTTTTCCGCTATTTCCTTGTCGATACTTCTGCGGAAGTTTACCGTCCGCTGATGAAGTCCGTACGTGTCCCAGACGGAGTGGCGGTCGTCATAGTACGGCGCGATACTGCGCCGATGCAGCGCGGGAATGTGGTAATTCTCGGAGAACGTGTCGATAACCAGTTTCCAGTTGAAGTTCCATTCCCGGGTCCGGGTTTCGAAGTGACTATAGTTTGCGAGGTCGTACTCGGCGATCTCGGTCTGCATCCCTTCGAGCAAGCCGTCGATTGAAATCGATGCGTTCCCGTCCGGCTGGAGGTAGATGAGACCGTACTTTTCGGCGACGGCGATTTGCCGCAAGTTGCAATCGACCTGCGCGATATCGTCGAAGCCCCATTCCTGCGGGCGGCCGAGCGAACTTCCGTCGAGCCTGTAGCTCCATGCGTGGTACGGACAGACCATCGCGCGCAAGCCATCGCCGCTGCTGCCGGACAGAACCGGCGCGCCGCGATGGCGGCAGGCGTTGAGAAAGCCACGCAGGGCGCCATCGGGCTGCCGCACGACCGCGATCGGCATACCGCCGAGCCGGGCAGTGAGGTACGACCCCGGCTCTTTGCACTCGCAGCTCAGACCAACCGGAACGGGGCGCTTACGAAAGAGCACCGTCATCTCGCGCTGGAAACGATCGGGATCGATGTAGGCACTGGCGGGGTTGCGCATGCTCGCCTTCGCGACATCGGTCCATTCGCCGTCCCTGAAACCAAGGTAACGTTGGATAAGTTCTCGCTGACGTTCCGGACGCATTCGAGTTCGAGCCTCTGCGAAAATGATTCTAATTCTAACTCTGATTAGATTTAGGCGTCAAGCGAGCGGCTTCCGGCGGTGTCGGTGCGGAGATTTGGCGGCGCTTCCGGACGGGAAGCCGCGCGCCCAACCTTAAGCCGGCTAACTTCGCAGAAAATGCAATCCCCAGTTCCTTAAAGAACGCGATGCTCTGGCGCACGGCGCGGAGAGTTGTAACTGTCAGGATAATGGTGGGATCCGCGCGAGCGCTGAAAGTGCGAAGCCTGAAGGCGCTCGCGGGGGTTTCCTGGCTCAAGGCCGATCAGCTGGAGAAACTGGCCAGCGCGCTGACGGTGACCCGCCACGAAAAGCGGAGCACGATTTTTTCTGATAAATCGCCGGTCGAATCGGCTTACATTTTGCTCTCTGGGGTGGCTCGAATTACCTGCGACAATCGCAAAGGCCGGCGAACGACGGCAATCATGTTAGCGCCCGGACTGATTCCTGCGTTCCCAACCGCCACCATCGGGATCACCTATAATTTTCGGTGCGAAGCGGTTACGAGTTGTCAAGTCGGAACCATAGGATTGCACGCTTTCATGAAGATCTGCCTCGGGATCGGATCGGCCGCCTTTAAGCAGATGGCAGGTGGCTTTTTGGGGCGTTGGGACCGGGTGCATTTGCGCTGCTCTAACCTGGTAGGATGTACGCTCGAGGAACGCCTGGCGCTGGTTCTGCTCGATTTGATCGAAGACTTCGGCGTCCCCAACGCTGATGGTGGAGTGCGTCTGAGCGTGCCGGTGCGCCACGACGACCTGGCCGAGTTGGTCGGCGCCACTCGGCCGCGAGTAACCGAGCGTTTGCGCAAGTTTACTCAGAAACACCTGATTTCCCAGCAAGACCGGCATTTGGTGCTGGACCCCGAGAGGCTAAGAGATTTTCTGGTAGAGTCGCGCAGTGAGGCGCTCTCTGGCGAGCTGTCGTAATCGTTTTTCCTTTCTTCGAGTGCCGAGTTCGAACGCCCGTCTCCTCCGAAGCGGCCCCACCGCATCTTATGTGCTTGGCATTTTTGTTTTCCCGGATAGAAGATGGACGGAGGTATCCCCGATCCGATGCCGTCAGGGACAGGGACAACACGCCTCGGAGGTGCCCCCGTCATGTCCAAAGAAGTATTGCGAGAACTCATTCTTGAACTTACCGAACCCGATCGGCTCGAGATCATCCGCGAGGCCGGGATACGTGACGACAGGCCGCCGCTCCTGCGCGGAAACGAAGAGGACGGGCCGGTGGAAGAGGCCGATTCCTGGGCAACTCAAAACGGCGCCAGGATACTCCCGTATCTATTGCGAAGAATCGATCCTTCAGACCGGGAGATGGTTCAGCTCGTTCAAAGCGGAATGTTATCTTTCGATCGTCGGCTGCTGGAGGCGCGCAAATTCCTTGTCCGGTTTAATCACCCGGCGATGCGCGGTGCTCCCGACGGTGAGCTGCCACTTTCCGAAGTCGCGGCGACCTCACTTGCGCTGACCGAACTCGTTACCTCGCTTTTGGCGGCGAATCGATCCTTTGGCGCGGATGCCGCGATGCCGACCGTACGGGTTGCGGCAGGCTCGGTGGATTTTTTCGCAACCGGTCCTGGTCTGATAGTCAGTGGTTTGCGGTTACTCGCTAGCTGCGGGATCGGTGTGATTTCTGCTCCCGTCATGGCGGGAACGGAAGCACTTACCGGAGCTATAGACCGGACGCTGAACTGGCAGAAGCGAAGCTCTGAAAAGGGCAGAAGCGACGCCACCAGGGCAAAAGCTGATCGCGAGAGGGGAAGAACAGACGCCGAGAGGGGAAGAGTTGATGCCAAAAAGATCGAAGTGGAGATAACGGGCCACGAACTGGATAATGAGATGAAGCGCGTCCAATTGGGCAACTTGCCGGATCAGGCGCAATCTCATCAGAAGGAGAGACCTGTGACGCTCCCAGCGTCGTTCTTTGTACCGATGCCGCTGATTGAGGAAAGCTCCCGCGACAATGGATTGGCCACGGCGCACGGGGTTCATGTGATCAATCGAGGACTGCCGTCGCTATTCGGAATTCTGCGTGTGATGCCCGGTCTGGTGATCACGGTTGAGAATAGAGCGGCGCAATAGCTAGTCGTGTACGCGTTGCGCCAAGACATATTGATAGGAAGGGTTCATGCTCGCATGAGCTCGCCCCGCAAGCGTCCACGGTCCGCCGCGCACCGGTATAGGGTCGCCCTTGGCGCAAGCGCCGCCGGCATGAATGAGGACGCCAGGAATCACAGCACCAAGGTGGCAAGGAACGAACGCTTCGTCAGCAAAACCAACGTTGCAATTGTACGAGAGCATCCATAAGCGTCATTTTGGCGCGCTGCGGGGCACCGCCGGCAACGACGCGGTTCATGCGGCGCGCGAGTTCGGGCAAACAGTTTCGCTCTCGGCCGCGCTCATCGGCACCAGCGTTGTGGCCGCGATCCTTGGCGATTCCGCGGCCACCAGGGCAAGGTCCGAAGAACTGACCAACCTCGCGAAGCAAGAGGGATTCGTGCTGGACTTGTCGTGGGCGAATATAAACCACGGCTATGCGCTGGCGCTCGAAGGCGATTGCGGCGCGGGAATCGCGCAGATGCTCGAGGGTTTGGCCGCTGTGCGAGCCGCGCGGACTCGCGCGTCGCTCCCGCAGTGCCATTGCTGGCTGGCCGAAAGCTATGCGAAATCCGGCCAGCCGGAGAAAGCGCGCACGGCGTTGGCAGACGCGTTCGCAGCGATGGAGAACACCGGTGAGCGGATGTATGAATCCGAGTTGCACCGGGTCAGCGGCGTAATCGCGTTGATATCGAATCCGCCTGATTCCAGCGAGGCGGAACGAAGCTTCCGAATTGCGATCGCTACCGCCCGCCGCCTACGGCAACGTGAACAACTATCCTGCGTGCAAGTGGATAATCGGGCGAGGCGCGGCGAGCGCCAACGGTTTCGCGAATTGGGCCAGACTTCTTCCTGCCCTCGATTCGGGCGCTCAAATTCCTCGCGCAAATCCGCTGAGGTGCGAGCGGCGCGGCCCGCGTCACCTGATCGCTCCGATAAGTTGGGCAGGTGGTCCGAACACTTCCGACCTCGCACGTCACCTGCTCAGATCCTCAAGCAGCGCCTTGGCGTCTTTCAGGTCCTGCGTATCGAAGCTTTCGGTGAACCAGCCGTAGATCTCGGCGAGCGTTGCGCGCGCCTCATCGCGGTGTCCCTGCGTCGCGAGCAGCCGCGCGAGGCTGGTAACCCTTCTGGGTGGCGAGGTAGCCGAGCGCGATCGCGAGGTGAGTTTTGCCCACCCCGGAGGGGCCCACGAACACCACGTTTTCGGCGCGCTCGACGCGCCCGGCGCGATTCGCGCTCGGCGACCAGCAACTCCTCGAGGAAGTCGGCAAACGAAGTGCGCTTCTCGGCCGCGGGTTGCGCCAGCGCCGGATACTGCGTTGCGACCCCGCCGAGCCGCAGTTCGTTACTCAGATCGATCAGTCGTTCATGCTGGATGCTCATCGCGCCTCATCCGTCGTGATCAGCTCTTCGTAGATCCGCAGCGAATGCTGGTAGCCGCGCAAGAGCGGCGCCGGGTGCTGCGGACGGGCCGGCCGGAGCGCTCCCGGCCACGGCGCGGGAATCGGTCGCAGACGCTCGGCTCATGTTCGAGCCGCACCATCGGGACCTCGCCGGTGGTCGCGTGCACGCGGGCATTGGCAACCGCGCGCAGCCAGGTTCCGCTTCCGTCGCCACAGCGCGAGGCGCTACTCGAGGCGCAGGGCGGAGAAGCATCGAAAATCGCTGGGATTTGCGGTGGCGAGGCTAGCTCCCACCCTGATCGCGATGGCGGCGATCATGCAATCTATCAGCGAGCCCCGGCGCCGGCCCGAACGGTTGAACAACTCCGCGGTCTTACTTGAATCCTCAGACAGGAAAGGTTCCGGCTCCCCGACAATCGCCGCCGCCAGCGCAAGCTGCCGCTGGTCCAGAGGACCGCAAAGAAACTCGGTCCATCCAATCGCGCTCATGCCGAGCCTGACGCCATCCGCCATCCAGCCGCGCAACTGCTTATCTTCGCCGGAATTCGCATTTAGCGCTCGGATCAGAAAACTCGTATCCAGATGAATTATCGCTTGGGCCATTCGTGCCGAGCCGACGTCTTCTCGCGTTCGATTCGAACCTCGCGCGACCACTTTTCGGTGGGTTGCTTGGTGAGCTTCACGCTTTTTTGCAATTCGTCTAGCGCTTGTAACGGAGGCGGCGTTTCGCCGAGTTGAGCGCGGGCGACCACGTCAATCGCGCGGCGCAAGACTTCGGATTTCGAGACCTTCCAACGGGCGGCCACCCGGTCGAGTTTGCGGATCGTTTCGACATCCAGAGCGTAGGTTGATTTGATTGATGTTCGGGCCATAACAATTGATTATACGGCCATACTTCGGGCAGTCTCAAGTGGGACGCGACGCAACCGACATTATGCCATTTGCCCAGATTTCAGAATCGCGTAAGTGCCTGATTTCATTGGTGGGCGGTGCAGGTTTCGAACCTGCGACCCTCGGCTTGTAAGGCCGATGCTCTACCACTGAGCTAACCGCCCCCGCGCGAAAAGAAAAAGCCCTGCCCATCGGGGCAGGGCTTTATATTACTGAATCTTGGCGGCTGCCGGCAGCCGCCAGTGTGCTCCGATCACGAACCGGTGCTCGGCGCGGCTGCGCCTTCCAGTCCCTCGTTGAGAGAATCTTTTAGCTGCTTGCCCGGTTTGAATTTGGCCGAGCGGCTCGCCGAGATCTGAATCGTCTCGCCGGTTTTCGGATTTCGTCCCGCACGCGCCTGACGCGTCGAGACGGAGAATGTCCCGAAGCCCGAGATGTTGACGCGGTCGCCGGTCTTGAGCGCCGCGATCACGTCGTCGAGCACGATATTCACCGCACGCTCGGCGTCGGCCTTTGGAAGTGGAAGCTTGTTCGACAGTGCTTCGATAAGTTCGGCCTTGGTCATGGCTCTGCTCTATTGCGGCTTGCGCCGCCGGTTAGGCCGCGTCCCACGATCGCGCGGGAATCACGGAGCCCCAGTTTCCTCGCCCGCCCCGGTTATTGCGAGAGGTTCGTCGGCGACGGCGCCGAGTCTTCATCGTCGTCGGCGGCGATTGGTGTCTTACTGTCCGGTTCGTTCAGGAAAGCCGGATTAACCGACGGCGCTTTCGGTTTGAAAAACGCCTCCGGATCCGCCAGCACCAGCGCATGCCGCAGCACCTCGTCCATGTGCTCGACCTGGATGAGCTGGATTCCCTTCAATATCGCCGGCGCGATCTCGCTGATGTCCTTGCCGTTCTCCTTGGGCATCAGGATCGTCTTGATTCCTCCGCGATGCGCCGCCAACACCTTTTCCTTCAGTCCGCCGATCGGCAGCACGCGTCCGCGCAGCGTGATCTCGCCCGTCATCGCAAGGTCGTTACGCACCGGCGTGCGCATCAGCGCAGAGACCAACGCGGTCGCCAAAGTGATTCCGGCCGACGGGCCGTCCTTGGGAATCCCACCTTCGGGGACGTGAATATGGATATCGATCTTGTGGTAGAAGCTGCTATCGAGTCCGAGCATGTCCGAGCGCGAACGCACGTACGACATCGCCGCCTGCGCCGATTCCTGCATCACGTCGCCAAGCTGCCCGGTGATCGTAAGCTTGCCGCGTCCGGGGACGATCGTGACCTCGACGCTCAGCAGTTCGCCGCCAAGCTCGGTTACCGCAAGCCCGGTAGTGACGCCGATTTGCGGTTCGGTCTCCGCGATTCCGTAGCGGAACTTCGCGGGTCCCAGATACTTCGCAAGGCTCGAGGCCGAAACCTTGACGTGCGCATTGCGATCGGTCTTGACCACTTCAACCGCGACTTTGCGGCATACCGACGCGACCTCGCGCTCGAGGTTGCGCACTCCCGCCTCACGCGTGTAGTGGCGGATGATTCCCAGCAGCGCCTTGTCCGAGAACTCGATGTTCTCGGGCTTGAGGCCGTTGGCCTCCATCTGCTTGGTGACGAGGAACTTCTTGGCGATCTGCGCCTTCTCGGTCTCGGTGTATCCCGGAATCCGGATCACTTCCATCCGGTCCTGGAGCGGACGCGGGATGCGATCGAGCGTGTTCGCTGTGGTGACGAACATCACCTTGGAGAGATCGTAATCGCAATCGAGGTAATGGTCGTTGAAGGTGAAGTTCTGCTCGGGGTCGAGAACCTCGAGCAGCGCCGACGACGGGTCGCCGCGGAAGTCGGTTGACATCTTATCAACCTCGTCCAGCAGCATCACCGGATTCGACGAACCCGCCTTGCGGATTGACTGGATCACCTTGCCCGGCAGTGCGCCGATATAGGTGCGGCGATGGCCGCGGACTTCAGCCTCGTCGCGCACGCCGCCGAGCGACACGCGCACGAACTTTCTGCCGGTCGCGCGCGCGAGCGACTTGCCGAGCGAGGTCTTGCCGACTCCCGGCGGACCCACCAGGCACATGATCGGACCCTTCATCTGGCCGACCAGGGTCTCGACCGCGAGATATTCGAGGATGCGCTGCTTGACCTTCTCGAGGCCGTAATGATCTTCCTCGAGGATGCGCTCGGCTTCTTTTATGTCGAGCTTGTCTTCGGTGTATTCGAACCACGGCAGCGCCAAAAACCAGTCGAGATAATTGCGCACGACGGTCGCCTCGGCGGACATCGGCGACATCATCTTGAGCTTCTTGATTTCGCGTTCGCACTTTTCGCGCGCCTCGGTCGGCATCTTCTTCTGGCGCAGCTTCTCTTCGAGCTCCTGGATCTCGTTCTTGAACTCGTCTTTTTCGCCGAGCTCTTTCTGGATCGCGCGCATCTGCTCGTTTAAGTAGTACTCCTTCTGGGTCTTTTCCATCTGCTTCTTGACCCGGGAGCGGATACGCTTTTCGACTTCGAGAATTTCCAGCTCGGAGCGCATGTAGCCGAGAATTTTTTCCAGCCGCTCGGCCGGATTGGTCGATTCGAGCAGCGCCTGCTTGTCCTCGAGCTTGATTCCCAGATGTTCGACGATCTTGTCGGATAAGAATCCGGGATCATCGACCGCCGAAATCGAAGCCACCATCTCGGGTGGAATTTTCTTGTTGAGCCGCGCGTAGTTGTCGAAGGTCGATACGACTGAGCGCATCAGCGCCTCGACTTCAGGCGAAGGCTCGTACGCCTCTTCGATTTCCTCGGCTTCTACCTGGTAGAACTCTTCGTCGGGAAGGTAGCGGAGGATTCGCGCGCGCTTCTTGCCCTCGAGCAACACCTTTACGGTCCCGTCGGGCAGGCGCAGGAGCTGCACCACGATCGCGAGCGTGCCGATATTGTACAGGTCTTGCGGCGACGGCTCGGCAATCTTGGCGTCTTTCTGCGAGACCAGCAGGATCGGTTTCTTCTGTTGTTCGGCGGCCTCGAGCGCCTTGATGGATTTTTGGCGGCCCGCGAAAATCGGGTACACCGCGTGGGGGAATACGATCAATTCACGCAGCGGGAACAGCGGAACCACGTTCCCGGGCGCGTCGCGATTATCTTTTTTGTCGTTACGAAACAGCATCTGTGTGGATCCCGAGTCTCCCTCGCGTCATGCGGTTTCAGCGGTCTTCTGATAGACCAGAAGCGGCTGCTCCTTCTGCGTGACCACTTCCTCCGAGATCAGAACCTCCTTGATATTCGGCTGCGACGGTATGTCGTACATCAGGTCCACCATGATGCCTTCCATGATGGCGCGCAGTCCGCGTGCTCCGGATTTGCGCTTGAGCGCCTCGCGCGAGATCGCGCGCAATGCTCCCTGCGTGAATTTCAGATGCACGTTCTCCATGTCGAACAGCTTTTGGTACTGCCGCACCAGCGCATTCTTGGGTTCGTTCAGGATGCGCACCAGCGCTTCCTCGTCCAGTTCGCCCAGAGTCGCGATTACCGGCAGACGGCCGACAAATTCAGGAATCAATCCAAACTTGAGCAGATCTTCCGGCTGCACTTCGAGCAGCAGCTCGGAGATGGTCTTGGGATCGCGATGGGTCAGGTCGGCGCGAAAGCCCATCGTCTTGCCCGCGATTCTGCGCCGGATGATATCGTCGAGTCCGACGAACGCTCCGCCGCAGATGAACAGGATATTGGTGGTATCGACCTGCAAAAATTCCTGCTGCGGATGCTTGCGGCCGCCCTTGGGCGGCACCGACGCCATCGTCCCTTCGACTATTTTGAGCAGCGCCTGCTGCACGCCTTCGCCCGAGACGTCGCGTGTGATCGAGGGGTTGTCGCCCTTGCGCGCGATCTTGTCGATCTCATCGATGTAGACAATTCCGCGCTGGCATCGCTCGATATCGTAATCGGCGTTCTGCAGCAGCGACAGGATAATGTTCTCGACGTCCTCGCCGACGTAGCCCGCTTCGGTCAGCGAGGTCGCATCGGCGATTGTGAAGGGAACCTGTAGAAAGCGCGCCAGAGTTTGCGCCAGCAGCGTCTTGCCGACGCCGGTCGGTCCGATCAGGAGGATGTTGGATTTCTGCAGCTCGACGTCGCCGGTCACCATCTGCGAGTCGATTCGCTTGTAATGGTTATGGACCGCCACTGAGAGAATTTTCTTGGCGCGTTCCTGGCCGATTACGTACTGATCGAGAACCCGTTTGATTTCCGCAGGCTTTGGAACCGCCGACGATTGGCTGAAAGCCTCTTCGCTATCGGTCTCTTCGGCGATTATGTCGTTACAAAGATCGATGCATTCGTCGCAAATATAAACCGTTGGTCCAGCTATCAGCTTGCGTACTTCGTCCTGGCTCTTGCCGCAAAACGAACACACCAGATTGCCCGAACGGTCGTCATGCTTGGCCATTACTGCCTCCCGCGGTTCACTTGGAGGGCCTCCGGCTAACGATTACCTCATCGATGACTCCGTATTCAACTGCTTGCGCCGGAGACAGGATGAAATCGCGGTCCGTATCCTTCTCGATTTTCTTCACGTTCTGGCCCGTGTGATGTGCCAGGATCAGGTTCATCTCTTCGCGCGCACGGACCATTTCGCGCGCCTGGATGTCGATATCAGTCGTTTGTCCCTGTGCGCCGCCATGCGGCTGATGCATCAGGACGCGCGCGTGGGGCAGGGAGTAGCGCCGTCCTTTCTGTCCCGCCGCGAGCAAAATCGCGGCCATGCTGGCGGCCTGGCCCAGGCACAGCGTAGACACTCCCGGCTTGATGAACTGCATCGTGTCGTAGATTGCCATTCCGGCGGTCACTTCTCCGCCCGGTGAGTTAATATAGAAGCTGATTTCCTTTTCCGGATCTTCGGATTCAAGGAACAGAAACTGCGCCGTGATCAGATTGGCGACGTCGCCGTTAACCTCGGTCCCGAGAAATACGATCCGGTCCTTCAATAGGCGGGAAAAGATGTCGTAGGCGCGTTCACCGCGGCCTGTTTGTTCGACTACGATCGGTACCAGGTTGCTCATAAACCCTAACCGCGTCGCAGCCGGCGCTCTCATGAGGACAACAGGCCGCTGACGCCATCAAATTGTATCGACTCCGCAATACTTGGGCAACGTCCACCAGTTTTCAAAAACTGTTTGGGGACTTGACTCACGCCTTCTCCACACTGCCGGCGTCACTCGGCTCTTTCTCGACATGCTCGCGCTGGGCTCGCGCCATCACAAGGTCCAGCGCCTTTTCCCGGCGCATCGTGACCCGCAGGCCCTCACGGTTGGCTTCCTCGCGATAAAACTCGGCCGCGCGATCGCGATTGCGTCCCGATTGCGTGACGATCAGGGCCACCCGATCGCCCAGCTCTTCGTCGCTGACCTCGATATTTTCCTGGTCCGCTATTGCGTCAACCACCAGCGAGGTCCGCGCGCGTTTCTCGGCCCGCTGCTTGAGGTCGTCGGCGGAAGCCTTGACGCGTTCCTGGACCTGCTCGTGCGGAATGCCGCCCGCCTCGAGCGTGTTGTGCAGCTCCTGCTCCATCATGCGCTGCTCGCGAGCCACCAGAGATTCCGGCAGCTCGACGGGATTGCGCTCGATCACGAGATCGAGCAATCCCTGGCGCGCGCGGGAGTCGGCTTCGTCGCGGGCGTGCTTCTCGAGCTCCTCGCGCACGCGCACGCGCAGAGCAGCCAGGTCCTTGCAGTCGCCCTGGTCCTTGGCGAACTCGTCGTCAAGATTGGGCAGAATCCGTTCGTAAATTTCCTTGGCGTTTACGCGCCATTCGACAGTCTTACCTGCCAGCTCTTTTTCCGCGTAGTCCTGGCCGTAGGTCTTGACCCCGCGCGCGGGCTTGCCGAGTTCGGCGCCGATCAGGATTTCGTCAATCTGATGCGCAATCGCGGCCTTGGTCGCCTGCAGCAGCTGCTCCTGCACCGGAACTTTCGACAGCGCCTTGTCGCCCTCGAAACCCTCGACCGTGGCGAGCACGTAGTCGGCTTCCTGAACCGTGGTGCGGCCTTCGATCTTTTTGAGCGTAGCCTGGCGCTCGCGCAGCGCCTGGATCGTGCTGTCGATCTCTTCTTCCTTGACCTCGATCTTGAACTCGGGAATCTTCAGCCCCGCGTAGTCCTTGACCGTCAGCTCGGGGCGCAGATCAAAGGTCGCGCTGAACTTGAGCGACTTGGCGAGGTCGGTCTCTTCGGTGACGATTTCCGGAGCGACGACCGGCTTGAGCGCGTTTTCCTCGAGCGCTTTTTCGGTGTATTCGCGCAGCAGCTTCTGCAGCACTTCGCCGCGAACCTGGTCGCCGAAAAACCGCTCGAGCATCATCCGCGGAGCATGCCCGGGGCGAAAGCCCTTGAGCACCACACCGCGTTTCAGCTCATTGTAGGCCGAGTCGAGTTCGCGCTTGATCTCGTCGGGTTCGACTTCGATGGTAAGTTTGCGCCGCAGCGCCGAAGGGGTGTCGATATTTACTTGCATGGCGTCTTGAACCTTATAGATAACCACACGCGAGCGCCGCGATTCAACAGCAACAGTTCGATTTACGTCGCGCTCCACGCCACGAGGAACTCAGGCTAAAGCCTGTGCCACGAGAAATACGGGCACTAGCCTGTGACACCCGGAGCCGCGATCTTCCCGTCAAGGATTCGGGGCTTGAGCCGCTGATTGACTCAGAGCCGCGAGCACCGCGGGCGAGAGCGCGTCGGCGTGCTTCAACAGCATCGTGAGTTGCCAGCGCTCGGTGGCCGTCAGAGTGCCGTCAAATCCGGGCATCCCGGATAATCGAATTCCGTGGGTGACCTTCCAGAAGATGAGGCCCTCAGGATCGTTGGTATCCATCTCGCCCTGCTTGAACAGACGTGGCGGTGGCGGGAACATCCCTTTTGATATGGCAGAGCGCGGCTGGCCCGGCGTGCCGTGGCATAACGCGCAGTGTTTGGTG
>Ga0307372_10005211_pt1 | contig 19649 bp, 16 predicted proteins | sample OX1MG_FD_202533 | JGI IMG/M metagenome (GOLD analysis project Ga0307372, IMG submission 202533) | Soil microbial communities from Risofladan, Vaasa, Finland - OX-1 | ecosystem: Environmental > Terrestrial > Soil > Coastal area > Acid sulfate soil | place: Finland: Risofladan, Vaasa | collected...
CGGCGACCTTCACGGGTCTCACGATGTATGTCCCGATGAACAGTTCAGCAAACCTCAATGTGTCTGTCGGTACGCCGACTATCGCATCGGGTGCGACTTCGGGTGCGGCAATCAACGTCTCGATTGACGGCGGCGGTGCTTCGGGTGCAAACTCGGACTTCAAGGCCATCAACGGCGCTGGTAGTACGCTCACGAACGTGAACAGCACGGGCTCCGGCACTACCGGTCCTATGCTTGCAAGCAACGGCACGTTCTACGTTCACAAGTCGATTCCGACCTTCGCGATGCTCTCGACGGGTGTTACAGTTCCGTCAACTGGCAATCCTCTCTACCGCTTCAGCATCTCTGCTGATCCGGCAGGCGCGATTCAGTGGACACACCTGGTGTTCAACATCGCGACGACCTCGGCAACGGTAACGAATGTCTACCTCACGGATGACAGTTCTGGCACTAACCTGCTCGACAACACGACTTCCTCCGCTTCGACGACAGCGACGACCATCACGGTCGACCTGACGAAGAACTCGACGCAGTCGACCTACGCGCAGGTAGCGGCTGGTGCGACCAAGACCTATGACCTCTACGGCACGGTCGCTGGCTTCACCACCGGCTCGACGATCACGATCTCACTTGCGTCCGACGGGTCGCACGCTGCAGAAGGATCCGCAGCAACTACTGCAGGACTTCCTAGCAACGTAGTGTGGTCAGGTATGTCGGCAACCGGTCATTCGATCAGTACGACTGACTGGACGAACGGCTACCTCCTGAAGAACTTCACAACGAACGCGACGAGCTACTCCAAGTAGTAATCGCCTCTAGTGACGTCCCGAAAGGAATAACCTAAGTCCAAAGGCCATTCGGCCACCAGCTAGGGAATTGGCCTAGCAAACAAAAACCACCCTCTACGGGTGGTTTTTTGTTTTGTGGTATTCTGTTTTGCGTATGCAGCTTTTAAAGAAACAGTGGGCGGTAGTCGGCGGTGCCGCGGTGATAGTCGTCGTACTCGGTTTGATCTATTTCGTGAAGACTCCTGCACCGGTTGATACCGGCAACATTGCTTCATCTACTACTCCTACCGCTACGAGCACTACGCTTCTTACGTCGGTCGCCTCCACTACGGCTGCTGTCGTATTGCCATTCCCGATTAATGCGGCGGATACTATCGCGTCGTGGAGTTTCAACGGCGCGTATACCGGGAACGCGACACTCACGGTGCAGGCGAACGCCGATATCGTCCACTTACAGAGCCTTCTCGGGAAAGGGCAGTACGACAACTACGATCTCTATATCGGTCTCGGGAATGACTACAATCTGCTCGGCAACGGGAAAGGTGCATATCAAAACTACAATCGCGCTATTGCCATCTACCAAAACAAAGGCCTCGCATTTGTGAATCTCGGCCATCTGATGGATGAGCTTGGTGCGTATCACACCGCCGCCGACGCATACGCGAAGGCGGTTGCGGTCGAGCCGGGCGTGCTTGAGTATCATATTGAACGGCTTAATTTCCTGACAAACCGGTTTCCGAACGACACCGCACGCATTACTTCCGCCTTGGCTGATGTGGCAAAAGTCTTCGGCGACACCCCGCAAATTCTCACGATAGAAGCGCAGTGGCTGACCGAACAGGGGCGCTACGCCGATGCAATAAAGGCATGGCAGACGGTAGAGATGCTCTCACCTGGGAAGGATATGACGGCGATTAACGCCGCGATAGCGCAGCTTAAAGCAAAAGAATGAGATTTATTGAACGCGCCTATCCGTGGCTACTCATAGCGCCCGTCATTTTGCCGGTTGTGATATGGGGAAGTCTCATCTACCCGTACCTCGTCCCCAAGACACTGCTTTTCTATGCTCTCACTTTCCTTGCAGTCGGAGCATTCGGCATTCTCGTTGCGTATGGACGCACATTCTATTGGGCACGGCTTGCTTCGCGGGAGGCCTGGATCCCCGTGATGCTCCTTGCGCTTGCGTATATTGCAAGCGCGTTCGGTATTGATTTCTACAGAAGTTTTTGGAGCATCTTCGTGCGCGGCGACGGGCTCCTGATGCTCACCTGCGCCGTTACGAGCTTTTACCTTATCCTGCTCCACGCAGACCGCACGTTTTTTGAGCGGCTTCTCCGCGCGATTGCGGTTATCGGGAGTTTTATCGCGGTCTACGGCATCGGCGAATGGCTTATAGACCATAGCCGCATTGGGAGCCTGCTCGGGAACGCGGCATTCTTTGCCTGCTACCTCGGCATCGCCTTCTTTGCGACGCTAGCCGCCGCCCGTTCGCTCCCGCGCGGGTGGCGCCGTGCCGTGTACACGGGTGCGGCACTGCAAGTCCTCGCCATCGTGCTTACCGCAACGCGCGGTACGATACTCGCGCTTCTTGCCGCCGGTGTCGCAGCGCTTACTTACGCTGCATGGCGTGGCAGTGGGAGACGGCGCGTCTGGTCGGCGAGCATTCTCGGCGCGCTCGTTCTCTGCGGCGGACTTTTCTTTGCACTACGAGCGGAGATTGCAAAAGTGCCGTTCCAGCCAATCGCGCGCATCGCTTCGATCTCGACGACCGACCCGGATGTCGCGAGCCGCCTGTTCATCTGGAGGAACATGATCGGGCAAATCGAGCAACATCCTTGGCTCGGCGTCGGCGCTGAGCACATTGACGTGCTTTTCAACCGATTCTACGACCCGACGAAGATTTCCGAGCAGTGGTTCGACCGTTCGCATAACGCCTTTCTTGACTACGTTGCGCAATACGGCATCGGCGGACTGCTGCTCTACCTAGCGCTCATAGCATCTTTTTTCACGTCCGCGATGCGTCTCGCGCGTCGCAAAGAACATCCCATCGCGGGAATCTTCGCGCTCCTCGCGATAACCTATGCCGTGCAGAACTTCTTTGTTTTCGATACCATTTCTTCGTTTTGGCTGTTCCTTGCACTCCTCGCGGCCGTTGTTGGCATATCGCTTGAAAGTTCTCCCCGCGAAGCGCTCCCGTTGCCTGCATGGACACGTTCCGCCTCATGGGTATTCGCCTTCGTGCTCGCCGTCCTCATCATTCCCGTGTCTCTCTACCCAGCGCTCGCGGCATATGACCTCTCGGAAGCGTACCTGTACCAGCGTGTCGATTCTCCCAAAGAGATAAGTTATCTGAAGCGCGGCATGGCACTTAACACCTACGGTGACCTCGAATACGGATATGAGGCATATGACATGTACGCAAATGACCAGGCAACCGCGCTTACGGGACAGGCACGCGTCGACGCGTACCAGGAAGCACTCTCTATTCTCACTGCGGATTTCAATCGTTACCCCTATGATGCACGCACGGCGCTCTACCTCGCTGATGTGCTTTCGCTCACGCCCCCCGGGATAGCAGTCGACCAGAACCTTCTTTCGGCGGCGCTGGCGCGAGCCATCAAAGAGTCGCCGAAGCGTTCGCAGCCGTGGTATATTCTTGTGAATCTCTCCATCAGCAAAGCAAATACCTATCCCCCGCAGTCGCCAGAGCGCGTTGCTGGCTATGCAGCCGCGCAAGATATACTGACACGCTATATCGCGCTCGTACCGACGCTGTCTGAACCACACTTCGTGCTCGCACAACTTCTCCAGGTCGCCGGCAATACAGGTGCCGCTGCGGCAGAGGCATTACTGGGCAAAGAGTACTATCAGAGTGATCTTGAGACGGCAAACCGAGCGGCAGTGTATTATGAGACGGTACTTGATCTCCCAGATGCGGCATTCTTTTTGGCGGAGGTCGTGCATCTTGATCCTGGTAATACGGCGGCGGCAAGTGATCTCGCAAAAATACAGGCCTATGAACAATCTAAGAAATAAAAAAAGTCAGCGCGCCCGCGAACGCAGGCTGCTCCCGTTTATCGTTGAGTTCGTGAAGTTTTCCACCGGCTTCGCGGTTATCATCGCGGTCGCGCTTCTGACTCTCCATGTTGCGAGTGTTGCGATGGGCTAATTGCATTGCAACGCCGTTCTGGTAGAGTGTTTCCTGTACGAACCGAAGACAGCGGGTTCCGCAAGAGCGGATAAATCCTGCCGAGGCGAGACCATACAGGTCGAACTCTCCTTTATTTCGTTCGTACGGAAATCGTATGGCAATATCAAAAGATAAGAAGCGCGCTATCGTCGCGAAGCTCGGGGATGCTTTTAAGGAAGCGTCGTCGGTCGCGTTCGTTGGTTTCTCAAAATTGACCGTGAAGGACGTCTCACGTTTGCGGACCGAGCTCTCACAGAGAGGTGTGCGCTACTACGTCGCGAAGAAAACACTCGTTCGCCGGGCGCTCGCGGAGCGAGGGTATCAAGGCGAGGTACCATCCTTGCCGGGAGAGATCGCGGTTGCGTGGACTGCAAGCGACGACGTCACGGCACCTGCAGGCGGCGTGTACGAATTCGGGAAAAAGCTTAAAGGAGCACTCGTACTTCTTGGTGGCGTGTTCGAGGGAGCTTTTCTCAACGCCGAGGAGATGACCGCTATCGCGACGATTCCGCCCATGAATGTGTTGCGCGGCATGTTCGTGAACGTCATTAACAGTCCGATTCAGGGATTCGTTATGGCGCTCGATCAGATTAGCAGGAAGAAATAATACCTATGGATGAAACTATTACGGTAGAGATACCAAGCAAATTCAAGAAGCTCGTGGAAGAAGTCGAAGCGATGACCGTCCTTGAGCTTTCCGAGCTCGTGAAGGTGCTTGAAAAGAAGTTCGGTGTGAGCGCGGCGGCAGTCGCGGTCGCTGGTCCTGCAGCGGCAGGCGCCGCAGCCGAAGAGGAAGGGAAGAGCACCAGCGATGTCGAGCTTACCGACGCGGGCGCAAGCAAGATTGCCGTTATCAAGGCAGTTAAGGAGGCGCTCGCGCTCGGGCTCAAGGAAGCAAAGGATCTCGTCGACAGCGCGCCGTCGATGCTCAAGACCGGCATGAAGAAAGAAGACGCTGCCGAACTCGCGAAGAAGCTCACTGACGCTGGGGCGAAAGTGACTTTGAAGTAACTTTTCGCAACAAACCGAGCACCATGGCAACCATGGTGCTCGGTTTTGCGTTTTGCGTTCCCAGACCGTACACTGGCCGCATTATGGAACCGCTCGCAAGAATCTTCGGCTCAGGGGCCCATCTCAAGACTCTCCGACTTTTCGTGTTCAATAAAGACTCCGTGTTTACTCTTGCCGATATCGCTGGGCGGACAAAGCTCTCCAAGGAGGTCGTGCGCCGCTCGCTCGCTGAATTTCTTGCCGCCGGCCTGGTGCGTAAAAAGGGTGCGCTCGTCCCGTCCCGGTACCAGACGAATTCACATTTTGAATATCTTGACGCGCTTGATACATTTATCCGTGAGACGACCAACGTGCGCCCGCAGGACATGCTCAAAGCGCTCAAACGCACAGGGGCGTTACGGCTTATCGCGCTCTCGGGGCTCTTTACCGGCGTCCTCGAGGCACAGATCGATCTTCTGGTCGTCGGCGACAATCTTGATGAACGTACACTCGCGAATGCGGTGCATTCTCTTGAGGCGGAGCTTGGGCGCGAGATCCGCTATGCATCATTCTCGACTGCGGATTTTCGCTACCGCTTCGGGGTCTATGATCGGCTTTTGCGGGACGTTTTCGACTATCCACACCGCCTGCTTATCGACAAAATAGGCGTTTGAAAATGCTACTATTCTCGGTAGAGGCTCGTGGTGTAAGGTACGGGCTATTAATGGCATAAACAAAGCGTTATTCCTATGGGTTTTACTACATGGGCAGATGTGCTCAGTCAATCATTCCAGAACCTCTTCTACGGGGTAGTAGCGTTTATCCCCAACGTGATCGTCGCAATTGTCATCTTCATCGTCGGCTGGCTCATCGGCATCGGCGTCGGCCGCGTGGTCGAGCAGATCGTCAATGCACTGCGTGTTGATCAGGCACTCAAGTCAACCGGCTTTGACCGCGTGCTGTCTCGGGCGGGATTCGGACTCTCCTCGGGTAAGTTCCTCGGCTTTCTCGTCAAATGGTTCTTCATCATCGTCTTCCTTGTGGCGTCTCTTGATGTACTCCACTTGACGACGGTGAATCTCTTTATCAGCGATGTGGTCCTCGGATATCTCCCGCAAGTGATCGTCGCGGTCTTGATCCTGCTCGTCGCGGCAGTCGTCGCGAATGCGGCGGAGCGCGTCGTTGCCGGTTCGGCGCGTGCGGCGTCTCTGCACTCTGCAGGCTTCCTCGGCAAGGTTGCGCGTTATGCGATCTGGATCTTCGCCATTCTCGCGGCGCTCACTCAGCTCGACGTTGCAGCAGGGCTTATTCAGGCTCTCTTCCAGGGTATTGTTATAGCCGCCTCGCTTGCGCTCGGCCTCGCTTTCGGACTTGGTGGCCAGGCATCAGCAGCCCGCTATCTCGATCGTCTTCAGTCAGAAATCAAGAATTGATACTCCAAAGGAAAGACCGCCCGCCGTACGGCGGGCGGTCTTTCCTTTGGAAGTGCTTGACGCTCTCGGCAGCCTCGTCTATACTTCTTCTACGTGTCTACGAACCGAAAAACTTCTTCCAAACGGAGCGGATAGGCCGTAAGGCCACGCGCGCCTCAAGCGCACGAACCGCCCCGAAGGGCGGTTTTCGTTTTTAGAAGACACTGATTCTTTGACATACGAATACGCATAAGTAATTGAATCTCCGCGACTTACCGTCGCGGGGGAACAAAGTGCGAATTAATGATTGTGGTATACAGGTTTCCGTGCGAGAGACATAAGAGTACACGGTGGATGCCTTGGCCTAGGACGGCTATGAAGGACGCGACTAACCTGCGAAAAGCTTCGGGGAGGCGGTTTGTAGCCTTTGATCCGGAGATGTCCGAATGGGGAAACCCTACAGTTTTGAACTGTAATCCGTGGGGTAACGCCTGCGCGATGCGAACCCTGGGAAGTGAAACATCTCAGTACCAGGAGGAAAAGAGAACAATCTGAGTAGCGTTCTCTTCAAGCGTATGTTCGTTTGAAGGGAACGCTACTCTCGTGATACCCTAAGTAGCGGCGAGCGAAAAGGGAAAAGCCCAAACCGTAGTCTTCGGACTGCGGGGTTGTAAGATGCGGACGTCCCGATTTATCGGGGAAAGAGTTATAAATTGTCTATATAGCAGAAGCTGCTGGGAAGCAGCGCCCCAGAGGGTAATGGCCCCGTACGCAAAATATATGACGACTCTTGTTCGTATTCTTGAGTAGTTCGAGACACGAATAGCTCGAATGAATCTGCCGGAACTAACCGGTAAGGCTAAATACGTCCTATGACCGATAGTGAACTAGTACCGTGAGGGAAAGGTGAAAAGAACCCCGAGAGGGGAGTGAAATAGAACTGAAACCGTGTACTTACAAGGGGTCGGAGCGGATGCTTGCATCCGTGACGGCATGCCTATTGAAGAATGAGCCGGCGAGTGTATATATCTTGCGCAGCTAAGCCCTTCCGGGGCGGAGCTTAAGGGAAACCGAGCGTGAATAGCGCGATTGTAGGATATATACGACCCGAAGCCAGATGAGCTTGCCATGAGCAGGGTGAAATAGCTTGAAAAAGTTATGGAGGCCCGAACCCGTAGGTCGTTCAACGCCTTGGGATGACTTGTGGTAAGGAGTGAAAAGCTAATCGAATCTGGGAATAGCTGGTTCTCTCCGAAACAGCTTTTGGGCTGGCGTTGCGAAATGTGCGCATGGGGGTAGAGCACTGGAAGGGACCAACAGGGAGAAATCTCGTGGTTCCTATCAAACTCCGAATACCGTGCGCTCGCGCAGCAGTTAGAAGGTGGGGGCGAAGCTCCATCGATCGAAAGGGGAAGAGCCCTGATCGCCACTTAAGGCCCCTAAATCGACATTCAGTACATCCACAAGGAAGTGAGGACTCATTGACAGTGAGGATGTTGGCTTAGAAGCAGCCACCATTTAAAGAAAGCGTAACAGCTCACTCATCGAGAGTCCTTGCGCCGAAGATGATCGGGGTTAAATGTCGTGCCGAAATTGCGGGTTTGTATTTATTTAGATAGATACAAGCGGTAGGAGAGCGTTCCGTTCGCGCTGAAGCTAAAGGGGTAACCCATGGTGGAGCGTACGGAAGTGAGAATGCCGGTACAAGTAACCACAATGCGGGTGAGAACCCCGCACGTCGAAAGATCAAGGTTTCCTCAGCTATGGTGATCAACTGAGGGTTAGTCGGGCCTAAGGGGATGGCGAAAGCCGCACCCGATGGACACAGGGTTAATATTCCCTGACCGTTTCTCGAGGCAATGGAGTGACGGACTGCTGTATGTGCCGCCGGTTATTGGATTCCGGTCGGCAACGTGAGGGCGCGCGTTAGGTAAATCCGGCGCGCATTATCCCGAGCGTTGACGCAATTTCCTCCTTCGGGGGGAGAGAGGGTGCAAAGCGCGGTTTCAAGAAAATCTTCTGCGCATCAACTCGAGAGACGACCGTACCGCAAACCGACACAGGTGATCAGGTCGAGAAGACCAAGACGAACGAGTAAGATGTCCTCAAGGAACTCGGCAAAAAAGCGGCCGTAAGTTAGCGATAAGGCCTGCCCTTTTCCCGCAAGGGAGAGGGGCCGCAGTGAAAGTTTCCCTAGCAACTGTTTACCAAAAACACAGCTCCCTGCAAACTCGCAAGAGGACGTATAGGGGGTGACACCTGACCAATGCCGGAAGGTCAACCACGGTGGGTGATTCGTAGCAATACGTATCGCTGGACTGTGTAAGCCCCGGTGAATGTCGGCGATAACTATAATCGTCCTAAGGTAGCGTAATTCCTTGTCGGGTAAGTTCCGACGTGCACGAATGGTGTAATGACTAGGGAACTGTCTCGAGGACTCGCTCGGTGAAAATGCACTTCCGGTGAAGATGCCGGATACCTGTAGTTAGACGAAAAGACCCCAGGAGCTTTACTACAGCTTCGTATTGGCATTGCGTGCTGCATGCGTAGCATAGATGGGAGACTTTGAAGCATCGGTTTCGGCTGGTGTGGAGTCGTCAGTGAAATACCATTCTTGTTGTGTGCAATGTCTAACCCCGTTGGGATCCAACGGGGGACCGTGCGTGGCGGGTAGTTTTGGTGGGGCGCTATCCTCCTAAAAAGTAACGGAGGAGTCTATTAAGGTTCTCTAGCCGCGAATGGAAACCGTGGCGATAGTGTAATGGCATAAGAGAGCTTAACTGTAAGGGGGACATCCCGAGCAGATGCGAAAGCAGAGCATAGTGAACCGATGGTACGCCTTAGACGCGGCCAGAGATTAACGGATATAAGTTACCCTGGGGATAACAGGCTAGTTCCGCCCAAGCGTCCATAGCGACGGCGGAGTTCGGCACCTCGATGTCGGCTCACCTTAGCGCGGGGCTGGAGAAGGTCCCAAGCGTATGGCTGTTCGCCATTTAAAAAGGTACGCGAGCTGGGTTCAGACCGTTCAGTATCTCATCAGTAAATTACTAAGATGGCAGTCTCAAGATGTCATCCTAGGATTTTTGATGGGGAATTGAACGGTCTGAATCCACGAGGAATTGTTACGTGCGTGGAGACGCATGGTGCGATACGACAACTCACGGCGGTCGTGCCTAGGAATAGGTACGTTAGCAAATCAACTAATATCGGTGAAACCCACACTCGTTGTGTACGAGCGGGCAATACCGAGGGAAGTACGTTCCTTGAAAATGAGAGAGGAATTTACACCCATAGAGACTGAATGTTGATGCTCCAGAACGGAGCGTGTTACAGTCCGATCCTCCGAGTAATCGGAGTTAACTAGATGCGTGAGACAGGTTGGTCTCCTATCTACTACAGGCGTTGATTCTTGAGGGGGGTTGTCCCTAGTACGAGAGGACCGGGATGAACTGACCTCTGGTCTACCAGCTGTCCTGCCAAGGGCATCGCTGGGTAGCTATGTCGGGTTGCGATAACCGCTGAAAGCATATAAGCGGGAAACGCGCTCCAAGATTAGGAATCGTTATGAGACTCGTGGGAGATGACCACGTTGATAGGCTCTAGGTAGAAGCGTCGCAAGGCGTGGAGCCGAGGAGTACTAATATGTCCAGTCTCTCGCGCGGAACTCTGCATAGCACAATCATTCGTTCGTACGTTTCAATACCTATGCGCAATTCGTATTCCGACACTCTCGAGTGTTCGGTTCTGGTGGTTCGGCGGGAGGGTCATACCCGATCTCATTCCGAACTCGGCAGTCAAGCCTCCTAGCGGCGATGGTACTCATCGTTACAGATGGGGAGAGTAGCTAACCGCCAGAACCGAACACTTGAAAAACAGTATCTATCCGTTCTTTTCCCATAGGGTTGTAAGAAACGAAGCTATTTCTTTCACCTGTATCCCGCTTCAAGAAAATAAAAGAGCAAACTCTCACTCTCTTCCGCTTCGTCGGGGTGTAGCTCAGTCTGGTAGAGCTCTAGGTTCGGAATCTAGAAGTCGGTGGTTCAAATCCACTCACCCCGACCATTCTTTCCGCCCGCCACAATTCTGCAGATGCTGGCGGGCGGTTTTGTTATACTGTCCGCATGTCCTGGGCGGCACAGCGGAGGTTCATCATTATGCTGATTATCGGCTCAATAATCGTTGCACTTGTTGCGACGGTATTCTTCACGACCTTTTCGCAGGCACCATCATGCACCGACGGCATCCAGAACGAGGGAGAGACGGGCATCGATTGTGGTGGCCCATGCCCGTATCTTTGTACCGCCGATGAGCAGCCGCCAACGGTCCTCTTCACGACGGCACTTACCAATGCGGCCGGACGTACCGATGTTGTCGCTTCAATCGAAAACAAGAATGCAAACGCTGCGGCAAAAGATGTGCCGTACAACGTTACACTGTACGACGCCAAGCAGCTGCTCCTTCAGACGGTTTCTGGTACGCTCGATTTGCCGCCCGGTGCGACGGAAACAGTTTTCATACCCGGCGTTATATCCGGAAAACAGGCGGTGGCGAACGCTTTCCTTACGATCGCACCTTCCGCGCCACGATGGTTCGCGATGGCAGCCGATACGCGCATCCTACCGAGCGTGTTGAATACAGTGCAGAGTGGCTCTCCAAATGCGCCGAGCGTTGACGCCACTCTCGGCAATGGGAGCAGTACGACGCTCACGAATGTGCAGGTCATTGTGCTCGTGCGTGATGCGCAGGGAAGCGTTATCGCCGCATCAAGGACCGTCGTTCCTTCCATCCCCGCGCAAGGACAGGCAACGGCGATTTTCACATGGAATAATGCATTTCCAAACGCACCCGCTTCAATAGAAGTAGTACCGGTTATCCCGCTTCCTTGATATGGCTCCTGTTTCGCGCTCGCACGTGCCGTTCTTTTTCGATTGGACGCTTCTCTTTCCGGCACTCGCGCTCGCGTTGATTGGCATCCTTACCATGAGCACGTTTGGACAGGGAGCATCGCTCGCACCGCGCCAGATGCTTTGGCTTTTGATTGCTCTTGGCGTCTATCTCAGTTGTTCGACCGTTGATATGCGCTTCATTCGTCGGACGGCAGTCGTTATGACGCTCTACTTCGTTTCTTTTGTGCTCCTTGCGCTCCTTCTTGTTATTGCACACCCTGTTCTCGGCGCGCGCGCATGGTTCTCGCTCGGACCGATCTCATTCCAGCCGGCAGATCTCGCGAAGTTCGCTATCATCGCGCTTCTTGCGAAATATCTTTCACGCCGGCATGTTGAGATCGGTGATTTCCGCCACATCTTTGTCTCGGGTGCGTATGCACTTACGCTCACTCTTCTCATCCTCGTTGAACCGGACATGGGGAATGCCATCATCTTCGGTACGCTCTGGCTCGGCATGATGCTCGTGTCTGGCATCTCTAAAAAACATCTCGTGGTCCTCGGTCTTCTCGGTCTTGTTGCCGCATCTGCGCTCTGGTTTGGCGGATTAAAGCCCTACCAGCGCGCGCGCATAATCTCCTTCGTGAATCCCGCAAGCGATATCCACGGTTCTGGCTATAACGCGTATCAGGCAAAGATCGCTGTCGGTTCGGGCGAGCTCTTCGGCAAAGGCATCGGCTACGGGACGCAATCCAAGCTGCGCTTCCTACCTGAGTACCAGACTGATTTCATTTTTGCGGCATTTGCCGAGGAGTGGGGGTTCATCGGCGTCGTGCTCCTTCTCGCGCTGTATGGTCTTCTCTTCGCGCGCCTCGCGCAGATCGCGCGCGCCTCGGCAACTAACTTTGATGCCTTTTTCACGCTCGGTGTACTTATTCTCTTTGCTGCGCACGTGGCAATACATGCCGGAATTTCGCTCGGGCTCCTGCCGGTCACTGGTACGACTATACCGTTTATGAGCTCGGGCGGCTCACATCTCGTGCTTGAATTTGCCGCCCTCGGTATCGTGACCTCTCTTGCTCGCTATGGCCGCGGCGTCTCTCGCGATCTGAATGCGAACGAGTATCTTGGCGGCTAGTGATAGAGCGCTTCGGTCTGTGTGAGCATACGTTCAATGGAGAATTTTTCAGAGACTTTTTTCTGCAGTTCTGCACCGAAAGTTTTCCTCTCTTGTTCATTAGCCAATAACGTCTCGAGCGCACGCACGATGCTCCATACATCTTTTGGTGCGACAAGTATTCCGGTTGTTGCATCGATAATATCGGTAATACCACCAGTGCGTGTTCCAATAACGGCGCATCCTGCCTGTGCGGCCTCAAGGAGCACATAGGGGAGCCCCTCCTTTATTGACGTGAGAGTAAAAATGTCGAATGCACCGAGATAGCGGGAAGCATTTTCCACGAAGCCAATTAGATGTACACATGTATCAAGGCCGTATTCTGCAATGCGATCTAGGGAAATGTTATATTCCTCACCTGAGCCGATGATACAGAGTTCAAATAGGTACCCGCGCCCTTTGAGGAGGCGTGCCGCCTCAATCAGATACGAAAGTCCCTTATTATGGGTCATTTCAGATATGGTGCCAATCCATGGAAGTTTAGGATTGCCATTTGGGATGAGTTTTGCACGCGCCACGCCGCGCGGCTCAAGGGTTTCTGTCGATATACCGTTGTAAACAAGCCGCATTTTATGCTTACAAAATGGGAAATGGCGAGCCCGTTCATAATTATCCTTTGAGATCAGAATGACCGTGTGGGCAAATAAAAATGTCGCCCATGTGGAGAACCAGATTAGTGCACGGGCAACAAGCGGACGATCTTCGTCATAGGCGAGTCCGTGCGAGGTAAAGACGATATGTCGTATTCCAGCAAGACGTCCAGCAATGGCACCGATTCCTCCGGCCTTGGAACTATTCAGATGAACGACATCCGGCCGCTCCTTTCTGAAGATTTGAACCAGCTCATGGAGTACTTTGAATTCGCGTAAAAGAGAAATATCGCGCACAAAACTGGGTATATAAATTCCATCTATTTCTACCTGACGTAAATGAACGGCAAGCACGCCCAAGGGGTCATTTGCTTTCCCGGTACCTCCAAATGCGACTTTTATCTCGGCACCTCTCTTTTTAAAACCAGTTGCGAGGTCGTACACATAGCGCTGTGCGCCACCCCAGTTCGATTTAGTGATAACAAAGAGTATCTTTTTGCCGGCGAGAGTTTCCATGGGTGCAACTGTACAATATATTTTCACGTTATAGTATCTATAATTATGGCTTTTGACCGCCGAGAAACGGCGATTCTTCTTATAGGGGATTTCTTTATACTAGCTGCGTCCCTCTGGATTGCGCTTCTTCTTCGTAACCTCGCCGTACCCTCTCCTGGTTACTTCAATGCCAATCTGGTGCCGTTTTTGCCGATATTCCTTCTATCGCTCTTCGTATTCTATAGTGCTGGGCTTTACGAAAAACAGACGCGGCCGAACCGGAGCGTTATGAGTATGCGTATTTTCGGAGCACAAGCTGCGACCGTAGCAATTGCTGCCATACTTTTTTTCGCACTTCCGCTCTCCATCGCGCCGAAGACAATCCTCGTACTGTATCTTGGTGTATCGGTTATTGCCGAGAGTATATGGCGCTTTTATCGGATGACTCGCGAAATAGAAGCGGGGAAACGCATACCAGCACTACTCATCGGTTCGGGCCACGCGGTACTCGAGTTGTATGACGAAGTAAACGGGAACAGTCGGTATCTTCTCCGGTTTCTTGGTCACCTGGAGACGAGGGGTCTTGTGAAAGAAAGCGTATACAAATCAGTCGTCTTCGGCATCAAGGACGGTATTCGCATCTTTGTCATCGATATGTTTGATCCGCATGTGGTACGTGACATTCCGAAATTGTACGATCTCATGACAGACAAAATCATTTTCTTGGGATTCGCTTCTTTTTACGAAGAGATATTTGACCGAGTGCCGATTGAGCACATTGACGCGGTGCAATTGCTCGATTCTCTGCCAATGCATCGTACGCTGTATGACGGCTGCAAACGCCTCTTCGACATTGCACTTGCGGCTGTCGGTTCTCTCATTGCCATCCCGTTTGTCGGTATCGCCGCGTTACTATTATCCGCAAACGGCGGCATGCCTTTTATCTGGAATGAACGTATCGGCAAAGGCGGTCGTACGTTCCGTATCGTGAAATTGCGTTCCATGCTTCTGAATGATAATGGTGATCCAGAATTGCAAAAAAAGAATCGAGTGACTGCACTCGGACGCCTGCTCCGAAGGACGCGCATCGATGAGCTGCCACAGCTTTGGAATGTTCTTACGGGTGATTTGTCGTTTATCGGACCGCGCCCGGAACTCCCGAAAATCGCTGAGGTATATGATCGGGAGATTCCCTTATACCGAATGCGACACCTGGTCGCCCCTGGTCTCTCTGGCTGGGCGCAGATCCATGATTATGACGCACCGCGTGGACCGGCGGATGTGGCGCGTACGCGACGCAAGCTCTCGTTTGATTTATATTATCTCAAGCATCGCTCGTTCGGTCTTGACCTTGCGATTGCCATCAAGACACTCCGCACTTTGTTTGCTTTCTCTGGAACATGAATCGAGAGGAAAAAATCGCCGTCGTGACTGGCGGTGCTGGTTTTATCGGGTCACACCTCACGGAAGAGCTTTTAGCACGCGGATATAGTGTACGAGTCGTTGATAGCCTGGTTGCAGGGAAGCGGGAACACGTTCCTACGAGCGCTAGCTTTTTTAGGTCGGACATACGCGATCGCGATGTACTCACTTCAATCTTTGCCGGTGCACAATACGTTTTCCATCTCGCCGCATTACCGCGAGTAGAATACGCGATTCAGCATCCGATTGAGACGCATGACGTGAATGTCACCGGTACTCTCACCGTGCTTGATGCGGCGAGAACTGCGGGCGTCGATCGCGTCGTACTCGCGAGCTCAGCCGCAATCTACGGAGATAACGAGGAAGCTCCACTTCACGAGGAACTCCGCCCGATACCGGTGTCGCCATACGGCGCGCATAAGTACATCGGAGAACGCTATCTCTCCCTTTTTTCCCGTCTCTACGGGCTTGGCACCGTGTCGTTGCGGTTTTTTAATGTGTATGGGCCGCGCCTTGACCCGAACGGACCGTATGCGCTTGTCGTCGGACGATTCTTGAAACTGCGCAAAGGAAAGAAACCACTTACGATTACGGGAGATGGTAAGCAGACCAGAGACTTCGTGCATGTACGCGACATCGTGCGCGCTCTTATCGCTGCGGCTGAGAGCGGAGATGTCGGGAAAGGAGAAGTCATCAATATCGGCACAGGGTATGGTACTTCGGTCAACGAACTCGCAGGATTTTTCGGTGGAGAGCATGTGTACGTTCCGGCACGCATCGAGCCGCGAGTTTCATACGCGGATATCAGAAAGGCAAAAAAACTATTAGGTTGGGAACCGACCGTCTCACTTAAAGACGGTATTGCAGAACTGAAACGTGAATGGGGAATTGTATGATTTTTGACGGTCGCGCGCTTGCGATAGAAGTGCTCGCACGTACAAAAGCGCACGCGGGGAAATTGCCACACTCGCCGCGAATTGTCGCGTATGTCGCAGAGGACTCGACGCCGGTGACTCGCTCGTATTTGAGTATCAAGAAGAAGAGCGCGGAAGCGGCAGGGTGTATGTTTGAAAGAACAAAAGACGTAGATTCTTTTCACGATGTGGATGCGGTTATTGTTCAGCTTCCGTTACCGTTCGGTTTTGACATGCAGGGCATACTCGATTCCATACCGGTAGAGAAAGACGCCGACGTGCTCTCGGGTGCCGCACGCAAGAATTTTGAAAGAGGAGACACCGACGCACTTCTGCCGCCGGTAGTCGGTGCTATCTGCGAGATTCTGAAATTTGGACATGTAGAAATAGCAGGGAAGAAGGCAGTTATTGTTGGTAGAGGTTTTCTCGTCGGTGCGCCAGTCGCGGCATGGCTCACACAGCAGGGCGCTGACGTTACTGTATTGACTTCCAAGGACGATTTGTCCGAAGCGCTTCATGCTGCGGATATTGTTGTCTCGGGTGCGGGAGTTCCGCACCTCATCCAGCCGGAAATGATCAAGAAAGGCGTGGTGCTTATCGATGCTGGCACCTCTGAGTCAGGCGGCGCGGTTGTTGGTGACGCTGATCCTACCTGTGCGGATAAATGTACGCTTTTCACGCCCGTCCCTGGCGGTGTTGGCCCTCTTGCAGTTGCGAAGCTCTTCGAGAATGTCGTTACACTTGTGGAGAGGGCAATGGATATTTAGGCAGCGCAAGGTCTTCGCTTTTTATTTATTTTAGCTATAATCCTCCCATGACTCGATACCGGGTGTCTGCCACTGTCGCCCTTGTTGTGGGCTTTTTACTTGTCTATTTCGTATGGGCGACCGAGGCAAATCCGTATAGCTCATATCGCTTCAAGCTCGGTCTCGATCTCGCCGGCGGTACTGAGCTTGTTTACAAGGCTGACATGAGCCAGACGCCAGCAGGCGAGCGCTCCGACGCACTTGCAGCGCTTCAAGGCGTCATCGAGCGTCGCGTAAATCTCTTCGGCGTCGCCGAGCCGCTCGTTCAGACAGAGCAGGCAAATGCATTCTCCGGAACCACCGAGGATCGTCTTATCGTCGATTTGCCCGGCGTGACCGACATCAAGGCAGCAGTTGCTGCGCTTGGCCAGACGCCCACACTCGAATTCAAGCTTGCAACCACGACAACGGTCGGTACCACGACCGAAGTTGCTTATATCGCAACTGGTCTTACGGGTCAGTATCTCTCAAGCGCAACACTCGGCTTCGGTTCGGGTGCCACCGCAGGCCTCTCCGCGCCGCAAGTAATTCTCAATTTCAATAGTGCTGGCGCCGCGCTTTTTGAGAAGATCACAAGCGAGAATGTCGGTAAGATGCTTGCTATCTTTCTCGATGGGCAACCTATCTCCACGCCGGTCATCCAAGAAGCGATTCCGGGCGGCCAAGCGACTATTACCGGCAACTTCACAGCAATAGAAGCGCGTGACCTCGTCCGTAATCTGAATTTTGGCGCGCTTCCGGTGCCTATTGAGCTTGAAAGTAGTTCGGCAGTCGGCCCGACCTTGGGCGCGGCGGCGATTGCCGCCGGTGTTGTTGCCGGGGGCATTGGTTTCGTTATCGTCGCACTTTTCATGATTGCATGGTACCGCCTCCCGGGTGTCATCGCCGCTGTCGCCCTCGCTGAATATCTCGCTTTCATACTCTCGGTTATCAAGGTGATCCCGGTGACGCTCACCGCCTCCGGCATCGCAGGGCTTATCATTTCAGTCGGCATGGCGGTGGACGCGAACGTGCTTATCTTTGAGCGCACCAAAGAAGAGTTGCGCGAAGGGAAGGGGCCTCGCGAGGCGGTGCACATCGGCTTCAGCCGTGCGTGGCCGGCCATCCGCGACGGTCACCTCACGATGATTATCTCTGGGGTCATCCTCTACTGGCTTGGGACGAGCATTGTGCAAGGCTTCGCGCTCGTGTTCGTCCTCGGCGTTCTCGCTTCCTTTCTCTCGGCGGTATCACTTTCTCGGGTCTTCTTACTCGCCATCGTTCCTGAGCGGAGCGAAGGCGTATGGCATTTTCTTATGGGCTCTGGGGGCCGTAATTCCTAGCATATGTATATCGTCAATCATCGCAGACTCTTCTTCTGGATAACCGGTCTTTTGCTTGCCGCTGCGATCGGCGCCATCTTTGTCTGGGGTCTCCCGCTCGGCATTGACTTTACCGGCGGTTCCTTGATGCAGGTAAGTTATCCAAATGGTATGCCGCCGCTTGCGGTCATCGAGAAACAAGTCGCCATTGTCCCGCTCGGCGCGGTATCCGTCCAATTGTCAGGGACAAATGGTGTCGACATTCGCACGCGCACTATGACGCTAGCGGAGCATGATGCTGTGCTCGCCTCTATTTCCGCGAATGCATCTACGACCGAACTTGCGTATACCTCGGTCGGTCCTGCGCTTGGGAGTCAGTTTACGAGCAAAGCATTGTGGGCACTCTTTGCAGTGGTACTCGTTATCGTATTCTATATTGCCTTCGCATTTCGCAAAGTATCGAAACCGGTGCCTTCATGGGGCTATGGTCTCACGGTTGTCGCAATGCTTGCCATCGATCTCATCGTTCCGTCTGGCTTCTATGCCGCGCTTTGCCACTATACGGGCGCGCAAGTGGATTCGCTCTTCATCGTGGCGCTTCTCGCGCTGCTTGGCTACTGCGTGAACGACGTCATTGTCATCTTCGATCGCATCCGCGAACATCTTGCAAAGAATGAGAAAGTTGGCCTGAAAGAATCGTTTGAAGACACCATCGGGAAGTCTATCAACGAGACGATGACTCGTTCTATCAATACAGCGCTCACAGTTGTCCTCGCCCTCTTAGCTCTTGTTTATTTCGGCGCGCCGGTGACACGCGACTTCGCGCTTGTGATGCTCGTTGGTGTGGTTGCTGGTACCTTCTCATCCATCTGCCGCTCTGCTCCGCTTCTTATCCCTATCGCCCGTTGGTTTGATTCAAGATGATAGCTTAAAACATCCCATCCTGAGATGGTTAAGAGATGAGCGTTCCGACAAATAGTTTGCTGTCCAAATAGTTTGAAAATTCCTCGAGTTTCGTGCCGTTCATGACGGCGACTTCGAGTCCGAGTGATTCTGCCTCTTTTGCGGCAATGGGGTCGAATGGGGAAGAAAGCCCCGGATCCCAGTGGTTGGGAATTATTTTACGGAATTCCTCCCAGCTTGTTTTTTCTATTTTCTTAGCATCCGGATATATCTTTGGATCCTTGTCGTAGACGTAGTCAATGTCAGAAAGGTTCACGAGACGTGTCGCACCGAGATTTTTCGCCATGAGCACCGCGCCATAGTCGGTCGAACTTCCCGGTTTTCCGCCCGCAGCTATAATGATAGGCTTATCCGTATCAATATCGGCAGATTGGTTTGTTATAATTTCTGGATATGCGTAACCGACAAAGATATTACGCAGAAGTTGCGCATTGAGGCGCGTCGCGTGAATGCCGAGCCAATCGAGATCCTGAGGCGAGAGCGAGGTGACCGCACCTGCCGCATCCTGATAACGGCGCGCAGTTTTCCCGCCGCCGGCGATGATGGAGAACATGAATCCCCGTTGCACTTTTTCTAAGATAATTGTTTTGAAACGCTTTAGAAAATCAACATCAATGGCATCAGGAACGATAAGCGAACCCCCTACTGATACCACTATTCGTCCTTTTGATGATTGCATGACTCAAGCAAAGCGTGACGGCTCTCCGTATCATAC
>Ga0307372_10005213_pt1 | contig 19647 bp, 16 predicted proteins | sample OX1MG_FD_202533 | JGI IMG/M metagenome (GOLD analysis project Ga0307372, IMG submission 202533) | Soil microbial communities from Risofladan, Vaasa, Finland - OX-1 | ecosystem: Environmental > Terrestrial > Soil > Coastal area > Acid sulfate soil | place: Finland: Risofladan, Vaasa | collected...
CCCGTACACGGTCATGGCCGCGGTGCGGGGGATCGGCGTGGCCGTCATGACCAGGACGTCGGGGTCCTCGCCCTTGCCCCGCAGGGCCGCTCGCTGCTCGACGCCGAATCGGTGCTGCTCGTCGATCACCACCACACCCAGGGCGGCAAAGCTGACGTGCTCGACCAGCAGGGCATGGGTGCCGATCAGGATATCCACCGCCCCGGTCGCCAGCGCCTCGAGCATCCGGGCCCGGCGCTGTCCGGTCACCCGGTTGGTCAGGAGCTCGACCTGCAGGTGCCGCTCTCCGCCCAACCGGGCCGGGTCGGGAACAGAGAGGTCCCCGAGCAGGCTCCGCAACGAGAGATGGTGCTGTTCGGCCAACACCTCGGTCGGTGCCATCAAGGCGCCCTGGTAGCCGCCCTGCACCGCCACCAGGAGAGCGGCCACCGCCACCAGTGTCTTGCCCGCCCCGACATCTCCCTGCAGGAGCCTGTGCATCGGGAAGGTGCTGCCGAGGTCGGAGAGGATCTGGTCGATGGCCCGGTCCTGACTGGGCGTCAGCTCGAAGTCGAGGCTCTGGAGGAAGCGGCCCAGGAGATCGGACTCCGCCGGCGGAGCGGTGGCGTGGACGATCCCTTTGGACTCCCTCTCCACTGCACGCTTGCGCATGACCAGGCTGGTCTGCATGCGGAACAGTTCATCAAAGGCCAACCGGTGCCGAGCGGCGTCTTTGTCCTTCATCGAGTCCGGGGCGTGGATCTGGCGTATCGCCCAGGTCCGGGGGGCCAGCTCCAGTCGCTCCCGGATGTCCTCGGGCAACGGGTCGGCCAGCTCCCCGGCCCGCTCCAGAGCCTCGGCTATCCAATCCGCCACCTCCCAGGAGGCGATGCTGGCCTTCTCTGATTGCGGGTAGACGGGCACGATGCGCCCGGTGCGGTCACCGACCAGGTCGACCAGGGGGTTGTTCATCTGGCGTCGGCCTTGATAGCGCTCGACCTTGCCGAAGAGCACGACGGTCGTGCCCACCTGGAGCTGGCGTGCCCTCCAACCCTGGTTGAAAAAGACGCAGCGCAGGTAACTGCTGCCGTCGAAGACGTGGACCTCGGCCATCGAGCGGCCGGAACGGGTGCGACGGGAGCTGGACCGCTTGACCTGGCCCATCACTAGCGCCTCCTCCCCGTCCCGAAGGTCGGAGATGGCGGCCTGACGGCTGCGGTCGATCCAGGTGCGGGGGTAATAGGTGATGAGGTCGAGCACGGTGTTCACGTCGATCTTCGCCAGTGACTCGGCCCGCTTGACCCCGATGCCCCCGATCTCGCTGACGTCGAGGCTCTCCAGCTGGCGCAGCCGGCGGGCCACGTCTATTCGATGCTGAAGAGGTAGGGGTACAGAGGTTGGCCGCCGTGGTGGACCTCGTGGGCCACCAGCGGGCGGTGCTCCGATAGCCACTCGGTAAGACGCCGGGTGTCGGCCGCCTTCACCCCGTCGCCCTCGATGACAGTCACTATCTCATGGTCATCGGTCACCAGCTTCTCCAGCAGGCCCGAGGCGGCTTCGAACAGGCTGGCGGCCACTACCTCGATGCCCGACCGCGATAAACCGAGCCAGTCGCCTTCCCTGATGGGACCGGCCTCCCCGTCGGAGTCTCTGACCGATTGGGTTACCTCACCGGCCACCACCCGGCCGGCGGCCTCGGCCATTGACTCCTGGTTCGCCGCGCAGTCGGACTGGGGGTCGTAGGCCAACAGGGCCGCGAAACCCTCCGGGATGCCGGTGGTGGGCACGACCCTCACCGACTTGGCGCTCATCTCGACCACCTGGTCGGCCACTGGGATGATGTTCTTGTTGTTGGGCAGGATGATGACGTTGTCGGCCGGGGCGGCCTCCACCGCCTCGAGGATCTGGGCGGTAGACGGATTCATCGACTGGCCGCCCGCCACCACCTGGTGCACCCCGAGGGACCGGAAGATCCGGCGGATGCCGCTACCAGTGGCCACCGCCACCACCGCGGTGGTAGGGGGATCGCCCACCCATTCATCTGCCTCATCGGTGGGGTCGGCCTCGCGGACCCAGCGCTCCTCCTCGACCTGTTCGAGCAGGTCGGTGACCCTGATGTTCCGGGGCCGGCCGGCATCCAGGGCCGCCTCGACGGCCGCGCCGATGTCATCGGTGTGGATGTGGCAGTTCCACAGGCCGTCCCCGCCGACCACCACGATGGAGTCGCCCACCCCGGCCCAGACGTCCTTGAAGGCCGGGACCCGGTCGTCTTCGGCCTCCAACAGGTACATGACCTCGTAGCGCAAGCCTGAGATGTCCTCTTCACCCTCGGAGTGGAACTCCTCCGACCCCGGAGAGCGCCGGGGGGCGGCAAGCACATCGGGAGCGGATGGCGGCTCGGGCAACGGGCGTCCGTCGGTGGCATGGAGCAGGGCGTCGAGGAGCAGCATCAGGCCCGATCCCCCGGCATCGACCACCCCGGCCTTCTTGAGCACCGGCAGCATCTCCGGCGTCCGCTCCAGTGCCGCCGCCCCCTCGGCCCGGGCCGCCTCCAGCACCCCGACCAGGCCGGAGTCGCCCGCCCCGGCGGCTCCCTCGGCACAGGCCCGGGCCACGGTCAGGATGGTTCCCTCCACCGGCTTCATCACCGCCCGGTAGGCCGCGTCGCTGGCCGCGGCCAGCGCCGAGACCATCTCGGTCGGACCGACGGCGTCGCTCTGGCTCCAGACGCCGGTCAGGCCCCTCAGAACCTGGGAGAGGATGACGCCCGAGTTCCCCCGGGCACCCATCAGAGATCCATGGCTGATGGCCTTGCAGGTCCCGGCCATGCCGGGCCGGTCGCCCAACCCGTCCAATTCGGCGGCCACCGACTCCATGGTCAGGGCCATATTGGTGCCCGTGTCCCCATCCGGGACCGGGTAGACGTTGAGCCGGTTTATTACCTCCTGGTGGCTGCGGAGGGCGTCGCGAAAAGCCCTCGTGGCGGCGGCCAGATCATCAGCGACCAACCGCTGTGGGCTCTCCATGGCGCTGGATGCTAACTTTCCTTGGTTCCCAGCTGTCCCTTTGGAAGGTCCGCGTCATGGCATCGGTATGCGAGGTATGTGGCAAGCACCCCTCGTTCGGGATGAGTGTCAGCCACTCCCACCGGCGCACCAAGCGTCGTTGGAACCCGAACATCCAGCGGGTCCGGGCCATCGTGTCCGGTAGCCCCAAGCGCCTGAATGTCTGCACCTCCTGCCTCCGGGCGGGCAAGGTCCAGAAGGCGCCCCGCGGCTCCGCCGCCTGAGCCCATTAGGCGGCTCCGCCGCCTAGCTGACCCCTTCCCGACCACCATCCGAGGCCGGGGCGGCACGCTCAGAAGCGGTGCTCCCAGCCCCGGACACCCACGTCGGCTCCGTTTAGGCGAACCCGCCCCGGCTCACCCTCCGTGCAACGGCCCACGGCCAATGGGGGCCGGCACCCGGCGGCGGCAAAGGCCTCATGAACCCGATTCGAGGCCGTCGCCGGGGCGGTGAAGGCCAACTCGTAGTCCTCTCCCCCGCCGAGGGCCTCTTCGGCCGTGGCCCCGTCGGCCGCCGGCACACGGTCCAACTCCATCCCCACGCCGGAGGCCAAGCCCAGGCGCCAGAGGTCGATGGCGGTACCGTCGGACAGGTCGATCATGGCCGAGGCCCCGGCCACGAGGGCCGCCGTCCCCTCCTCCAGCCGGGCCCGGGGCCGGCGGTGAGCACCAGCCAGGGGGTGGTGCCTCTCCCCCCGGACCAGGGCGGCCAGGCCGGCCGCCGAGGAGCCCAACGGCCCGGTCAGCCACACCACGTCCACGGGGGCGGCGCCCGCCCGGGTCACCGGCTGGCAACCGGGCGGCATCGAGCCGGTCACGGCCACGGTGAGGACCAGCACCGGCGCCGAAGTGAGGTCGCCCCCCACGATGGGGCAGCCGTATTCGGCTGAGGCCTCGAGCAGGCCGTCGTAGAGCCCGGGGATGTCGGTCCCGGCCGGGCCGGCCACCGACACCAGGGCCCGGTGGGGCCGGGCGCCCATGGCGGCCAGATCGCTGATGTTGACGGCCATGGCCTTCCAGCCCACATCAGCGGGGGCCGACCAGCGCAGATCGAAGTGGATCCCGGCCACCACCGTGTCCGTGGCCAGGAGGAGTGGCCCCTTGAGCGGCTCGACCACGGCGGCATCGTCCCCGAGCCAGAGCTCTCCGGACGGGGGGCGACCCAGGCGGGCTCCCAGGGCTGCGATGGCGGCCAGCTCTCCCACCGAGTCGTCGCCCACCGCGCCTTCGCCCGCCACGGCCGGCGGGGGCGGATCGGGCACCCACGGAGAGTACGCAGGTGGGGCTGGGGGATACTGGAATTGCGTCCCCCGATCGGTACGGTCCTACCATCAAAAAAGTCCCAGCCGTCCTGCGCAACGCCGCGCGGGAGAGAGAGGTGCCGAAGTGCCCACAGCCCAGCCGCCGACCAAGAACCGAAAGCTGATCGAATGGGTCGACCAGATCGCCTCCCTGGCCCAGCCCGACCGCGTCGAGTGGTGTGACGGCTCGGCCGAGGAGTACGACCGGCTGGCCCAGCTCCTGGTCGATCAGGGTACCTTCACCCGCCTGTCCGACGCCAAGCGTCCCAACAGCTACTGGTCCAGCTCCGACCCGGCCGACGTGGCCCGGGTGGAGGACCGGACCTTCATCTGCTCCGCCGATGAGGCCGACGCCGGGCCGACCAACAACTGGCGGGATCCGGCCGAGATGCGTGAGACGCTGACCGGGCTGTTCAAGGGCTCGATGAAGGGCAGGACCATGTACGTCGTCCCGTTCTCCATGGGTCCCCTGGGCTCCCGGATCGCCCACATCGGCGTGGAGCTGACCGACTCCCCCTACGTGGTGGTCAACATGCGGATCATGACCCGCATGGGCCGGGGCGCCCTGGAGGTCCTGGGTGAGGACGGGGACTTCGTCCCCTGCATCCACTCCGTCGGGGCCCCCCTGGAGTCGGGGCAGGCTGACGTGGCCTGGCCCTGCAATTCCGACAACAAATACATCGTGCACTTCCCCGAAACCCATGAGATCTGGTCCTTCGGGTCCGGCTACGGGGGCAACGCCCTCCTGGGGAAGAAGTGCTTCGCTCTGCGCATCGCCAGCGTCATGGCCCGGGATGACGGGTGGCTGGCCGAGCACATGCTCATCCTCAAGCTGGTCTCCCCGGCCGGGGAGACCAGGTACATCACCGGGGCCTTCCCCTCCGCCTGCGGCAAGACCAACCTGGCCATGCTGGTTCCCACCTTGCCGGGCTGGAAGGTCGAGACGGTGGGCGACGACATCTGCTGGATGAAGTTCGGGCCCGACGGCCGCCTGTATGCCATCAACCCGGAATCCGGCTTCTTCGGCGTCGCCCCCGGCACGTCGGAGAAGACCAACCCCAACGCCCTGTTGACCCTGGATGCCAACTGCATCTTCACCAACACCGCCCTGACCGATGACGGGGACGTCTGGTGGGAGGGCCTCACCGACGCCGCCCCCGGCCACCTGACCGACTGGAAGGGCAACGACTGGACGCCCGAAGCGGGCACGCCGGCGGCCCATCCGAACGCCCGCTTCACCGCCCCGGCCAGTCAGGATCCGGCCATTGCCCCCGAGTGGGAGGACCCGACCGGGGTTCCCATCTCCGCCGTGCTCTTCGGCGGCCGCCGGGGAAGCGTGGTTCCCCTGGTCTGGGAAGCCTTCGACTGGCAGCATGGTGTCTTCCTGGGCTCCATCATGGCCTCGGAAACCACCGCCGCCGCGGCTGGGGCGGTGGGCAACCTGCGCCGGGATCCCTTCGCCATGCTGCCCTTCTGCGGGTACAACATGGCCGACTACTTCGGGCACTGGCTGAAGATCGGAGCCGAGGCGTCCGACCCCGCCGTGCTGCCCCGCATCTTCTACGTCAACTGGTTCCGCAAGGCCGAGGACGGCCGCTGGTTGTGGCCCGGCTACGGGGACAACAGCCGGGTCCTGGAGTGGATCTTCGAGCGGGTGGCCGGGCGGGGGGAAGCCGTCGATACCCCCATCGGCCGCGTGCCGGCGCCGGGGGCCATCGACATCTCGGGCATGGACATCACCTCCGAGGACATGGCCGCCCTGCTGGCGGTGGAAGCCGCCGAGTGGCGGGCCGAGGTGCCCCTCATCCAGGAGCACTTCGAGCGCTTCGGGGACCGCCTCCCCGATGCCTTGCGGGATGAACTGACCGCGCTGGAGAAGCGCCTGGCCGGCTGAGGCTGGGCGCGTGGCGGGGCCGGGATAGCCCGGCCCCGCATGAAGCTCGTTCGGTTCGGACCGGGAGGCTCTTGAAGCGCCCGGCCAGCCGTCAATTGGCTGCGGACACCTGCCCGCTCTCGGCGTCGGCCACGGCCTGTACAGCCGCCACCGCTTCGGCCTGGGCCTCGGCGGCCACGTCAACCAAGTCGACTATCTCGGCGTCGCTGAAGCCCGCCATCTCCCGGAAGCGGCGAGCAAGGTGAACGGGGTTCTCCTCGCTCTCGCCGCGGAACCCGCCGAGGCTGAACAGCTTGTCCACCGTGCGCTGGAACTCGAGGGCCCGGGCCCGGCGGTCGGGATCATCGGCGGTGATGCGGCGAAGCCAGTCGGATCCCATCTTCACATGGGTGACCTCATCGGCCAGCATCCAGTCCTCGCAGAAGGCCAGGATCGGATCGGACATGTAGTCACCGAAGTCCCGCATGGTATTGAAGACGTCGATGGCCAGACCCTCCAGGGCCCGGTTGACGCCGGTCAGGCGCAGGATGGGGTCGGCGTTGCACGCCGCTTCGAACAGGAAGACCTGCTCGGAGTATTCCCCGACCGATGAGCCCATGTGCTCGTTAAGCTTGACGGAGATCTCGACGTGGCGGGCCTCGTCCCAGCACTGCCTGGCCATGTCCAGCTTGAGGGCGTAGGGCACCTCGTCCGAGCCGGTGCCGATCTCGAAGTCGTAGCAGGTGCGCCCGGCGCCTTCGAGGGCCTGGATCTCGCCCATGAATATCCCGTGCATGAGCTGGCGAGCCGAATCGGGCGCCTGCTCATCGGTGGGGACGAAGGGGTTGGCGTCCTCCCGGCTCAGCTGGGCGACGTTCCTGGGGTCGAAGATGGCGTCCTCGATCCGGGTCCGCACAAATCGCGAGTCCCGGGCCAGATCATCGACGGTGAGCATCTTCTTCATCGAGACTCTCCCTTTCACCACGGCGGGTGCTTCGACTCACCAGCGCCGGGCGCCGCGAGGCACTCGGCAGGGCTGGCGATTTTCGAAGATCCTACCTCACAGCGCCGCTTCCAATACCTCTCGGAGCTCCTCCTCGCCCGCCGGACGGGGGTTGGACCTGATCGCCTGGCTGGACTGGCTGGCCCGGAGAACGCCTTCGATGTCCTCCTCGGTGACCCCGGCTTCGGAAAGGCGTCCGGGCAGCCCGAGGCGCTCCCGCAGCCGGTCCACGGCCCCGGCCGGGTCGTCCTCGTCCCCTAGCGCCTGACCGATCCGGGAGGCGGCGTCGCCTATGGCCTCCAGGTTGAAGCGCAGGGCGTGGGCCAGGAGGATGGCGTTGGCCAACCCGTGGCTGATTCCGGTGCGGCCGCCGACCAGCTGGGCCAGACCGTGATGGATGCCCATGGAGGCGTTCATGAGGCAGCGACCGCCCAGCACGGCTCCCGACATCACCGCGCTGCGGGCCTCGAGATCGGTCGGATCATCGACCACATCGGGCAGCCGGGCGGCCAGGCGCCGGACGCACTCGAGGGCGACCGCCTCGGCTTCGGGGGTCCGGGCCGGGGAGTATGCGCACTCGACCCCGTGGGCCAGGGCGTTCATCCCCGTTTCGGCGCTGACCACGCCCGGCGTGGAAAGGGTGAGAACCGGGTCGTAGACGGCGGCCAGTGGGACCACGGTGGGGCCGCCAGCGCCCTGCTTGGTGCGGGTCATCTCATCGGTCATGCCGAAGAAACCGGTCAGCTCGGCCCCGGAGTAAGTGGTCGGGACCGAGATGTGGGACAGGACCGGGCGGTCCAGATAAGTTGCGCCCCGCAGGCCGCGCTCCTGTTCGGTGAAGAAGCAGATGGCCTTGGCCGCGTCGGCGCAGGACCCACCTCCGAATGACACCACCGCATCTATGTCGGCCTCGCGGGCGGCCTCCACGCCGGCTCTGACCACTCCGACGGGCACATGGGAGCGCACCCCGTCGAACACCCCGGCCAGAGCCCGGCCCAGAGAGGACACCAATGCTTCGCCCTCGTCCGAGCCGGCCCGGCCCTCGGTGGTGACGAGGAGGGCCCGGCGGGCTCCCACCTCCCGGACGATGGCCGGCAGGAGTCGAACGGCGCCTCGGCCGAAGTGAATCCGCTGGGTATAGCCCGTGTGGACCCACTCGGCCGATGCCGGCGGGGTCATGCTCATCGGGTCGGGCTCATCGGGTCGGGCTCATCGGATCGGGCTCATCGCACCAAGGTGGTCGATTGGCCGCCCAACTCGACCAGACGCAGGCCGCCGGCATCGTTGTCCACGACGGTGACCGAGCAGTAGCCGGGTCGGAAGCACATGACCCGCTTGTCCCCGGTGGCCGCCCCGACGGCGGCGTTGATGACGACGAAGTGGCTCACCACGGCAGTGTCCTCGGACAGTTCGCCCAGGGCTGCCAATACGCCACCGCGCCAGGCCAGGAGGTCGGGGCTCAAGGCCGGCTCGTCCCAGGTGCTGGACATCACCGAGGCCAGCCACGCCCCCCGGTTGGCCAGCTCACCCTCGGGGCCGGCCGGGCTGGGGATCTCCCCCACCCGGGGCTCGATCCGGGCCGGAGCTCCCCAGGCTGACTCCAGAGCGGCGGCGGTCAACCGGGTCCGCTGCAGGGGGCTGGCCACCAGCCCGAGGGGGCCCTTGGGGCCGATCTCGGCCGCCATGGCCAGGGCCTGCGCCCGGCCTTCCTCGTCCAGTACCGGGTCGGGATCCTCGGTCCAGCCTCCGGCCGCCCGGCCGTGACGGATCAGATAGAGGAGGGCCACCGGTGAGCTGGGACCGGGCCGATCAGGCCACGGCCCCGGAGCGGCGCAGCTCGGCCACCTCGGACTCGTCAAAGCCCCACTCCCCCAGCACCTCTACGGTGTGCTGGCCGGCGTGGGACGGGGGCCGGGAGATGGAGCCGGGAGTGCGGCTGAAGCGGGGCGCCGGGCCGGGCTGGCGGATGCCGGCCACCTCCACGAAGGTCCCCCGGGCGACGTTATGCGGGTGATCGGGCGCCTCCGAGGGGGCGAGGACGGGGGCGAAGCAGACGTCGGTGCCCTCCATGAGCTCACACCACTCGTCTCTGGTCTTGGTCTTGAACACCCCGGCCAGGCGGTCCTTGAGGATCGGCCAGCGGGAACGGTCCATCTGCGCCGCCATCTCCGGGTCGGAATCCAGGCCGGTCAGACGCAGCAGCTCGGCGTAGAACTGGGGCTCGATGGAGCCGATCGACACATAGCGACCGTCGGAGGTCTCATAGACGTCATAGAAGTGGGCTCCGGTGTCGAGCAGGTTGGTGCCCCGCTCCTCCTGCCACAGTCCCATGGAAGTGAGGCCGTGGATGAAGGTGGCCAGTACGGCGGCGCCATCGACCATGGCGGCATCGACCACCTGCCCATGTCCTGAGTTGGCCGCCTCCACCAGGGCGCAGGCGACGCCAAAGGCCAGGAGCATCCCGCCCCCGCCGAAGTCCCCCACCAGGTTGAGCGGGGGCACCGGCGGCCCGCCGGCCCGCCCGATGCTGTGCAGGGTCCCGGACAGGGCGATGTAGTTGATGTCGTGGCCGGCCATGGGGGCGTAGGGACCCTCCTGGCCCCAGCCGGTCATGCGGCCGTAGACCAGAGCCGGGTTGCGCTCCAGGCACTCCTCCGGGCCGATGCCCAGCCTCTCCGCCACTCCGGGCCGGAAGCCCTCGATGAGAGCGTCGGCGTTCTCCACCATTCGCAGCAAGGTCTCCACCCCGTCGGGGTGCTTCAGGTCCACCCCGATCGAACGCCGCCCCCGGTTCATGATGTCGGCTGGCGGATGAGCAGGGTCACCGCCGCGGACCGACTGGGCCCGGTCGACCCGGATCACCTCCGCCCCCATGTCGGCCAGCATCATGGCGGCAAACGGTCCGGGACCGATCCCCGCCACCTCCAGCACCCGGACCCCGGCCAAGGGGCCTGAAACGCGACCCTCGGCCATCAGGCCAGGACGGCCCGGGCCGCGTTGGCCACGATGGCTTCCACCAGCTTGGGCCAGCAGTCGGTGGGCAGATCGTGGCCGGCGCCGGGAATGACGAGCAGTTCGGCGCCGGGGATGGCGTCAGCCGTGGCCCGACCCCCGGAGGGAGTGACCAGGGGGTCGGCGTCACCGTGTACCACCAGGGTCGGTACGTCGAGCTGGCGCAGGGCCGGGGTGCGGTCCTCGGTGGTGACGATGGCCACCAGCTGCCTGGCCATTCCGGCCGGATAGTTCATGCGGTCATAGGCAGCGGCGGCGCGGGCCCGGACCTTCTCCTCCTCGAAGGGAAAGCCGGGAGAGCCGATCACCTGGGCGCTCTTGACCCCGACCTCGATGGCTTCCTCGCGGTTGGCCGGGGGGCTGCTCATGAGCAGGGCCATGGCCTCGGGGTCGGGCTGGCCGACCTCCCGGTTGCCGGTCGTGGACATGATCGAGCACAGCGACAGCACCTGGTCGGGATGGCGGATGGCCATGGCCTGCACGATCATCCCGCCCATCGACGCTCCGACGATGTGGGCCCTCTCGATACCCAGCGTCGCCAGCAGGCCGATGCCGTCGTCGGCCATGTCCCCGAGGGTGTAAGCGGAGGCCACCGGCTGGCCGCTCATGGCCGCCGTGAGGGCCGCGGCCAGATCGGGTACGCCCGCCTCCTCGAACTTGGTGGACAGCCCGACGTCGCGGTTGTCGTAACGGATCACGAAGAACCCGGCGTCGGCCAGCAATCGGCACAGGTCCTCGTCCCAGGCGATCATCTGGGCCCCCAGTCCCATCACCAGGAGCATGGCCGGGTCACCCGAGCCTCCGAAGGTGTCGTACTCGAGCTCCATCCCGTTGGCATTGGCGCGTGGCATGGGCCGATGCTGACCCGGACCCCGCGGCCTGGTCAAACGCTGTCGGAGCGGCGCCGGCCTGACAAGCTGACTCCATGCCCAAAACCCCCGGCGCCATCCGCCCCGGCCCCGCCCCGGCGGCGCGCCGGTTGGGCCAGGGCGAGGACGGGGTCCTGGTCCGGGTGCACGCCCCCGGACGGGTCAACCTGATCGGGGACCACACCGACTACGCCGGCGGATGGGTCCTCCCGATGGCCATCGACCGGGGCACCACCATCGAGTACCGGCGCAGCGGGGAACGGGTACAACTGGTCTCCAGTGCCGAGCCGGCCGCCGTGACGCTCGACCTGAGCGGCGAGGCGGGTGCAGGGGCGGGTGCAGGGGCGGCCGGCTGGGGCCGCTATGCCGCCGGCGTCCTGGCCACCTACGGCCAAGCCCGGGGCGGATTTGGGTTGGTGCACAGTGACCTTCCCATCGGGGCCGGCCTGTCCTCCAGCTCATCGCTCACGGTGGCCTTCGCCCTGGCCGTCGGCTTCGAGGGCACCGCCCTGGAGCTGGCCCGGCTGTGCCAGGAGGCGGAGACCCTCGGCTCGGGGGTCCCGGGCGGGATCATGGACCAGCTCTGCTCGGCCGCCGGCCGTTCCGGCCATGCCCTGCTCATCGACTGCACCAACCTGGAGGTCGAAGCGGTGGCCCTCCCTCTGTCCGCCGAGGTCCTGGTGGCCCATTCCGGCCAGCCCCGGACCCTGGTGGGCTCGGCCTACGCCGATCGCCGGAACGACTGCGAATTGGCCGCGGCCGAGATCGGTCCCCTGCGCGACGCCACCGAAGCCGACGTCGAGCGAATCACCGAGGACCGGCTACGCCGCCGGGCCCGCCACGTCGTCAGCGAGAACGCCCGGGTGCTGGAGGCGGCGGCGGCCTTGAAGTCGGGCGATCTGGCCGGCGCCGGCCGGTTGATGGACGCGAGCCATCGCAGCCTGGCCGCCGACTTCGACGTTTCGACTCCGGCTCTCGACCAGCTGGCCGACACCCTCCGGGCCCTTCCCGGCGTCTTCGGCGCCCGCCTGACCGGCGCCGGCTTCGGCGGGTGCGTAGTGGCCCTGGCCGAGTCGGGCACGGCCGAGCGCCTGGCCGGCCTCGGGCTGCCCGGGCCGGCCTGGCAGGTCCGGGCCTCCGATGGCGCCTCGGTGGAGGTGCTCTCCAGACTGGCGGCCTAGCGCCCGGCGGCGGCCTAGCGGTACACCCGGCGCTGGAAGACGGCCGACGGACCGGGCACGCGGTCGAGGAACAGCTTTCCGTCCAGGTGGTCGAGCTCGTGCAGGAAGGCCCGGGCCTCGAAGGCGTCGGCCTCGATCTCCAAGCCCTTGCCGTCGGGGCCGACGCCCCGCACCACTACGGCTGTTGGCCGGGGGACGTCCCCGGTCAGGTCGGGAACGCTCATGCACCCCTCGCGCGCCAACTCGGCGCCCGAGTACGAGACCATCACCGGATCGAACATGACCACCGTGCCGTGACAGGAACGGGCCTTGCGATGGCCGGTCACGTCAACCACAAAGGCACGCAATCCCACTCCCAGCTGAGGCGCGGCCAGGCCCACGCAGCCGGGCGAGACCCGCATGGTGTCGACCAGGTCGACGGCTAGAGCGCGCAGGTCCTCATCCATGGGCCCGCATTCAAGGGCCGGACGGGTCAGGACTGCGTCGGGGAGTCGGATGACGGGGCGTACGGGCACGGATCGGTGGTCTCGACAGCGGGGCGGCTCAGGCCGGGCCTGGGCGGATGCCTGTCAGAGAATGTCGGCTCCCGACGGGTGAGCGGAGACGGTGACGCCCATCTCGGCCGAGGCCGCCTCCAGCCGCTCGGTGAGAACAGAGCTGGGCACCGAGTCGGGAACCACCACCTCCAGGAGCATGGCGTACACGGGCCGGTCTCCTCCCACCAACCGGGTCGACAGATCGACGATGTTGACCCCCACCTCGGCCAGGGCCGCGCTGATATGGCTGACGATGCCGGGGCGATCGGCGCCATGGATGGACACCGTCCAGCTCTCCCCTTCCAGCCGGTCGGGCACGTTCTCCTCGACGTCGTGGACCCACACGGCCAGGCCCAGCCCCTGGGCCGGCTCGTCCAGGGCGGCGGCCAGGGCCTCGGATTCCAGGCCGTCGGGGCCGGCCACCAACAGCACCATGGCAAAGCGGCCCCGCAGGACCGTCATGGAGGTGTCCTCCAGGTTGCACCCGATCTCGGCCAGGGCGGCGGTGACCCCCGAGACGATCCCGGGCCGGTCCCCGCCCACCGCCGAGACGGCGAAATGACGCGTCACCGCCTCACTTCCTCACCGTCTCGAACCCGGAGCGGCGGCTGTAGCGGTCCAGGGCCAGCCTGACCAGTTCCTCCACCAACTGCGGGTAGTCGATGCCGGTCTCCTTCCAGAGCCGGGCGTACATGGAGATGGGAGTGAAGCCAGGGATGGTGTTGAGCTCATTGATCAGGAAGCCCCGCCCACTCTCCTCCAGGAAGAAGTCGACCCGGGCCATGCCGTCCACTTGCAGGGCCCGATAGGCAGTCAGGGCCAGGCTCCTGACCTCCTCGATCTGGGCGGCGTCCAGCCGAGCGGGAATCAGCAGGCCGGCGCCGTCCTCCAGGTACTTGTCCTCGAAGTCGTAGAAGGCGTGGCTCGGCCGGATCTCGCCTGGCAACGAGGCCCGGGGAGACTCATTGCCGAGCACGGCCACCTCGATCTCCCGTCCGGTTATGGCCTCCTCGATGACCACGTACTCGTCGTAGCGGAGGGCGAGCTCGAGGGCCGCTTCCAACCCGGCGGCGTCTGTCGCCCTGGTCACGCCCACCGAGGAGCCGAGATTGGCCGGCTTGACGAAGACCGGATAGCCGAGCGTCTTGCCCACCCGCTCCGTCAGGTCGGCCGTCACCTCGCTGCCGCGCAGGCCCAGCCAGCGGCCGAGCGGGAGACCGGAGGCCTCCAGCACCCGCTTGGCCAGGCCCTTGTCCATGCAGAGGGCCGAGGCGGCCACCCCGGCGCCGACATAGGGAACGCCCACTGTCTCCAGGAGGCCCTGGATCGTCCCGTCCTCCCCTGTCGGTCCGTGAATGAGAGGGAAGGCCACCACCGACACGCCGGCGCCCTTCCGGACCTCCGGCACGAGGGTGGGCATGGGGTCGAGCGCGGGACCGGACTCGTCATCCGGAGACGGCAGGGAACTAGCCGCGGCCGGCAGGGCCGCCACTGACTCGGCGGCCGAGAGCCAGCGGCCCTCCCGGGTCACGCCGATGGGCACCACCTCGAAGCGGTCGGGGTCGATCGCCCGCAACACGTGGAGGGCGGAGATACAGGAGACCTCGTGCTCGGCCGAGCGGCCGCCGAACAGGAGCACCAGCCGGATGCGGTCGGCGGAAGCCACCGCGCCACTGTACGGGGGCCTTCGGCGCTCGGCGACGGGCCGTCACGGTTGATGGCGGCCCGAAGCGGGCCCGCAGCGGGGGAAGGGGCTGACAGACTCCGGCCGTGCACCTAGGCACCGCCGACATCACCGAGGCAACCCGGGGACGCCTGGCGGGCCCGGACGTAACCGTGACCGGGGTGGATTTCGACTCGAGGACCTGTCCGCACGGCTTTCTGTTCGTGCCGGTGGTGGCCGAGCGCGATGGACACGACTTCATCGCCTCGGCCGTCGGCCGGGGGGCGGCCGCTTACCTGAGCGCCCGGGGACCGGTCACGGGTGCGGGTGCCGCCACCTGTATCGAAGTGGCCGACACCGCCATCGCCTTATCGGACATCGGCCGACTGGCCCGCCGCCGGCTTCCTGACCGGGTGGTGGCGGTGACCGGCTCGGTCGGCAAGAGCTCGGTCAAGGACCTGGCCGGCGCCGTGCTCTCCGTGCGGTGGGTCACCGCTGCCAGCCCGGGCAATTTCAACAACGAGCTCGGCCTGCCTGTCACCTTGGCCAACGCCCCGGACGGGGCCGAGGCGGCCATGCTCGAGATGGGCGCGCGCGGGATCGGCCACATCGCCGCGCTGTGCGAGGTGGCCAGGCCGACGGTGGGCATCGTCACCCTGGTGGCGGCGGTGCACACGGAGGTCTTCGGCAGCATCGAGGACGTGGCCCGGGGAAAAGGGGAGTTGATCGAGTCTCTCCCCGAGAACGGGACCGCCGTTCTCAACGCCGCCGATCCCCGGGTCATGGCCATGGTGTTCCGGACCCGGGCCCGGTCCCTCACCTTCGCCGGCGCCAGTCCCTCCCCGGGCGCCGGTCCCTCCGCCGGCTCCGGCCCCTCCGGCCCCTCCGGCCCCTCCGGCCGCACGGCCACGGCCGACGTGGCCGCCGAGGACGTCGAACTGGATGAGCAGCTCCGGCCGCGCTTCAAGCTGGTGTCCCCCTGGGGTTCGGCGCCGGTGCGCCTGGAGGCGCGGGGTGAGCACAACGTGGGTAACGCCCTGGCCGCCGCCGCCGCCGGCCTGTCACTCGGTCTGTCCCCGGAGGAGGTGGCCGCCGGGCTGGGGGCCGCCCGGCTCAGTCACTGGCGGATGGAACTGGCCACTGCACCCGGGGGGGCCCGGGTGCTGAATGACGCCTACAACGCCAGTCCCACCTCCCTGGAGGCGGCCCTGCGGGCGGTAGAGCGCCTGGAGGGGAGGAGACACTTAGCCGTGCTGGGTGTCATGGCCGAGCTGGGCCCGGAGCGGGTGGCCGAGCACCGCCGCCTCGGGGAGCTGGCCGCCTCCCTCGGCATCCACGTCATCCCGGTGGACACCGCCGAGTACGGGCCGGCGCCGGTCAGCGGGTGGCAAGGCGCCCTCGATGCCCTGGAGGCCCTGAACCCTCCCCTGGGCGTCGGGGATGTCGTCCTGGTCAAGGGCAGCCGGGTGGCCGGCCTGGAACGCGTGGCCGAAGCCCTCCTCGCCCCGGTCTGACCGCTCCCCGTGGTCGTCCAGCCGTCCTGGTCACGGTGCGTCGCGCCGACTGAGAGATGCAACTTGAAGACACCCGTCGGGATCTCGCGTTTTGTCGTGTGATGGAGAATTTTCGTTCGTTCCATAACACATCTGTAATATAAATCGGGTGGGTGTTCAAGTCTCATGTCTCGGCGGGCGGCGGTATCCACCGGTGCGTCACAGGCGATCGGTACCTTCGCCGTAGATGGACTCGACGGCCCCCGGGCCCCAATCCGCCGGCCTCCTCGAGGGCCTCAACGACGCCCAGCGGGCGGCCGTGGCCAGCACGGCGTCGCCCCTGTGCGTGCTGGCCGGGGCCGGCTCGGGCAAGACCCGGGTCCTCACCCGGCGGATCGCCTGGCGGGTGGCCCAGGGCGACGCCCATCCGGGCCACGTCCTGGCCCTGACCTTCACCCGGAAGGCGGCCGGGGAGCTCAACACCCGGCTCGGCAGGCTCGGCATCCGGGACCGGGTGGCCGCCGGGACCTTCCACAGCACGGCTTATGCCCAGCTGCGGCGCTGGTGGGCCGATCGGGACCAGGCCGCTCCCGGGCTGCTGGACCGCAAGGTGCGGGTGCTGGCCGGGCTGGTGCCCCGAGCGCACCGGGACGCCAAGCCGGTAGAGGCCGTCGACCTGGCCGGGGAGATCGAGTGGGCCAAGGCCCGCATGATCGGTCCGGACGACTATGCACTGGAGGCCGAGGGCGCCGGCCGGCGGCCTCCCGTCACGCCGTCGCGCATGGCCGAGATCTACCGCCGCTACGAGGAGGAGAAGCACCGGCGGGGCCTGGTCGACTTCGATGACCTGCTATCGATGTGCGCCCGGGCCATCGAGGAAGACGCCAGCTTCGCCGCCGCCCAGCGCTGGCGGTTCCGGCACCTGTTCGTGGACGAGTTCCAGGACGTCAACCCGTCGCAGTTCCGGCTGTTGTCGGCGTGGCTGGGCGACCGGCTCGACCTGTGCGTGGTGGGTGATCCCAACCAGGCCATCTACTCCTGGAACGGCGCCGACCCGACCCTGCTGACCAGTTTCACCGACCGGTTCCCGACCGCCGAGGTCATCAACCTGGAGGACAACTACCGCTCGACGCCCCAGATCCTCACCGTAGCCGGGGCGGTCCTGGGGCGGACCTCCCTGCGGGCCAACCGAGCTGAAGGCCCGATACCCGCGGTGCGCTCCTATGGCAGCGATGTCGAAGAGGCGCGTGGAGTGGCCAGCCTGGTGAGACAGGCGCGGCGGCCGGGTTCGCCGTGGTCGGACATCGCCATCCTGGCTCGGACCAACGCCCAGCTGCCGACCCTGGAGAGGGCCCTGCGGGCCCTGCAGGTCCCCAGCCGGACCGCCGGTGGAGCTGCCCTGTTGGAACAGCCCGAGGTGAAGGCCGCTCTCCGGCAGCTGTCCCAGGCTCCCCCCGGGGCGACCTTCCTGGCCGTGGTGGCCGACCTTGAACAGGCCGCCGGTGACGACGCCGGCCCGCTGGACACGTCCGCCCTGGAGGAACGGCGCATGCAGCTGGTGGCCTTCGCCCAGCTGGCCCGTGAGTATGCCGCCCTCGACCAGCGCCCCAGCGCCGGCGGCTTCCGGTCCTGGCTGACCACCACCATCGGCGGGGATGGCGGCGCCGGGGCCAGCGACGCCGTGGCCCTGTCCACCTTCCATCGGGCCAAGGGCCTGGAGTGGCCGGTTGTCTTCCTGGTCGGCCTGGAGCGGGGCCTGGTCCCCATCGGTCGCAGCAACGGTCCAGCCGAGGAGGCCGAGGAACGCCGGCTGCTCTATGTGGCCGCCACCCGGGCTGAGCACCGCCTGCACTGCTCCTGGGCGGAGCGGCGCAGCTTCGGCCAACGCAGCCTGCCCCGGCAGCCCTCCCCGTATCTGGAGGCCATCGAAATGGCGTGCCTGCGCCTGGAGGGCAAGGAGGTGCCGGCCGCCGACCACGCCGGGGGCATCAGCCGGGCCCGTTCGGCGCTGCCGGCACCTGGGCGTCGGCCCGTCGGATCGATCGCCGACCTGGCCGCTGACGCCGATCCGGGCGTACTCAATGCCCTACGCCAGTGGCGCTCTATCACGGCCAAGGCCTCGGGCGTGCCCGCCTACGTCATATTCCATGACTCCACGCTGGCGGCCATGGCCGCCTCTTGCCCCACCACCACCAAGCAGCTCCTGGGCCTGCCCGGCCTCGGCCCGGTCAAGGTGTCCCGGTACGGGGACGCCATCCTGGCCCTGGTGGCCGAACACCGGGCCAGCGCCTGATCCATTCATTCGGACGGATCCGGCTCCTGTCTGGCGATCAGCAGCTGAGCGAAACGCTCGGCGTTGAGAGAGATGAAGATGCCTTCGGATTCGGCGGTGAGCTGCCCGTCCACGAAGGATCGACCGACCACGGTCACTTTCCGCCCGTCCACCTTGATCAGCTCGGCTTCAAGGGCGATGACCCGGTGCAGCGGGGTCGGCCGGCGGTAGCGGATGGTCAGGGTGCCGGTCATCCCGCTCTGTCCTGAGAGGGTCTGGGCCAGGCCCAGCAACTCGTCGAAAGTGGCGGCCAGATAGCCACCATGCACGTGGCCGGGCGGACCTTCATAGGCCGAGCCGAACACCACCGAGCCGACCACCTTTTCACCTTCGATGCGTAGTTCGGCCGGGGGCGCCAGTGGATTGGCCATCCCGATGATCGGGCTGTTATCGAAGAAGGTATAAGGGGTATCGGCGTTGGCCGCCTCAGCAAAGCTCTCATAGGCGCGCTGACCCGGCTGGCGCCCGAGCAGGTCGGCCACCTGTTCGATGAGGCCGGCGGCTTCCTCCATTTCGGCCAACGGGGCCCGGTGGGCCACCAGGCCTTCGATGATCTCGCGAACCCCCTGGGCCAACCTGCCGATGGCCTCCCTTTCGGGAGTATCGACGATGTCGGAGGAGGCATGGATCATCCGGCCGTAGGGGTCATCGGGCGGGATCGGATCGGTCATGGGGCCTGTTCGAAATCCACGATCACCGGAGCGTGATCAGAGGGCAGTTTTCCCTTGCGGGCATTGCGGTCGACCAGGGCCATCCGAGCCCGGTCAGCCAACGAGGTCGAAGCCAGGGCGAGGTCGATGCGCATGCCACGATGGTTATGGAAGTCACCGGCCCGGTAGTCCCACCAGGTGAACAACTTCTCCTGCGGTTGGCATAGACGGAATACGTCAACCAGTCCCCAGTCCAAGATCTTCTGCAGGGCTTCTCTCTCGGCCGGGCTCACATGGGTGGCCCCCACGAATTTGGACGGGTCATAAACGTCCTCGTCCTCCGGGGCCACGTTGAAGTCCCCGCACACGATGACATCGCTGGCGGGATCGGCGCTGGCATCCAGGTGCGAGCGCAGTTGGGAGAGCCAGGCCAGCTTGGCCTGGTAGTGCTCGGTGCCCACCTCCCGTCCGTTGGGCACATAGACGCTGCAGACGCGCACCCCGGCGCAGGTGGCGGCGATGAAGCGCGACTCGGCCTCTGGGTCGTCATCGAAGCCGGCCGTGACTTGGTCCAGACCGACCCGGCTCAGGATGGCTACCCCGTTCCACCGCCCGGCCCCGCCGTGGTGGGCGTGGTCGTAGCCGAGGGCCTGGAAGGCCAAGGCGGGAAAAGCCGCATCGGTGACCTTGG
>Ga0307372_10005214_pt1 | contig 19644 bp, 20 predicted proteins | sample OX1MG_FD_202533 | JGI IMG/M metagenome (GOLD analysis project Ga0307372, IMG submission 202533) | Soil microbial communities from Risofladan, Vaasa, Finland - OX-1 | ecosystem: Environmental > Terrestrial > Soil > Coastal area > Acid sulfate soil | place: Finland: Risofladan, Vaasa | collected...
TTATACTACTCGGCTTGGTAACGCAATATTAGAGGATAAAAAGACTACCTCATTTCTCGATAGCTCATAGGATACAGCGAAAGGTAGAAAAACCTATGCTGGATTACCATTGATTATACTGACGAGATGAAACGCGGTTTGAGAGCAGCGCTGCATGCCGCTATCTCCTCCATCGACAGATGGCACGCTTCCACCATGCCCTGCGCTGCCTTCATGTAGAGTTCCTTTTGCCACAGTGGCAATTCTTTGTCGAGCTGCTGCGCTATCTCCAGCAGCGCTGCCAGTTCCGCGATGAGGGTGGCTCGCGCTGCGCGTCCCTCCGGGCCGTCCCGCTCTCCGACTTGCATACGCATGTAGCGCGCTGATGCCTGCGCCGCGCGACTCCACGTCTTCATATGTCTCGCTTCAAGTGATGTGTTCATGGCCGCTTCATGAATCCTTTCTGAATGTCGATAGTTCGGAATATGGGTATACAAACCTCTGGCTTTACTCCGCTATCTATAATCTATGATTACGTGGTGGCTATTGTCAATCCCTTGATTTTGTTACGCTTGCAGGAGCAAGGGAGGATAGTCCTATGGCAACGCGCCTGAAGGTGAGAGAGATCGCGCAATTTCGGGGCTTGAGTCAGCGCAAGCTCTTTTTTAGGTCTGAGGTAGACATCAAAACGATCCAGCGCATCTATCATGATCCTACTGCTGTCGTGACGACCGAGACCCTTGACAAGCTGGCGCGTGCGCTGAATGTCGACGTGTCGCTGCTGGTGGAGAGTGATCCCCCGCTGCCGTTGACGCTGGATGGTTGAGGGGTGTGTTTTCTTGTGTACAGAGTGGCAATAAAAAAGCCCTACAGGTATTGAGATTTCTGGTAGACTTGCCAGGCAACTCGTGATACAATGCCAAGCATTGGACATCCATTACAGCAGTGCAATCCTCCATTATCATGAGCAAGAAGCGCGTAATGAGTGTTAATCCGTGTTGAAAGGCAGCGAAACTATGCCAAGAGGGCGCAAGGGGCCTCCGCAGGAAAGTATTGACAGTATCCTGCTTGCGATGAGCCGCCGGGATGATATCGAACCCACCACCTTATCACACTACTTTGACCGCCTGGACGAAGAGTGGACCGATGGAGCAAGAGAAAAAGTGCTCCATTTACTGCGCACCAGTGATTTGACAGCGTATTCTGCTGCCGTTTTAATTCTCTCTGAGCTGGCCACCAGTTTTGACCTGGAAGAATTAGAAGACCTGGTAGCGGACCCGACTATAAGCGACCTCGCCAAGCTTACGCTATCACCAGTACTGAAAGAGCTGGGTTCGGAGATGGCGGATGATGGTATCATCGACTATCTGAACGATCCCGAAGCTGCTATGCTCCAGATGCAGATACGCCTGTTGGAACTGGTAGGACGAAGCGAACTGGGGGTAGAGTCTGTACTGGAAGATGTGCTCAGCATGTCGATGGAACGCCGTCTCGGCTTCATAGACTGGCTGGGCATGAGCCAGGACCCGCGCGCCACTAAATTGTTGATTCCCTTGCTGGAAAACCAATCCACCAAAGTGGTTCTGGCAACCATTGAGTCACTTCAGCAACTGGGACCGACTGCCGCTCACCAGTCCATTCCCGCGCTCAACTACCTGCTCGCCAATCACTCGAATCGCCAGGTGAAGCAACAGGCTCGCGCGGCGCTGGGCCGCCTGACCATGTATTCTAGCCCTGGCACCGAAGATGCGGCGATGACCGAGTTATTACAGATACAGCAACAACCCTTGCACGAGGCGCGCGTCAGCTTTGTGGATGGGGCGGGAACGCAGATGATTATCATGTCCTGGAAACGCGATGACGGGCTGTTAAAGGGCGTGAATGTGCTGTTCCAGGATGACTGGGGTATCAAAGATTGCTATGGCACAGATGAGATGGAGATCGCACACTGGGAGGAACTGGTAGGCAGCATGGAGGAGCAAGGCTTCGACAGCTTCCAGGTGCCGTTAGACTATTGCCGCGCGGTGATTAATGAAGCCCGAGCTGTCAACAAGCGCACGCGGCACAGGGTTCCCGTAGCATACGCAGTCTGGCGACCTTTTATTGAGGGAAGCGACGCGGCAAAAAAACTCGCGACACCCATCGAGACAATATTGGAACCGCGCCCTTTCAATCCGGAAGTGGCAACACTGGCACAGCGCGGGGATGACCTGTACAAACTGTCAGAATTTACTTCGTGGTTCTATGATCCCTTTGACGCAATCAAACCCTTTATTGCTCCCTACACTTCCATTCTTGGCGGCACGGCGACAGGAACGCGCGGGCGCAAACGCAAAGGGCCGCAAAAGTCGGATGCGCGCAGCACAAACCTGGAAGCTGTCGTCAGCGAGGCGCTTGAGAAGGTCATAGACGACCAGTGGCGCATACTCTACGAGTCGCGCTTGCGCCGCCAGGGCGCGCTTTTCCAGCTCGTCAACCGCGACGATGAGGCGCAACTGATGAGCGCGGTTGCCGCGATGTTGCATCCAGATTCTGGTGTGCCCCCGCAAAATCAGCCGTTCCTGCGCGCGATGATGCATCGCTCGCTGGAAAATGGCCTGCTGCGCTTGATGACCGAAGCCTTCGAGCAAGGCCCTTTCCGCACGCGCCCCCTTGATCTCTTTCCAAAAGACGATGACCCGGTGTTTTAACTATGATGATAACCATTCCGTTCTCTCCTCACCATAAAGGGTTGATGACCAGTCCCGTTATCAACTTGGGGTAAAAGTAGGTGGACTTTTGCGGCATGCGGTCATCGGCTTCGGCGACATCACAGATCTGCCTGACTCGCGTTGGATTGAGTAGAAGAGCTACCTGCGCCTCGCCATCGCGCACTTCCTGCAATGCCTGGCGCGCGTCACGCGTATAGCGCACGTGCGTACCTGCCGTGAGATCAGCGGCGCTGAGTCCAAACAACTCTTCCAATACCAGCGTATGCGCCACCGCAACATCAAGATTGTTCCATGCCGCGCTATGCCCGCTCTCCTGCATGCGCGCTTTGCCTTGCTCATTGAGGCTGAGCAGCCAGCTCTGCTGCGCCGCGCATATTACGAATGAGGGCGCGTCTTCACCAACCTGGGCCAGCATTTGCAGGGGCGCCTCCGGCGGATAGTCGCCCATCGCCATTTCGCGCACGGTAAAGTATTTTCCCAGTTGCTGGCTGTTTAAGGAGTCCAACGCATTCTGCCCCAGGCGCGAAATCAGGCGATGGGTAGGCAACACCAGCAAACCGGGATCGTCCACGTCGATCAAGGCCATCAAGACAAAATTTACGGCATCGTCTTCATGCAGGTGTTTGCGCATCTCCCGCACTTCCTCGCGATAATTGAGCGCGGTTTCATAGCGATGATGCCCATCCGCTATATAAAGAGGACGCTCCGCGAAGAAATTCTGGATAAGCGCGATCTGTGCTTCATCCGTGATCGGCTGCAAGCGGTGTTCTTCCTGCACATCATCAATTACGCGCAGCCCGGCGTTGGCCGCATATGGCTCGAGCAATTTGCGCACGCGACCCCGCGGGTCGTTGTAGAGACTCATAACCGGGCTAAGGTTGGCGGCGCAGGCCCGCATTAAATTCAAGCGGTCGCTTTTCGGTTTCGCCAGGGTATGTTCATGCGGCAATACGACGCGCGCGCTCCAGGGTTCCAGCCGCACGCGAGCCAGCAAACTGGTGCGCGCATAGGTCTGCCCGTCATACGAAAAGATCTGCTGGTAGCAATAGTAGCCAGGGGTGGTATCCTCGCGCATGATATCCTGCACACGCCATTCAGCCAGCATAGTTGCCGCGCGCGTATAGCGGTTATTCAGAGTCGTGTCGCGCGGCTCGTCACGCCCCAGTTCCAGGCGAATAATATTATAAGGGCTGCGCTGGTAATAGCGCGCCTGATCTTCTTCTGAAATGACATCATACGGCGGCGTGATAATATGCGCCAGGTCGCCAGCATGCTGATCGACATAGCGTATACCCCGCAGCGGCTGCACATCTGCCATGCTAAAATCCTCAACTTCACTTGTTGTTATTTATCAGACAATCAAACCTCATAGGAAGCATATTCCTATTGTATCATGCCGATGTTTTAGAATCTTTGTTCTATTTTCTCTTGACAATGTTTGCGCCGTGTAGTACAATAGATTTTGTAGAACAAAGGTTCAAAACTTAATATGCTCTCTCAACCCCTATCTTTCTCCTGAAAATCCTCTTGTGGCGGTCGGGGGTAATTTCCCTCTCTCCCCCTCCCGACCGCTGTTGGGAAAAGAAGCCTCATCATCGGGGAAACTTGACGCCGGAGTTCCTGATGGCTAGAATAGAGAAGAAGAATGGCCCGTGTGTGAAAGGTAAGAGTATTCATGAATTCCAGCGCATTGCAATATGTTGGTTTTGTTGTGGCTGCCCTCATTCTCACCTGGGCAGTGATAGAGGTCAACAGGAGATATTTCAGGCGAAGACGGGTAGATGTAAAACCTCTCAGTACATGGGTACACCTGAATACGGGTCAGCCGGAAGCGGCCGGGGAAAGTTTGCCAGGCGGCGAGGGCGAAGAGGAGGCAAGCGAGGCAAGCGAACGGGATTTGCAAAGCCGGGCCAGGCAAAACGGTCACTATTCTGGCAGTAAAAAAACGCTTTGAGCGCGGCAGACCTCACTCCTGCTCTTTCTTCTCATCGAGCATGCGCGATATTTCTGCCAGGATATCGTGCGTGTTCAACTCTGGCTGAGTCGCGGGTGCGACTGGCGGTTCAGAGGCGTTTCTGGCCGCGCTATGCGGCGCGTCGGTTTCGACTCCCTGGAGAAACTCCTGCTCGCAGGCATTCAGCGCCTCTTGCGCGGTAAGGCTGCCGTAGATGATGCGGGGTATCAGGCTATAATAGGTGGCGACCGTCTGCATCATTGTTCCAAAGACAAGCTGAAACTGCTCGAAGGATATGCTTTCGTTTGCCAGAGGGACGGCCTCCTCCAGGCGGATTTCGCCATCATCCAGGTCAAGGCCAAATTTCCCCATGGTGATGCGATAATTTACGGCCATTAACGCCTCAAGGCATTCCAGCCGCTTGCGGGCAGTCACGCCACTGATATGCGGCACGACCAGGATCAATTTGCGCGCCTCGTCGCTATGCTGTAATCCAACGATCATCCGCCATTGTCCATGTGAAGCATGAAAAGCCAGTTCGACGGTCTCTTCCTCTTGATTGATGGATGCGATACGCAATCCCATGCGGGTCAGGTAGTCAACAATCCGGGGGATTCCGAAACTAGCAGGCATGCGATACTCCTCCTCCTGCGTATGTGCTAGACAAACGGAGAGCAAAAGGGGCGTTGGTGGTATTCTTTCATAATACCACCCTCATGTATCAAAGTATACCATATTTGTTCTGGGCCTCAAATCTTGAAGCGCGTTCCCGCGCGTTTGTAAGCGTCCTGATCGGCGCGGAAGCTATCGGCATTGGTGCCGCGCGCTGCCGCCAGATAATCTGCCAGCAGTTGCAGGGGCAGCACGGTCAGCAGGGGCGTCAATTCTTCTGGCAAGGCTGCGTCATAGGTGAGCGGAAAAATTTTCCACCTGTCTCCGTCGAAAAGCGCGGCCGTCTCGGCAGTTGGAGCCGCGCCAATCAGCCATAGACGCGAGCCGATTTCGCTCGACGCGAGCAAAAAATCAGCCAGGCGCGATTGGGCCGCCCCACGCACACTGACGAGGATTAAGAGGTCTTCCGTCTCGAATGCTACCTGTGGCCCGTGGATGGCCTGTTCCAGTTCAAACCCTTCAGCAGTCACATAGGCAGCTTCTTTAGCTTTGAGCGCGCCCTCCGGCCCCGTTACTGCGTTCGGACCAGCGCCAATATAGTAGAGTCGCCGCCCACGCGCCGCAGCCTCGTCAGCAATCTGCCGCACGTCATTTTCGCGCGCGAGGATGTCTTCCATCACGGCTGGCAGCTGTGCCAATCCCTGCTCCAGCGCCTTTGCCTCAGCACTATGCCCATTGAGAGCAGCCAGGCGAGCAGCAATCTGCGCCAGGCGAATCAACGCGCCCACGTAGCTGATCGAGTGCGCCGATGATGGGTCCTGCTCGACTGTTTCAAGGATGATGTTCGCGCCCTGCATCTTCGAGTTCAGTCCGGTGATGCCAACCGTGGGAACGCCACCTGCTATGGCACGTTGCAAGGCCAGGTTTCCGTGCAGCTTGCTGCCCCGGTGGCTCACTACAATTACTCCATCATCCGCGCGTAGCGGACGTGGATAATGCACAAATTCGAAGGAGCGCAGCGCCCACGCGTCGGCTCCGGCATAACGCAGCAGGTATTCACCGACCGTCGCGGCATGGAAACTGGTGCCGATACCGGCCAGCAAAATACGCCTGCTCTTTGCCAGCAGTTCAGCCGCCCGGGTCGGGCCATCCCAATCGGTCAGTAAGGCGCGTACCGCCTGGGGCTGCGCGTGAATCGAACGATATAAACCGGTATTCGTATCTGGCATGGTAAATTACGCTCCTCTCCCAGGGCGACCGCAAGGGTACGCCCCTACCCTGTACGGGCGGGCGAAGGCTTACCCCGCCCTTATGAATCCGTCTGATGCAAGTGTAGCTCATGCTACGGCGCGTGTATAGAGCCAAACCTGCCGGTGAAACTCATCCAAAGCACCTGTTAATCGAAACAAAGTATAGACCAGTTACGATTCATTTGTAGATTCGTCGCAATTGATGTCAATTCTACGTGATGTTTTCAGCACGGAATAAAACTATCCAGTTTATTCATCAATGGCTTTTTTAGGAGGTTAGTTATGTCAAATCAAACAAGTAGTACCCTGCCTGACAGGGGGGCGCTGGACCTTGCCAGCATGTCATTTGAAGAACGTTTAGAGATGGGCGCGCAAAATGCTGTGCGCTGCATGGGTGTCAATGCCTCTGATCGCGTGTTTATCATTACTGATTTCGAACGCGAGAGTATCGCGCGGCGCGTGGCGATGGCGGCTCTTGAGCGGCACGCCGATGTGACCGTGCGTTTTCTCGAACATTATGGTGAACGTCCATTAACCGTTTTCTCGGAAGACCTGCGTAACGAGTTGGTTAACGCGCGCCCTACAGTCAGCTATTACATCGCGACTGCCAAACCGGGTGAAATCGCTTTCCGTCTACCGATGCTGCCATTCCTGGTGAATGAACTGCACGTGCGACACGGGCATATGATCGGCATCGATGAAGAGTTGATGGCGGAGGGCATGTGCGCCGATTATGACGAGGTCTTCAGCCTCACTAACCAGGTGTACGACCTGGTGCGCAATGCGAAAACCATCCACGTCACATCCGCGAAAGGCAGTGATGTAACGGCTACATTCCACAGGGACTGGAAATGGATTCCCTGCCACGGGCGCTATCACGAGGTCGGCAAATGGGGCAATCTGCCAGAGGGTGAAGTTTTCACCGCGCCAGCCAGCGTTGATGGCGTGCTGGTATGCGACGTGCTGGGCGACTTTTTCTCGGAGAAATATGGCGTGCTGGAGCAGCCTATAACTCTGACGCTCAAGGATGGGTATATCACCGATGTGACCAGCGAAAACGCGGCTATTGCCACGGAGGTGCGCGACTATCTCTTTTCGACGCCCAACGGGAACCGCGCCGGGGAGTTTGCTATTGGCACGCTGACCAGCCTCAAGCGGTTAGTCGGCAATCTCTTGCAAGATGAAAAGATGCCCGGACTGCATATTGCTTTTGGTAATCCTTATCCTGAATTTACAGGCGCGGACTGGAACGCAAAAATTCACGTGGATGTCATCCCCAGTTCATGTACCATTGAGGTCGATGGCCGCGTCATCATGCGCGACGGGATATTCACCATCTAGAGCAGCCCGTTTGGTTCTCCGTCCTTCCGGGTGATTTGTAGGGACGCGATAAATCGCGTCCGCTCACACCGACACTCGCCAACGCGGACGCGATAAATCGCGTCCCTACAATCTACCGTATCTTTCACCCGGAAGGATACTGACCCGCCCGTTTCAGAATATTGACACGGAGTTTTTTTTCTTGGTACAATCAAAGCGATTTTCTGTTGTACTACTGCGTTTCATAATATATCCCAGGCATGCTACTTACTGCTCTCAGTAGGGAGAGCATGGATGGAGTTTAGAGTGTCTACAACCAGGGGCCAGCACCTGATTGGTAAAGAGGTTGGCGATTGCCTTCTTGAGAAATTGATCGGATATGGCGGTACCAGCGCAGTATTCCTGGCGCAGCCACGCAATTCAGATCAGAAGGTGGCGGTGAAGGTTTTTTTGCCGCGTTCCACGATGGACACGCAGGCGCAAAAAAGCTTTTATCGCCGTTTTCTGCGCGAAGCGCAGGCGGCCAGCGAACTTGAGCATCCGCATATTCTCTCGATCTACGCTTATGGAGAACACGAGGGCCTGCCCTATATCGTGATGCCTTATTTACCCGGTGGAACGCTCAGCGAATACGTCAAACTCCATGGCCCATTGTCGTTACGTGTGGCACAGTCGTACCTGCAACAGATCGCGGACGCGCTCGATTACGCGCACGAGTGCGGTTGTGTGCATTGTGATGTCAAGCCGGCTAATATCCTGATGGATGATAACGGTAAGGTTGTGCTTTCCGATTTTGGCATTGTGCGCCTGATGCAAGGCACATCCCTGACGGCCCAGCAATCGACGAAATCGCCAGAGACATTGATGGGTACGCCCGACTACATCTCCCCCGAACAGGCGCTTGGTGAGCCGCTTGATGGCAGGTCCGACATCTATTCACTGGCGGTGACTCTTTTCTACCTGCTGGCGGGAAGTCCACCTTTCAAGTCCGACTCTACCATCGCGATAGCGCTCATGCACGTGCATGAAGAACCCCCTCTACTTGGTCTGCAACGCGCTGACGTCACACCACAAATAGACCAGGTCATCCACACAGCGCTAGCCAAATGGCCCGAAGAACGCTATCAAAGCGCGGGCGAGTTCAGCGCTGCTTTCGCGGAAGCAGTGTCTCATGCTGATAACATCGACAGGGTAATGCTACTCGATAGATCTCCCAGAGGGTTGCTGATGGGTAAAGCGCGCGGGAATGGCACATTGTCAGAACCCAGCGTAAGTGTGAGGCTGCTGGACAAGCGATCCGCGCTGCGTTCGCGCCCCGCGCTGCTCATGCTGGCTTTATGCATCCTGGTTATCGCGGCTACCATTATGGCCATCTTTCTCGCTAACATAAGCGATGCGCATACAAAGGTTGCAGTAACCCCTACGGTGCCAAAAAATGATATTCTCGCGGGGAATGAAAGCGCCTGGCCCAGCAGCAGTAACCCCAGCAGCAGCACTCCCTATTTTTTCTCTACTGATCGCAGCTATCACATCCACAACACCTATACAGATCAGTTAGCTGTCGCGCTAGACGAGAACCAGGAGTATAGCAACTTTCAGTGTAGCGTCTCGATGAAGGAAGAGGTTGCAGGCAAGAATCCGGCAGGCGATTTTTACGGGATGATCATACGATCCTCTGAAGATCAGTCACAATATTATCTATTTGAAATTTCAGCATATAATGGTGGCCAGAACTCAGGTGGCCAGTACATATTTTCACGCATTGGCAGTGGCAGTGGCAGTCCCTATCATTTACTAAAAGGTGGAAACGAGCCTTCTATAAAGAATGGTTTAGGACAATCCAATACTCTCAAAGTCATAGCCAGAGGGAACACATTTACCTTATTCATTAACAACGTCAAGGTCGGTCAGATAACGGACACCTATACCCCGGCATTCACGAAAGGTGAGGTGGGGCTGATTGTCGAAGAGCAAAATACTGAAGTTGCGTTCTCCAATATGACCCTTGATACATTGCCCTGACCAGCCTACAAAGTCACGCATGAAAAAATATTTCTACCTATCGATATGGCTTTTTTGTGACCTCAACTAATTGACAATGATCGCGTGACCCACTATACTGAACGTGGCTGATAGCATAAACCCTGCCAGCAAATCAACAACTAACTTAGCCGCTATGTCATCCGGTATGCGCGTAGCGGGCCAAGAGGAGGATATTCTAACCATGACCTATGTTATTACTCAACCGTGTATTGGTGTCAAGGACGCATCCTGCGTAGATGTCTGCCCTGTCGATTGCATCCACCCGACCCAGAGTGAAGAAGAGTGGGACGCGGCTGAGCAATTGTACATCAATCCAGATGAGTGTATAGACTGCGGCGCCTGTGAGCCTGCCTGCCCCGTCACGGCCATTTTTGAGGAGTCAGCGACTCCAGAAGAGTGGAAACAGTATATCAAGATCAACGCGGACTTTTTCAAATAAGATGGCGATTTATTTCTGAGGGAGCACCTCTTATGCCAATAACACGTCGCAAACGAGCCAATCCACCCGACCAGCCTGAAAGTAATAACAATCACCAGGTGGACGCTGCCGGGCAAGCCACAGAACCGCTTGCCGTAGAGCCAACCCCTACCATGCAGCAAGCGGAGGGGACAACTCCTGCATCTCCGCTGGTTGAGGAGGTAGATACGACTCCACCAGTGAACCACTCAAACCCGTCAATAACGAATGGAGATCGCGCGGATCGCCAGGAGCATCTGCCTAAGATTGAAGGAGGTCGGCGTACCGCGCGGGGCGAGCTTTTCCGCCGTCCGCCACAACCGCCGCCAACTCCACCTGTAGCGCCGAGTGCAACACCGCAGCCGGCATTGCAAGCGCCGACTCACGAGATTTCGCTGCCTTTAGGCAACCTGCTGCACCTGGCATACAATCCGGGCTATACTGGCTCGGAGGAGGCACGCGGCAAGCTCCTGCAGTACCTGGCAGAAGAGAGTAAAGCGGGTGGACGCGCGCGCTGCTGGAATTGTGGCTCAATCGCCATTGCTTATGATCGTTGGAACACGCGCAGTAAGACTTTCGGCGAAGTGGGTATTGCTTTTTGCGAAATTTGTGGCGTATGGAGTGTCATGTAGTTATCTATTATGCCTGTATGATTCCTGTTTCTAAAAGGGGAATAACCATGACACAAAGTCAGGGGGAACTCGAACCACGCCGTTGCCCACGCTGTGGTGGACGTATGATCAAACCCGCCGGGAGCGCTCTCTACTGGCACGCTGACAACAATCATCCACGTTGTGACATTACCAATATTGTTGACTTGCCTGAAATTACGCTGACCAGCGCTGAACCGTCTGCCGAACCACCAAAGGGGCGACCCAGGAAAAAGTGACATGGTATAATTCGAGAGAGCATCTAACAAAATGCTCTCTCAATCGTAGTAATAGTATTAATATGTTAGCCTGACACCCGCTGTGAGTGCTCAGGTTTCCAATAGAGGTATACCATGTTTAATCCAAGAATGAATACTCCTTTCGGCGGAGGGGGACGCAGAGGATTCTCCTCCCGCTACCAATATCAAACCGCGCCCAGGGGTTATGTTAACGAACAGGCTAGCAGCCTGATCAGCAAAGTGATGGCCCTGCTCGCCTTTTCATTTTTGTTTGCGTTCATTGGCACCATTGCCGGCATAGCTCTTGGCCTGTCATACAGCACCTACTGGCTCGTTGTCATCGCGGGATTTATTGTGCTGTTCGCGCTTAACTTCGCCATTAATAAACCGGGACTCAATCTTTTCTTGCTCTACCTCTTCACCTTTCTGGAAGGGCTGGCGCTCGCGCCGATCGTCTCGCTTTACCTGGCCCAGAGCATGGGTAACATCCTGGGTGAAGCTTTTCTGATTACGGCGGTCACGTCGCTGGGCCTGGCCGTCTATAGTTGGACGACGAAACGCGACTTTTCCGGTCTGGGCAGCAAGCTCTTCATCGGGTTGATCGTTCTGCTGGTGGCCAGCCTGGTGAGCATCTTTTTCCAGAGCACGTTCTTCATTTTCCTGATTTGCGTGGCGGGCGTGGGCATTTTCTCTGCCTACATCCTCTACTATGTGCAGCGCGCCAAATATATGCCTGACACCACGCCGAATGCCATTGGCCTGACAGTTTCACTCTTTATCACTGTACTGAACCTGTTCATGTACATCCTGGAAATTCTGACCATTCTCCAGGGCGGCAATCGTGGGGGCAGACGGTAAGAATTGAGAGAGGGATGGAATAAATACGAGGTCAGGCGTGTTTTTCCAAGTAGAAGCTATGTTAACAATCAGCAATTCAATCATGAAAGTGAGTTTGTAAGATAATGGCAGAACATGAGAACCTGTTTCATGTGGGAGACGCGGATTTTGAGGCGAAAGTACTCAAATCTGATGTGCCGGTAGTCGTTGATTTCTGGGCTGCCTGGTGCGGCCCTTGCCGCGCAATCGCGCCCATTTACGAGCGATTGAGCGACGAATATAAAGGTAAAATAACCTTCGCCAAAATGGATGTCGATCATCACGAGCGCGTACCTATGACCTATGGTATCCAGGCGATCCCAACGATGATTGTCTTCATGAACGGCAAAGAAGTTGATCGCGTGCTTGGCGCGGACCCCAACAGCTTGAAGAGAAGCATCGAACGCGCTGTTGCTAAATCCGGTACTGTCTAGATTTATATGCAGTAGGGGCGTCCCTACTGCGGTTCGTCGTCCTTCCGGGTGATTTGTAGGGACGCGATTGATCGCGTCCTCGTGGGCAAGTGTCGGCGTGGGCGGACGCGATCAATCGCGTCCCTACAAATGGTCCTTTTTCACCTGGAAGGAGCAGGCCCCTCTCCGCTATCGACGCGACTGGCAATTTATGGTATATTCATCCCATCAATTTTGATCGTTTTTCTATTTCACAGTGGTTGTATGGACATAAGGGGAACCGTATATGCCAACGCTTGAACGTTCTAACCCTCTGCCACTTTATTACCAGCTTAAAGAGGTTTTGCGCCAGCAAATACAGGCCGGACATCTTGTTCCGCACGTGGCTATTCCCTCGGAACCAGAACTCGTCTCGCGCTACCATGTCAGCCGCGCTACCGTGCGCCAGGCGCTTACAGAGTTGGTAAACGAGGGATTGTTATATCGCCAGCACGGGAAGGGAACATTTGTGTGCGAGCCGCGCGCGAAGCAGACCGTGAGCGTGTTAACCAGCCTGACAACCGAGTTGCAGCGTCGCCACAAACGCCCCGGTGGGCTGCTTCTTCTTAGTGAGCTAACACGCGGCTCCGAAAGCATGCGGCAGCAATTGCGCCTGGCGGACGAAGAGCAGGTGGTGCGCCTGGAGAGATTGCGCGCGGCTGATGGCCAATTCATCGCCTACGAACTGGATTATTTGCCTTATCCACGCTCTGCCAGCGTGTACCAGCGTGCCAAAGAGGTTGCCGAGGGGTCGCTCTACCAGTTGATGGCATCCGAGGGACTTACGCCGGCGATTGCTGAGCAGACTATCAAAGCTGGTACGTTGACTGCACGAGAGGCAGAAATGCTGGGCATACCTACGGGTGAAGCTGTAATGCGGCTCCTCTCCACCGTATTCGATCCGACCGGCCTACCTATCGCCGTATCTGATACGATCTTTCCAATCGGGCGCTTCGAGATGCAACTCACTCTGCGCGTCTCGAAATAATATTGCCAGGTCCAACGCGAGCGCGGTGAATCTGGCCCCTACCCAGGTTTGACCGGACGTGCTATACTAGCCTGGGAAATTTAGATTATGTCACTGAACTGGCTGAGCACGTGGAAACAAAATCGGCATACATAGAGGAGAATATACATTAATGAATGACGCAAACGACATACAAGGAAATGATATGGCACAACGGAATGGAACGGTAGCCCGCCAGGACAACGCGGAAGCGCAGGAATGGACCGACAAAGGCAACGCAGCAGCCGAACAGGGGGATTACGAGGGCGCAGCGGAAGCCTTTGAGCATGCGGTAGAGATAAACCCGACCGATGCCCGCGCTCGCTATAACCTGGCCCTGGCGCGACAATGCCAGGGCGATGCGGAGAGCGCCGTAGCAGGCTATCAACGCACCATCGACATCGACCCCACATTAATCGACGCCTACATCAATCTGGGCAGCCTTTACGGCGAAATGGGAATGAGCGAGGAATCGCTTGAGACCTTCCAGGAAGCGTTGGATTTCGCACCCGACAATGATATGCTCTACCTCAACGTGGGGGATGCCTATCGCGCGCAATACCTCTATCAAGACGCTGTCCAGAACTACAGGCAGGCTCTTATCCTCAATCCCGATAATACGCTGGCTGCCGACAATTTGCACGATGTGCGCGAGCGTATCAATGTGCAATTGCGCCGCGTGATGGATCAGGAGCAGCGGGTTGATGAAGCGCCCGATGATATTTCGCGGTACGCGGAACTGGTGAGTCTGTATATCGACATACGAAGTTACGATGATGCGCTCTCGGTAGCGAATCAGATGACGGCGCTTGATCCCGAAGACCGCACGAGTTATGACAGCCTGGCCGCCGTGTACGAGGCCCTCGGCGAGCCTGACCAGGCGGCTGAGACCTACGCGCGCATCGTGGCTATCGCGCCCGACGACGCCGAAGCGTGGGAACACCTGGGTACCTGGCGGCTGACGCTGGGCGATAGCGAAGAAGCCATCCAGGCGTTTGAGCAATCAGCCCAACTTGACCCCAATCGCTTCACGGTGCGCTTCAACCTGGCGGAAGCTTACCTGGAGACCGAACACTACGAAGAGGCCAAACAGGCATACCAGGGAATTATCGAACGACGCAGCGAACTGGACGCGGATGATCTCGCGGCTGCTTACGCCGGCCTTGCCGATACTTACAACTCTATGGAACGCTACGACGAAGCCATTCAGACCAGCCAGACGCTGCTGGAACAGTTCGAAGGTGACGCGGAGGGATATTACCAGCTGGCCACCGCTTATGACGCGCTGGGACGTTTGGATGAGGCCATCGAAAATTACGAGAGCGCCATTGAAAGCGATCCACTGAACGCTGATTACTACAATGACTATGCCGACACCTTGCGCGAAGTCAAACGCTACGATGACGCGCTTGAAATGGCGCGCCAGGCCATAGCGATGGATCCATCCCTGATCCTGGCCTACGAGACGCTGGCGCAAATCTACGAGGAGATGGGACACCCGGAAGATGCCGCCGCCGCTATGGAACAGGCCGATGCCCTGCGAGTGGCTGAGAAATAGTAGACGTAAAAAAAGTGCCGGGTACGCGAGCAAGCCGCGTACCCGGCACTTTTTAGGTCTTTTGTTTTTCCTCTACTGCCACGGCGAAGGCTTCAAAATCTTCCAGGCGCTGCTGGATGTGATCGTAGAGCAGGTCGCGGTTCAAGGTACCGGGATCATGTACGAGCGCGTCACGCAGGTTGGTCAGCACTTCGAGGCGGTAGGACAGCGGCTGCGGGATCAGATGCTGAGCCGCGACGATACTGAGCAGTTCGTGATAGCCTTCCGGCCTGCGCAGTCCGAGCGAAGCCACCAGCACGCCGCAGACGCGCAGGCATTCCTCGATTGCAACTTGCAGGTAGCGTTCAGCCAGGCCGTAGACATGAAAGTCTGCAATAAATTCCGCGCGCGGGGTTCGACCCAGATCGCGTAATATGACGATCGACTCGCGCAATTGCTTCAAATGACGTTGCAGCAGTTCTTTGTCAACTGGCAGTACCTGACCATAGAGGCGACGACCGAGCGCCTGGTTCTGTATCTCGTCAAACTTCTTAAAGTCCAGGTAATCCATGACCGCCTTCGTCTCGAACGAGACGCGCTGCTTCTCATCGCGGCTAAAGAGAATCTGTCCGTACTTGATAACCTGCAATTTGAGCAGCATCGAGGCCTGGTTGAGAATGACCACGTCGATGTTATCTGATTCCAGGCGTTTGGCAAGCTCACTGAAGAAGTAGAGCTGGTAATCAAGAAATTGATCTGACTTGATCTGCTCCATCAGCAAGATTGCAATATCAACATCGGTCAAGTGTCCAAACGAGGTACGGTTGGAGAGAGAACCGGCCAGGTAGGCAGCATTAACGGGACTTTGCGCAAAGAGTTGGTTGAGTCGGGATTGTTTTTCAAACAAGTTCATCAACAACCTCGGGAAGAAAGCCTGCACGTCACCAGAGGTACACGATACATATCTCCGGGGATAACAATGACTACTTACTAACAACTATACCATATACAGAAGCTGTTTTGTAAGTGCCTATCCCTCGACCCATTCTTCCCCGTTGGTGGCGACTTCTTTTTTCCAGATCGGCACAGTTGTTTTGAGCGTATCTATGATGTAGCGGCAGGCATCGAATGCCTCCGAACGATGGGGCGAGGCTACCACGATAATCACGCTGGCTTCGCCGATTTCCAGGCGTCCAACGCGGTGCGCGACGGCGACGCGCTCGACACCCCAGCGGCGTTGCGCATCGGCTACGATAGCGCGTATCTGCTGTATAGCCATCTCAGGGTAGACATCGTATTCGAGGTAGCGCACCTGCTTGCCCCTGGCGTGATCGCGCACCACTCCCTCGAAGACCACGATACCGCCGGCGCTCGGATGAGAGACTGCCGCGACAAGGGCATCGCGGTCAAGCGGCTCGCGTGTAATCGAAATCAACGGTTCCATCGTCTCACCTCCTGATCTGGTGGGTTTTCAAGCTTGATCTGGTCCTGCTCCCCACCGCCGACGGGGGGAATAAATACTACTTCGTCGCCCTCGTGCAGCAGCGTCTCCAACGGGACATATGTGTGATTGACGGCGCACAGCGAACGCTCCAGAATTGTTTGCAGGCGTGGATAGCGCGTGAGGAGCGAGGCGCGCAACGCGGCGACGGTGGCTCCATCCTGTACCGGCAAGGTTTCCTCGCTCTTTTCGACGCTCTCGCGCAACGAGGCGAAATAGCGTATATGTATGTTCATGCTGATATTATAGCACGCCATGAGAGATCGATAGGCTTGATGCCGCGCAGCCTGCGCTTTTAGAAAAGATTCTTGATGGTTTCGAGCAGTTTTGTCACGGCAAAGGGCTTACGTATAAAGATGATGCCCCGCTTATTTATCTCGTCTAATGGCGGATTGCGCGCACTCATCAAGATGGTCTGCGCGCTTTTGATGTGCGGGAAGGACTGAAGCCAGTCGTGAAGTTCAAGGCCATTGATATCAGGAAGGCTATAATCAAGGATGAAGAGATGTGGACTTTGCCGCGTGACGGCAGTGAGTGTATCGCGAGCGTTGATATAATGGATGGCTTTATGGACTGTCTCCTGGTGGATAACCTGGACAAGGAGGAAACCTATATCCTCGTCATCTTCGACGACGAAAATCAATTTACCGGGGGCGCGGTCATTCGTATTTGACGAGAAAGTGTTATCTAACATATATTGAAAAATCCCCTCTAGCTTCGTTTGTGAGAGATCAGTCCTTAATGCATATAACACGTAAGGCGAAGGTCGAGATGATACAAAGTGGCCGCGCAGAGTGCCAGTCTATAGCCCATAAATGGCCTCGAACTTGTTTGTGAGGTAGCGCACGAAGAACTGCGGATCGGGCGACGCGCCTGTGACGCGCTTCATCAAATCATCCGGCAGGTAGATCGAGCCGACCGAGTACATGTTGTCGCGCAACCAGTTCAGGATGAAAGACGTATCGCCGCTAGCCAGCTGCTGATCGAAGTCCGGGAACTGCTGGCGCAGGGTGGCGTAGATCTGCGCGCCATAGAGGTTACCGAGGGTGTAGGACGGGAAGTAGCCAAAGCCGCTAGTCCAGTGAATATCCTGTAAAACGCCCTCAGAATCGCGTTCTGGCTCGATTCCCAGGTATTCGCGATACTTTGCATTCCACAGGCGCGGTAGACTTTCAATGGCGATGTTGCCGTTGATGAGCTCCCTTTCCAACTCATAACGCACGATGATATGCAGGTTATACGTCACTTCATCGGCTTCGATGCGGATCAGGCTGGGCTGCACTCTGTTCAGGGCACGAGCGAAGGTGGCTGCATCCACAGCGGCGAAATGCTGCGGGAACGCCTCGCGCACCGCGGCATACTGTCCGCTCCAGAAAGCCTCTGAACGCCCGATAGCATTTTCCCACAGGCGCGACTGTGACTCATGCACACCCATCGAAACACCACCGACGACGGGGGTGCGAGCCAGCGTTTCCGCGCTGCCCTGCTCGTAGACCGCGTGACCACCCTCGTGAATGGCAGCCATGACGGATGCCTGAATATGGTGCCTGTCGGGATGAACTGTGACACGCACATCATAAGGACTGCCTGCGCCCGATGTAAATGGATGGGGCGAGACCGCGATCGCGCCGCGATTGAAATCGTAACCCATGCCTATCAATAACTGCCTGCTCAACGCAACCTGTTTTTCAGTGTCGAAATCACCTTCAAGGCAAGAGGCATCGACGGTGTTGCTGCTGTTCTGGATGCGCCGTAACATACTCGCGCTAACCTCGCGCACGGGCGCGAAGAGCTTATCGAGCTTGCTGACCGTCATAGCCGGCTCGTACAGGTCGAGCAGGGCATCATAACGGGTCTCTAGATAGCCAAAATGATCGGCGACCTCGCGCTGCAGCTCTACGGTGCGGCCTAACCAGGGCGCGAAGCTGGCGAAATCATTGCGCTCGCGGGCGCGCCGCCAGGCTTCGAAGCTGCCAGACGAGACACGCGCCATCTCTTCTACCAGCGCGCGCGGGAGTTTTGTGGCCTGCTCAAACATGCGACGGGTCAGGCGCACCAGGCCGCGATCGGCATCCGTATAGTCCGTACTTTGCACCGTCTCTTGCAGTTCATCGAGCAACTGTCCCAAACGCGGGTTCGTCCTGCGGTCATGCAGCACGCCCTGAATGGTCGCCAACTGGTTTCCGCGCGTTTCACCCGCGCCATCCGGCAACAACGTATTCTGGTCCCATTCGGCGAGATCACCCAGCGCTTTCAGATCTTCGATTTGCTGTACCAGTTCCAACAGTTCAACTACACGCTCATCTTTTCGATTGAACTCAAGCGCCTTTGTTTCCTGAGTTAACATAGCTAGCCTTTCATGTCACAACTTACTCTGCTCTCTTGAGCACCAGTTCCGCCAGGGTGCGCGCGGCAAAGCCCGTCGCGCCCTTTTCCTGGTAGGATTTCTTTGTATCGCTGAAGTCGGTTCCGGCGATATCCAGGTGCGCCCAGTGCGTATCTCCCACAAAATGCTCCAGGATTTTCGCGGCTGTCACCGAGGACGCGGGCCGTCCGCCAGTTTGCTTGATATCAGCGACATCGCTATGGATGGCTTCGGCGTACTCGTCATCCAGGGGCATGCGCCAGAATTTTTCACCCGCAGCCTGCCCTGCCGCGATAATCTCCGCGCTCAGTCCATCATCGTTACAGAACACGCCCGACATTACCGAGCCGAGCGCTACCACGATGCCGCCAGTGAGGGTCGCGACATCGATGATGGTAGCAGCCTGCTCTTTGATGACCGCGTATGAAAGCGCGTCAGCCAGCACGAGGCGTCCCTCGGCGTCGGTGTTCACAATCTCGATGGTTTTGCCATTCATGATACGCAGGATATCACCCGGTCGATAGGCTGTACCACTCGGCATATTTTCCGTGGTGGGAACCAGGACTGTCACGTTAATGGCCGGTTTCAGGGCAGCGATGGCGTAAAGCGCGCCAATAACCGCCGCCGCGCCCGCCATGTCGCCTTTCATCTTATACATGTTCTCGGCTGGCTTGATCGAAATGCCGCCCGTA
>Ga0307372_10005216_pt1 | contig 19640 bp, 19 predicted proteins | sample OX1MG_FD_202533 | JGI IMG/M metagenome (GOLD analysis project Ga0307372, IMG submission 202533) | Soil microbial communities from Risofladan, Vaasa, Finland - OX-1 | ecosystem: Environmental > Terrestrial > Soil > Coastal area > Acid sulfate soil | place: Finland: Risofladan, Vaasa | collected...
GCCGGGCCAGGTGAAGGCCGTGGCCTACCGGCCCTTTCAACCCAGCAGGTCGCCCCAGGCCCGCAACGCCCAGGTGCCGACGGCATTGCGGATGGGGCTGAAGAGCAGTACCACCACGATGAGAACAGGCATGGCGTACATCCGCACCCGCAGGTACCCAGGCCACCAGGAGCGGGGCATGGCCCGCTCCAACAGGGCCGAGCCGTCCAACGGAGGAAGCGGCAAGAGGTTGAACACGGCCAGGATCATGTTGCCCAGACCGAAGGTGAAGAAGGCCTCCCACAGCAACGAAGCCGGGATGTAGCCCTGGGCTATGTAGCTGGAGGGAGGAATGGTGCCGGCCGGGGCGGCCACCCGCAGGGCCAGGAGCGCCACCAGCATGAGCACGATGTTGACGGCCGGGCCGGCCAGGCTCACCAGCAGGGACTGGTTGCGGGGGCTGCGCAGGCGCCGGACGTTTACCGGGACCGGCTTGGCGTAGCCGAAGGCGCCCACCCCCGAGAGGATGAGGATGACCGGCAGCACGACGGTTCCGATGGGATCGATGTGGCGCAGAGGATTGAGGGTGAGGCGGCCGGCCTGCTTGGCCGTGTCGTCCCCGAAGGCGAGGGCCACCCAGCCGTGGGAGACCTCGTGGAGGATGATGGAGGGCACCAGCAGTACGAAGAAGAGGATCTGGAAGCTGCTGACGCTGTGGGCCCGGCTGATGGCGTAGAGGATGAGCAGAGCCACCACGCCCACCACGATGAGCTGGTTGCGCCCCGCCCCGGTCCCCGGGCGGCTCCAACCCGGCGTCGGGCCCCTCAACTCCGCCCCCTGGGGGAGGGTGTGATCAGCGCTTGGAGGCGCAGTCGATGCACAGGCGGGCCTCCGGCTTGGCCTCGAGGCGCGCCGGAGCGATCTCCTTACCGCACTCCTCGCATACGCCGTAGGTCCCCGCATCCAGCTTCTCCAGGGCGTTGTCCACCTCGGCCAGGGCCTCCTCCAACTTGGCGGCCAGCGCCTCAGCCTCGCCCCGCTCCGCCGTCACCTGGCTGGAATCAGCGAAATTGTTGTCGTATCCCTCCGTCCCCGGCCTCAACTCGGACAGCTGATGGCGCAGATCCGCCTGCTCGCGCTCGAGATACGAACGCGCCTGGTCGGTCAGGGGTTGGGTTGACACGGCGGCAGCCTACCCTCGGGCCTCCGACCGGGCGCGCGGATGAGCCGAGTCGTACACCAGCCTCAGCCGTTCGGCCGAGACCTTGGTATAGACCTGGGTGGTGGAAATGGAGGCATGGCCGAGCAATTCCTGGACCACCCGGATGTCGGCGCCATGGTCGAGCATGTGCGTGGCGCAGGAATGGCGCAGCACATGGGGGGTCAGCCGCTCGTCCAGGCCGCATTTACGTCCGTAGTGACGCACAATCCCCCAGGCCCCCTGCCGGCTGAGGCGGCCGCCCCGGGCATTGAGAAAGACGGCCTCGGCGTCACCGCGCCGGGCCCACCGCACCGGCTCCAGGGCTCGGCGCCCGGCCGGGCCCAGCCAGTCCGATACGGCCTGGCGGCCCCAGCTGCCCAGAGGGACCAGGCGCTCCTTGGATCCCTTGCCCAAGACCCGGACCAGGCCCTCCTCCAGCACCAGATCACCCAGGGACAGCCCCACCAGCTCCGAGATGCGCATCCCCGTCCCGTAAAGCACCTCCAGGATGGCCCGGTCCCGCCGGGCCAGGGCGCTGTCGCCCGTCACCGCCCCGAGCAGGGAGCCGACCTCGTCCTCCCCGAGGGCCTTGGGCAGCCCCTGGGGCACCCGGGGGGCCGCCACCTCTCCAGTCGGGTCGGAGGCGGCTCCACCCTCCTCCAGGCAGAAGCGGTAAAGGCTGCGCACCGAAACCAGGGCCCGGGCCACTGACGCCGGCTTCAACCCGGCCCGGCGCAGGGCGGCCACGTAGTCGAGGATGACGGCCTCATCGACTTCCCCCACGTCGAGGTGACGCTGATCCAGCCAGGCCTGGTAGGCGATCAGGTCCCGCCGGTAGGCGACCACCGTGTTGCGGGCCCGGCCCCGCTCCACCGCCAGCCATGAAAGGAACTCCTCGGCCTCCGGGGCTAGGAGAGGCCGCTGATCAAGAGACGGTTTCGGAGACGACGTCAATGGCGGCCGTGATCACCGGCTCGGAGCGCAGGCGAGCCCGCTCGATGGCGGCGGCCAGCAGCCCCTTGAACAGCGGGTGGGGCTTGTCCGGGCGGCTCTTGAACTCCGGATGGGCCTGGGTTCCGACCCAGTAGGGATGTCCGGGCAGCTCGATGAACTCGACCAGGCGGCCGTCCGGGGACGTCCCCGACAGGGCCAGGCCGGAGTCCTCCAGGCGGTGGCGGTAGCGGGGGTTGACCTCGAAGCGGTGGCGGTGACGCTCGGACACCACCGTGGTGCCGTAGGCCTCGGCCACCTGGCTGCCGGGGTTGAGAACGGCGATGTAGGCCCCCAGCCGCATGGTGCCGCCCTTGTCCACCACTTCCTGCTGGTCATCCATGATGTCGATGACCGGATGGGGGCTGTCGCTGTCGACCTCCCCGGAGTGGGCGCCCTTGAGACCGGCCACATTGCGGGCGTATTCGATCACCATCATCTGCAGGCCCAGGCACAGTCCCAGGCACGGGATGCCGTTCTCCCGGGCGTAGCCGGCCGCGGCCACCTTGCCCTCGGTGCCCCGCTCCCCGAACCCACCCGGGATGACAATGCCGTCCAGGTCCCGCAGCTGTTCGGGGGCCAGCAGCTCGGACACCTCCTCGGCGGGAATCTGCACCACGTCCACATCGGTGGAGTAGGCGAAGCCGGCGTGGCGGAGGGCCTCGAACACCGACAGGTAGGCGTCCTTGACCGTGTACTTGCCGATGAGACCGATGCGAACCCGGTTGCTGGACGCGTCGATCTGCTCGACCAGGGCCTCCCAGTCGGACAGATCGATGTCGTACTGGGGACCGTCGAAGCGCAACAGCTGGCAGACGTAGGCGTCGAGGCCTTCTTCGTGCAACACCAGGGGGATCTCATAGATGCTGCGGGCGTCGATGGCCGAAACCACCGCCTCCATGGGCACGTCGCAGAGGTTGGAGATCTTGCGCTTCAGCCCATCGGAGATGGGCTTGTCACTGCGGCACACGATCACATCCGGCTGGATGCCCCGGCTGCGCAACTCGGTGACCGAATGCTGGGTGGGCTTGGTCTTCTGCTCCCCCGACGGCCCGAGGAACGGCACCAGGGTGAGGTGGATGTAGCAGACGTTGTCCCTACCCACGTCCTTGCGGAACTGCCGGATGGCTTCCAGGAAGGGCAGGATCTCGATGTCGCCCACCGTGCCGCCCACTTCGGTGATGACCACATCTACGTCATCGGTGGCCAATCGCTGGATCCGGCCGCGGATCTCATCGGTGATGTGCGGGATGACCTGCACGGTGCGCCCCAGGAAATCCCCCCGGCGCTCCTTGGCGATGACCGAGCGGTAGATGGATCCGGTGGTGGCGTTGGAGTCCTTGGTCAGGACCTCATCGATGAAGCGCTCGTAGTGGCCGAGATCGAGGTCCATCTCCCCGCCGTCATCGGTTACGAAGACCTCACCGTGCTCATCGGGGTTCATCGTCCCCGGATCCACGTTGAGGTAGGGGTCGAGCTTCTGCATGGTCACCCGTAGGCCCCGGGAGCGCAGCAACCGGCCCAGTGACGAGGCGGTCAGGCCCTTACCGAGAGAGCTGGCCACGCCTCCGGTCACGAAGATGTGCTTGGCCACTGATCCTCCTGGTCTGGAAACCCCAAAGCTACCGCGGGGCGACCACCGTCCTGGTGAATGCCTATCCCTTCACCGGCGCCCAACCACGTTCACGTAGCCTGCGGCGGACATGAACCACGACGGGACCAGGGACGGCGGTCGGGCGGGGGGCCAAGCGTGACCGTAGCCGTGGTCACTGACTCCGCCTCCGCCCTGCCGGCTGAAGTGGCCGAGGCCAACGACATCGGCATCGTGCCCATGGGCCTGGCCATCGGCGGGCTGCCCGTGGTCGAATCCGCCCTCGACACCGAGGAGTTGATCGCCCGGTTCGGTGAGGGGATCACCACCTCCGGGCCCCCGCCGGGAGACTTCGCCAAGGCGGTGGAACGGGCCCAGACCGGGGACGGGGTGGTGGTGATCACCCTGGCCGGGGAGCTGTCCGGGACCTACCGCTCAGCGCTCCTGGGCGCCCAGGAGGCCGGAGGCGCCGTCGAAGTGGTCGATTCCCAGACGGCGGCGGGGGCCGAGGCGCTGGTGGCCCTGGCGGCGGTGCGGGCCGCCCGGGCCGGTGGCTCGCTGGAGGAGGTGGCGGCGGTGGCCCGCCAGGCCACCTCTGAAGTCAGCCTGGTCGGCTCGCTCAGCACCCTCGAATACCTGGTCAAAGGGGGCCACATCCCGGCCGCGGCCGGCTGGGCGGCGGACCGGCTCCACGTGCGACCGGTCATCGAGCTGCGCCAGGGCAAGGTCCGGCCCCTGCGCCCAGCCCTGGGGGACGAGGCCGCTCGAGAACGGCTCCTCACCCATTGGCGACGCAGTCGGGTGGAGGGGGCCCAACTCCACATCATCGCCATGCACTCGCTGGACGCCTCCGAGGCCGCCGATCTCCTGGCCGTCATCAAGGCCGAGGTCCAGCCGGTGGAGAGTTTCCTCTCCGGGTTCGGAACCGCCCTGGTGGCCCACACCGGGCCGAGCCTGGTCGGCCTGGCCTGGCACTGGGTCGTCCCCTCGGGAGTGGCTTAGACCCGCTTGCGGGCCAGTTCCAGCAGCTCCTCGGCATGGAGGCGGGCCGAGCTGCTGTCGGGCTGACCGGCCAGCATCCTGGACAGTTCGACCACTCTGGCGTCAGAGCCGAGGACCTCGACCTCGGTCCGGGTGGTCCCGTCCTCCACCGTCTTCCTCACCGCCACCTGATGATCAGCGAAGGCCGCCACCTGGGCCAGGTGGGTGACCACCAGCACCTGGTGGTCCTGGGCCAGACCCGCCAGCGCCCGCCCCACGGCCAGGGCCGCCTCGCCACCGACCCCGGCGTCGACCTCGTCGAATACCAGCACGGGCGGACCGGCGCTGATGACCAGGCGGGTGGCCAGCATGGCCCGGGCCAGCTCGCCCCCAGAGGCCACCTTGGCCAGGGGCAGCGGCGGTGATCCGGGGTTGGCCGAGAAGAGAAAGCTGACGGTGTCCCCGGCCCCTTCCGGGCCGACCTCCACCTCCAGGACGGCTGAGGCCAGGGCCAGGGACCGCAGATGCTCTCCCACCCGCGCCCCCAGCACCGGGGCCGCCGCCGCCCGCTCCCGGCGAATCCTGCCCTCCTCCGCCTCCACCTCTCCCCTGGCCCGATCCAGCTCTGCCTCCAGCTGGGCGGCGGTGGCGTCATGTCCGGCCAGTTCGGTGTGGCGGTCCCGGGCCCGGGCCGCGTACTCGATCACCTCACCGAGATCGGCGCCGTACTTCCGAACCAGGTCCCGGAGCAGCTGACGGCGCAGCCGTAGCTCCTCGAGGCGTTCCGGGTCCTCGTTGATGGACTCGGCGGTGGTCCGGATCTCGCTGGCCACGTCCCCCAACTCAGCGGCCAGGGCGCCGAGGCGCTGGTGCAATTCGCTAAACGGGGGGCGCCCGGCGGTGGCCGCTACCGCTGCTCCCACCCGGTCCGCGGCCCCGCCCTCCCCGACCAACAGGTCGTAGGCGTTCTCGGCCTGGGTCCGGTGCTCAACGGCCCGGGCCAGTAGCTCCTCCTCGGCCGCCAGCGCCGCCTCCTCGGCGGGATCGGACAGGCCGGCCCGGTCGATCTCGGTCAGCTGGTGCTCCAGCAGATCCATCTCCCGGGCCCGGGCCCGGGCATCACCGCCCAGGCCGGCCAGGGCCGCCTCCGCCGCCCTGACCCGGTCCCGGGCCTGGCGCCGCAGGGCCAGATCGATCCCGGCAAACGCGTCCAGGGCCTGGCGCTGCCCGGCCGGACGCAGCAGGCTCTGGTGTCCGTGCTGGCCGTGGAGATCCACCAACTCCTCGGCCCGTTCCGAAAGGGTGCCGGACTGCGCCATGCGCCCGTCCACATAGGCCCGGGACCGGCCGTTGGCCGGGACGGCCCGGGACAGGATCAACTCATCGTCCCCGGTCAGGAACCGGCCTTCCACCACCGCCTCGGCGGCGCCGGGCCGCACCAGCAGCGGGTCGGCCCGGCCCCCGGTGAGAAGCTCGATGGCCTCCACCAGGAGGGTCTTGCCCGCCCCGGTCTCCCCGGTGAAGGCGGTCATGCCCTCCCCAAGAGTCAGGCGGAGGTCATGGATGACCCCCAGGTCCCTGACCGACAGCTCGACCAGCATCAGCGATCGCTGAGGTTGAACTTCGCCTTGACGATGGAGTGGAAGGCGGGCTGGTCCTCGAAGGTCACGAAGCGCGCCGGCTGCGGTGCCGAGCCGCACTCCACGGCGTCACCCGGCTCCAGCACGCTGACTTCGACCCCGTCGACTACCAGCACGGCCGGGCGCTCCCTCAGCACCTCGAGACGGACGACGGCCTGGGGATCGAGGACGAGGCTGCGGTCGAAGAGCATGTGCGGTGACACCGGGGTTACCAGCAAAGCCCTCAGGCTCGGGGACAAGATCGGGCCTCGGGCGGAAAGGTTGTAGGCGGTCGAGCCGGTCGGGGTCGACACGATCACGCCGTCGGCGGCCAGGGTGATGAAGTGCTCACCCGACAGGGACAGGGACAGGCGCACGGTATGGCCGGGCACCGTCTTTTCCAGCACGGCCTCATTGAGGGCCGCCAATACCCGTTCGGTCCGGGTCTGGCGCACGGTGAGGACCAGGCGCTCCTCGATCGAATACCGCCCGGCCAGATACTCCTCCAGGGCCTCACAGAGCCGGGCCGGTTCGACCGAACTCAGGTAGCCCAGCTGTCCGAGGTTGGCCCCCATGACCGGCACCCCGGCCTCCAGGGCCAGCTGCACGGTGCGCAGCATCGTGCCGTCCCCGCCGAGGCTCACGGCCAGATCGGCGCCGGCGACGGCGTCGGCCTCGGGGGCCACCTTGACCCCGGGCAGGCGGCTGAGCCGCGGATCCTCCTCGGTCACCACCGCCTGGTGGGAGCGGGCGGACAACCACTCCGCCGCCCGGGTGGCCAGGTTGACGGCCTCGGCCCGACCGGGGTGGACGATCAGGGCAACGTCGGTCAGATGCCCGGAGCCTTCTTGGCCGGAGCCTTCCTGGCCGGAGCCTTCTTTACTGGGGCCTTCCTGGCCGGAGCTTTGGTGGCCGAAGCCTTCTTAACCGGAGCAGCCTTCTTAACCGGAGCAGCCTTCTTAACCGGAGCCTTCTTTACTGGGGCCTTCTTGGCCGGGGCCTTGGCCGCCGGAGACTTCTTGGCTGCCGCCGGGCGGGGCGAGGATGCACTCCGACCGCGCCGGCCGGTCAGGGGGCTGGCTTCCAGCTGCTTGCGGACCTCGGCGGCCACGAGGGCCACCAGGAACTCGGTGTTCTTCCGGCTCCGGTCGACCAACTCATCGATCCATTGCTGAGTCTGTTCGCGCTGGACCTCTCCCGCCTTGACCAGATCCTTGACGACCTCCTCCGCCCGGGCCCGGGTCATCTGCCCGATAGCCAGGCCGGTATCGAGGTAACGCCGGAAGGTTTCGCTCTGCGCCATGTGTCGAAGTTAGTGCCCACCTAGGCGCGCGGCAACGATCTCCTCCAGGCTGGCCGACACGGTGATCATCGGGTCCGGCGCGGGCGCTTCCCTCGTCACCCCGGTGAGGACCAGGCCGAAGGTCACGCCCAGTCTCTTGGCCAACAGGCCGTCGGTGTCGAGACGGTCGCCGACCACGAGGGCGATTTCGCCGGCGCGGGCCTTGAGGAGATCGACCACCGGTGGGTAGGGCTTGCCCGCCACGGAGGCCTTTTTGCCGGTGGCGAACTCCACCGAAGCGAGGATGGAACCGGCCCCCGGGAGCAGCCCGTCGGGCGTCGGGTAGGTGGCGTCGGCGTTGGTGGCCACCAGCCGGGCACCGCTCCACACCGCCTGGCAGGCCCGGTTGAGCCCGGCAAAGTCGAAGGTCCGGTGCCAGCCCACCACCACCGTGTCCACCGGCCCTTCCTCCCGCAGCTCGACGCCCCGCTCGGCCAGCGCCTCGGTCACTCCGGCGCCGGCACAGGAAAGTGCGGTGCTGCCCCGATCGAGGAGGGAGGCCGCGGCCTGAGCGGAGGTCACCAGATCCTCCGTTTCGGTGGGTACCCCCATCCGGTCCAGCTTGGCCAGGTAGTCGACCACGGTCATGGAGGAGTTGTTGGTGACAAAGAGGATGCGGACGCCGGCCCGGCGGGCCCGCTCCACCGCCCCGGGACTCCCGTGAATCGGACGGTCGGCCAACCAGACGACACCGTCGAGATCGAGGACCCAACATTCGCCGCTGACGCTCACGACTCCCATCCTTCCAGTCCCCTCCGGGGTGGTAGATAGGGGGATGCCGCGCTTCGAGCCCTTCAAAGGTGTCCGCTACGCCTCCGAAGTCGACCTGGACTCCGTTCTGGCCCCTCCCTACGACGTGATCGGTCCGGAGGAACGGGCTGCGCTGGTCGCCCGCAGCGCCCACAACTGCGTGAGAATCGAGTTGCCCGCCGATGAAGACGGCCGGGATCGCTTCGAGGTGGCCGCCGGTCTCTGGGGGACCTGGAGGTCCGAGGGAGTGCTGCGGAGCGACCCTGACGACACCTTCTATGTCAGCCGCATGTCCTTCACCGACGAGTCCGGTGAGACCCGCTCCACCACCGGGGTCATCGGGGCCCTGGAGCTCACCCCCCCTGGCGACGGTGACGTGCTGCCCCACGAGCGGACCACTCCCAAGCCCAAAGGCGAGCGCCTCAACCTCCAGCGGGCCTGCCGGGCCAACCTCTCCCCCGTCTGGGGTCTTTCCATGGCGGCGGGGCTCTCCGATCTCATCGCCCCCGGAGGCAATCCGGACGGAAGTCCCCTGGGCCGCTCCGTCGATGATGAGGGGGTGGTCCATGAACTGTGGGCGTTGCCCGCCGACCGGGTGGAGAAGGTCAAGGCGGTGGTGTCCGCCTCACCGGTGGTTCTGGCCGACGGCCACCACCGCTTCGAGACCGGGCTCAACTACCGCCAGGAGCTGATCGACTCAGGCGTCTCCGCGCCGGGACCGGCCGATTTGATCATGGCCCTGGTGGTCGAGCTGTCCGAGCGGGAGCTGACCGTCCAGGCCATCCACCGACTCATCTCCGGTCTCCCGGCCGGGACCGACCTGATGCCCGCCCTCGAGCCCTGGTTCAAGCTGACCGAGGCAGGCCCGGTCGACGGGACGTTCCCGACCCGCATGATCGAGACGGGCTCTCTGGGCGTGGTCACACCGGCGGGAGCCTGGCTGGCCCAGCCGCGCCCCGCCACCGAGGAGGCGGCCGAGTTCCCGCTCGATTCCGCCCGGCTGGACGTCGCCCTGGCCCGGCTGCCCGAGCACGAGCTGGCCTACCAGCACGGGGTCTCGAACATCACCGCCGCGGTGGACTCCGGTCAGGCCCAGGCCGGAGTGCTGCTCCGCCCCGCCTCGGTCGACATCATCGAGTCGATGGCCCGCCAACGGCTTCGCATGCCCCCCAAGACCACCTTCTTCTACCCCAAGCCCCGTACCGGCCTGGTGTTCCGCAGCCTGGCCTGACCTCAGGCGTGACCGTTGACGCCGGCGCCCACCGTCCAGGTGGCCCCCGACGTCAGCAGCTTGCTCAACTCTCCGGGGCCCCGGCGCTCCTGGGCCTCGGCCAGCTGGCGCTCCATGCCCGAGCCATAGTCGGCGGTGTCCACGGCCCGGAACACACCGATCGGCGTGGGCTCGTAGGGACCGTGGGCCAACCGGGAGAGCATGAAGGCCACGGCCGGATCCTCCCGGGCCTCATCGTGGACCAGCAGCTTGTCCTCTCCGACATCGGATACGTCCACAATGTGGGCGCCTTTGCCGTCGAGAACGACTCCCCGCTCACCGTCGGGACCGAACCGGATGGGCCGGCCGTGCTCCAGGGGGATGAGGTTGTTCGGCCGGGCCTCCTTGGAGAGGATCTGCTCGAAGGCGCCGTCGTTGAACACGTTGCAGTTCTGGTACACCTCGATGAAGGAGGCGCCCTTGTGCTCGTAGGCGCGCTTGAAGGTGGACTGCATGTGCTTGCGGTCCATGTCGTGGGTTCGGGCCACGAAGGTGGCCTCGGCGCCGAGAGCGAGGCTGATGGGGTTGAAGGGCCGGTCGAGGGAACCGAATGGAGTGGACTTGGTGACCTTGCCGACCTCACTGGTCGGGCTGTACTGGCCCTTGGTGAGGCCGTAGATCTGGTTGTTGAACAGAATGATGTTCAGGTTCACGTTGCGGCGCAGGGCGTGCATCAGGTGGTTGCCACCGATGGAGAGCCCGTCACCGTCCCCGGTGATGACCCAGACATCCAGATCGGGACGGGCCAGGGCCAGGCCGGTGGCCAGGGCCGGCGCCCGTCCGTGGATGGAGTGCAGGCCGTAGGTGTTCATGTAATAGGGGAAGCGGCTGGAGCAGCCGATCCCGGAGATGAACACGGTCGACTCCCGGCGCACGCCCAGTTCGGGCATGAGCATCTGCATGGCCGTGAGGATCGAATAGTCCCCGCAACCCGGGCACCAGCGCACCTCCTGGTCGCTGGTCCAATCCTTCTTGGTGGTGACGGGCACGGTGTCGGTCATGAAAGGGCCTCCAGGATGGCGCTCTCCAGCTCGGCGGCGCGGAACGGCTGACCCTGGACCTTGGTCACGGAACGGGCGTCGACCAGGAACTCGGCCCTGACGATCTTGGAGAGCTGCCCGAGATTCATCTCGGGGACGATGATGCGCGAGTAGCCGGCCAGTACCTCACCGAGGTTGGACGGGAGCGGATTGAGATGGACCAAGTGGGCATGGGCGACCTTGGTCCCCCTGGCCCTGACCCGGCGCACAGCGGCCTGGATGGCCCCGTAGGTGGATCCCCAACCCAGGACCAGGAGCTCGGCGCCGTCATCGTGGTCGACTTCGACCCCTGGGATGTCCTTGGCGATGCCCGCCACCTTGGCCGCCCGCAGGTGGACCATGCGCTCATGGTTGGCCGGCTCATAGGAGATGTTGCCGCTGCCATCGGCCTTCTCGATGCCGCCGATGCGGTGCTCGAGGCCCGGAGTGCCGGGAATGGCCCAGGGCCGGGCCAGGGTCTCCTCGTCCCGGATGTAGGGCCAGAAGACGGCGTTGCCCTCTTCGTCCACGTGGTTGGGCTCGGTGGCGAAGTCAACGGAGATGTCCGGTAGAGAGTCCACATCCGGCAGCTTCCAGGGCTCGGAGCCGTTGGCCAGATAGCCGTCGGAGAGGAGGAAGACCGGAGTGCGGTACTTGATGGCGATGCGGGCCGCCTCGATGGCGGCCTCGAAACAATGGCTGGGGGTCTTGGCCGCCACTATCGGCACGGGCGCCTCCCCATGACGTCCGTACATGACATGGAGGAGGTCGGCCTGCTCGGTCTTGGTGGGCAGCCCGGTGGAGGGACCGCCGCGCTGGATGTCGACCACGATGAGAGGCAACTCCAGGCTGATGGCCAGGCCGACCGTCTCGGACTTCAAGTCGATGCCCGGCCCGCTGGTGGTGGTGATGCCCAGGCTCCCACCGAAGGAGGCACCCAGGGCGGCGGATATGCCGGCTATCTCGTCTTCGGCCTGCAGGGTACGCACACCGAAGTTCTTGTGCTTGGACAGCTCGTGGAGGATGTCCGACGCCGGAGTGATGGGATAGGAGCCGAGGAAGATGGGCAGCTTGGCCAGCTGGCCGGCGGCCACCAGGCCCCACGCCAGGGCGGTGTTTCCGCTGATGTTGGTGTATACGCCCGGATCGAGGGGGGCCGGACGGATCTGGTAGGTGGACAGGAACAGCTCCGCCGTCTCCCCGAAGTTGTAGCCGGCCCGGAAGGCCAGGGTGTTGGACTCCTCCACCATGTGGTTCTTGGAGAAGCGCTCCTTGATCCAGCCCAGGGTGGGATCGACCGGTCGGTTGTAGAGCCAGGTCACCAGGCCGAGGGCGAAGAAGTTCTTGGAGCGCTCGGCTTCCCGGGGCTTGGCTCCGGTCGGCTTGACCGCCTCCAGGGTCATGGCCGTCATGGCCACCTCGTAGACCGTGAAGCCGGCCAGGCTGCCGTCCCCCAGGGGGTTGGCCGAGTAGCCCGCCTTGACCAGGTCCCGCTCCTCGAAGGAGTCGGTGTTGACAATCAGGGTGCCCCCGGGGGGCAGATCCCCGATGTTGGCCTTCAGGGCGGCCGGGTTCATGGCGATGAGGACGTTGGGGGCATCGCCCGGGGTGAGGATGCGGTGGTCGGAGATGTGGACCTGGAAGGCCGACACGCCGGCCAGGGTGCCGGCCGGGGCTCGGATCTCGGCAGGGAAGTCGGGCTGGGTGGAAAGATCGTTCCCGAACAGGGCGCTGACACTGGTGAAGCGGTCTCCGGTGAGCTGCATGCCGTCACCGGAGTCCCCGGCGAAGCGAATGACGACGTGATCCAGTTCCTGGGTAGGCCGGGCCTTAGCCGCGGTTTCGGTCAACGCAATGCCCCCGTGGGTCTGATCCGGGCCGGCACCGTTGCCGGTCCTTGCTTGATCGGCGGCTACAGCAGGTGCGGACCGTCGTTCACAGGCAGTTTACCCGGGCGGGGTGGCGCCTCCCGGAATCGGCCCAGGCCAGAGCCGGTCCAGGACGTCGATCAGGCCCGGATCGGCCACCGCCGCCGCTTCGGCCGGGCTGAACCAGCGCACGGCCTGGCTCTCCCCGGCGCCGGGGTCGGGGTCCTGATCGGCGCCGACCAGCAGATAGCGGGTATCCAGGTGGATGTGCCCGGCATAGGCCTCGTGAACGTCGATATGGACCAGGCGGGGCCCGCCGGCGGGGTGAGCCACCTCGATTCCTGTCTCCTCGGCCGCTTCCCGCAGGGCGGCTTGGGCCGGGCTCTCCCCCGCCTCGATGTGGCCGCCGGGCTGGAGCCAGATACCCAGGCGCTTGTGCCGGTGCAGGAGGAGGCCCCGGGGGCCTATCACCAACGCCGAACCGGTCACATGGACCTCATCGGCCAACTGGTCGAAGGGCCGCTCCAACCGGTCCAGCTCGGCCAGCATCCTCCGCCTCGACTCGACCTCCCGCGCCGAGCGGGGGGCAAAGACCTCGACCTGGGTCCGCAGCTCGGTTTCGGCCGGGGTCCGGCCCGCCCCGGCGCTCATCGGAGGTGGGCGGCCACCTCGGACCAGAACAGGGCCAGGGTCTCGGAGGCCCGATCGGCGTCGCCCATGGTCCAGTCGGGGACGATCAATTCCTCGACACCCGCGTCCCGGTAGGCGCCAACCTGCTCCACCATCTCCGCCGGGGTACCGACCAGGACGGGCCGACCGGCCGGACCCCGGTGGCGCTCCAGCCACTTCTCGTCCGTGCTGAGGAAGACCATGGCCTGGGTCGAGCGGCGGATCTCGCGCGGATCCCGCCCGATCTCCTCGCAACGCCGGTCCAGGACGGCCGATTTGGCGGCGAATTCCTCCGGCGTCGTCCAGGCGTTCCACTCATCGGCAAATCGGGCGGCCACCCTCATCGTCCGCTGCTCCCCCCGTCCGCCGATGAGAAGGGGCAGGCGCTCCTGGACCGGCTTGGGATCACAGGGGGCGTCGGTGATCCGGTAGTGGAGGCCGTCGAAGGTGGTCCGCCTCTCCCGCAGCAGGGAGGTGATCACCTCGGCCGACTCCTCCAGGTGATCCATCCGGTCCTTGATCCCGAGTAGATCGATGCCATAGGCGGCGTGTTCGTTGACCTGCCAGCCCGAGCCCAGACCCAGGACGAAGCGACCTCCGCTGATGTGGTCGATGGTGGCGGCGGCGTTGGCCACCACGGCCGGGTGACGGTAGAGGTTGCCCGACACCAGCGGGCCCACCCGCAAGCGGCGGGTGGAGGCAGCCAGCCCGGCCAGGACCGACCAGCACTCAAGGGTGGGGCCATCCAGCGGCGTGGCCCCCTGGGCGTCGTTGGGCATGAAATGATCGGCAAACCAGGCCCCGTCCCAGCCCGCCTCATCGCACTCCCGGACCAACCGGAGGGTGTCAGCCCAGGGCCGGTCCGGGCCCGGCCAGACGCTGAACCTCATGGGCGCACCTCCGCTTTCGTCCAGGCCCGGCGCAACACGGCCAGGATGGTCTCGATCTCCTGGGCCCCGGGGATGCCGAAACGGCCGTCGACCAGGAAGAAGGGCACGCCGGTTATCTCCCGTTCCCGGGCCTCCGCCTCATCGGCCCTCACCTCGGCCCCGTAGGCGTCCCCGTCGAGGACGGTGCGCACCTCGGCCTCGTCCAGGCCGGCGGCCACGGCCTGAGCCAGGAGGACGTCGGGAACGCCGATGGCCTGGCCCTCGCACAGATAGGCGGCCAGGAGCCGCTCCTTGACCGGGTCCTGGATGCCCCGATCGGCGCCCAGGTGGATGAGCCGGTGGGCGTCGAAACTGCTACCGGAGCGGGTCCGATCCAGGTGGTAATCCAGGCCCTCGGCAGCAGCCAGATCGGTCAGGCGCCGGTTGGCGGACCGAGCCTGGTCCGCACTGACTCCGTACTTGCGGGCGATCCGCTCGGCCGGGTCGCCTTCGCGGACCGGCGGGGCATTCGGGTCCAACTCGAAGGAGCGCCAGTGCACCTCGACCTCATCGGCGTGTTCAAACTGCGCCAGGGCTGATTCCAGCCGGCGCTTCCCGAGGTAACACCACGGACACACCACGTCGGACCAGATGTCGATCCTCATCCGTTCGGTTCAACCGCCTGCCGATTGCGAGGCACGGTGGTCAGGCGACGGTGATATTGCTGTCCAGGTACACATCCTGAACGGCGTTGAGGAGCACTACGCCCTCAGCCATGGGCCGCTGGAAGGCCTTGCGACCCACAATCAGTCCGGCTCCGCCTGCCCGCTTGTTGATCACGGCGGTGCGAACGGCCTGGCCCATATCGCCTTCGCCCTTCGACTCCCCGCCCGAGTTGATCAGCGGCACCCGACCCAGGTAGCAGTTGACCACCTGCCAGCGGGTGAGATCGATGGGGTTGTCCGTGGTCAACTCGCTGTAGACGAGCGGGTCGGTCTTACCGAACTTGATGGCGTTGTAGCCGCCGTTGTTCTCGGGCAGCTTCTGCTTGATGATGTCGGCGTGGATGGTCACACCCAGGTGGTTGGCCTGGCCGGTCAGGTCGGCGGACAGCTCGTAGTTGGTGTCGCCCACCTTGAAGGCCGGGTTGCGCAGGTAGCACCACAGCACCGTGAACAGGCCGTACTCATGGGCCTCTTCGAAGGCCTCGCTGACCTCCTGGATCTGGCGGTTGCTCTCCTCCGATCCGAAGTAGATGGTGGCGCCGACACCGACCGCCCCCAAGTCGACGGCCTGACGGACCGAGCCGAACATGATCTGGTCGTACTGGTTGGGATAGCTCAGGATCTGGTTGTGGTTGAGCTTGGCGATGAAGGGAATCTTGTGGGCGTAGCGCCGGGCCACCATCCCCAGGACCCCGATGGTGGTGGCGAAGGCGTTGCAGCCGCCTTCGATGGCCAGCTCGCAGAGGTTCTTGGGGTCGAAGTAGGCCGGGTTCTTGGCGAAGCTGGCCGCCCCCGAGTGTTCGATCCCCTGGTCCACCGGCAGGATGGACAGAAACCCGGTGCCGCCCAGCCGGCCATGGTTGAGAACGCTCTGCAGGTTCCGGAGCACGGGCACGGGACGGTCGCTGTCGAGCAGCACCCGGTCCACGAAGTCCGGGCCGGGCAGGATCAGGTCCTGGGCGGGGATGGCTTTCGACTGATGGCTAAGCAAGGACTCGGCCTCGGCGCCGAGAAGCTTCTCCAGGTCCACTTGGGCTGCTCCTAGCTGTCACCCGTCCGGGGTCCCGGAGGGCTGCTCTGCTGCCCGGGAGCGTACCCGCCGGGCAGCGGGCGTTACTTCCGCCGGGCCTTTGGCTTGGGCTGGTCCAGGCCTTCGGCCAGTCGCTCGATGGCCGAGGCCATGGCGGTGCGCACCGCCGCCGGCCGCCCGGCCGGAACGACCCTCTCGGCCACCACCTCGGTCCGACTCTGCGTGCCCGCCGTCCCACGGTAGAAGCGCCGCCGGACCCGGCCGATGACGACCACGGGATCGCCCTGGTCGAGATCCAGTGCTCCCGAGGTGGGGTCGAACCAGGCCACCGGCACCGACTCGGCCCGGGCCTTCTCCCCCACTCCCTCCACGGTCACCTGCAGGCTCATCATCCTGGATCCCGAGGCCAGGGTCTTCTCCTCCGGGGGCCGGCTCAGCCGGCCGGACAGGGCCACGATGTTCATCACTCGCTCCATTCCGCCCCGCACGCGGCGGGACCTCTCGCACGATTCCGAGGCCCGGGCCGGCGGCCCTGGGGCGAGGGGGAAGCTCGGTGGAGAGGCTATGGAAAGCCTGTAACAGAGGTCCGGTCAGACGGTTTGGCGGGTCAGCACGTCGGCCCCCTGGCCGGTCACAACCAGCATGTGCTCGAACTGCGCCGTCCTACGTCCGTCGGCGGTGACCGCCGTCCAGCCGTCCGGCCACATCGACGCCTGCCATGACCCCATGGTGATCATGGGTTCGATGGTGAAGGTCATGCCCGGCTCCATGACGGTGCCGGCTGAAGGGTCGTAGTAGTGCGGGATGGCCAATCCGTTATGGAAGACCCGCCCGATGCCGTGCCCGACGAAGTTGCGGACCACGCCGAATCCCTCCGCCTCGGCCCGGGGTTGGATGGCGCGACCGATGTCGCTGATAGGCCGACCGGGTTGTACGGCCTGGATGCCCAACTCGAGGCAGTCGGCCGTGACCGATATGAGGCGGGCCGAGTCCGGTTCGATGCGGCCGACCGGATAGGTGGCGTTGGTGTCCCCGTGGACCCCTTCGATGAAGAGGGTGACGTCGAGGTTGACGATGTCCCCGTCCCGGAGCGGCCGGCTGTCGGGGATGCCGTGACAGATGACCTCGTTGACCGAGGTGCACACCGACTTCGGGTACCCGTGGTAATTGAGGGGGCTCGGGTAGGCGCCCCGCTCCAGGCAAGCCTGGTGGCACAACCGGTCCAGCTCATCCGTGGTAACCCCCGGGGCCACGGCCTGGGCGGTGAGGGCCAGCACCTCGGCGGCCAGCCGACCGGCCCGGCGCATGGCTTCGATGGTGGCAGCGTCCTTCACCAACGGCTCGCTGGTCAGGACCGGCCGGCCGCTGTCGGCGTAGTCGGGCCGGGCAATGCTTTCAGGTACCTGGCGCCGAGGGCTCTGCTGGCCGGCCCTCACCCGCTCGGCGCTGTCCTTGTGGCAACGCTTGTACTTTCGCCCGCTCCCGCACCAGCACAGATCGTTGGCCCGGACCGCCGTCGTCATGGCTCTGTCCTACCCCAGCGCCGTCTGCCGCTCGGCGGCATCGAAGAAGCCACGGTCGTAACGCAGGATGAGGCCGAAGAGATCGCGCGCCGCCGGCATCTCCCCGGCCCGCTCATAGAGATCGGCCAGGGCGTACCAGAGGCGGAGATGGTGCTCCCGGGGCCGGTCGACCCGCTTGGCTGACGAATCCAGGAGCCGGATAGCCCCTTGAAGATCACCGCGATCACCCAACGATCCGGCCCGGACGATCCGACCTTCCGTCATCAGCTCGGCCGACGGGGAGGCCTCACCCAGTTCGGTCCAGAGCGAGTCGACCTGGGCGTGGCGGCCCAGGGCCCTATGGCAGTCCATCATGGTCGGGTGCTGGTCGTAGGAGCCGCTCAGGGTGTGAAAGGCCTCGAGTTGCTTGATGGCATCCCGCCAGCGACCCATCCGGTAAAGCGTCAGGCCGTAGAGCTCCCGGACGGCGGCGGACCCGGGAGCCTCCTCGGATAGGGGCTTGAGGATGCGGCGGGCGTCCTCATAGCGGTCCCGCTCATACGCCCGGGAGGCGTCGGCCAGGCGGGCCGCCAGTCGCGGCGCCCGGGTGGGGCCGGCGGCGGAGGAGAGTTCGGCGCCGACTTCACCCGGGAGCCGGGGTGGGCGACGGCCCCGGGGGGCCTCGGCGGGGAGGAAGGTCTTGGGCTTCGGCGGCTCGGAGGCGGCCGGCGGCTTACTCCGCTGCCGCTTGGCCGGAGTGTCCTCGACCCATCGTTCCGGTTGCCAGGCCGGCCTGGACTGGCGACCGGGTCCCACCTCGCGCCGGTCCCCGTAGGTCTCGGGATCCCGGTTGAGCTCGGTGGCACCCCGGCGGGCGACATTGCCCCAGCCCTTGACCTTGGGTGGGCCGGGGCGGGGACCGGCGGGCCGGCCGTCGTTGCGGGGGCCGCGGTCGTATGAGGGCCGGTCGTCGCGGCGGGGTGGGCGACTGTCTCCTCGGTAGCCGCCGGCGCCGCTGCCTGTGGGCCTGTCGCCCCGGTAGCCACTTCCGCCGCTGCCATTACTGCCCGTGGGCCGGGCACCCCGATAGCCGCCCTGGCTCCGAACCGGGCCCGAGCCGTAGGGGGGTCGGGCCGGGCGGTCACCCCGATAGCCGCTGTCGGAACGGGGCACACTCGGCCGGTTCCCGCGGTAGCCACCCTCGACGGATGACCCGCTGGGGCGGCTGCCCCGGTATCCGCCTCCGCTACCAGAAGCGCCGGAATCGTAGGAAGGGCGGGCCGGGCGTTCGCCCCGGTACCCGCCGCTACCGCTCGATCGATCGCGGCCATAACCACCGTCGGAGCGCGATGCGGACCGATTGCCTTGATAGCCGCTAGACGGGCGCGGGCCATTCGGGCGATCCCCTCGATAGCCGCCCTCGGGGCGAGGAGCGGAACGGTTTCCCTGATAGCCGCCGGAAGTACGGGGTCCGCTCGGCCGGTCTCCCCGGTAGCCGCCCTCGGTACGCGGCGCGGAACGATTTCCCTGATAGCCCCCCGAGGTACGGGGTCCGCTCGGCCGGTCTCCCCGGTAGCCGCTATCCCCCCGTGGACCGGCGGGGCGGTCACCCCGGTAACCGCTGGAGCCGCTCGGTCGATCTCCTCGGTAGCCTCCGTCGCTCCGGTAGCCGGAAGCGGATCTCGGCGGTCCGCCCCGTTGCGTGCTGCCGCCCGACCCGGAGCCTCCGCCAGAGGGCCGGTCGCCGCGATATCCGCCCGAGCCACTCCTGGGTCCCGCTGGACTACCGGATCGGTCGTTGGTCCTATATCCGCCCGCTCCGACCCCGGACCCGCCGCCCTGTCGCGGACCCCGTGGTGCCCCCGATCCGGACCTGGGGCCATCTTGCTTGCGCCAGCCGCCTCCAGACGGAGCTCCCCCGCTGCCGGTACGCCTCACCGGTCCCGCGCCGCGGCCCCCGGAGTTGTCCGGCCGGCGCCCTGGACGCGGCGAATCAGGGTCCTTCGGTGCGGGCACGCAGCAAGGGTACCGGTACGCGAAAGAGCCCCCGCTAGGCGGGGGCTCTTTTCTGAGAAATATTCCGGCGGCGACCTACTCTCCCAGGGAGTCTCCCCCCAAGTACCATCGGCGCGGGCAGGCTTAACTTCCGTGTTCGGGATGGGAACGGGTGTGACCCTGCCGCTATGGCCACCGGAAACCGTGGCATATCAAGGATCGCCGCGCCGACAGGGCGCG
>Ga0307372_10005218_pt1 | contig 19638 bp, 18 predicted proteins | sample OX1MG_FD_202533 | JGI IMG/M metagenome (GOLD analysis project Ga0307372, IMG submission 202533) | Soil microbial communities from Risofladan, Vaasa, Finland - OX-1 | ecosystem: Environmental > Terrestrial > Soil > Coastal area > Acid sulfate soil | place: Finland: Risofladan, Vaasa | collected...
GGTACGTTGGCCCGGACCCAGGCCCGGGCCCGGGCCCGGAACGCCTCGACGCTCTCCATACCAACCCCCATCGGACTTCCGGGTTCCCCGACCCGTGCTCATGGCGCGCGACGGCACGCTACCGCGTCGCGGGACGCGATTGCCGCCCCGTAGTAGCGTGCCCGTCGGGAGAGCCGGCCCCTTCGGGCCGGCCCGGGGTCGAGTCGAGAGCGAGGTTGCCGATGGGAAGCGCGCTGGGCGGTGCAGCGGTGGTCGGCATCGGGAGGACCGCATTCACCAGGAAATCCGGCCGCAGCACCCTGGCCATGACCGTCGAGTCGGTCCGCGAGGCGGTGGCCGACGCCGGGCTGTCGGTCGGCGATGTCGACGGCATCATCAATTTCAACACCGGCGACAGCGTCTCCTCGCAACGGGTGGCTCACGCCATCGGCAACGACGACATCGGCTGGGCGGTCGACATTCAGGGCGGCGGCAACGTGGTGGCCCAGGTGGTGTCGACCGCCGCCGCTGCGATCGTCACCGGGCAGTGCGACGTGGCGGTGGTGTTCCGGACCCTCGGCTCGGGCACCCGTTACGGGCGCATCGACACCACGGTGCAGGTCGGCGGCGACGTGCAGTACGGCGCCCCCCACGGCTACCTGGTCCCCCCACAGTGGTTCGCCATGTGGGCCCGACGTCATCAACACGTGTACGGATCGAAGCCCGAGGACCTGGGCGCCGTGGCCGTCACGCAGCGTACCCACGCGGTCGCCAACCCCCACGCCATCGCCCGCACCCCGATGACGATCGACGACTACATGAGCTCGCGCATGGTCTTCGACCCGTTCCGGGTGCCCGACTGCTGCTACGAGGTGGACGGGTCGGTCGCCCTGGTCCTCACGTCCGAGGAGCGCGCCCGCGACCTTCCCCATCCGCCCATCCACATCCTCGGGCAGGGAGACTCGTTCGGCTACGGGGGCAATGTCGACGAGTTCGACGACCTCACCTGCATGTACTCGCGGGACGCAGCCCGCCGCCTGTGGTCCAAGACCGGGCTGAAGGCCCAGGACATCGACGTGGCCCTGATGTACGACTGCTTTACCTATACGGTGATGGCCACGTTCGAGGACTTCGGCTTCTGCGGCAAGGGCGAGGTGGGGGACTTCTTCCGGGAGGGCCGGGCCACCTACGGCGGCGACGTCGTCGTGAACCCGCACGGGGGGCTGCTGTCCGAGGGCTACCTGCACGGGCTCAACCACCACTACGAGGCGGTGCTCCAGCTCCGTGGCGGGGCCGGTCCGCGCCAGGTGCCCGACGCCAAGCTGGCCCTCGTCACCGCCGGCGCCGGGCCCTACGGCAGTTCCCTCGTGTACGGGAGCGAGGTGGCGTGAGCGCGGTGGAGGAGATCCCTCCCCAGCCCGTCCCCGACGAGGACAGCATCGCCTTCTGGCAGGCGACGGCGAACGGACGGCTCGAGGTGTGCCGCTGCCAGCAGTGCCGGCGCTGGCTCCAGCCACCGCTCGAGCGGTGCCCGGGGTGCTGGGGCGAGACCGCTTTTGAGCCGGTCGCGGGCACCGGCAACGTGCACAGCTTCATCGTCGTGCACCAGCCCGCCATTCCCGGCTACCGCGACAAGCTGCCCTACACCGTCGCCCTCCTCGAGCTCGACGAGCAGGCGGGGCTACGCCTGCCCGGCCGTCTGGTCGGCGTCGAACCCGAGGACGTGACGGTCGGCCAGCGGGTCACCGCCGAGCTCGAGGAGCTGCCGGGCGGGGACTTCACGGTGGCGGTGTTCCGCCCGGTCTGAGGCTCAGGCCAGCGCTCGGAGATGGCCGGCCAACGCCAGGGTCGGGGCGCTCTCCCGCCCCTGGCGCTCGGCGTCACCGGGCGCCATGACGCCGTCCGCGGCCATGTTGGCGAAGAGCCGCAGCATGATGGCACCGAGCCGGAAACACGTGAAGACGTCGTGCCATTCGAGGTGCTGTGCCTTGCGGCCCGTGTGCTCCTCCCACCGGCGCACCAGCTCGTCCGCGGTCCCGATCCCGGGGAGCTCGGCGGCGGCCGGGCCGTCCATGTACCGCCACCAGGCCAGGTCGGCCTCGGCCCCGGCCAACGAGACCGTGTCCCAGTCGAAGATGGCGACGACCCCGTCGTCGCGGAACATGATGTTGGCGAAACGGGCGTCGCCCCAGGAGAAGCCGGTCGGCGCCGGGTCGGGCAGGTGGGCCAGCAGCCACTCGTACCCGTGCTCGAGGGTGTCGTGGGGAAGGCCGACCGACGCCACGTCGACGTACCGGCGCCAGTAGGCGAGGTGATCACCCAAGCCGCTCAGGCCCGCCGGAGGCGTCAGGAACGGGAACCGGGACGGCTCCACCAGGTGCAGGGTGGCCAGGACCCGCACCGCGTCCTCCCACATGGCGCGGCGCCTCGGCGGGTCGGCGTCGCGGACGAACCCGGGCCCGGTCCAGTGGGGCTGGTCGGACGGCACCTGTCCCTCGATGCGCTCCATCACGAAGAACGGCGCGCCGAGCAGGCCGCGGTCGGCCTCGTAGCCGTACACGCGGGGCACCGGCACGCCGGGCACATCGCCCAGCGCCTGGTACGTCTTGGCGTGGACCTGTATGTCGACCTCGATATAGAGCGTCCGCTCGCTGGCGAAACGGGCCACGAAGCCCTGCGTGCGCTCCCGGCCGGCGGCCGTCCATACCGCGTCGAACATCACCGTCTCGTTGGCGACGCCGGTGCCGCTGGGCGTGGTCAGGGGGGAGACGGCGAGGTCGGGACCGGCCCCGATGCGGGGGGCCAGCCATTGGGCGAGGACCCGGCGCGTCTGCTCGGGATCGCGGCTCGAGCCCTTGAGCTGTATGGCATCCCTCGCCTCGTCCTGCTCGAGCTCAGCCACGTCCCAGCACCTCCGGGTAGGCGTTCAGCGGGTCGGAGCGCTCGATGTAGACGACGCCCGTCTCGCCCTCCCACGACGCGGTCCCGTGGTTGAGCACGTACATGAGCCCCGGACCGTCGAGGTCCTTGCCCACCGCCAGCCCCTTCATCATCGACAGCCACAGGGAGCGCCGGGTGGTGATGGTGGTCTTCAGGGACCCTCCGGGCCAGCGAAGGCCCACCGGCAGCTCCTCGTCCGCCATCACCAACTCGCGCAGACGGGGCGCCTCGGTGACCTCGGCGTGGTGCAGCACGCCGTCGGAGCCCGCCACCCAGCCCCCCTCGAGCGAGATGGCACCGTCGGGGGTCCAGTAGCGCGACAGGCCCCAGCCCCTCCCGCTGTCGTACAGGGTGCCGGTGATCACGTGCCCGCCCCACGGCGAGCCGCCTCCGCCGCCCCGCGGGCCCTGGGAGTGGTCCCGCCAGCCGTAGCCGTCGAAGGCGATCTCGTCCGTCCCGAGCACGACGGTCCCGCGTGCCCGGTACAGCTGCTCGTAGTGCTCCTTGGCCCAGCCCTGGTCGCGCATGCTGCCCCGTCCCGTCTCGACGGTGGTCGCCGTGTGGGCGTCCCATGCCGGGGTGACCGACTCCACCTCCAGATCGACGACGAAGCGCCGGTTCGGGCCGACCGTGGCCAGCCCCGCCTGCATCGCCTCGTTGGACGTGTGCAGCCCGTAGCCGTCGAAGGAGACCTGCCAGCGGCCGAACGGCTCGAGGCAGCGGAATTCCATCCCCGCCCCGCCAGGTCGGCGCTCGGGGGCGGTGCGGTGGTAGGACCACATCGACAACACGCCCTCGTCGCCGGGCAGGAAGGCGTAATTCATCTCGTGCCACATGGTCGGGTCGTTGGGCACGGTGCCGAGATGCAGCCACAGACCCACGTCGCTCGTCGGGTCGTACAGGGCGAAGAGCAGGTTCTCCGACCAGAACGGCACGTCCGGCTCGGTGCGCCGGATCTCCTCCCTCTCGGCGGCCAGGCCGCCGGAGAGGTCCCGCCGTCCGGTCACGGGCGCCACTGCAGAACGAGGTTCTCGACCGAGCGCAGACCGGGAGGCCAGATCGGCTCCGTTCCGGGCTTGATCCAGTAGTCCGGGATGCGCCGGTGCCAGACCTGCAGCGTGATCCGCAGCTCCTGGCGAGCCAGGTGAGAGCCGCTGCAGCGGTGGATGCCACCGCTGAAGGCGTAGTGGGGGTTGGGCGCCCGATCGAAACGGATCTCCCCGGCGTCGGGCTGAAAACCGGGATCGGTGTCGGCCGCCCCGAGGTCGATGGTGACCATGTCTCCGGGGTGGACGGGCACGCCGCACAGCTCGGCATCGGCCGCCGCCACCCGGAACACCGCAGGCGTCGGCGTCTCCCAACGCAGCAGCTCCTCCACCGCCCCGGGGATCAGATCCGGGTTCCCAGCCAACTGGCCGCGTAGGTCCGGCCGTCGGGCCAGCTGGTTGTAGAAGAGGGACAGGGAGTTGGTCACCGTGTCGAGGCCGGCGATGAGCAGCAGGAAACAGGCGTCGAGCACCTCCTCGTCGGTGAGCCGGTGGCCGTCCACCTCCGCCCCGAGGACCCGGCCCATGACGTCGTCGCGGGGCGGGGCCGCCCGCCGTTCGTCGACGAAGGCCTGAAAGTACTCGTAAATGCGCCGGGCCGTCTCGTCTCCCAGCCGGGCCAGGGACTCGGTGTCCGTCGGTTCGATGCCGTCGCGGTAACCGGGTCGCAGCACCCCGTCCTTCAGCTCGTGCAACAGCTCGGTATCGGAGAGCGGCAGACCCATGAGGGTCAGGAACACCTGGGTGGGCAGGGGGACGCCCAGCTCCTGGTCGAGCACGCACTCGCCCCTCGACTCGAAGCGGTCGACATGGTCGTTCACCAACCGCTCGATCGACGGGACCAGCGGGTTGACGGCCCGGGGGGAGAAGAGGGGGTCGAAGAGCCGCCGGTAGAGCTTGTGCTCGGGCGGGTCGTTCTGGATCGGGATCAACGGCCGCCAGGCCCGCCCGATGGGCGGGAATTTCGACGAGAAGACATCGGGATGGCGAAAGACCGCCTCCGCCGCCTCACGGGTCGTGGTCATGAGCCCGCCGGCCTCCACGATCACCGGTCCCTGCTGACGGAGGGCCTCGAAGGTCTCGAACCGGTCGCCCACCTGGCTGTAGAGGTCACGGACCCCGTACCCGACGGCGGTCTCCCGATCGTCGGTCCCCCGTGCTTCCGGCGGGGGTTCCATCAGGACTGCCACCGCCGATCGGTTCCCACTTCGACGAGAACACCTCGCGACATCATCTCGCCCTCCCCACCTCAGCGAGCCGGGATTGAGGCCCCGGCCGTCGACCGCTGCGCCGGCCCCCCACGAGACCCTGCAGTTGGCCGCCAACCTACTGCCCCGTCGGGACCGACACCCCTCGATCCCGGGCACTCCGACCGTCGGCAGGAGCCAGAGGACCTCGCCGCGCCGCCCTCCGCCACCACACCGCCATGCGAGCGCCACCCGACGGCGCCTCGCCGACGGACCAGGTGCCATGCGTCGCCCGGACGACGGAATCGGCGATGGCCAAGCCCAGACCGGTCCCACCCGGCGAGCCCGTCGCCCGCTGGAACCGGTCGAAGATCAACGGGCGCTGGTCAGCCGAGATTCCCGGCCCCGTATCGTCCACCTCCAGCCCGACCCGGTTCCCCTCGACCCGGACCCGCACCACCACCTGCCCTCCCGTCCCTGCGTACTTGCACGCGTTGTCGACCAGGACGCCGGTGAGCCGATCGATCCAATCCGGCGGGGCCTGCACGACATGGGGGCCGCCGTCCATCTCGTGAAAGCTGAGCCCGACCCGTCGGACCTCGGCCACCGGCTGCAACCGCTCCGTGCACGCGGCGGCGAGGGCCGCGAGGTCTGAATCCTCACCGGCGCGAGTCTCCGGCGGGTCGCTGTCGGCGCGCGCCAACCACAGAAGATCGTCCACGATCCGCCGCAGGCGCCGCCCTTCCCCGGCCACCCGGAGGAGGACCGCCTCGTAGGTGCCGGCATCCCGACGTCGGCTCAACGCCAGGTCCACCTCCGCTTCGATCACGCTCAGCGGGGTTCGCAACTCGTGCGAGGCGTCGGCAGTGAACTCCGCCTGGCGCCGCCTCACCAGCTCGAGGGGAGCCGACGTCCGCAGACCGATCGCCAACGCACCTGCGAACACGCCGACGAACAAGGCGGCACCGAAGATCAGCTCCGGGACCCACAGCACGCCCCGTACTCGCTCGATCTCGGCGACGCTCTGGCCGGCGACGAGCCAACCCGAGCCCATTCTCACCGCCTTGACCCGGAACTCCGTCGACCCGATGGAGACCGCCGTCGGAACGGCGCTCCAAGTCCGCCGTGGCAGCGTCGGAGCACCGTAGGTCAGCCCGGTGGCGACGCCCGGTGCCGAGACTCTCCACACGAACGACGGTGCATCGTCGAAACCCGAGCTCCCGTCGACGCCCCGGAAGTGATCACTTCGGGAACCGACGGCCCCGGAAGCGGGCAACGCGAGCCGGTGTTGATCCAGAAGGCGTTCGGAAAGCCGGGCATCGACCTCGGTCGTGAGACGGTGCACCACGATGAAGTTGAGAACGACGACCCCGATGACATAGCACCCCATCACGAGCAACGTCGCAACGGCCGCAACCCTCGCGGCATGCACACGGGTCGCCCTGTTCGCCCTCACGAGACTACCGACCGGCAGCCGACTCCCGATCCCTCCCGGTCCGGGGATCGGGGCACGAGCACCCACCCCGAGCCGGAAGCGGGTGCCGACGATCTCACGACGCGGATGGCCCGATCAGCGGGCCGGCACCGGCTGGGCAGCAAAGCGGAACCCGGGGGTGGACACTTCCCTTCCATCGGGACAGATGACGTACGCGCCGTACCCGGGCAGCCCGGCGACGTTGCCCAGACCCTCCTCGCCGGCCACGGCGAGACCCGTCGCGAGCGCATCGGCGAGCGCCAGACTCGGTCCGGTGACGGTCGCCGAAGCGACCCGGCAGGCGGCGGTCCCGGTGTGCGGGTCGGTCAGGTGGAGCCCGCGCTGGTAGGCGCCGGACGTGGCCACGCATCGTGCCGGCTCGACGACGCAGGCAAGCGCGTCCGCCCGCCACGGGTGCTGGATGCCCACCCGCCAAGGCCGACCGTCCCCTGGCTTCCCCACGGTGGCGACGTCCCCACCGCCGTTGACCATCACGGCCTGAGCGCCGGACCGCCGGAGGATGGTGGCCGCACGCTGCACGGCCCAACCTTTCACTAGGCCCGTGGGATCGACACCGCCCGGCATCCTCCAAGGGTCGAACCATCCTCCCGACCTCTCCCGCGCGATCTCGCAGAGCCGGAGGACGTCGGGTATCTCCCCGGGGACGTCGGCGAGACCCAGCTCGCCTCGCCGGAGTCGGCTCATCGGGCTGTCGGCGTCCCACGTGCTGAACACGCGGTCCGCGTGGTGCAGCCAGCCGCAGGCGTCAGCGATCGCCCGACGCACGGTGTCGGGCGCGGCCGTGCCCGGATGCACGGCGAACGAGACGACCGTCCCCATGACGGGCTCGGCGTGCCTCATGGGTGCCGGTTCGCCCGTGGCGCTCATTTGAAGTGCAGCTTGTCGAGGGCCGACTGCACGGACATTGCGTACGCCTCGCTGGTGTAGGTGGCACCCGACACCCCGTCTATACGCGAGCCCTGCACGCTGAGCACCTGGCCGCGCAGCATCGGTATGACCTGCGCGGCCAGCTGCTGGGAGTATTGCTCGGCCGTCTGAATGACCGGGACGGAGGTGCCGGTGATCCGCGTGCCGCTCACCGTCACCTTCACGGCGATCTCGCCGTACCCGTACTGTTCCGTCTTTCCGGTGGCACTGAGGAGAGAAGGTGCGGTGGTCGTGCTCGGCGCAGCGGCCGGAGGCGGGCTCGTAGTGCTGCTCACGCCCGAGCCCGTGGTACCGGCGCTCGTTGCCTTTCCCGTCGCGGCGTTCCCCCCGGCTGCAGCTCCGGTGACCCGTGACGTCCCCGACGATGGCGACGTGGTCCGGCTGGTGCTCGGCGTCGCCGAGGAGATTGGAGCGCTCGTGTTGTGCGAACGGAACCCGAGAACACCCACCAGACCGACAGCGGTGGCACCCAGCACGAGCGGGCCTCTTCTCACTCCATCCCTCCTCTTCCGCCGTTCACAGACTGAACGCCTCGTGATGGATGGCGTCCTCGGGAACGCCGGAACGGCCAAGCACCTCCACCATGCCGGCGACGAACCCCTCGGGGCCGCACACGTACACGTCGCGCCGTCCGAGGCCGGGGACGAGCTCGCGGAGCAGACGTTCGTCCAGGACCGTCGAGCGCCTCGAGCCGACCAGCTCGTGGAGCGTGCCGTTGCGCTGACCGACGAGCTTCACGATCTCCGAGCGGAAGACCAGCTCCTCGTTGCGAGAGGCCCGGATGACGACCACGGGGTCCGAGCCCATCGGGAGGTCCTCGAGCAGGGCCCTGACGGCGGTGATGCCGATTCCCCCTGCGATGAGCAGCACCTTCTCCTGGCGTCGCTCATGAGGGGTGAACGTACCGTAGGGGCCCTCTATGGCGACCCGGGTGCCGGGACGGAGCCGGGCCAACGCTCCCGAATGGTCGCCCACCCCCTTCACGGTCAGGCGCAGATGCGGTGGGCGTGGGAGGGCCGAGAGCGAGTAGGGATGGGCCTGCCACCACAGATCCTTCGTGAGGAACCGCCACAGGAAGAACTGGCCTCCCGAGACGGCCAGACGGTCGAGGCGACGACCTCTGCAGATTATGGAGACGACGCCGGGGGCCTCCGGACGTACCTCCACGACCCGGAGCCCGTGGTGAAGGGTCCGCGCCAGCGGAAGGCCGACGCGGTAGACGAGCACGGTGCCGGCCGTGGCCACCCAGACGACGACCCAGACCGCTCTGGTGAGCGGATGCCCGACGAATGCGGGACCGAGGACGATCACGTGCGCGAACGACAACGCGAGGGCCAGGTACATGTACAGGTGGATCGTCCACCACGTCTCGCGCCGGAGCCGCTGGCGGATGGCACGGATGGACACGAAACCCGCCATCAGCATCAGCCCCAGCCCGACGGTGGCGGCCAGCATGTCGGGGTACGAGGAGATGAAGACCCCCAACTGGTGCCAGGACCCGGTCCGGGCGGCCTCGGCGTACCCGATGGTGATGATCACGGCATGCAGGATCAGCAGAGAGATCGGCCAAGGGCCCAGCCGCCGGTGCCACCGCAGCAGCCCGTCCTGACCGAAGGCCCGCTCCACCGGAGGGATCCGGCTGACGAGCAGGACCATGAGCAGGGCGAGGTACGTCCCGACGAGGCCCGTCAGACCGCCGAGGAAGATCGCTGCTCCTCCGGGCGCGGAAAGTCCCGCCTGAGTGACCCCGGAGAACGCCAACCCCACGGTCACACAGAGGCCCAGGGCCGCCAGGCCGACCACCATGGTGGCGGTCCCCGGTCGCGGCGGCGGAGCCGGACGGCCGCGCCTCGCGACCCTTCCGCCGGGTCTGAAGGTCCCGGGGCTCGGACGGAGCGTCTCGGAGGTCACGGCTCTCAGTCTCGGGGCTCAACATGACGGTGGCATGACAGCGCGCCACAGCCACGGCACCACGGGTTTCGTACGGCGCGCCGTCGTGCTGGCGCCGGTACCGGGATCGACGACGTCACTCGGCAGCCGACCGGTCCCCGCCCGCCGCCGATCCGATCCCACCCCGGCGAAGGGGACCTGGCGGGTTCGTGAAGACGGTATCCTTCCCGGGTGCGCCTCCTCGTCCGACAAGCCGGGCTGCAGGCCTTCGTGAGCCCGATCGGGGGGAGGGGGCTCAACTGAGAACCCCCAGCCACCGTCTGCGCCGCCGGCGACGCAACCTCGTCCTCTGGCTGACGGTGCTCCTCGTGACGGCGGGCGGACTTGCCGCATACCTCGGCGTCGGGGGACGGAGCGGCGGGCATGCTCTCCCTCCCCGGCCCCCGCACCGTTCGAAGACCACCGACCCGACGACCCCGCCGACGACCGCGCCACCGGCTCCGGTATGGCGGATCGGATGGGGATCCGCCATGGCCTGGGGCTACGGAACGGCGTCCAACGCCACCGTCAGAGAGGTGGCCACTCTCAAGATCGGGGGGTCCGCCTTGCGGATCCGGATCTCCAATCTCTTCGGCAACCAACCTCTCGTCGTGGGCGACGCCACGGTCGCCGTCGATGCCGGCGGGGCGACTCTCGCCCCGGGGACCCTCCGTCCGCTCACCTTCGGCGGCAACCCGGGGGTCACCATCCCGATCGGGGGTTTCGTCTACAGCGACCCGGTGCCCATGACCGCCAGCGCCGGGCAGGTGGTCGCGGCCAGCGTCTACATCAGCAACACCGACCTCATGACCGTTCATCCGTGCTGCGATACCACCGCGTCGTATTTCAGCGCCAACGGGGCCGGCAACCTGACGGCCAACCCCTCCCAGACCGGCTTTGCAGGCACCAGCCCCTGGCCGCGGCTCGTCGATGCCGTCGACGTGCTGCAGACGTCGGGCAACGGGAGCATCGTGGTCATCGGGGACTCCATAACCGACGGCTACCACTCGGCCCAACGCTGGACCGACGTGCTCCAGCAACGCATCGACCTGCTCCCCGTCGCGTCCCGTCTCGCGGTGATCAACGAAGGGATAACGGCCAACACGCTCACCGCCGTGGTGCCGAGCGATGCGTCCGACGGCGGCGGTCCACCGGGTGTGTCCCGACTTGCACGTGATGCTCTCGATCAGTCGGGGGTGACCGAGATCGTGCTCTTCCTGGGTACCAACGACCTGTACTTCGGCGCCGGGAGCCAACAGGTCATCGCCGGGCTGCAGCAGGCCATCACGACGGCGCACCAGGCAGGAGTGCGCATCATCGGCGTCACCCTCCTGCCCCGCGAAGCGGGAGAGGAGGCGTGGAGCCCCGCCCAGCAGAGCGCTCTTCAGCAGGTCGACGACTGGATCCTCACCTCCGGAGCGTTCGACGGCGTCCTCAATTTCGCCACGCCCGTGGCAGACGTCTACAACGGCGCCTGCGCCCCGACGGCGATGTTCCCCCCCTACGACTCGGGAGATCACCTGCACCCGAACGCCGCAGGGCAGACGGCGATGGCGAATTCGGTGGACACCACCGTCCTCGGCCTCCCTGCCGCGCCGACCGTTCCGCCGATGGTCGCCGTGACCCCGACCCCGGGATGCGCCGGCGTCCTCGGCATCCCCTCGGCCACCGCGCCCGCCCCGACGACGACAACGACGATGCAGCCGACGACGAGATCGAGATCGCCGTCATCCAAGCCGACGACGACATAGCCGACGACGACATAGCCCGCCCCGGCGGCGCGCTCGAGGGCGCTAAACCTCCGATGACGACCGTTCCTCCGGAGCCCGACCCAGCAGGTACCGGTACCTGACGAAAGGCTCCCCGCTCCGACTGGTCATCGCCCCGTCCTCCTGCCACCCCAGCCGCTCGTAGAACTGGCGGGCCGCCAGGTCCGGTGGTGTCACCAGCACGATCGTGCGTAGCCCGGCTTCGCGGGCCTTCTCGACGGCGGTGTTCACGAGGGCCCGCCCGAGCCCCATGCCCTGCCAGCCCGGGTCGACGACCAGATGGGTGATCTCCCCGACCGGCCCGTCGTCGGACCCCGCCGTGATCCCTGCATCCGGCTCGCGTTCGCTCCGGGTGGTCACGAGACGCCAGATCCCCCCGGCGTAGCGACGCGCCCGGGTGACCAGGACCTCCTTGCCCAACGCGGGCCGTCGCAGGGCGCCGAGCACCAGCTGGAGCGCGAGACCGAAGCCGTGGCGGCGCACCATCGCCCGGATGTGCCCGGCCGGATCGACGGCACCGAGCAGGACCCCGACCACCCGGTCGTCGTCGTCCACGCACGCCAGAGAGATCCCCCCGGGGCTGGCCAGCCACCCGCGGTAGTAGCGACGGAGGAACGGCAGCCCGCACCGGGAGATGAACTCCATTCCCAGTGTCTGGTGGTGGAGCAGGACGGCTCGTGGAACGTCCTCGCTCTGAAGTCCCCGGACGCGGATGGCGCTACCCATGCGCCAGGAGCATGTGGGGATCGATCAAGCGGCGGCTTCGGCGGGAGTGGGGGGGCGTGACGGCGGAATCTTAATCAAAGGGAGGGGCCGAGGGATGTCGTGGCGAATCCATTCCTTCTCGGTAGGCTGACCACGTGCAGCGCCCGCCACGTCGCCGTTCGCGCGTGCGGCGGCGAGTGCGTCTCCTGAGGACCGCGGCGATCGCGTCGGGCGCCGCACTGCTCCTCGTCCTGGTCCTCCTCGGGACCGGGGCGCGGCCCAACCCGGGCGGGCGGTCCGCCACCGCCAGCACGGTCCCGTCGACCACGGTCGTAGCCCATGGCGGCCCGTACGCGGTGGGGACCACCGCCTTGCCCCTGATCGAGCCTGCGACCACCGCGACCCCGGCGCGTTCCCTCCCCACCGCCGTGCGGTACCCGGCCCAGGGGCAACCCGGCGGGGCCGAGACGGCGGGGCCTCCCGCGTACCGTGCCGGCGGACCCTACCCGCTGGTCGTCTTCTCTCAGGGCTACGAGATCGCCGCCGAGTCGTACGCGGGACTGCTCCAACACTGGGCGTCGGCCGGTTACGTCGTCGTCGACCCGACCTATCCGTTCACCGACCCCGGCCCCCCGGGCTCCCCGGGCGGACCGAACGAGGCGGACATCGCGAACCACCCGGCAGACCTGCGGTTCGTCATCTCCGCGATCCTCGGTCTGAGCGCCGCGCACGGCGGTGTCCTCTCGGGCCTCGTGAACCCGAACGAGATTGCAGTGGTCGGCCACTCCGACGGCGGTGACGTCAGCCTGGCGACGGCGGTGGACCCCTGCTGCAAGGATTCGCTGGTGAAGGCCGCGATCATCCTCTCGGGAGCCGAGCTCGCCGCCTTCGGCAACACCTACTATGCGCAGGGGAGCGTTCCGCTCCTGGTGGTGCAGGGGACGGCCGACACGATAAACCCGCCGCCGTGCAGCATCCAGCTGTACAACGCGGCACCCTCGCCCAAGTACTACCTGAGCCTCCTCGGGGCAACGCACGAGCCGCCCTATCTCGACCCGGGACCACTCCGGACCTTGGTGGAGACGACGACCACGGACTTCTTGGACGGCTACCTGAAGGGGCGGTCGACGGCCCTCCCCGCGCTGGTCGCCTCGGGAACGGTTGCGGGGCAGGCGACCGTGAGCACCGCGGCCTCGCTCGGTCAGCCGGCCGGCACCTGTCCGGGGGCACCCGCCGGCTGACCGCCTTCGGGGGACCCGCTCACCCGTTGCGCGCCAGCGCTGCCTGCACCATGGCGTTGATGATCGGCCCGGAGTTCTCGGCGCCCGTGGAGGACGGCACCTGCTGGGGGAGCACGACCGCCACCGCCACCCGGGGGCTGTTGGCCGGGGCGAACGCGATCATCCAGTCGGTCGTGAACTGGTTGGTGACACCCGTCTCGGCGGTGCCCGTCTTGGCCGCCACCTGGTCCTGAGGGGGGAAGCCCACCCCGGCGGCGGTCCCGTTCGAAGCGGTCACGACGCTCTGCATGAGGCTGTTCACCGTCGACGCCGTCTGCGGGCTCGTCGCCCTCAGCCAGGGTGTCGGCTGATAGGCGGTGACCAGGGAACCCTGGTCCGTCCGGACCTGGTCCATCAGGTGGGGGGTCATGACGACGCCGCCGTTGGCCACGCCGGCGGCGACCAGGGCCATCTGCAGCGCGGTGGCCGAGACGTCCTGCTGGCCGATGGAGGAGTAGGCCAGGCCGGGCTGGTTGTAGCGGAGCTGTGCCGGCGTCGGGAAGCTCGACGCGGACACATTGGGGATGTCGAGGGGGGGGACCGAGTCGAAGCCGTACGCCTTCGCCTGGGTGTACATGGCCGGCGCGCCGATCTGCAGGCCGAGGAGGGCGTAGCCGGTGTCGCACGAGGGGGGCAGCATCTGGGCGATCGTGCCACCACAATTCTCGCTGGCGTAGTTGTGGAAGGGCAGGTTCGTCCCCGGGAGGGCGGTCTGCGTGACCGGCGGCGTGTTGAAGCTCGCCAGGCTCGGCTTCAGGTCGTACACCGCGGAGGTGGTCACGATCTTGAACGTCGATCCGGGCGCGAAGGACTCGTGATAGGCGAGGGAGTCGAAATGGGTGAAGCCCTCGGGGTCCGGCTGCAGGTCCGCGAAGTCGGCTGCTTTCTCGGTGGCGACGTCGGGCGACGACAGCAGGTTGGGGTCGTACGTCGGGTTGGAGTACATGGCCTCTATCGCGCCCGACGTCGGATCGATCACCACCACGGCACCGTCCCGGCCGGCGAGCTCGCGTTGGGCCAGCTTCTGCAGCGAGGGGACGACCGTGAGGGTGACGTTGTCCGTGCTCCTCGGCGGGGGAGTGAGGAGCTGCCCGAGCGTCCGTGCCGGATGGGAGTGGGCGATCAGGTACTGGTTGTACTGGTACTCGACGCCGGAGGTGCCCAGGTACAGTGACGAGTACCCCACGATCTGGGCGTAAAGGGACCCCTGGGGGTACCGGCGCATGTAGTGGTAGGCCCCTTGGTTCGTCTTGACGGACTGGGCCAGCACCGATCCGTCGGCCGCGAGGATGTAGCCGCGCTGGTTGTCGAAGGCCAGCACCTCGTTCCGGGGATTGCTCGGGGAGCTGACCAGCTGCGGCGCCATCCGGAATTGCACGTTCACCAGCTGCGCCATCAGCAGCGAGAAGGCCACGATGAAGGCGACGCCGAGCAACCTGATGCGGCGTCCCACATCGCAGAGCGTACCTACGATCTGCGTGGTCGCGCGTTCAACCGCAATGGGACGATCGGCGGGCGGCGAGTCGACGCCGGGCTCGCCGGCCCATGCCCGCTCGGGCCGTAGGGTGTGCGAGTCCCGTCATGAGATCGACAGGTTCGCCCGCCTACGATGGCCGGCGGGAAGGCAAGGTGCATCACGTGCGAGCGTCACAATCCGAAGAACCCCCCCGGCGAACGCTGGCATCGTTCGCCAGCGAGCATTCGATCCGCAACCAGTACAAGACCTGGGAATCGAGAGCGGAGAGTTGGGACCGCGAGAATTCCTCGGCCGTGCAGCCGGTTGCCGACGCCCTGCTCGACATGCTCGACGTGGGCCCTGGCGCGCGGGTCATCGATCTCGGATGCGGTACCGGTCGCCTTGCGCTCCCGATCGCACAGCTCGGCGCCGAGGTGTTGGCGGTCGACGTGAGCCCGGCCATGATCGACGAGCTCGCGCAGCAGGCGAGAACGCTGGGCCTCACCTCGGTCCAGACCATGGTCGCGCCGTTGGAGCGACTGTCGCTCTCCCCGGACGACTACGACCTGATCGTGTCGAATTACGCCCTGCACCACCTGCGCAACGACGACAAGACCCGGCTCGTGGCGGCAACCTACCGGTGGTTGCGCCCTGGTGGTCGTCTGGTGATCGCGGACATGATGTTCGGTAGAGGCGCCACCCGTGGCGACCGCCAGATCATCGCGTCGAAGGTGCGGACCATGGCCAGGAAGGGATTGCCGGGGTACTGGAGGATCCTCAAGAACTCCTTCCGCTTCATGTTCCGGGTACAGGAACGACCGCTTCCCCAGGACGAGTGGCGCCGCCTCTTGGCGACGGCGGGGTTCGTCGACGTGGAGTCCCAGGCGGTCCGGGCCGAGGCCGGGATCGTCGCTGGTCGCAAGCCCCAGCCGTAGAGCCCGATCGAGAGCAGCGCGATCCACCCCTCCCCGAGGACCTGAAGGAACCGGTCCTGCAGGACGAGGTCCACCCATGCCCCGTCAGGCCCTCCGTGCACCTCACCCGCCCAGTGCCGAGGACATGGTGATGAAGTCCCGTACCCACCATGACGCGAAGTACCGCCCCGGCGTCCCGGTCATGTTCGGGAGCAGCTCGGTACCGTTGGCGGGGGTGGCCGGGCCCGTCGGCGTGGCGGGCTGGTACGTGCTGAGGTTGACCCAGTCGGTATTGATGTCGAGCTCCATGGCCCGGACCGCGCCTGCCCGCACGAGCAGGTTGGCCAGGTCGGTGATGTTGAGGCCCGGGCCGCCCACGTACACGAGGGCCCCGTTCGCGGTGATCCCCAGCCCCGAGCGCCAGACGTACACCGCGTTGCCCAATGTCGCACCCCATTGGGTGGTGTCGGCGGAGTTCAACCCCGGAACCGGTTGGCCGTTTTGGACCAGGAGGCTCAGATTCTGGCGCACCGATACGACGTTGGGGGTCATGGTCACGTCGCGCCCCCACGCGCCGACCGTCGAGCTGCCGTTGCGGTAGACGACGAAGGAGGCCGCCCCGGGCTGCAGGGGGATCACCAACCTCCCGTCGGTGTAGTACCCGCCGTTGGCCGCCGACATGAGGAACCCGGCGTTGAACGCGGCGACCAGGGACCCGGCGGCGGCCGGTTGGATCGGAGCGGTGTGGGTATAGGGCCCCCCACCGGGTATCTGGCTGCCCGAGTACAAGGTTGCCTTCAGCAGCTTGGTGTCCATCCAGGCCACCCCGACCACGTAGCTCGTGTGGATCGCATCGGGTCGCAAGGTGGTCTCGTAGACCGCAGGAAGCCCGCCGACCCGGCGCCCCGCCGGCGACCACTGGCCCTCGCCGGGGACGGCCGGGCTGGCGAAGGGCACGATGGGCGCGGGGGGCGGGAGGTGGGCGGGCCCGGTGCTGACCGCCACCGGCGCGGCACCAGGGCGACGGATCGACCCGGTTGGGAGCTTTCCACCCACCCTCGGGGCATGGTGGCTGTACCACTCGTTCTCCGCCCAGTTCACGACGCTCGCCGCCCCGTGACCCCGGGCCCACTCGGCGAAGCGGGCGGGCAGCGAGCTGCCGAGTGCCGGGTTGGTCAGCGCTCCTCCGAGGGAGACGGCGACCCACACGAGGACCCCCACCAGCACCAGGGTGACGGCGGCGAGGACCTGCCGGCGGCGGTAGGACCGCTGCCGTCTCCGGTGACGCGGCGGTGTGCCGTGCGGTCGGGGGCCGCGCTCGTCGGCGCCGATCTCGCGGGAGCGAAGCACCGATCGATCGGCCGTCATCCGTGCACCGGATAGCCCGACGCCAACCACGCTCCGACCCGGGGCACCACGAGGACGGCCAGCACGAAACCGAAGGCCAGGCTCACGGCGATGGCCCACTGGCGCAGCCCGGCCCCGTCCACCTGGCGCCGGGTCCGCCGGACCCAGTCGCGAGGCGCCAGTCGCGCCGTGTCGAGCAGGTGGCCCAGCACGTGCACGGCCATGGCGCCAAGCCACACGACGAAGGTGGCCTTGTGCAGGAACAGCATCTGTGAGCGCCACGCCGTAGGCCCGAGCAGCAGGACGATCCCGGTCGCGAACACGGCGAGCGTCAGGGTGACGACGATCGGACCGAGCAGGCGGAGGATGGCCGGCGGCGGCCCTTTGCGGCGGTACTCGGGGGAGCCGAGATAGTACCGGCCGAATCGCCACATGGTGCTGCCCATCTTGAGGAGCACCGGCGGCACGAGCAGCATGCCGATGAAGACGTGTGGGGTGATCAACGTCCGGATCTGCAGGACCGTCACCCCTTCGGCGGCGAGCAGGACCAGGAGCACGGCGGCCGTGGAGCCGGTGAGCCGGGCGTTGCCCTCGACGCCGGTCCGCCGCCGGCGCCGCCCCCGCGGTCCTTGGACGCCGAGTCCCGGGCGACTTTCGGGGTAGCGGGTGCTCATCGATCCGATCGCCCGGTCGTCGGGATCACTGGCGACGCTCCAGAAGGTGCAGGGCCAACCGGGGACAGGAGAGGACGGCGCGCCGAGCATGCTCCAGCTGCGAAACGGGGATGTCGCCGCCGTCGACGATCGGATAGCCCCAGGGATCCATGGCGATCCGCTCGGGAAAGAGCTCGGCGCAGAGCCCGCGACCGTCGCAGGACGTGGGGTCGATCACGAGCGACACATGCCACCTCACCATGCCCGGAGCTCCCGTACCCTCGTGCGGGCAGAGCGCGAAGCCGGCAACGGCAGGAAGCCCCGCGCGCCGGTCATCTGGCACGGCCCGTGGCGCAGGTGCGTGGCGACCTCGTCACCGAACACCGAGCACGCGCTCAGCACGAAGCGGGCGACCCCGTCGGGGTGGCGGCATGCTCCTCGTCCCTCCACCAGGGCGCAGAGCTCGCGAATGCGTTCCACGCCGGCGCCCGGCGACCTCGGGCGGAAGGCGAGCGCCTCGGCCGCCTCGGCGAGCGCCCCCAGGCCGTGCACGCACGGCCCGCACTGCCCGGCCCCCTGTTGCTCCATGTACCGCACCACGCGAGCCATCTCGGCGAGCGGGCACACCGAACGGGGGAGGAGGGCGACCACCCCGGCGCCGAGGGAGGACCGGCGATGTCGGGCGGACGTCTCGGTCAGGTCGAGCTCGAGCAGCGTCGACATCGAAACCCAGCCGCCGCCGTAGCCGCCGAGAAGGGCTCCCCGGTACTCGCTCGCCGTTCCGGACGACAACCCCAGCACGTCCCGGAGGGGAGCCCCGAGCGGCGCCTCCACCACAGTGGGCTCCTCGGAACGGCCCGTCACGGTCAGGAGCATGGTGCCCGGAGCTCGATCGGTGCCCAGGGAGCGGAACCACGGTGCACCGAGCCGGGCGATCAGGGCGACATGGGCCAGGGTCTCGACGTTCTGCACCAGTGTGGGCCGGCCCCCGACGCCCCGCTCACGGACCGGCTGCAGCCCGACGAAGGACGGCACGGCATCGTGTCTGCCGTCCAGCGCGCTCACCACGGCCGATTCCTGCCCGGCGAGGAAGGCGTCGGGGGCGTCGACCACCTCGATCTCCACCGGGTCCAACCCGTGGTGGCGACGCGCCGCCACGGCTCGTTGCACGCCCGGCACGAGGCCGGCCGGGACGTAGGCGACGACCCGTGTGGCGCCCAGCGCGACGGCGGCGGAGGTGGCACCGTCGAGCACGAGGTGGGGCAGCCGGGCGAGCAGGAGCGCGTCCTTCATGCTTGCCGGCTCACCCTCGGCGCCATTGGCCACCACCACCGGTCGCCGTAGGCGTCGGGCGCCCACCGAGCGCCATTTCGTGGCCACGGGGAACCACGCCCCGCCGTGACCGACGAGGCCGCCGGCCTCGAGCTCGTCGACCAGGCCACCCCTCAGGCGTCCGAGGTCGAGGGAACCCCAACGGGCGAGATGTTCCCCCAAGCCGACCGGCTCTCCTCCCGCCGGCTCCAACCCGGCCAGGAGCCGCGGCAACACGCCACCACGCGGACCGCGGGTCTGGCGCGTCCTCACCGGGGTGCTCACCGGCCCGAGCCCTCACCGGATCGGCCGGCTGCGGTACCGGACACGGTACCGGTGACCGCGCCGGTCGCCCGGTCGAGCGCGAGCTGCATCGTGAGGTTCTCCGACACGCCCGATCCACCGACGGTCGCGGCGACGGTCGAGCCCTCGAGCGAGGTCACGACGCCCTGCTGGACCCCGAAGGTGACCTGGCTCGACGTCATGGACACCCCGCCGTCGACCGCCGGGCCGATGAGGGTCACCACGAGCGGCAGGCCATCGCCCTGCACGCGCATGGAGATCACGACCTTCAACAGTCCGGCACCGTCGGGACCCGAGACCGAATAGGTGCCGCTGAGCGCGCTCGAGAACGTTGTCGCCGGAGCCGATCCCGTCGAACCCGCCGGTGCCGGTGCCGTGGTCGGGGCCGGGCCCGGCG